>Ga0209056_10007011_pt1 | contig 11614 bp, 9 predicted proteins | sample GraSoiAngelo_114_FD_185876 | JGI IMG/M metagenome (GOLD analysis project Ga0209056, IMG submission 185876) | Grasslands soil microbial communities from the Angelo Coastal Reserve, California, USA - 14_0903_13_40cm (SPAdes) (version 2) | ecosystem: Environmental > Terrestrial > Soil > Grasslands ... | reverse complement strand
ATCCGCAACTTTGAGCACGTTCTGAATTCTTACGGCCTCGACGATGTCGATGAGATCAGGGGACCGCGCGCCAGCGTCGACACCATTTGTCATATGACGGCGCGTTGGGAGTCGTTAGGCCTGCTCGAGGTTTTTCGGAAAGATATCAAGGAACGCGTTGGAAAAAATAAGACGCTGGTTCGGCCGTCGCCACTTCCGCTGGCGGAATATTACGATGTCTATGTCGGCCGGCAGGCGAAAAATTACCTTCACAGTTACAAACGACCGCAACCGTGGTTCTGCTGGGTCAGTTTCGCCGGACCGCACGAACCGTGGGACACACCCGAGCCTTACGCCAGCATCTACCGCCCGGACGACATGCCGGAACCGGTCAAACGACCTCGAGTTCGAGATCACGGCCCCAAGGGAGAACTAGATCAAAAGTTCGCTGAATCGCCAGGCAGGATCGGCAATGCGCGGGAGCTGCGCGCCAGTTACGCAGGAAAAGTGACCTTGATCGACGATCAGATCGGAAAAATTCTCAAGGAGATTGAAACCCGAGGAGAATGGGACCGGACTATCATCTTGTTCACTTCCGACCACGGGGAGATGAACGGCGATTACGATTTGATCCATAAATCGAATTTTTTGAATCCCGCGGTGCGCATTCCGCTGATCGTGCGAATCCCGGAACTGAAAGGATCGTCGCTCGCTGGAAAAATAATCGAATCTCCAGTCGAATTGTTTGACGCGGGCCCGACATTGGCCGACTTCGCCGGGGCGAAAATCAATTATACCCACTTCGCGCAGTCATTGACTCCCCTCTTTCAAGATCCAAACATCGAGCGCCGGCAGTTTGCCATTTCAGAATTCGCGCTCGAAATGATGTATCTCGATCGCGACTGGAAACTGATGCTGAATCGAGCTGGCGAACCATATCGCTTGTTCGATGTCAAAAAAGATCCTCAGGAAATGGACGACCTGATCGGTCAGAAACAGTCCGAAGCAGTAATCGCGGAACTTAAGAGCAAGCTTCTCGACCGAAGAAAGCAAACAGAGAACGTGTGAGCCTATCGAATGCGCTACGCGCCGCGCGCGTTCCACCATTTCGACAAACGCGACTGCGGGATCTCCGGGATGGCACTTCCCGCTTTGTCGTAATGCGAAGTGTCGTTGAATAAAGTTAACCGCGCGCGAGTGGCATCGCGAAAATCGACAATGTTCAGTGCAGCCGGTTTCTGATCGAGATTGTCGCGATAACGGCGCGGATCGAACCCGAGGAGCGAGCTCAATAGCAGCCGAATGGTCGCCTTGTGCGACACCACCAGAATATTCTCGCCCGGGTGACTTCGAACGAGCTCGATCAGCGCCGGAAGTGCGCGAGCGGTTACGGCCAAACCACTTTCGCCGCCGAGCGGCGCAAAAGTGTACGGGTCCTTTTCCCATTCGGCCGCTTCCTCGGGAAATTTCTCTTCCACTTCGCGCCGGGTCATTTGCTCCCAGCGTCCGTGGTTAATTTCACGAAACCCGTCACGCGTCTGAACCTCGAGTTTGTGCGGCGCCGCCAGGATGCTTGCCGTTTCAACGGTGCGGCCCAAGGGCGACGCATAGATAGCCATGATTTTTTCGTGACTCAGACGATCGGCCAGGCGGCGGGTTTGCTCGCGGCCTTCATCGGACAGCGCCACGTCCGTCGCGCCGGCAAAGCGATCTTCAGCGCTCAATACGGTCGCGCCATGGCGCACCGTGAAGACTCGCGTTACCGCCTGCTTCATATTCGCTGACCGTCATCGCGTAAATTCCGCGAAAAGGCAATCCTGCCGGTTAGAGGTCGATCTTGCGCGAGCGGCGCCGATTGGCTAGCGCTCGATTTCGGGCAGCGTTGGCGTGAACGCGTAAAAGATGATTGGAATCAGGGCAGCGGTAACCGCCGAAGCAACCGCAGAAATATTTATGATCCAAACCGCAGCGGCATTAGTGGGATGAAACAACAATCCGACAATCGCAACCGGCAGCAGGGTGCCCAAGGCCGCGCATTCGCAAACAATGAATCGACGGAATTTCATCTTCTGCCGCTGGTTCGACAAAGCGATCTCGCGTGTTTGCGCAAGCATCGCGATCTCGCGGGTTCGCGCAAGCGTCGCAAAAAAGTCTGCTTGCGGATTGGAAACTGCGACCGGGCGCGGCTTTGCCGGCACCGATCGCATCTGCGCCGGCGCAATCGGTTCCAGCAGGGGCCCCGGAGCGAAATTCTGAACCACGCTCGCTTGAGGCGGTGGCATGACGCGCGGCGAACGCACGACTCTGGGGGGATTCATCGGGATTGCGTTTGGCGCCGCCATAATTGGCGCCACAGACGCAGTGCCGTTTTCTGAAGTCGGCGCAGGATGATCCATTGCCGGCGCGCGTGTGTTCCAGCGAACTTTTGGTTTCAAAGTTGGCGGAAGCGGCATTTTCCTCATTGGTGCGTCTGGAATCCGCGGAGGTGGTGCGCCTGCTCGACGCAGCGCCGGATTCGGCGCCGCAACAGGTGTTTTGCTGCGGATCGGTTCCGGATTTAGCCGCGGAGCTGTGGGCGGCCGCACTTCCGGATCAGGAAGTGGCACAATTGCAGACTTTTTTCGCCTTGTCTCGAGCGGAACCGGTTCGGGCTCCTCGTTCTTCGGTTTGCGTGAAGGAACAACCGTACGCGTGAAATGATCGGGAAAACTGTACGATTCGCTCGGGATGAGAGACATAGCCTGCAGGCGGGAGCCAAATCTTTTAGCAATTCCAATTTTTCACGTCAATCCAAACCTGAGGGCAGCCCACATGAGATTGCCATGTTTTGAAGCTACATTGCCGCGTGACCACGGATGCCGCACCCCGCGCGATCATTCATCTCGACATGGACTGCTTTTACGCGGCGATCGAAGTGCGCGACCGGCCGGCTTTGCGTGGAAAACCGGTTGGGGTCGGTGGCGCGCGCGATCGGCGCGGCGTCCTGACCACATGCAATTACGAAGCGCGCAAATTCGGCGTGCACTCGGCAATGCCGACCTTTATGGCGCTGCAACGTTGCCCGAGTCTAATCGTGTTGCCCACGCGCTTCGATGTTTATCGGCGCGAAGCCGCCGTCGTGCGGGAAATCCTGCACCGCTTCAGTCCATTGGTGGAGCCACTTTCGCTCGATGAAGCTTATCTCGACGTGACCGCGCATCCGGGCGCGCCCGGACCGCTTGCCGAGGTGATTCGCGATTTGATTTTTCAAAAGACGAAACTGACTTCGTCGGCCGGCATCGGGCCAAACAAGTTGATCGCAAAAATCGCCAGCGCGATGCGAAAACCGAATGGGCAGTTGGAAGTGACCGCGGCGGAAGTCCCGGGATTCATGCAAGATTTACCTGTGCGCGAGATCTGGGGGATCGGCGAGAAAACCGAACGGAGATTGGAGGAGCTGGGCGTGAAAACATGCCGAGAGCTTCAGCGTTTCTCACGTCCGGACCTGGTCGATCTTTTCGGCAAATTTGGGAGCGAGCTCTTCGATCTGTGTCGCGGAATTGACGATCGACCGGTCGAACCGGACCGGCCGCGGAAATCGCTCAGCACCGAAGAGACTTTTCCGACCGATCTCGAGACGCTGGAACAATGCGACGAGCGCCTGGCCGAACTTTTTCAGGAGCTCATGGCCGATCTGGCCCAAAAAGAAACCAGTCGGCGCGTGAGCAAGATTTTCGTGAAACTGAAATTTGCCGATTTCAGCCGGACCACGGCCGAACGCGCCGGTTTGGAGCCCTCTCTCGCTGGATTCCGCACTTTGCTGGCGGAAGCTTTTGCGCGGACCGGCAAAAAAGTACGTCTGATCGGAGTTGGGGTGCGTTTCGCCGAAACTCCTGCAGCGGAACTGCAGATGGCATTGTTGTAGGGCAAAGGCGCCCTGGCACGCCGTAGCTTTCATGCCAGTCCGGCTCTGACCGAAGGCGGCCGGTCTAGCCCATTGCCAGCCGCGCCAGAATCAGCGCAACAATTCCGCCGGCAAACACGGCGACAACCGCTATCTCTCGCTTGGTTAGAAGCGGCTCGGATCTTTCCCAATTTGGAATTGTCACCTCGCCATTGTTCTCGATTACGCCTATCACGTCATCGCACAACTTTCGAATGTCCGCCGGCATCGCGTCTTCATTGGCGAACTGTTCCCCGTTAAACACGAACCTTTTCTTCACCGCGCCGTCGTGCAGCGCTTTTTCGTAAGCGATGCGGACCTCAGGCGGCAATTCTGCCGGGCTGGAATATTCTTGTCCGTTGTAACGAATCTTGCTTTTCAGCGTAATGCTCACCGCCGGACGAAAATCATAGCATTTCATTTGCCATCGCCCTCTCAGGCCATCGTTTCTTGTGGTAAATTAGCCCCTGTGATCAGTGCCGCCGCTCAAGAAAGGATCCGCGCTTCCGGCTGCGATGTGCGCTTCGACAATCTTACCCGCCAGCTTTACGCTACCGACGCTTCGATTTACCAAATCGAGCCACTCGGTGTCGCCTTCCCAACCAGCGCGCAAGAAGCAAGCGCCGTTATCAAAGCCGCCGCCGAGGATAACATTTCCGTCACACCGCGCGGCGCCGGCACCAGCCTGGTCGGGAACGCGGTTGGCGAAGGACTGATCGTCGATTTCTCGCGCCACAATCGCAAGATCGACAATCTCGACATCGACAATCGCAGCGTCCGCGTCGGCGCCGGTGTCGTGCTCGATCAGCTGAATGCGTTTCTTAATCCGCACGGATTTTGTTTCGGCCCCGACGTCGCGACCAGCTCGCGCGCCACCATCGGCGGCATGATCGCAAATAATTCTTCCGGTGCGCGCGTTCCGGTCTACGGCACGACTGCCGATCATGTTCTTTCGACCGAAATTGTTTTGGCGGACGGCCGGGTAGTCACGGTTGGGTCGCAACACGAATCCCTGCGCAACGAACAAAGCAAGATCGACCATCTCGTGCGCGCGCACAGCGCCGAAATGTCTGACCGCTGGCCTCCCGGGTTACTTAAGCGCTGGCCCGGTTATGGCATCGAGCGATTTTCGCGCGCTCCAGACAACTTGAATGAGATTCTGGCCGGAAGTGAAGGAACACTCGCCGCGATTTTTTCCGCGGAGCTCAAAATCTCGCCGCTGCCGAGTGAAAAAGGGCTCGGTCTCATCTTTTTCGCATCCGTCGCCGAGGCGATGCAAGCAACCGTTGCGCTGCTTGATTTGCAGCCGTCCGCGATCGAGCACATCGATCGCCCGTTGCTCGATCAAACAAAAGGGCAACTCCATTTCCAAGCCGCGCGAGATTTGCTCGAGCTCGACACTCAACCGTGCGAAGCAATTTTGATCGTCGAATTCTACGAAGACGTCGCCGAGCGATTGTCGGTGTTGCAGTCGCGCTACCTCGGTTTGCGGACGAGAATTTGCCGCGACGCAAACGAGATGAATCTCGTTTGGTCGGTGCGCAAGGCCGGCCTTTCACTTTTAACCGGCTGTGTCGGCCCCGCGAAACCGGTCGCGTTCATTGAGGATGCCGCAGTTCGTCCCGCGCAATTACCCGATTACGTCCGCGGTCTGCAATCGATCATGAAATCGCTCGGACTGGAAGCGAGTTATTACGGTCATGCCGCGAGCGGTTTGCTTCATGTCCGGCCAGTTCTCGATCTCCACAGCCCGGACGATTTGCGAAAATACCGGCTCGTAGCCGATCAAACCTCCGCGCTCGTGCGCGAATTTAAAGGTTCGCTCTCAGCCGAGCACGGAGTCGGCATCGCGCGCGCGGAGTACATGCGAGAACAACTCGGCGACTCGCTCCTGAATGTCATGCGCGAGATCAAGCGCACGTTTGATCCTAAAAACATTTTCAATCCCGGAAAAATTTTTGGATTCGCCTACAAGATCGACAATCACCTCCGCAACAACTTCGTTAAACCGATCGAGCTGCCATTCGAGCCGCGGCTCGCCTTCGCGTTCAAGGACCGCTCCTTCATTGGCAATCTCGAGCAGTGCAACGGGTGTGGCGGTTGCCGCAAAGATACGCCGATCATGTGTCCGACATTCATCGCGACTGGTGACGAAGTTATGTCGACGCGCGGTCGCGCGAATATTATCCGGCGCGCGCTCGAGCTGCGTGGAAACGGACACGACCCGTTGAAGTCGGCGGAACTGGACGCCGCGCTCAGCAATTGTCTCTCCTGCAAAGGCTGCACGCCCGAATGTCCGTCGAACGTGAATCTGGCGTTGCTCAAAGCAGAAATGCTTTACGCGCGACACCGTCGCGACGGTTTGCCGCTGCGGGAGCGTTTTTTCAGCAATGTCGATTTGTTAGGCCGAATCGGTTGCACCATTCCATGGCTGGCAAACGCAACTCTCGATCATGCGCCTATCCGCGCGTTGATGGAGAAAACGCTCGGAATTTCAGCAAAGCGTTCTTTGCCGCATTACACCCACAAAAGATTCGATCGTTGGTTTGAACGACGAAAAATGGAGGGCCATGCTCCGTCAGGGCCGGGACGCGACCGAGCGCGTCCCTCCAACGGCAAAGTGATTCTTTGGGACGACACCTTTATTCGTTACCACGAGCCGAATATTGGGATCGCAGCTGTGAAAGTGCTCAACGCGCTCGGCTTCGAGGTTGAGCTACTGCAAAACCGGAAATGTTGCGGCCGGCCGGCGTTCAGTCAGGGAAATCTCGACGCGGCAGCAGAAGTCGGCCGCCACAATGTCGATCTTCTTTCATCACTCCATGACTCCACCACACCAATCTTATTCCTCGAACCATCGTGCTGGTCGATGTTTGTGGAAGACTATCGCGAACTGAAGATCGACAATGCCGAGAAGATCGCGGAACGCTGTTTCCTCTTCGAGAAATTCGTGGACGATTTGCTCGAACAAAATCCAGACGTGGTTTCGTTTCAACATCGTGAAACGAACGTCGCGATTCATCCCCATTGTCACGCCAAGTCGCTGATGAATCCCGCTTTCATGGCGCGGCTCGTAGAACGATTACCCGGACGCAAAGCAGCTTTGCTCGATACCGGATGCTGCGGAATGGCCGGCGCGTTTGGCGCGCTCGCCGAAAAATACGAATTATCGCGCCAAGTTGCGGCCGATTTACTGCGCAAGATCGACAATCAACAAGCCGATGTTGTTATCGCTTCCGGCACGAGTTGCCGCCATCAAATTGTTGATCTCACCGAGTTGCACCCCAAGCACATGGCCGAACTGCTCGCGGACGCGATCGCGTGATCTGTCATCCTGATCCCGCAGTCGCGGGAGAAGGATCTTTCAAAAGTTGATTGATCACGCAAGGCACCGAAGCGTGATCCAAACTTTGTGGGTGAGATCCCTCCCCATTCGGCTTCGCGCGTGGCGCGCTTCGCTCAGGGCTTCGGCTATTGTTGCAGGGCAGCGGACCCTGCCCTGAGCTTGTCGAAGGGCTCGGGATGACCCGCGTTATGATTTCGGCGGTGACGGCGGAGGGCTGCCACCAGGCTTCGCGGCTTCGCCCGGTTTCGACGGAGCGGCTCCTGCGGGCGCACCGCCGGGAAGCTCGGCGTTCTCTGGGACCGCTAACACATCAGGCTCGGTGTAGGAATCAGGATGGTTCGCCAATTCCTTGCGCAAGGCCGCGATTTGTTCGGCAGTCACCGGACTGGCGCTATTCCCCCACTCGCTCCGTTCGTAAGTCAGAACGTCGGCAATTTTTTGATCGGCCAATGTTTTGTCCCAAGGTTGCATGACCGCGCTGCCGAATTTTTGGCCTTTCACCGTGACCGGCCCCTGCAAACCCTTAAGAACGATCATCGCCGGTCGCTTCGAACCCCCAGTGGTAAATTCCGAGCCGGCCAGCGGCGGATATTGACCGGGAACACCGAGACCATTGGCTTGATGACAGGTTTGACAGTTGGCCGCGAAAATCTTTTTGCCGCGGTCGCGCGGCGAAAGTTCAGCCTGCTGTTGTTGTCCTTGCGGTCCGCCACCTTTTTTGGCCGGCGGCGGTCCGCCCAACGGATCGAGTCCGTCGCCGGAAAAATTTCCAGAGTAGCGGCCGAGATAAGCGCCGCCGGTGAAAATCGCGATCCCGTAAACAGCGATCAACCAAATCGAAAGCGGCTCGAGTCCAACGCGCGGCTCGCGTTTCTCGCGCTGAATCGCGGCGTGCACTTCCTGGACGTCGGACGTTTCGCCATAATCCATTCCCTGGCGGGTGAGCGACGTGGGATTTGGAGTTTGATCGTTCATTTCTTCGGTGGCGCAGGCGCGAGTGATCCGGCTGGCGCTGCCGGAGGCGACCCCGCTGGCGGGCCCGCACCGCCCGGTGCTGTCTTAACTTCCTTGAGCGGATGTGATTGATCGAGCGACATCAAATAAGCAACGAGACATTTGGCCTCGTAGGTTGGAACAATTTCCCAGCCCGGCGGCGGCGCGTCTCGGCCCTCGAGCTGCACTGCGTCGGCCGAGCGCTCGCCACTGATCGGATGTTTCTCGTAAAGAAATTTGTAAGCCGGCATGGTTGAATCCCGGTTGTCCGGGCTCATGCTGCGCGGGGAATAAAGATGTCGATGATGCCAAGCCTCGGAATAAGCCGGCGGTAGGCCAGTCGGATTCGGCGAAGCCGAGGCGGCCGGTGACGGATTCGCAGCGGCAGCAGGTGGAGCTGGAGGAGAACCGGCCGGCGGCGCAGGAGAAGTCGCCGGTGCAGCCGGCGGGGGACCACTCGTTCCCGGTTTAGGTGCGCTCGCATTCGGAGGCGGTGATTGTGCAGGCGCAGGCGAAGTTGCAGCAACGTTTGCGGCCGGCGACGCTGCCGGCTTTTCTTCTTCAGTTGGCGCAGCTTTGCCAATATTCGCCACATCGGGACCCATTCGTTCCTGTCCAAGCACTACCGGGCGATCAAAAATATAATCGCGCGGGGCGCTGCGGCGTTCGGCCCATTTCGGACCAGGCGACGGCCCGGCGTCGCGGACACGATCGATATCCGCGGAGTCGTAATCGGGACGAATTTGCTGGCTGTGGCAATAAATGCACCCATTCGCGGCGTAAATCTGGCGGCCGCGATCGGCCATGCCCGATTTCGGAGTGGGGTAAGCGTCTGTTCCCTCTTCATCCGTCTGCGGATTGAGCGCGCCAATTTGCCAATTCGGAATCACCGTTAGGCCGAGCCACGAGAACGCGAATGTTCCGAACAGGCCGATGAAAAGTGGGACGAGTCCTTTCATAAGTGCTCCTCCGATCCTTCGGCTTCGACCGGATTCAAGAAGGTCGGCACCGTCGAGGTGCGGCCAAGACCAAACAGCATCAGCCCGAAATGGAACGCGAAAATAAAATGCGAAACTGTCAGCAAAAGCGCTGCAACCGTCCGACCGCGCACATAGGGCAACACGCTCGCCACACTTTCGATGAACGTCATCGACGTGTCGTTTTGATCAGCGCCCTGAGTCAATCCGCCGACCAATAGCATTAACGACATCAATCCAACGCCGTAAGCCGACGCCCAAAAATGGAGTTTAATCAGTGTGGCATAACGCCATTCGCGGCCAACCAGCCGGGGCACGATGTAATACATCGAACCGAACATGATCATCGTAAAAAACGCGTAGAGACCCATGTGCGAATAGGCGATGCTGGCCTCCGTAAAATGCAGATAGCGCGCGGTTGAGCGAAGCGAGATCAGGATCCCGACAACGCTGAATACCGTGTACGACATCGCGCCGAACACAGTGAAGCGGAGCGTTGGGCTGTAACGCATCACCGGAAAATATCCCTGCATCGTCATGTGGTGATTGAGTCCAACGGTTGCGACCGGAATGATGGTCAGGATTGTGGCCGCGATGCTCGCGGTAATCATCCACGCCGGAAATGGCCCGTCGACCAGACGCTGCATCCCGGTCCAGCTCGAAAAAAGCGCGTAGGTCCAAAATCCAATGGTGGCAAGATGATAACTGTAAACCGGGCGACCGATTACTTTCGGGATCATGTAGTAAGCGGTCCCGAGAGCGATCGCGCCGAGCCAAAGAAAGAGGAGATTATTCGCGAACCACCACCCGACCGCCGCCTGCATCACGCCCTGGACCGGGACCACGAAGAGCATTGCCTGCGCGGCAGCGTAGAGCCAGGGAAACCAGAGAAACGCAGCGAGCAAATACCATTGCGTGATATAAATCTGATCGCCGCGGCGAAAACGGAACATCAACACCGCCCAGGAAATAATCAGCGCATAAGCGACAAAAAGGACGACCGCGGCATAAGGCGGAAACTCGAGCCAGTCGTAGCCGGTGCTGTAGCCCATGAGAATTCCGATTACGCCAATCACTACACCGATGTTCCAAAACCAAATGCCAGTGACGATGATCAGCGGGTGCCGCAACGTCGTCCGGCACAGTCGCGCCATCAGCCAGATCGCCGTTCCCATGGCGACCATCGACGCCCACCCGTAAACCATCACGTTCATGTGGACCGGGCGGAGACGGCCCCAGGTCAGAAAGCTGACGTCCGAAAACCAATCCGGTGAATGCAGTTTGAACGAAACGAATCCGGCCAGCAGCGTTCCGATTAGCAACCAAACCATCGCCGATGCGTAAAACATCAGCACCGGCACGCGGGTAGACGCATCGATCCGCGCGCGCTCGAACTGCTCGGCGTCGCCGGCGGCGGCCGAAATGGTCGGTTCTTTTAAAGGGATGTCAGCGGCTGGAGTCATTCGTTAGGCAAGATCGACATGTTCACTGGTGTCCTGGAGTTGTTGATGGTGATGCGGCCGGCACCGCGCCGGATGCTTTCGGTGAAGCGGATGCGCCGGGTTGCGTTGATGGCTGCACCGCCGGCGGGTTCACGGCGGCCGCGGGTTGTCCGCGCGCTTGGGAATTTGGACCTGCAACTGAAGTTGGCTTCGGCGTTCCGCTTGCTTGCGGCGAAGGGGATGGTGCAGGCGATGCCAAGGCTACACCCCCCGGCGCAGCAGATGATTCCGGCGCCACAATCGGGTATGCCGACGCGGGTTTCTTGTTCGCCAGATCGGCCACCGTTAATTCCATCGCGCGATCAATTGGCAATCGCACCGTGCCTTTGCTTTTGTCGACCCAGGCGTAACTGGTCAGCGCCTTGGCCTCTTCATCGCGCACGTCCTTTAGTTTTTTCACGCGCTCCTCGGCCCGCATGCGTTCGTAAGTATCGCCGCGTGGTCCCGGGCCGATCACGGCCACGACAATTACGCCGAAAAGCGCAAACAAAAGGACAACGCCGACCCAGGTCGAAAACGGCGCGGGCGATTGAAATTGTTCGGTATTGGCCATTTCAGTTCACTAATTTCAAAGACTCGACCAGGCGCGGGTCGCGGACTGGAAAGAGCGAAGTTTTTCCAACGATGCGCAAGTAAGCGAACGCCAACGTCGCGCCAATGGCGATGAGCGCGGCGAAATCCCATAGGCTCACGTGCATGCCGGTTCCATGCAGCGCCGGCAAGACCACGAGATAAATGTCGAGCATCTGCATCAATAAAATCCAGGCGGCCACGTAACAAAGCTGGCGCGGATGTTTTTTGATTGAGCGCAACAGCAAAATGGCGAACGGCCCGAAGAAGCGGCCGATCACGAGCAGCATGCTCAAGTTCCACCACGATTCCGTATTCCGAGTTA
>Ga0209056_10007007_pt1 | contig 11619 bp, 8 predicted proteins | sample GraSoiAngelo_114_FD_185876 | JGI IMG/M metagenome (GOLD analysis project Ga0209056, IMG submission 185876) | Grasslands soil microbial communities from the Angelo Coastal Reserve, California, USA - 14_0903_13_40cm (SPAdes) (version 2) | ecosystem: Environmental > Terrestrial > Soil > Grasslands ... | reverse complement strand
TCGATTGACCACTTCCAGGGTCTGCCCAGCCTTCAGGCTGCCTTGCCAATGAAGATCGCCCTCCGCGAAGACCGTCCGCTTTTCGCCCTCCGCCCATGCGGGCACACCAGCCACCAGCGAAATCACCGCCACACAAAGTGCACTGGGTATCCAGCCCCGCACTAAACTCTCTATCTTCTTCATGATTCCTCTCTCCTTAACGGCTGTCTGTCTCTCTCGAACAGCTGTCTGTTTCTCGGACCAGCCTGCCCCACTCATTCTGTACGGAGCCCGACCCACTTTGGTTCCGCGGCCCGTTTTTCCTCTCAGCCTGTGTAGGGGCGTCGCTTTAGCGCGTCCCCTCTTCCACCCGCCAAACCGCGGCCATGTAGTGGCGGGTCTTCAGACTCGTGTCTCTGACACCGACGAACCCCGCCAATGTCATCCTGAGCAATCGCACTTCAACTATAGTGGCGGGTCTTCAGACCCAGGGTGTCCCTGCCGAATTGTTATTTCGGGTAACCACAGGGCATGTAACATTGTTCGTCCTAGATGCCCGGCTGATGCGCCCCTATGTTCATTCTCTCAATGTCGCTGATTTCAAAGGCATTCGCGCCGGATAGCATTTTCGGTAGGGACAACGGGACAACTGCCGTCGGTACTTTACTCCTCCGGTCGCCGTCAACTCTCGATATTCAAACCCGGTGGCCGGCCCAAAGCGAAAGGCGCCCGGTGTGGAAGAGCCGGACGCCTTCTCAGGTTTTTTCCTAGTTAACCGCGTGGTTTCCTACATCACTGCTTCTCCGGTGGTTTCGCCGCCTTTGCAGCTTCCATCTTGCTCTTCAACTCGGTCTGTTGCTCAGGTGTCAACACTTCGTTCAACTTGACCATTATGCCGCTGTGGAGTTCCTTCATCTTCGCTTTTTTCTGCTCATCGCTCAGCGTAGTATCACTGGACACCGCCTGGCCCTTGGTTTTCGCATCCGCAAAGATATCTTTCACCTTGGCCTTCTGCTCGTCTGTGAGATTCAAGCTCTCCACCGCGGCCTGTAGTCCGCCCCCGTGCATTCCCTTTTCCTTACCTGCGGCTTGGGCTGAGGGCGCAGCCTGCGACTTTGCTAGGGCCACGGGTACAGCCAGCGCCGCAACCAGGCCCAATGACACAAATCCGCCCCATATTCTTTCGATCTTCATTTGCGAATCTCCTCAGTTTGATTTTCTGTGTGGAGTTGAGGGCAGGAACTCAATACACTCTTACCACATTATTTTGGCCCCGGCGACAAGAAAATCCAGAAGAACATGTCCGGCTCTGATGTCTTTACTGGTGCCTACCGAGGAACTCCGTTCAGCTAGCTTCACCAAAATGTAAAGTCTCATTCTGCCTGGCTAACTCTCGCATCAGTTTCATCGTTTCATTTTCTTGAATGTCGTGACGGTCTGTAAAGAAGTAGCAGAAAAGGTAGGCATTGGCTTTGAGCTCCCGACTCAAAGCAGCGTTGTTGCACCCAATGCACCCAACAAGTCGACCAACCTTCAGTAGTGAGTGTGCCCTAGGTGATTGAAAACTTGAGAGAGAAGCATGCCGCACCCGGGGGACTCAAACTCCCGACCTTCTGGTTCGTAGCCATAAGAGTAAAAATGCTAAATGCCCTATTTGGCATCGCTTACGGACTGGAAACGCCATTCTTCCCTCAATTAGCTGCACCCAATGTTGCACCCAAAACCGAATTATATCGGCCGAGTTCGGCCATGCCGTTACTGCTAGCGCTTCAAAGCTGCCCCAACAAGTCTCGGTGCATTCGGAACAGTTGGCGGGTTCCGGCTGGCGAATAGTCAACCGATTCCCCTCGTCTAAACCTGTCTATGGCGAAATAACAATTCGCCAGAGACAGGTCCCGATGTACAATCCACGCAGGTTCCCACCTTTTCGGTCGAGGCGTTCGGGCCCACAATTCCGGAGGCATCATGACCGGTCACACGGTGAAACTCTCTTTGTGTATCGTCGCGCTTTTGCTCTGTCCTGCTATCGCATCCACGCAAGCGATGACCAACATGGCGTCCAAGACCGGCGGCGCCTCGCCCCAAATCTCGCCTGGTCGCACGCACACCTACTACATCGCCGCCGACGATGTGACCTGGGACTACGTTCCCGGTGGCGTCGACGTCATCACCGGTCAGCCGTTTAAATCCTTTGGCTCGTTCCAGGTTGCCGGCAAACACGTCGACCGGCCCGTCCCCACTACCTACCTAAAGACTCTCTACCGCGAATACACGGACGCCACGTTCAAGACTCTGAAGCCGCGCACGCCCGAATGGGAACATCTCGGCTTCCTCGGCCCGCTCATCCGCGCGGAGGTCGGCGACACCATTCAGGTCATCTTCCGCAACAACTCCAAGCGCCCCTACTCCATGCATCCACACGGCGTCTTCTACAACAAAGACTCCGAAGGCGCGCCCTACGAAGACGGAACCTCCGGCGCCGACAAAGCCGACGACGGCGTCCCTCCCGGTGGCACCCACAAATACACGTGGCAAGTTCGGGAGCGCGCTGGCCCCGCCTCCGGCGACGTCAATTCCGTGCTGTGGATGTATCACTCCCATGTCGACGAGCACCGCGATCCCAACACAGGGTTGGTCGGACCGATGATCATCACTGCGCGCGGCCAAGCCAAGCCCGACGGCACTCCGCAAGGCGTGGATCGCGAATTCGTCGTAATGTTCGTCCAGGATCACGAGGAAGACAGCTGGCACGCTGAAGAAAATCTCCCCGCGAACATGGCGACCGAACCGGCCTTGCTCGTGCTGATGACGCCATTCAGCGCAACCGGCACATACCCTTATTTTGTCACGTTTTCTCTAAACGGCTACGAGCACGGCACCATGCCTCTGCGCGCGCTCACCATGCATAAAGGCGAGCACGTCCGCTGGTATGTATTCGCCGGCACCAACGACTTCGACGCCCACTCGCCGCACTGGCACGGCAACACCGTCGTCATCAATCAGATGCGCACCGACGTCACCTCGCTGGCACCCATGCAGATGGTCACGGCAGACATGGTGCCCGACGACGTCGGCATCTGGCTCTTCCACTGCCACATTTCCTTCCACAGCGCCGGCGGCATGGTCGGCCGCTACGCCGTCACCCCTTAGCCCCATTTGACGATCTGCCTTCATGGTCGTGGCTTTCTTTTGAATCAACGCTCGCGAACGAACTTCGCCTTTGAAACTCCTGCAAGTAAAACTTCGAGCTGGTGTTGCATCGACCTATAGAATCCACCGCGTACCTGTTGGTCATCAAAATTAAATCTGTGCCGCATAGATGGTCCCGGTTGAGTAGGCCGGCGGAATTTCACCACCGGCCTCTCGCAGAACCGAGCGTGAGACTCTCGCCTCACTCGGCTCCCATCAGGCAAACATGCCGACCATACGGCTTGTCTGTCACACGCATCGAGGTCCTCCTGTTTCCAGTTGCTTCGGGCATGCGACCGCCTGACCCGACCCCTTCGCTCCAGCTCCATTACGAGCCTTCTTCGCTCCTACGAGTCGGTCCGCCCCAGGGCTCTGCATCGGTACGCTCGCCTCGCGGTTGTCGCCGCTGGGCTTCTCTCTTCGCATCAGAGCGACTGGTTCCTGCAGTTCCGCGCAACAGCCTGCATCCGCTTCACGCCCCCTCTACGCCGGTCGCCGTCCGCTCAGTCATCAGGCCTCCAGCGGACTTGTCCCAGGTGCACCATACGCTCCTGGTTTTGACGACGCTTAGAGTTCTTAACGACGCGTCTTCGAAGGGTTCACTTTCGTTCGTCTCTCGAATGCTCACCTGCACGAGTCTGTTCTCGCGCTTTTCCTCCAACGCTCACCACCGCGGCTCTTTACCGCAGCAGCTTGGAGCGGCGCGAGATCTGCTCCTGAAAGCCGATCCCGAGGGGCCTACCCTCATCTATTGCGCAGCTTGTGATCCACACCGCTATTTAGTTCATGTCGAACTCCTTATCCGTGCGCACCTGCAGCACACTATGGTGAAAAAACTCGTCCTGGTCGCTGCCCTGAGCCAGCACTCATTGCTCTGCGCACGTTGATGATAAATCGGGCCCGGAAGCGCTTTTGCCAGTGAAGATTCCCTGCATCCTTAATATATGTGCTGATTGAGAGCCGCTGTCCCGTCGACTTTTATGCCGCTTCCCTCTCGTAGTACTTCAGCAGGCCCCCCTTTGTTGGCCTTGACTCGTTGTAATGCCTGCTTGCTGTTTTCCAGCTCGCAGACTTCTTCCATCAGTCGCTCCGTTCCGGCCAGGCTTTCAGTCTTGCGCTTCGCCACCAGCGTTTCGGTCCCTTTCTCGGTGGTCTTCGGAGCATCACTCCTACCTTCCACCGGAAAGGCCAGCACCTCTTGTTCGGGCCGGTTTTTCTGCCGCTGTCCGCTCATGAGTCGCGCCGCTTACTTGCCTTTCCCTTTATTCCCCTTGCGGGGTACCGTTCGGGCCTTCGATCCCCGTTCCCGGTTCGGCCTATCCGTTGCTCCACCTTTCGGTCTTGGAGTGCCTCACTAGCCTTGCCGACAGCAGGATCTACTGTGCCCTTTGCTGACTTCTGCGACACGGTCAAGGTGAATCGCTTCACCCTTAGTCACGAATCCGTGACATGCCACAGATCTCCCGAGGTAAGTTCGACCGCCTTCGACGCGCAACCGCCGGATTTACCACCAGTGAGCTTGATGGATATGGGCTTCGCGATCATTTGCCCGCTCGCCCGCCACCGTAGGCCTCAGATCCGGTTCTTGTACATCGGCTCGCGCCTTTGCTCCGCGCTTCTTTCAGGCCTCGCCTCGCGGCGAGTGTTATTTCACCCTTGCGCTTCGCTATCACTTCACGTCCATCACGTTGTGAAGAGGATTACACCTCCTAGCTAAAGCCTGTTGCAAAACCCTGGCCATAACCCTTGACTGACGCGAGCAGCCGAGGCGCGAACGTGGCAGATCTCACGAATTCCTAGAAAAAATAGAAATAATTCCACTTTCCTCTTGACAATGTAATTCTTACTCGATATAGTCGAGTACGTTATGATCAACTCTACCTCCCACCAATCCTGGCTCTTCTACTCCCCTTTGGCCCGGCAAGCCGCGCTGCTCAAAGACGATTTGCTGGATCCCGTCGATCAGCTCCTGGAGGATCCCGCTTTGCTCGACTTGGTCCGCCAATGTCTGGCGGCACGCAGCCCTGCTTCCGTGCGCACCGGGCGGCCCACCATAGCCCCTGATCGTCTGCTGCGCTGCTGTGTCATGAAACATCTGAAGGGCTGGAGCTTCCGCGATCTGGAACGGGAACTCCGCAGCAACCTGGTGTACCGGCGCTTCACCCGCTTCGATGCCGAAGCCACACCCGATTTCTCTACCTTCAGTCGAACCTTCGCATTGCTGAGTCCGCAGATCACCGAACAAATTCATCAGCGCGTGGTGGGCCTGGCGCGTGAGCAGGGTGTAGCACAAGGACGCAAACTTCGAACCGACACGACGGTCGTCGAAAGTAATGTTCACTACCCCACCGACAGCACGCTTTTGGGCGACGGCATCCGGGTGCTCAGTCGTGGTCTCGCACGGATCGCCGCCGAGTGTAAGGACGGAGCTCTGGAGGTGGTGCATCACGGGCGCGCGGTGAAACATCGTCTGTTGGAGATCAGCCGCGCCGCCAAGTCCCTCACCGAGGCCAACCAACAGCGCATGCGGGATAGTTACCAAAAGTTAGTGGGGCTGACCCGGGGCGTGGTACGCCAGGCCAACGACGTGATGCAACGATGGGCGAAGGGACGGCTGAAAGTGGTGGGCAAACTGTTGCGGGTAGAAGCACAGATCGGCCAATTGCGGCACTTTCTCCCTTTGGTCGAGAAGGTGATCACGCAAACCAAGGAACGCGTGTGGGGTGGAAATTGCCACGTGCAAGGCAAAGTGTTGAGTCTGTTCGAACCGCACACCGAAGTGATTCGCAAAGGGAAAGCGCACAAGCCCAACGAGTTTGGTAGGCTGGTGCGCATTGACGAGGTGGAAAACGGCATCGTGAGCGCTTACCAAGTTCTGCCCGGCAACCCGGCCGATACCACCGCTTGGATGCCGGCCCTGCAACAACATCAAGCTTGCTTCGGGCGAGCGCCGGTGATGGCCACCGCCGACCGAGGTTTTTTCTCCGCCAAAAACGAGCGTGAGGCGCAAGACCTCGGAGTGAAAAAGGTGGCGCTGCCGGCGCGCGGACGGCTCTCCGTCAAGCGGGCCAAGCAGCAGAAGCAGCGCTGGTTCCGGCGAGCGCTGCGCTGGCGTGCCGGTTGTGAAGCTACCATCAGCACGCTGAAGCATCCCTTCTCGATGTTGCGAGCCAGGTACAAAAGAGATCCTGGATTTCAGCGCTACGTGGGCTGGTGTGTGATTACCAAGAATCTGTTTTCCATCGCTCGCTATCAAGAGCGCAGGAGGGGCGGCCATGGCCAGATCGGTTGATGCTGCTGCCCAACGACGCAAGCTGCTTGGCGAGATTGCACGTCTGGCAGAGATCGCTATCTTCGGAACACTATCGGAAACTTATCGCACCTGTGGACAAGCGGGCTGCCATTGCCAGGGAGACGGACCCAAGCATGGTCCGCATCTGAATGTGAGCTACCGCGGGGAGCAGGGTAAGACCACCGGCTACTATGTTCCCAAGGGAGCGCAGCAGGCCACGCGCCAAGGGGTAGAGGCTTGGCAAAAAATGCAGCAACATTTGCGAGAACTGGCGGAGTTAAATAAGGAACGCAATTTGCGGCGTGCCCGCGAGGCCGATTCGCGGTGAAGCAATGGCTGGGTTGGGCCCTGGCCTGTTGGGTAGTGGTGTATCTGCTGCTGAGCCTGGGTCAGCAAGCCGCCGTGAATTACGATCCGCGCACCCCCGATGAGACTGGATCCGTGGTTCTGGGGAGGGCACCTGGATCGACCTGGCCCAGAGTTTCGGCCGTCACTACCTTCGGATTCCATCCCACTCGTGCCGAACCGCGGGAATCTCTTCCTCTTCCCATCCACTTGGCGTTCTGGAGCACAGCTGATGATGTCGGTCCACCTTGGTGGGACACCCGAGGTCCACCACGGCGCACCGTGCGTACCTTGGTTAACTGTAAAGCTTGCCGGCCAAACCGGCAGCGCAAAAGCGGAGGAGGAGCACGCTTGCTCCACGAATTCCTAACCTCAGCACTAAAAAACAGGGGTTTTGCAACAACCTTTAGCTAGCTGCTCGGCACACAAAAATGAGGGCCGGCGAACCGGCCCTCCGAGGTTTCGATGGTTGTGGCAGTTTCTAGAAGAAAAGCCGCAGACCGAACTCAATCTGCCGCGAGTCGTTGAACTGGCCGCTCAACACGCCAAAAGAGGTTGGGCTCTGAAGATTCAGCCCGCCAGACCCGTATTGACCTGGATCGCTGAACTGCATATGGTTTAGCGCGTTGAAGAATTGAGCGTAGAACGTGAACCCGGTACGCTCGGTGATTCGAGTGACCTTGGCGATGGTAAAGTCCAGGTTCCAGCGGTGCTGCCCGTAGAGCGGCCCGAGATCATTGGCCCGGCCGTCACGGCCCAGGATTACCGGCCGGAACTGGTTATACGCCGCGGTAGGATCGGCGAAGATATTGACCCCGGAACCGCCGTTGCTCGTATTGCCGTCGCTGCCGATAAACGGTGAGTTAACGTTGTAGTGAGCGGTGCGGCTGAAGCTGCCCGCACCGACTAGAGGCACCATGCCGGAGCACCAGGCGACGTTACCTTGCCCGAACTCCTGGCAGGAACCAGTGTACGTCTCCTGCACCAGCCCGCTGTTCCACTGGAAGATCGGAGCGAAAGTCCAGCCGCCGATCACCCGGTCCAGGACGCCGTTGTGGGCGTCAAATCTCTTCCCTTTACCGAAAGGCAAATCGTAGGTTCCGAGCATATTGAATACCCAGCGCGTGTCAAAGGGAGCTGGTCCGTAGTCGTACTGCAGGTCGAAGGGAACGGACGGGTTGGCCTGGGTATATTCCTGGTTGATGCCCACGGTTGAGAGCGTCTTGGACCAAGTGAGGTTAGCGTTCAGCATCAGCCCGTGCCCGGCTCGTTTCTGGACCCTGAGAATGCCGGCCTGATAGTTGGAGAATCCCGACGTGGTGTTCGCGATCATCGAGTTGTAGCCCTGGAGAGTGTTAGGGAGGGCCGCTGGCAAACCCCACGGGCAAGCTAGGCTGCAATCGAAGCCCCTTTCCAGGTTCTGCCACATTGTATATACACTCTGGGTAGAGATGTTTGCGGTCCCTGCTGCACCTTCCGCCGCCAAAACAGCCGTCGAGCAGTTCGCAAAGCCCGCGCACAAGGGCGAGCCGGCGAGTACATTCTCAAAGAAGGGTTGGGCGGCAACAGTCGTCTGGCCAGCACTGTCGGCATCATAAAGGGCGGCGTAAGCCTTGGCGAAGCTTTGCCCGCCCTGCGTCATCATCCAAGGAACGTCGTTTAAGTCGAGGCCCTGGTAAAGGTGTTTGGACCACTTGCCCACCCAGGCCACTTCCACGAGTATGTTGTCCGGTAACTCGCGTTGAATGCCGAAGGTGACTTGGTCGTTCGCTCCAGGCCGCCAGTTGTGATCGAGAAACGAGATGTTGGAACCGGCGGGGGAGTTGATGCCCGGCTCCGCGGGGATGGGAAGTGTTTGCTGGACTGTCGGGAAGGGCCCGGTGCTGCCATCCACACCGACACGGAATCCGTTGGTTGGATCGGTGCCTGAGCCACCTAAACAGCTACCGGAGATACTGGCGCCGTTACACCGGATCGTTTGGCCAAAGCCGTATCCCAGAAGCGGCACAAGCACCAAGTCCACTCCATTGTTGCGATCGTAGATGCGTGTGTAGCCGCCGCGAATCACGGTCTTTCCCTGACCAAAGAGACGGGACAAGATTCCAGACTGGAACCTCGGATTCCACGCGACCGAAACGCGAGGGCTAAAGCCGCCGTAGTATGGGTCAAATGGATACTTGGGATGGCCGCCCACGGCGCCGATGGGCTCGAACCCAATGACCGGGTTATACACCTGCCCCTTCAACGCCATGTTTACCGTATTCTCCAGATATGCTTGGCTGCTGATGGGATTGCCGCTTGTATCGACTGCAACGTCCTGCACGCCGTTGATTTCGTAAGGCGGCATTTGCGTTCCCCACTCCAACCCGTAGTTGAGCGTCATGCTCGGCCGGATCTTCCAGGAATCGTTGAAGTACAGGCTGTAACTATTGATCAGCGAAGTGTCCGCGAAGGTCTTGGCCCCGGTCAGGTGGAAGTTATTTCCGCCTCGGACAAAGAGTTGTGCAGCCGTCCCGAGAAAGCCCAGAGTTCGGGCGTACGCAGTATCCCAGTTGCCGTTTTGGCTGCTAGGAAACCCTGTCGGCCTGTAGGTCGTGGAGGGCGTGCTCATCTTCAGTCCACTGGCTTTGGTGAGCTGGTAAACCATTTCCGGCAGGCCCGCAACCACCTGGTCGTCACGGACGTGGTGGTCCCACCAGTGGACCGTGCTGCCGCCGAATTGCATATAGTGGGTGCCCTTCACCCAGTTGAGGGTGTCGCTGTACGTCCAGTCGTGTCCGTTCCAGACACGGCTTCGGGAGTTCTGGGTGTCCATGTTCACGGGGCACATGCAGTTGAAATGGGAGTCGGCGAACTCGATTCCCGCCGGCACGCTGGAGAGCGCGTTCGTCACTCCTTGCCTCTGCCAGAACCACCTGTTGAGGAGGTAGCTCGCGTGAAACTCATTGGTCAGATTGGGCCTGAGGGTGCCGGTCAGGCCGGCGACCGCATAACGCGGAAGGTTCGGATTGCTCGAAACAGCGCTTGGAACGCCGAGCTTGTCACCCGGCAGCAACCCTCCGATATCGATCTGGTTGGTGCTCGGCAATATATCATTAAAAATTCGATAGGAAAGAAACAGCTGCCACTTGTCGCCAAAGTCGTGATCTACACGCAACGCACCGTAGTCTGTCCTCTCTGGGAGAGACAAGGGGGCACGGAAACCCTGAAAGTTCAGGGTGTCGCCAGAAGAATAGCCTTCATGGTTGGGAAGGGGCATGAATTTGTTCCACATCGTGGACACAACCGGGCTAATACCTATGTTGCGCGGGTCACAGGTGGTCGTACCGCACATTGCCGTCGGGATCATCGTACCGATTAGGGGGTCGTTATCACCTGACCCGACAGAAGGGTCGAGTGTCGGAGTCGGGTTGAGGTTGTAAGCTGTAACGATTGAGTTACCGGTCACCGGATCCTTAGTTCTAAACTTGATGATACCGACCCTCGCAGCAGCGCCCGGCACCAGCCACTCCTGGACGGCCGCTGTTCCCGGAAAGCGCCGGCCCTCATAGAAGCCATAGAAGTAGGTCTTGCCGCCCAGGTGCTTGCCGGGGATCAAAGGCCCGCCGACGCTGCCCCCGAAGCGGTTATCGTGATACTTCACTCTCGGAGTCGGACTCGACTTTCCGGTCGAATCAACTTGGCGATTGTTGTCCCAAGAGTTGGCGTCAAACAACTGGCTTCGGAAGTATTCATATGCCGAGCCGTGGAACGAGTTCGTGCCGCGCTTGGTCACCAGCATCACCTGTCCGCCGGCGGACGAGAAGAAGTCGGCGGTCTGATTGTTGGTGGCTACTTTAAATTCTTCAATGCTCTCGATCGGGGTGGGGATCCCGCCCATGCCCGAGTGCTGGTAGCCATTGTCGCCCTCGAGGTCGCTGGTAAAATTGCCACCATCCAACATGTAGGTATTCTGGTCGCTCAAGGAGCCTGCTACCTGGCCGCCGTAGATGTCGCCTCCGCCAACGCTCGGGGCAGTGGCGGGTTGCAAGGTCAGCAGGGACGTCGCGTCACGGTTGAGGCTGGGCATGGTGAGCATCATATCTCCCGGCACCACGCTCCCCATGGTGGCGTTCTCTGTCTGCAGTTCCGCGCCTGTCGCGACTTTCACTTCCACGGTCTCGGCCATGGCGCCTACTTCGAGCGTGACATTTACGGTGAGGGTCTGGCCGACACTGACATCCTGCCCGGTCACCGCTGATTGCCGAAAACCCTTCATTGTGACCTTGATGTCGTAAGTGCCGGGGTTGACGTTGGCGAAAATGTATCGGCCAGCCTCGTTCGAGGTTGTCGTTCTTGGGGTAGATGTGGCCTTGTCGGTAAGAGTAATCGTGGCGCCGGCAACAGCACCCCCGGAGGAATCAGTAACGAGGCCGACAACGGTGCCAGCGGTCTGCGAATACAGGGCCGACGGACTCAAAGCAAACAGACAACACAGAGCAACCGTCGCCAAAACCACTCGCTTGCTTAACATTCAACTACCTCCTGGTTGGGCTATGCCTGGCCCAACTGAACTGTGCACACCCGGACCTACGGCCTGCCGAGAAACACAATAAGGAAGAGATTTGGAAAACCCCATAGATTAGAAATCCACTCGCAAAACAGGAACTTGCTGAAAAGTGAGAGCAAATTCCGTACCACCACAGCCGCATCAGCTAAACTCTAAATTCTTCGTGATTTACACAATTTTTAGAACGAGTGAAGGTGTGCCTTACCTATGCTTGACCGTAGTCTTATACGGACTTTCATAGATGGTGCTCTGTCGGCACAGATTC
>Ga0209056_10007003_pt1 | contig 11621 bp, 6 predicted proteins | sample GraSoiAngelo_114_FD_185876 | JGI IMG/M metagenome (GOLD analysis project Ga0209056, IMG submission 185876) | Grasslands soil microbial communities from the Angelo Coastal Reserve, California, USA - 14_0903_13_40cm (SPAdes) (version 2) | ecosystem: Environmental > Terrestrial > Soil > Grasslands ... | reverse complement strand
GTCGCGAACTCGACGCCGCACTCGGGACACTGTTTCACGTCGACGGGGATCCAGGCTTGGCAGTTCGAGCACTTCGCCATGTCTTTCTCGAACTCGACGCCGCACTTCGGGCACGTCGTCGCGTCCTCCGGGATGAAGGCGCCGCACTCCCCGCACTCGACCATCTTGCCGAGTCCGAAGACTTTCCAGTAGAGGGTGATGCCAATCCCGGCCGCCACGGCGGCGGCAAGGATGATCAGGAACAGCCACCACTGGATGCCGAGGAACGGCACGGGCGTGTAGATGAACGACAGGGTCTTCGATACGGTGACCGGTCGGTTGTCGGGCTGAATCTGGCTCGAGGTGGGCGTCACGACAACCGTGTACGACCCGTCGGGAGCGTTGCTGGGCACATTGATCGTCCCGATGAACAAGCCGTCAGGCGAGCCCGACATCGTCGTGTTGGATGCGATGGCGATCCCGGCCGCGTTTCGCAACTCGATCGTCAGCTGGACGCCAGGAATCGGGTTCAACCCGCTGGTCGAGCGGACATATCCCGTGACGCTGAGCTGGGTCCCGGGCTGCACGGAGTCGCCGGAGCTCGGCGTTGAGATCGCGGTGAATCCTTGCGGCGGAGGCTGGACGTTCAGCGTGATGTTCGCAAAGTTGTTGCTCTCTTGGGCAACGCCGCCTTCATTGACCGTGCTGTCCGGATCGACGATCAGCTCCAGGGACTGAGTTCCCACCGCGCTCACGCCGACGACGTTCAACGTCTGGTTCACAGATCGGCCCGCGAGAATCGAGAGGCCATTCACCCGGGCAACCTGAGTTGCGCGGTTGTTCACGAATGCCCCGATGTCAACGCTCGTGGCGTTCGTTTGCCCCTGATTGTAAATTATCGCGTAGACCGGGAACGGCTGGTTTTGAACCACGTTCATCGTCCCGACGTAGTCGGACTGATTGAGCATCAGATCCGGCAGCGTACGCACCTGGACGTTTAGAGCAACGGTGGCTCCCTTGTTGTTGTCGTCCCAATTCGTCGCAGGATACGGACTGAAGTCCACCCCGCCGGGTGCGGTCGTGGTGGAGTATGCGACGGTCAACTGATAGTTCCCGAACGACTGCGCGTTCGGCAGCGTGGCCTGGGTGATTTGGTCCGTCCACAGCGGGATGCGCGCTTGGCCCCGTCCATCGGTCCGGTTCCAAGCGGTGGCGCCACTCGAGGTCTTACCGAGGTAGGCGAGGGTCCGCGCGCTCGGCGTCGTCGAGGCGGCGTCTGGATACTGCGCGGTCGTCGCGCCGGGACTGAGCTGCGACCAAATCGTCGCGCCCGTCACAGGGAATGCCGTCGAATCGACCGCGCTCGCGTGCAGCCATCGGAAGAGATACACGCTCCCGGTAGCGGCCAACGGCCGGAACGCCGACATCCAGTTCGTCTTCAACGTGGGATTCTGCGAGGGGTCCGTGGTAACGTTGTACAGGTAGGCGTTCGACGTGGCGTCGACTTGCAACTCGTTGTGGAGACCCACGATATTGGAGAAGTCCGCGCCGATGTAGGTGTCGTAGGCGTAGAGGTTGCTCCCTCCGGTCAACGTCACATTGCCCTCGACGATGCCAGTCACGCCGCTCCCGGTGCTGGCACTCGCGTTCTCGTAAATCTTGTCGATCCGAGATCCGTAGAGGCTCGCGGTCGTCGAAGACCACGCGATCACGGGGCTGTCATCGTTGTCGTCCTGATAGAGCCCGACACCTGCGAGGTCCGCCGCCGTGAAACCGGTGATCGTCGAGCCAGTGACGTCGATCGTCGCACCGGTCGCATTGAACCATCCGGGGAACTTCAGCATCGCGCCGTTTGTCATCGCGAAGTGGCTGCCGGCCCCGGAGACGGTAAGGGCGAGCTTTACGTACGGGGAAATTGCGTTGGGTTGTGTCGTGACAATTGAATTGTTGAGGACGAGCTCGCCTCCCGCGTTCACATTGAGCGCGTAGGTCTGATGGGCTTGGTCTTTGGCGAAGCTTAACCCGCCGTTGATCAGCGTGAGACTACCACCCGAGTTGATGTTGATCGTCGCGTCGACCGTGTACAGGATGCCGGTGCAGACTTGCGTCGTGGTGATCGTCCAAGTCTGCGTGATGACGCCCCCGACCTGGTCGCAGGTGCCCGCGCGGGCAACAGGCATGAGCGCGACAACGGTCGCGAAAACTCCGCCCAGCGCCAAGGTCAAAACAATCAAGAAACTGAGGGCCTTCCCATTCCGTTCGGCTCGGCTAGACAAGTAGATACCTCCGCGGGTCGTGGCTTCGGAACGCGACCGAAAGACTACGACCGGTGGGCATTGCGCGGGCCATCCTGGGCCGCTTTATAAATAGGTTACCGCGCGATTATCTATCCCGATACGCAAACGTTCTCACGTGGGAGAATAAATCGAGAAATATGGAGGGAATAATTTTATCGGTTCGGAGTGATGAAAATGAACGAAGGCACCCGCAAAACGACTCAAACGCGCGACGATTCGGCCCGTCCACGGTCCATTTTGAACAGTCCGCATCGAATCAGATCACTTTTTTCTTCAAGACCTTCTTGACACTGACCGGGGCCTTCTTCGATGCTTTGTCCTCATCGCCCATCCGATGACCGCACGCGTAACACATGATCGCATCGGACGAGATCATCGTGCCACAGGCTGGGCAGGGAATCTCGGACTCGCCTTCCGTCTCGGTCGCCTCTTCCACTGCAGTCTCCTCTTGGAGCCGGTGACCGCACGCGTAACACATGATCGCATCGGACGAGATCATCGTGCCACAGGCTGGGCAGGCGAGTTCCGACTCTGCGCCCGATGACGGCTCGGCTTGCATCATGCTCTTCGCGACGGGCTTCGCCTGCGCGGTAACCGGAGTCGCTTGAACGGGCCTGACGGCTGTCCCAGGGACCGGGGTGGGCTGCACTTGCGGGCCCCGCGCTCCCGGAGGAGACACCGGCCCCGCGGCGACCGGTTTTGCACCGGCGGGCATGGGGCCCGGCATGGTGGCCGCAGAGGCCGCCTTGACCCCCTGTTCGCTCGCGAGGAGCTGCTTCTCTCTCTCGATCAGCCGTTTCGCCTCTTCCGCGATCTTCGCTCGGGCCGCCGCAATGTTCTCTTCGTCTACGGCCAGCTTCTTCTCGCGCTCCACAAGCTCGCGGTTGCGGCCGATCTGCGTGTCCAGAGCCGACTTGTGCTCTTCGAGGAGCTTGACAATCTGTTCTTGTCTCACCGCGATTTCGGTCTTCCGATTCGCGATGTCTTTCGCATGCGTCGCAGTTTCGGCGTCCCGGCGAGTCATCTCCTCTTCTCGCTTCATGAGCGACTCGAGCCGCCTTGAAAGCTCCTGCTCGCGGGCGACAAGCTGGTTTTCCTTTGCGAGAACCTGCTGTTTCGCCGAATCGAATTCCCGATCCCGCGCATCGAGGGCTTGTTCTTTCTGCTCAAGCTCCTTCTCGCGGGCGCGCATTCCCTTCTCGCGACCGACGAGCGAGTCACGCTCGTCCGCGAGGGAAGTCCGTTCCTGGTCGAGTACCCGACGGTCTTCCTCGACCTTGGACGCCTGTGCTTGAAGCGAGCTCTCTCGCTCCTTGAATTTTGCGTCCTGAGACTTCAGGCTTTCGTCGAGCTTCTTCAGCGCGTCTAGCGCTTCCATAATTGATGCTTCGGCCATCTACGGTGCCCTCCGGCAAGGTGCGTGGATTTCGCCGAGCCTCCAAGACATCGGCGACTGAGCGGATATCATGAATTCCCCCCGGCTTCGAAGATCGGACCCATCACGGTGATGCCACCTTTCCGGATCTCGATCGCGTGTTTCTCCATGGAGTGCTCGACGGAGCGCATCTTCTCGACTTGGAGGTACCGGACGAGCTTCCCTCGGGAGCGATCCAGGCCGAGCATGACAATCCCATCGACGAGGAACCCTTCGTTCCCGAGGATTTGGCTCTCGCCATCCGCGCTCCGCTCCATGACCACCAGGGACGTCAGTTCGTTGTCGCGAAGCATCTTGAAGAAGTAGAACATTCGTTTCCGCATGTTGTTCGTGTTCTCCATGAGGGAATACAGTGCGCCGAGGGAGTCGAGTGCAAACAGCTTGAATTTGTTTCCATGGACCTTCCGATAATGTCCAATCATCCGCTCGATGAAGGCGAGGTAGTCCGTCTGGTCTTCTGGTCCTACGACCGAGTCGATTTCGCGGAGGTCGGTGAAGTCGCTGATCTGCATGTTCATCGATAGCTCCACCCCGAGGGACTCCATGTTCCGGAGATGTGACTGGACCGTCTCCTCGAGCGTCGTGTACAGCCCGAACTCCCCCGTGTCTTTCAGGTATCGCGACATCAGCGTGTAGCAAAACGAGGTCTTCATCGACCCGGGCGGCCCCGTTACCAAGATGACTTTCGGCGGTACGATCTCGGAGCGAATCACTTTGTCCAGTCCGTCGATAGCACTGCGAAAGGCCATGGCCACGCCGTTGCGTCATCCCACGGGCCCAAGGCTCACTTAATCGTTTTGCGCTGATTATCCGCGTGATGACTTATCATTCTCTGAACTGAGTCCGGAAAGTCTTTGTACGCAGCTTCAAGATAGAAACGCGTCGACGTATTCGAGGTGTCGGCTTACGCCACCGAAGGAAACGAAAGTCTGTCCCGTCTGTGATTCTCCGATCGACGCGGACGCACGCGTGTGTCCTTCGTGCCAGACGGACCTGACCCTCTTCGACGTCGGCAGCTCCCTCGATCCCGCGGAGGTGCCGGTCAAGGACGGTCGGAGCATCGACGAGATCCTGGCGTCGATCATGGAAGGGAAGGAAGACCACAGGGAAATCTTCGAGACGTTGAAGAACGTGGCCCGCGAGACACCCGAATCGGGCGACGTCCTCGCCGAGACGAAGGCGTCGGTCGCGGCCGAGACGGCGAAGGAACTCGGGGAGCAATTCCTGTGCCCCGTCTGCGAGACGCTGGTCGCCGCGGACGCGACGGCCTGTCCGAGCTGCGGGGCCGAGTTCTCCGAGGGCGGAGCGACTGAATACGAGTGCCCCGTGTGCAAGGCCTCCGTGCCGGCGGACACGGACCGGTGCCCGAGCTGCGGCGTCCGGTTCGCTCCGGACGTCCCCGTCACGGCCGAGGTGCCGACCCGGAGTGGACGGGTTGAGACCGCGGTGTTCGAGACCGCACGACCGGCGCCGCCTCCTGTCAGCGTCGCCACGGAGCGGGTGCCGCTCGGGAAGGCGCCGCGAACGCCGCTCCAGAATCGAATCGACCAGCTCCGCCGGACGCGTCGAGAGGCCGAACGACGAATCCCATCGGGAGACCGGAAACTCCTGTACCGCGAACTGCCGAAACTCGTGAACGAAGTGAAGCCGCTCCTGGTGTCGGCGAAGCGGATCGGGCTGGAAATCGAGGACGGGAAACGCCTCATCAACGACGCGATCCAGGCGGGGAAAGGTCGGGACATCGAGCGGGCCGTGTCGCTGATCGCCGACGCTCGGCGCAGCTTGGACATCGCGTTTGCCGACTTTATCGGCAGCCGAATCGACACGGTCATCCAAGAACTCCGAGCGGCGAAAGGAGAGGCCGGCGTTCAAGTCGCCACGCCAAAGCTTTCCGAGGCCGTGGGCCGCCTGGAGGCCGGAGACTACGATGTCGCTTGGGATCTGTATCAAGCGGCCCTCGGGACGTTCCACGTCGAGGCGAGGGACTTCCACGAGGCCCGCAAGATCGTCGACGACGGCGATCGCCTCGCCCGAGACGTTCGCGCGATGGGGATGGAACTGCGCGACGTGGAACGACTCCTGCGACAGGCGCGCGAATCCTTGGAGCGTCGGGATGTCGGGGGCGCACTCCGTTTCGGCAAGCAGGCCCGGGACCGGATGAAGAGGGACGTGCCCGCGTTCGTCCAGGACGAGATGCGGAAAGCTCGGAACGAACTGCTCGATCTGAAGGTTCAGGGGAACGATCTCGCGAAGCCGATCGGGATCCTGAAGGACGCGAGCGGGAACGTGAAGCAAGAGGCGTGGGGCGACGCCCTCCGGCAAATCCGAGAATTCCGCAAAGCGATCAAACGGCTCTAGTGAATCAGGCTCACGACGAAGGGACCCGCCTCACATCCATGTCCCGCTCGAGGACCTTCAGTTCCTGGTCTCCCAGGGTCGCCGGTCCAAGCGAGATGATGAAAGCGTAGCGGCTCTCCGAAATCGCGTCGAGGAGCCGGCGCACGAACTTGAGGACGGCGTCGAACGAATTGTTCGACACGAGGTACTCAATCCCGTCCAAGAGAACGGCTCCGCGGGGCTGCTTCGTCATGAAATCCTCGATCTCGTACACAATGCGCTCGAGCGACGGCGCGATCGTCTCCTCCTCGGACCCTTCGTGATCTGTGAGCCACAGAACTCGTTCGGCGGGGAGGTCGCGACCTTGCCGCACCCGCTTCGGATTCGTGCGCGTGATGACCAGGCCGCTGCCCCCACCACCGAGGAACTGTGCGAAGAGGCGGAAAGCCTCCGCGGGACGTTCCTCCTCTATCAGGTAGCTGCGGCCTGGAGTGAGTTCGTTGGACCCGGCGGATGAGGTGCGCTCGCGCTCCACCCTCGGCTCCGTAGTCGGCTCCGGAACGGTCTCCGATCGTCCATCCGCTCGGACGCCCGAGAGGACTTCGCGCGCCACCTCCTCGTTGATCGGTCGGCCCATCATCGACGAGAACGCAACGACGCGGTTGAACGCCCCGCTCAGTTCGCGGACGTTGTCCTGGACGAGGTTCGCGATGTACGTCAGGACATCGGAATCAATCGATACCTTCGCATCCCGGGCGCGCCGCTCGAGAATCGCGATCCGCATGGGGAGTTCCGGGGGCTCAAGGCCGGCGACCAGGCCCGATTCGAACCGGGAGACAAGTCGTTCGTCCAGATTCGGGATCGCCTTCGGCGGGCGGTCACTCGCGAGGACGATCTGCTTCTCCGCATCGTGGAGATCGTTGAACGTATAGAACAGCTCCTCGTGTACCTCGGGCATCCCGCTGAGGAACTGAATGTCGTCGAGGAGGAAGCAGTCGACCCCCCGGATGCGCTGCCGGTACGAGGCCAAGGAACCTTGCTCCTTCGCCACCGCGAGCCCCGATCCGAACGCTTCGCACGTCATGTACAGCACCTTCGAGTCCCTCGAGTGCGACGCGATGTAGTTCCCGATCGCATGGAGGAGATGGGTTTTGCCGAGCCCGGGTCCGGACGTGACCAACAGCGGGTTGTACGACTTCGCAGGTTGCTTCGCAACCGCGATGGCGGCGCCGTGCGCGAACCGGTTGCTCTCTCCGACGACGAGCGATTCGAACGTGAAGGATTGCACGAGGTTCGTCGCCTCGTCGCGGGCCGGAGGGGCTTCTTCGAGGGCCTTCGCGAATTCCTCGCGGGTTGACAGGGTGGCCCCGGGTCGTAACGCCTGCTGTTGCCTCATCACGAGCTCGAGGACTTGTCTCGTCCGCTCCTGAGAGTCCCGTTCCCGCACAACCTCGACCTGTCGCCGCGCTTCGATCTGGCGAAGGCTCTCAATCGCGTCTCGGAGGCTTTCCACCTCCGTGTCAATGTCCGGGTGGCCCAACGGATCTACAAGCCGCTCTCGGAGGCTGGCGGCCCGGGACTCGAACCCGGTGATGTCGAGGCCTGCAAGGATCTCCGCGACGGCCTCTGCTTTCTTGACGCCCTCCCGCATCGCGACCACCGATGCGGTGAGGACTGCGGCATCCGCCTGAAGGTTCGCCTCCACCGAGGTGACATCGTACCCCTTTGCCCTCCATGCGCGGATCTGCTTTTCGATGTCGACGCGTTCCATCGCCTGAGGGATCTTCGCCTTCTTGACGACCTTCGCGGGGCGCTCGAGGACCGCATCCGCATGCTCGCGAACGAGTCCGTCCATGTCGACGCGCGCGTGCAACTCCAGGACGCACGCCTCATCGTAGGAGTCTTGCCACACCTTTTTCAGCGCACTGCGCCCGCGGTCTTGCGCGTCGTCGCGCTGGTACAGGCTCGCCTCCGGGTTCCCTCCGCGGAGGAGGACGATTCCCTCGGCCCGCCTCCCCGAGGCGGTGCGCACCGACCGGACGTAGCCCGAGAACGAGTACTTCTTCAGATCGAGGAGGAGCTGCTTGAGCGCATTCGGACCGCCCCGCGTTGTCCGGATGAGTTTTCCCTCTGGGAGAAGGAGGTCCTGAGGCGTAACGTTCCCTCGGTGGTAACGGCCCATTCGCCCGGCCCCTCTAAAAAGGTTCCAACCTAGTTTCCCCGTTTGAGAACACAGACTGATTGTGGGCCGTGGCCCGCGTGCGTCCCGATGCAAAAAAACTAGTACGGCCCGGGATGTAGCGCCGGCGTCGATGGCCCGAGACTTCTTCACGATGGACGATTTCGACCTCTCGGGCCGGACGGTCTTGCTCCGGGTCGACATCAACTCCCCGATCGATCCCGGGACCGGCGCCCTCCTGAACGACGCGCGAATCCGAGAGCACCTGACGACGATCCGCGAGCTGCGACATTCGAAAGTGGCCCTCCTCGCGCACCAGTCCCGCCCGGGAAAAGATGATTTCACGACGCTCGAAGTCCACGCGGAGCGCATCGGCGCTCTCCTGGGACGACCCGTGCGGTACGTGTCGAGCCTGTTCGGTCGGCCCGCGATCGAAGCGATCGAGGCGATGCGACCCGGCGACGTGGTCGTCTTGGAGAACACGCGTTTCTATTCGGAGGAAGAGGCGCTCGCCGATGCGAAGCTCGAGAAGATGGCGAAGACGCACATCGTGCAGCGGCTGGCGCCCCACGCGGACTATTTCGTCCTCGACGCGTTCGCGGCCGCACACCGGGCCCAGCCGAGCCTTGTCGGATTCTGCGAGGTCCTCCCGTCGCTCGCGGGTCGAGTCATGGAGCGCGAGTTGACGATGCTCGGCCGAGCTGTGCAGGACCCGGCGCGGCCGAAGATTGCCCTCCTTGGGGGCGTCAAAGCGGACGACTCCATCGCGGTCGCGCGTCACATGCTCGAGCAAGATCTCGTCGATACCGTCCTCACGTCCGGCGGCGTGGCGAACCTCTTCCTGGACGCCGCGGGATTCGACCCGGGCGCCGCGACGACCGACTTCATGCGTCGGGAGGTCAGCGACTACGACGCCCATCGGGCGATGTGCAAAGAGCTGCTCGAGAAGTTCCGTCGACGGGTCCTCTTGCCCTCGGACGTCGTCCTGAACGACCGGGGCGAGCGTGAGGCCATTCCCGTCTCGATGCTGCCCGCCAAGTTGCCGATCTACGACATCGGATTGGACACGATCGCGCGATATGTCGAACAAATCCGACGTGCGAAAACGATCTTCTTCAACGGGCCGGCGGGCGTCTTCGAACTGGAACCGTTCTCGGTCGGAACGCGGGAGCTGCTTGCCGCGATCGCCGAGGCGGACGGCTTCTCAATCGTCGGCGGCGGCCATACCGTCGCGGCAGTCGAGCAATTCGGCCTCCAGGATCGGATCGACCACGTGAGCACGGGCGGGGGAGCGCTCATCAATTTCCTCGCGGGGAAGGAGTTACCGCTCGTCACCGCGTTGAAGCGTTCGTACAAGAAATTCGGGAAAACTGCGAAGTGACTCGAAACCGCGCTCCCCATCCGATTCCATCATCCGATATATATCGGGGAGGCTTTGGCGATCCGATGCTCCGCCTGCGGAGGCCTCCCGAGTGGGGGGTGGACCCCGTGCCGGACTCCCTCCGGATTCTTCGGACGTTCGATGTCTTTGTCCTCTGGTCGAGCCTCGGCGTCGGGCTCCTCGTCCTCGCGGCGGGCGCCCTCCTCGTGACTCAGCTCGGGCTGACGCTCTGGGAGAGCGTCCTCGTGTCCATCGCGGGTTCCGTCATCGGGAGCGTGTTGCTCGCAGGCGCCGCGCACCATGGTAGCCGCGCCGGCGTTCCCACCATGGTCAGCCTCCGTCCCATCCTAGGACGCAGCGGCTCGTACGCGCCGACGGGCTTGAACGTCGTCCAGCTCCTGGGTTGGACCGCGTTCGAACTGTTGGTCATGAGCGAGGCCACGGCGATCCTCACGGACCAGTTCCTCGGACCGTGGACCGCGGCGATCTTCGTTCCCATCTGGGGTGCCGTCACCGCCGCCCTCGCCCTCGGCGGCCCTCTCGCCGTCGTACGGGACTGGCTCGAGCGGTTCGCGATCTGGATTGTGTACGCGTCGACGGCGGCCGTCGCAATTGCGCTCCTTAATAACTTACTCCTCCAAGGCCTCAACCCGAATCTGCGACCGGCTCCCGTGGCGGGGAACTTCCTCGGGCCAAGCTCCCTCCTCCTCGGCTTGGACCTCGTCGTCGCGATGCCGATTTCCTGGTGGCCACTGATCTCCGATTACAATCGGTTCGCGGCGCGTCCGAGGGACTCGGCCCTTGGCACGACCCTCGGCTATGTGGCAGCGAACACCGCGTTCTACGTGCTCGGCGCCGGACTCGCGTTCCTCGGGATCACCCAATTCGGGATGGCCCCTTCCAACCCGACCGGCTTCCTCTTGACGCTCGGCCTCCTGGGGCTGAGCGTCCTCCCCCTTCTCGCGATCCTCGCCGACGAAACCGACAACGCCTTCGCGGATGTGTACTCGACCGCCGTGTCCGTCCAGAACCTCCTCCCCAAGCGACGACAAGCGGGCATCATCCTCGGGGCCGCCGCGATCGGCGTCGGCGCGGCGTGGTACCTCATCGCCACGGGCCAAGGAATCGGAGGCGCGTACGGAGGGTTCCTCCTCCTCATCGGGGGATTGTTCGTACCGCTCCTCGGCGTCGTGGTCGCGGACTCGTTCGTTGTGCGGCGCGGGACCTACCCCGCGGCCGCATTCTTCGAGGCCGCGCCCCGGTGGCGGTGGCCCGCGTTCGCGAGCTGGATCCCGGGGGCAGCGCTGTACTTCGCGATCGTCCTCCTGAGCCTCCCGGTCGGCGCGACGTTGCCCTCGTTTGGGCTGGCCGCGGCGCTCCAGATCGCGTTCTCGAAGGTGGATGCGAGTCTGACACGGCCGACATCCGCGGTCGCGGGTGGCGATCCCTGATTCCCCCGGTTCCCACCATTGATTATCACGAAATCGGGAAAGCCAGCCGCGAAACAGTTATCACGTGGGATTCCGGCGTCGACAAGCCTTATTAAGCACACGCCGAGGCGAGCGTATCTGGATGCGGTCATGACGATCCGACCCCCGGTTACGGGCAGGCGATCCGATTTCGCAATTCGGAAAAGGGTCGTTCTCTGTGCAGTCTTGGCTCTGATATTTCCCGCGCTCACAATCGTGGCGCAGCCAGGGTTGGCGGGGCCGGAAATCTTGCGGGAGGTCTACGCCCCTGCGACGTGGGACAGGTCGTTCGCGAACGTCTTCGTGAACCAGAAAGACGCCCAGTCGTTCATCGCTCGGACGAACTTCCTACTCACCCACGTCGAGCTCGAGGTGTTCGACCAGCCCTCTCCGGATATTCTCCAGCTGTTCGTCGCCGCCGATGGAAGCAACCATCCGGGGACGGTCCTCGCGAGTACAGCGCAACAAGGGGTGCAGAACTGGAGCTGGGTCCCTTTTTCGTTCTATCCTTGGGTCTCCCTCACCGCCGGACAGCGGTACTGGA
>Ga0209056_10006999_pt1 | contig 11625 bp, 4 predicted proteins | sample GraSoiAngelo_114_FD_185876 | JGI IMG/M metagenome (GOLD analysis project Ga0209056, IMG submission 185876) | Grasslands soil microbial communities from the Angelo Coastal Reserve, California, USA - 14_0903_13_40cm (SPAdes) (version 2) | ecosystem: Environmental > Terrestrial > Soil > Grasslands ... | reverse complement strand
GCGATGGGCGTACCGAGGGTCTCAAAGAAACCCGCTGTCACGGCGCTGAAGTATTTCGCGACGTGTGGCAGTGAATCGCGGCCTGGCACCGAGTAGCCGTAGGTGATGAACCCCGGTCGCATGCCGGCATCGCTGAGCCCCACGGAACGCACGCCGGGGATGGCCAGCAGCCGGTCGGTGATCGGATCGATCAGGGCGTGCGCGCGCTCGGGTGTGTATCCCGCGCCGGCCAAATCCAGATCGGAGACGAGCACGGAGTCGAGCGACATGCCGATGTCCAGCGCGCGCGCGTTACGCAAGCTCGTCGTGAACAACGCGGCGCCCACCACCAGCACCATGGCGAGTGCGAGCTGCGCCACCAGCAGCAGGCGCCGCGCCCGGGCGTGAGGGATAGAAACGGAACGCGCGGCGTTCGCGATCTCTCCGATGAGACTGCCTCGCACCGCTCTCGTGGCAGGCCACACGCCGGAGGCGAGCGCAGTCACCGTCGTCACCCCAACGGCCAACGCGACCAACCGCACATCGAGCGGCGACGCCACAACGGCGAGGTCGGTGAGGATGAAGCGGCGAATCAGGCCGTCGGCCCAGCGCGAAGCGACGAACCCCAGTACGCCGCCGGCGAGCGCGAGCATCCCGCTCTCCAGGAACAGCTCACCGAACAGCTGGACGCGCGAAGCGCCCAGGGCGGCGCGAACGGCGATCTCGCGTCGGTTGTGGACGCCTCGGGCAAGCATCAGCCCGCCGACGTTGGCGCAGGCGATGAGGAGTACGGCGGTCGCTACGCCCAAGAGCCACAGCGTGATGGGGATGCTGCCCGTCGCCAGCTCGCGACGCAGCTGCATGACGGGGTGTACATCGGCCGGCTGGCCGCCCAGCATGGCGATCTGCCAGCTCGGAACCGGGCTGGCCGCGGCAGATGGATTGCCGCGTTGGTAGACGACCTTCGCCTCCGCCTGTGCCTGAGGAATCGTCACCCCAGGTGCGAGTCTCGCCACGACGCGCACCCACGAATAGTCTCGGCTCGTCAATGCAGCGGGCCCCGCGTCGAACTTCGTCGTGGTGATCGGAACGAAGAGATCGACGTCCGTGAGCGCCACGCCCGTGAACCCCTCCGGTGCGACGCCGATGATCGTGTACACGTTACCGGCCACGTGCAGCGTGCGTCCCACGACGTCCCGCGCACCGGCGAATTGACGGCGCCACAGTCCGTACCCGAGCACCGCGAGGTGCGGCCCGCCGGGGCGATCCTCGGCACTGGTGTAGAAGCGACCGAGCGCTGGTTGCACGCCGAGCACCGGAAAGAGCGATGCCGACGCGAGCATCTGCTGCACCGTCACGACCCGGTCAGGATCGGTGATCGCGTACGGGCGCGGGGGAGCCCACCACCCGGCGACTCCGCTGAACGAGCGCGTCTGGTCGCGCAGATCGACGTAGTCGGGATAGGTGCGCACCCGGATGTCGACCAGGCGATCGACGTCGCGGACGTGCGCGGGCGGCCGGAACAGCAGCGAATCCACGAGGCCGAGCATCGTCACGTCGGTGCCGATCCCCAAAGCAAGGGAGAGGACGACGGCGAGCGCGAACCTGGGACTGCGGGCGAGTGTGCGGAGCGCGTAGCGGAGATCACTCATATCTCAACGCCACCATCGGATCGACCTGCGTCGCCCGCCGGGCCGGGAGGTAGCACCCGAGCGCGGCGACACCCACGAGCGCGAGCGGTCCCAGCGCGAACACGGACAGGTCGTGCGGGCTCACGGTGTACAGCAAATGCGCCAGCACTCTCGTCGCCGCCCACGCGCCCGCGACGCCGAGGCCGACTCCGGTTAGGGCCTGTCGCAACCCGGACGTCATCACCAGGCGCAGCACGTCCAGTCGTGCAGCCCCGAGGGCGATTCGCACGCCGATCTCACGGGCACGCCGAGTGACGGTGTAGGCCATGAGTCCGTAGATTCCGATGCTCGCGAGCGTGACCGCGAGCGCGCCGAACACGCCTAGGAGCAGCGTACGCCGCCGGTCGGGCGCGATCGATCCCGCGACGACGTCCGTCATGGTGCGCACGCGGTGCAGAGCGACATCGGGATCTTGCTGCGCCACGGCCCGCTGCACGGCGTCCACCAGCGCCGAGGGGGCCAGCCCGGCGCGAACGGCCAGCGTCATGAATCGGGAGCCTTCCTGCTCGAGGGGGAGGTACACCTGCATCCCAGGGCTGTCCTTGAGCCGGCTGCGCACATCGCGCACGACTCCCACGATCGTCCGCGGAACCGAGTCGAACGGCATGCGAAACCGTGCTGAGAGCGGGCTGCTACCGGTCCAGAGACGCTTTGCCATCGTTTCGTTGATAACGGCTACGGGCGGTGCTCGACTGTCGTCAGCGTCCGCGAAGTCCCGGCCGGCGACGAGCGGAATTCCCATCGCCCGGAAGTACCCGGGCGTTGCGATCAGGTATTCGGCCCAGGGTCTGTCGTTGGGATTCGCCCCAGACGGTGGCCTCCCCTCGATGGTGAACGAGAGGCTGATCGAGCTCTCACCGCCGAGCGGCAGGGCGTTGACGGCACCCGCGGCGCGGACACCCGGGACGGCACGGATGCCGGCCATCACGTCCCGGAAGAAAGCGGCCAGCTGGGTACGGCCACGATAGCGGGCGCTGGGCAGCGAGATGTTTGCCGTCAGCAATCGCTCGGCCTCGATTCCGGTGTCCGTCACCTGGAGACGCGAGAGGCTCTTCAGCATCAGTCCGGCGCCGACGAGCAACACCGTGGCGAGGGCGGTCTCGACCACGACAATCGCGCTCCGCAGGCGACCTTTCGACTCTCCGGTCGCTGTGTATCCACCGCTGCTCAGGCAAGACCGGAGTTCCGTGCGGGCGGCCCCGAGCGCCGGTGCCAGGCCGAACAGTAGGGTAGCCACGCAGGAGACGACCAGCGTGAACACGAGCACGCGCTCGTCCAGGTGTACCGGGCTGACGTCCGTCAGTGCCGGGGGGACGAGCGGCCTGAGGGCGGTCAGCACCCAGTTGGCCAGCAGCACTCCCGCCACTCCGCCCGCGACGGAGACCAAGGCGCTCTCGGTGAGGACTTGCCGCACGATTCGACCGCGGCTCCCACCGAGCGCCGCCCGCAGCGCGATCTCGCGACGGCGGGTGGCGGCGCGCGCGAGCGCGAGGCTCGCCACATTGGCGGACGCGATCAGCAGCACACAGACGACGGCCCCCATCAACACGAGCAGGCCGACGCGCGCGTCACCCACGAGATGGCTCCGGAGGGGAACGACCGAAACCGGCGGTGGCTGGTACCCGGAGGCATCGTTGGTCAAGTAGCGGCGCCCCACCGCTGCCACCCGCGCCTGCGCCGCCTCCAGGGTCACACCGGCACGCAGCCGGGCGACGATGGTTTCGTCCATCACATTGCGGAACATGTCACCGTAGCGCAGGAAGTCGAACGGGATCGTGAGCGGCAGCCACAAGTCGGCGCCCTGCGGGAAGGAAAATCCACGTGGCATCACGCCCACCACCACGTAGGGGCGCTCGTTCAAGGTCACCGTCTTCCCCACGATGGCGGAATCGCCGCCGAGGGTCCCGCGCCACAAGCCGTCGCTGAGAATCGCGACATCCGCCGCGGGCGGTTGTTCCTCGGCGGCGATGTATAGCCTGCCGAGGGCCGGGCGGGCGCCCAGCGTCGCAAAGAAGTTTGGCGTCACCCGCGCACCGCGCACGCGCGACGCTCCGGCGCCCGCGGCGAGGTCGAGGCCGCCGGGGAGGTAATCGGCCACCTGCTCGAACACGTCCTGCTGATCGCGGAAATCCTCGATGTCCGGAGTGACTTTGGGGGAGGTGTCTCGGAAGAGCCGGGAAAACGTGTGCTCCAGCACCACCAAGCGCTCGTGGCCGGGGAACGGCAGCGGCCGCAGCAGCGCGGCATCCACTACGCTGAAGATCGCGCTGTTCGCGCCGATGCCGAGCGCCAGGGTGAGGACCGCCGCGGACGTGAAGCCGGGGCTGTTCGCCAGCGTGCGGAGAGCGTAGCGGAGGTCACTCATATCGCAGCGCCACCATCGGATCGACCTTCGTCGCCCGCCGGGCCGGGAGATAACTCGCCACGAGCGCCGTGGCCACGACCAATACCCCCACCGCCGTGAGCACGATCGGGTCGCGTGGGCCGATTTCGAACAGGTACGCCCTGAGCACCTGCGTCGTCGCTAACGCGCCGGCGACGCCGAGGGCGATGCCGGCGAGCGTGAGGGCGAGACCGTGGCCGACGATGAGGCGGAGCACGGCGGCCCGGCCGGCGCCCAGCGTCACCCGGATGCCGATCTCCCGCGTGCGGCGGGTCACGGCGTACGCGGCGATGCCGTACACGCCCGTGGCCGCCAGAGCCAGCGCGAGCGCGGCGAAGCTGGCGAGCAACAGCGTGTACAGCCGCTGCACCGCCAACGGGTCGCCGAGCCACGCGGCGATCGGCGCGGCGCGATCGATGGGAACATTCGGGTCGAGTGACCGGATGGTCTGGCGCAACGCGCCGACCAGCTGCGCGGGGACACCGGACGTGCGCACCAACAACTTGAGATACTCGGCGGGCGAATCCCCTAGGAACTCGTAAATGTGCGGCGGCGGCGGATCGTGGAGGTTCTGCTGGCGGACGTCACCCACGATCCCGATGATCGTACGGGTCCGATGACCGTAGAACGTGATCTGCTTCCCGATCGGGTCTTGGCCCGGGAAGTAGGAGCGCGCCGCCGCCTCGTCGATCATCACACCCGCTGACGCGCCACTCCGGTCAAACGCCTGGCCACGCCGCAGAGGAATGGCAAGCGTGCGAAAATAGTCGGGCGAGACCGCGGAGATCCACGCCGAGGGTAGGCCGGGTTCCTCCACCCGTCCAGGGATCCCGACGGTACCTAGGGCGGTGCCGCCGAACGGCATCCCCTCGCTCACCGCGGCGCCGGCGACGCTCGGCAGCGAGCCGAGCCGTTGCAGTGCGTCGCGAATGAAGGCGGCGCGCGCCGCACCGGTCGGGTAGCGCTCCGCGGGCAGCCGCAGCTCGGCCACGACCAGGTGGGTTGCGTCGAAACCCGGGTCCAGGCGGACAAGACGCACGAAGCTGCGCGCCAGGAGTCCCGCGCCCGAGAGCAGCACCATTGTCAGGGCGAGCTGAGCGACGATCAACGCGTCGTTGGACCGTTGGCGCCAGGCTTGCCCGCCTCCGCTCCCTGTGCCGCGACTTCCCGCATTGAGCACGTCCGCGGGCGCTAGCCGCGCGGCGCGTAACCCAGGTAAGAGCCCCGCCGCAAGCCCCGCGAACACGCTCGCACCGAGCGCCGTCGCCAGGACCGGGATGTTCACGGTGATGTCGCTGAGGTGCGGCAGGTCGACACCCGCGAGCCGGACGAATACCGGAACGGTCCACAGGGCGATCAGCACGCCGCATCCACCCCCGGCCCACGCGAGCAAGACAGATTCGGCCAGGGCTTCGCGCAACAGGCGCGCGCGACTCGCCCCGAGCGCCACGCGAACCGCCAGCTCCTGCGCGCGTGCCACGCCCCGGGAGAGGAGCAGACTCGCGACGTTCGCGCACGCCACGAGCAGCACGAGACTCACCGCGCCCAGCATCAGGAGCAACGGCGTGCGCACCCGAGCCACGAGAAAGCCGTGCAGCGGCTCCACGACCGGAACGAACCCGCGGTCAACAGGATCGGCCTCCTGCAAACGGCGCGACACGAGGTTCAGGGCCGCCAGCGCGCCTGCCGAGTTGGTGCCGGGTCGGCGTCGCCCGAATACCCAAAAGCTGTGCTGGCGTGCCCATTCGACGCCGCCGGGACCGGAAAGGAAAGACCCCAGCGCGCGCCAGAGCTGGGTATCGTCGGGGTGCCGAAAGCCGGCCGGGGTGCGAAAGTCGGGAGACATCACACCGACAATCGTGTAGGCCACGGTGTCGAGCGTGATCTTGCGCCCGAGCACCTGGCGGTCGCCGCCGAAGCGTGACTGCCAGCAGGCGTAGCTCAGCACCGCGACCGGCGGGCTTCCCGGGCGATTCTCCTCAGGGAGAAAGGCGCGGCCGAGGATGGGGCGGCCACCGAGCAGGGGGAAGAAGTTCGCGGTCACGGTCCACGTCATCACACGCTCGGCGCCCTCGGGCGCGATCAGCACCGGGTCGTCGCCCCTGGCGGCCGCCATGTCCTCGAACGCCCCGGTCGCCGTGCGCCAAGTCTCATACGCGCGCAGCGGGGATGTACCGCTCCGCGACAGGATGAGCAGCAGCCGCTCGGCGCCGGGGAACGGCAGCGACCGCAGCAGCACCCCCTCGACCACGCTGAACACGGCGGTGTTGGCGCCGATGCCGAGCGCCAGCGTGACGACGGCGGCGAGCGTGAAGCCGGGGCTGCGGGCGAGCGTGCGGAGCGCGTACCGGAGGTCACTCATGTCGCAACGCGACCATGGGATCCACCTTCGCCGCTCGGCGCGCCGGGAGATAGCTCGCCAACAGCGCGACCGCGACGAGCAGCAGGGCGGTTAGGGCAAAGCTCAAGGGATCGAAGGGACCCACCCCGTAGAGTTGCGAGCGAAGCACCCGTGTGAAGCCGGCGGCACCGAGCACTCCCAGGGCCACGCCGCCCGCCGTGAGCCCAAGGCCCCGACCGACCACCAGCCGGAGTACATCCCGTTGCTCGGCGCCGAGCGCGACGCGCACCCCGATCTCGTGCGTCCGCTGCGCGACGGCGTAGGCTACGACGCCATACACGCCTATGGCGGCGAGCAGCAGCGCTATACTGGCGAACAGAGTGAACATCGTGCCGTACAGCCGCCGGTCCCAGATCGAGCGATCCACCAGCGCCTGCATCGGCATCACGTTCGTCAACGGGACTGTCGGGTCGAGCTGTCGTAACTCAGCACGGACCAGCGGGACGACGCCGATCGGATCGCCCGCCGTACGCACGACAAACGACATGTCAGACCAGGGGTACCGCCCGGCGTATGGGACGTAGACCTGGTCCTGCACGGCGCCGCCCAGACTGCCCTGTTTGATGTCGCGGGTCACGCCGACGATGGACCGCCACGGCGCCGCCGCGTCCCGCCCGTAACGAATGCGCCGGCCGAGCGCGCTCTCCCGCGGCCAGTAGTGACGCGCCATCGTCTCGTTGATGATGACGACGGGATCCCCGCGCTCATCCTCCGTCTCCGTGAACCCGCGCCCTTCCCGCAACGGGAGGCCGAGCGCGCGGAAGTAGTGCCCCGCCACGGACGTGATGAACGTGACGCGAGAGGAGTCGCCTTGCCCCTCGATCTGCGCGCTCTCCCAGTTGATCCCGCCCAGCGGCGCGAGATTGACCGCTCCGGCTGCCGCGACGCCCGGCAAGGCCTCGACTCGGCGCGCGAGCTCGTTCAAGAACACGCCCCGGGCGCGGGGGGATTCGTAGCGCGCACCGCCGAGCGGAACCCGCGCGATGACTGCGTGCACCGCATCAAACCCCGGATCGACGCGCGAGAGCAAGACGACGGTGCGGATCAGCAGGCCGGCCCCGGCCAGCAACACCATGGTGAGGGCTACCTCGGCAACCACGAAGGCGCTCCAGATGCGACTGGCTCGCGCGCCGACGCTGGACGACCTGCCGCCCTCCTGGAGCATGCCCCGCAAGTCGGGCCGCGCGCTTCGCAGCGCCGGAAGCGCGCCGACGGCCAACCCTGTCGCGAGGGAGACGACGGCGGTGAACAGCAGGCCGGCTCTATCGAACGAGAATGCCAGCCAGTAGGGCAGCTCGCGATGTGCTTGGACCGTGACCCGAAACAGGTCCAGGCCCCAGAGTGCGACCAGTAGACCGAGCGCGCCACCGCCCGCGGCGACGAGCGCACTCTCGGTGAGAAGCTGTCGCACCAGACGGGCGCGAGAAGCGCCCAGCGTTGCTCGGATTCCCATCTCATGACGTCGGGCGGTGGCCCGGGCCAGGAGCAGGTTGACCAGGTTGGCGCAGGAGATGAGCAGGACCAGGCCCACGGCACCCAGCATGATACTGAAAGTGGTGCGGATATCGTCCAGGTCGTCGAAGGACAGCCGGCGCAGTGTAGCGAGCGACGCGCTCACACCCGCGTTCGACTTGGGATACTGCTGGGCGAGCCGCTGGCTGACCGTACCGAGGCGCGCGTTCGCCTGGGCGACCGTGACGCCAGCCCGTAGACGCACGATGCCGTTCACCCAGTTGTTGCCTCGTCCGGCACGTAGGTCGAAGAGTCGCGGCATCCAGAACTCCGCTCGAAACGGAAATCCGAAACCGGCCGGCATCACCCCGATGACGGTGTAGGGCACTCCCTCCATCCGGACCGGTTGATTGAGCACGTGGGGATCCGCCCCGAAGTGCCGCCGCCACAGCGCGTCGCTTAGAATGACAACGTGATCCCGGCCAGGGACTGTGTCGTCCCCGAAAAACGATCGACCGATGGCCGGCCGGACGCCGAGCAGCTGGAAGGTTCCAACGCTGATCCCATTGCCCCACACGCGCTCGGGTTGATCCGCTGTGTTCAGGTTCACCGCCGCGCCCGTGATGAGCGCGACGCCCTGGAACACGCTCGTGTCGGCCGTCCAATCGACCAGGCTGGGTGGGTCGACGTAGAGTTGCCCGCGGTCCGAGAGGCTGAAGTGCTTGACGATCAGCGCGAGGCGCTCCGGCTCCGCGAACGGCAAGGGACGGTAGAACAGGGCGTTGATGATCGAGAAGACGGCGGCATTGGCGCCGATGCCGATCGCCAGCGTCAGGACGGCAACCGTCGTGAAGCCGGGGCTGCTGCGCAGCGAGCGCGCGGCGTAGCGAAGGTCGGCGAGCACAGAGTCGGTCATTACTCCACCCGCAAGGCAGCCAGCGGATCCAGTCGCGCGGCCCTGCGCGCAGGGAGGAGCGCGGCCACGATCGCGCACGCCGTCAACACCACCAGTGCCGTCCCGATCGCGATCGGATCGGCGGGATGCACGTCGTGTAACTGACTGCGGAGTAGCTGAGTGGCTGCCAGCGCGACCGGCGCGCCGACGAGGACGCCGATCAGCATCAGCTTCAGCGCGTCCCCGAGCACCATGCGCACGACGTCTTGCTGCTGAGCGCCCAGCGCGACGCGCAGTCCGATCTCGTTCGTGCGACGCGTGACCGCGTACGTCAACACGCCGTACAGTCCGACCCCGGCCAGGAGCAACGCCAGCGCTCCGAACCCCGTCGCGAGCCGCGCCACCAGCCGCTCCTGCCCAATCGACGCTCGCATCAGCGACGCCAACGTCTCGATATCGTCGCCCGTCAGGGCGGCATCCGTCGCGGCAATCGCTCGGCGCACGTCGGCCATCAGCTTCACCGGATCACCGGCCGCCCGAATGGCGAGGTTCAGCGTCCCCGGTTCGCTGCCCAGCGGATACTGTAAGTACGGCCGATAGAAGCGGCGCGGCGGCGCGGCGGTGAGCTCATGGTCGCGCATGTCGCCCACGACCCCGACGATCGACAGGCTGACGGAATCATTGAGCACGATGGTCTTGCCGATCGCGCTCTGCCCGGGAAAGTAGAACCGCGCCATCGCGGCGTTCACGAGGGCGACACGCGGTGAGCGCTGATCGTCCGTGGCCGAGAACTCACGTCCCTGCAACAGATGTGCGCCGATCGCGCGGACATACCCAGGACCGATATCGTCGTACGCGGCCACCGTGTCGGCACGGGACCGCGCCGTGAAGCCGGGGATCTGGAACGAGTTGCCATTTTCCGTGCCGCTGAAAATGCCGTTCTCGGAATACGTCACGCCCGTGACGCCCCGCACGCGCGACACGCGATCGGTCAGGTCCCGGATCAACGTGCGCAACCGCTCGCCGCGATAACCACGGTCCAGCGCGTCCACGCCGACCATGAGGAGATGATCGCGGTCCAGTCCGACGTCGGCGTGCTCGATGCTGCGAAGACTGCGCACCAGGAGTCCCGCGCCCACCAGCAGCACGAGCGACACGGCAACCTGCGCCGCGATGAGCAGTCGTCCGCTAGCCAGCCCGCTGTGTCCGAAGGCGCTCAGCACGGAACGGCCTTGCGCCCGCAGCGACGTCGCGAGGTTCACGCGGGAGGCGCGCAGTGCGGGGAAGAGCCCAAAGATGCCGACCGCCACGAGCGAGATGACGCCCGTGAACGCGAGCACCGGAACGTTGAGACGCAGGTCGAGCGGAATCACCGCTGCGCCGTCCGCGGCGAGCCTCAGGAGCAGTTGACTCCCCCACCAGGACACCAGCAGCACCGCCAGGGCGCTCAGCAGTGCGAGCAGCGCGCACTCCGTGAGCAGCTGCCGCACGATGCGCGAGCGTCCCGCGCCGATCGCCAGCCGGATGCCCATCTCGCGACCGCGCGCCACGGCGCGAGCGAGCAGCAGGTTGGCGACGTTGGCGCAGATGATGAGCAGCAGCAGGCCGACACCGGCCATGAGCGTGTACAGCGGCACGGAGTACGTCTCACGGACGCGAGAAAACCCCTTCGCGCCCCACGACACGAAGATCGGCAACTCCCGCAACACGCCGGCAGGAGCATCCTTGGTGGCGTTGTCCGCCAGCGCCTGGTGGATGAGCGTCGCGAATCCGGCCTTCGCCTGATCGAGGGTGACGCCGGGTCTCAGGCGGCCGAGCAGCAGCAGGAAACTGGACGAGCGGTCGTCCAGCATCTTCTGGTTCGGCATGAGGACGTGCTGCATCGTCAGCGGAATCCACACGTCGATGGTCGTGCCGACGATTTCGCCGGCGTAGCCGCGCGCCGCGACGCCGATGATCGTGAAGCCCGCGCCGTTGATCGTGATGGTTTGGCCAACGGCGCGGGGATCCCGCCCGAAGCGCCGCGTCCAGTATCCATCGCTGATGACGACCACCGGCGCCCCGCCGATCGTGGCGTCCTCGCTGCCGTCGAAGGTCCGTCCGATCGCGGCGTCGACGCCGAGCACCCGGAAGTAATTCCCGGAGACAAAGCGCGCGCGTGGCTGCCGTGGCTCGCTACCGGCTGGTCCGATGGCGACGTGCAGGCGGCCGGGGCGTCCCGACGCCACGAGACCGGAGACCAGCGTGCTGCGGTCGCGTAAATCGCGGTATAGCGGGTACGAAAAGAGGTCGGTTCGTGGTGAGCCCTGCGATAGCGAGCCGACGCGCGCCGTGTTGCCGAGCGCGATCAACTGCTCCGGGTGTCGCACCTGGATATGGCGCAGGATCACGGCGTCAATCAGCGTGAAGATGGCCGTATTGGCGCCGACGCCGAGGGCGAGCGTGAGCACAACGACGGTAGTGAACGCCGGATTGCGACCCAGCATGCGTAGCGCGTAGCGGAGGTCTTGGAGCATGCGAGAGGTCAGGGGTCGGGGGTCAGGAGCACGACGGATTGTGCACAGCGCCGTTCAATTCGAGGAGCGCCCCGACCCCTGATCCCAGACCCCTTGCCCCTATTCATACCGCAGCGCCATCATCGGATCGACTTGCGCGGCCCGGCGCGAGGGAACGATGCTCGCCGCCACGGTCACGCCCAGCAGCAGCAGCGCCACGAACCCGAACACCAGCGGATCGTGCGGCGACTCCTCGAACAGCAGCGGGCCAAGCCATTGACCGCCGACGAGCGCGATCACGACGCCGATCACGATCCCGGCGGTGCCCA
>Ga0209056_10006998_pt1 | contig 11625 bp, 10 predicted proteins | sample GraSoiAngelo_114_FD_185876 | JGI IMG/M metagenome (GOLD analysis project Ga0209056, IMG submission 185876) | Grasslands soil microbial communities from the Angelo Coastal Reserve, California, USA - 14_0903_13_40cm (SPAdes) (version 2) | ecosystem: Environmental > Terrestrial > Soil > Grasslands... | reverse complement strand
GCCATCCCGTCCATTCAGCGCGGGCTGGGGACGAGCTTCGGCGAGATCCAGCTGATCGTGGCAGGGTACGCGCTGTCGTTCGCCGTATTGCTGATTACGGGAGGTCGTCTGGGCGATCTCTACGGCCGCCGGCGGATGTACGTGGTTGGTATGACAGGCTTCACCATCGCGTCCGCGCTGTGCGGCTTCGCCCGCTCGCCGACCGCGCTGGTCGGCTCACGTCTGCTGCAGGGAGCCTGCGCCGCCGTCATGGTCCCGCAGGCGCTGTCGTTCATTCAGGTGACGTTCACGCGTCGGGAGCAGAGTCTCGCCTACGCGATGTACGGCATGACGATCGGGTTCGGGATGATCGCGGGCCAGCTGCTGGGCGGCCTGCTGCTCAGCGCCGACCTGTTGGGTCTCGGGTGGCGACCGGTGTTTCTCGTAAACCTGCCCTTCGGCGTCGTCGCCATTACCCTCGCCTGGTGGCTGGTCCGGGAATCGCGCGCGCGAGCCGGCCTGAAGCTCGATCCGGGCGGTGTCGTGCTCGTGTCCGCTGCGCTGGCGCTGCTCTTGTACCCGCTGATCCGCGGGGAGGCGGCGGGCTGGCCGACCTGGACCTGGCTCTCGCTCGCCGGCGCGGCCGTCCTGCTGCTCGTGTTCGTCCGCTACGAGCGTTGGAAGACGGACCGGGACGGGTCGCCGGTGCTCGACCTATCGCTGTTCCGTCATCGGTCGTTCGTGGTCGGACTGGGCGTGGGCCTGAGCTTCTTTTCGGTGCTCGCTCCGTTCCTCGTGCTGTTGACCGAATACCTCCAGAGCGGGCTGGACCTGACGCCGCGCGCTGCGGGCCTGCGCTTCCTGCCATTCGCGATCGGCTTCCTGTCGGCCTCGTTCGCTTCGGCGCGCCTCGCCCCGCGCCTCGGTCGCGCGATTCTGCAGCTCGGCGCCGCACTCATGGTCGCCGGACTCCTGACCCTCATGGCCGTCGTGCGCAGCGCCGCGTGGGACACCTCCCCGCTGGCGTACGTCCTGCCGTTGCTCGTTTACGGGTTCGGACAAGGGAGCCTGCAGGCGCCACTCGTCAACTTCATCCTGGCCGACGTGCCCCCCGACGAGGCGGGCTCCGCGTCGGGTGTGGTCACCATGCTGCAGCAGCTGTCCTTCGCACTCGGTGTGGCAGTGATAGGAAGCGTCTTCCTGGTGGCGCTCGGTCCGAATCCTGGTTCGACTGCGTACGGGCGAGCCTTGGATCATGCGTTGGCGTGGAATATCGGCCTTCTGACCGTCACCTTCGTCGCGGCGTTCGCGCTGCCTGCGCGGCTACGAGTGCGGGTCAAGGAGGCGGGGGCCGGCGCGTAGCTATGCGATTAGGGGCTCGCCTAGGCCTAGGGCGTCACCTCGATCGTCGCCATCATCCCCTTGTCTTCGTGCGACAGCAGGTGGCAGTGATACACGAACCTGCCGACCATGACCGGATCGGTGAACGGGACGATCACCTTCACCTCGCCGTGCACCGGCACGTTGACGATGTCCTGATAGCCCTCGAACGGTTGGCGCACGCGGTTCACCTCGGTCACCTGGAAGGGTGTCTGGTGGATGTGGAAGTCGTGCAGCTCGCCCGACTCGTTCCGGTCCATTCTTCGATCGCGCCGAGCCTAACGCGGGCGTCGGTGCGGTTCGGGTCGAAGGTGCGGCCGTCGACGAAGAGTGTGTCGCCGTCGGCCGATTCGGAGAACACAATCGTGCGGCGACCCGTGATCTGGCCGCGTAGGTCGGTAACGGGGAGCAACCGCTTGGGAAGCGCGAGCGGCGGGACCGCGGCACCCTCCACGCGCACGGTCGCGAGCACGGCCCCTGAGTAATGGTTGCCTTGCGGCCCGGTGTCAAAGCCGGCGGTCCGGAGGACATAGGTACCGGGGCCGGCCGCTTGCACGAGCACTTCCTCTCTCGCACCCGGCGGGAGAAGGAGCTGCTGCTTCGGCACCAGACGGACGAGGCGGTGACCGTCGCGCGCCACCTCGTAGAACCGGTGACCGTCGAGCGTGAGCAGGTAATACAAGTCCGCTCCGACATTCCCAATGCGCCACAGCTGCGTCTCGCCGGGACGGAGCGTAATCGTGGGATTGAGCGCGCCATTCACCGTGCGCATGGCGTCGTCGCCGATCCCGCGATGCACGATTTGCCCGCCCCCGACCTGCGCGTCCTTCAACAGCAGTACGTGCTCAGTCAAATCGCGCAGCTCCGGAAACGGATCGAGCAGCCCCTCGACGATCAGTGCGCCGGACATACCGTTTCTCACCTGCTCATCAGAGCGGCCGTGGGGGTGCGGATGATACCAATACAGTCCCGGTGCGTGGGTTGCAGGAATGTGGATCTCGTAGTCCTGCGCGCGGCCGGGTGCGACGTGCAGGAAGACGTTGTCGGAGGTACCGAGCGGCGAGACGGCTAACCCGTGCATGTGGAGGTTCGTGGCCTCGTCGAGCCCATTGACGAGCCGCAGTCGGACCACGTCGCCCGGCCGCACGCGTAGTGTCGGCGGGACATAGCTCCCGTTGTACACCTGCGCGATAACCCGCCTTCCCGCGACTTGCATCGCACCCCGCGCGGCGGTGAGGGTCAGGTGCAACACGCCGTCGTGGCTCGCCACGACGGCCGGGTCGTGAAACGTCTCACGCCGGACGCCCGCCAGCCGTTCCATCGCTCGGACGACCACCGAGAAGTCTTCATCACTGTGGGCGGCCAACTGCCGGGCGTGCTCCGCGGCGGCCACCTGCACGGCCGCCGCGGTCGCAGGCATCGGGACCGACAACTCCATGGCCGTCTCCACGATCAATCCGAAGTCCTTGAACATCAGCCGCAGCGCGAACGCCGCGGGGTAGTCGTCCTTGCGAGCGTTCTCGAGCTTGGCCTTCTGACTGGGCGAGACCACCGCGGTTTCGCCCAGCACCTCGAGGAACCGCTCGCGCGGCAGCCCGGCTTTCAGGCCGAGCGCGATCGCCTCGGCCAGCGCCTGGACCCCCAGCCCCAGCAGCGTGTTGACGCACAGCTTCACGGTCGCACCGGCGCCACTGGGCCCGAGGTAGAAGGTCTTGCTGCCCAGCACAGCGAGGATCGGCTGGCACTTCCTGTACACGTCCTCATCGCCTCCCACGAAGATCACGAGCTGTCCCTGCTCCGCTTGCACCGTGCTCCCGGAGACGGGCGCGTCGAGCACGCAGACGCCCTTGCCCCGCGCTGCTTCGTGCAGCCGGCGCGAGGTGCGTGGGCTCACGGTGCTCATGTCGACAATCGTCGACCCGGCGCGAGCAGCCGCCAGAACGCCGTCGGGCTCGAACATCACCTGCTCCACTGCAGCGTCGTTCGTGACGCTCGAGAACACGATGTCGACGCCGGCCGCGAGGTCTCGCGACGTCGCCGCGACCTTCGCGCCACGTTGCTCCAAGGGCCGCGCATTCTCCCGGCTCCGGTCGTACACAACCACGTCGTGGTGGGCCGCGAGTAACCGGCCCGCCATGCGACTCCCCATCGCTCCCAGTCCAATAAAGCCGACACGCATGGTCTCACCCCAGCCATTGTGGATTCTGGTACGTTCCATCGAAATGATGAGTCGTCTTGTACAGCTCGTACTTCCCGTCGCGCGCGGCCTGCGCCGTCCGGCCGAGCAGCGCGGCCACGGCCGCCTCGCTCAGCGGGCGAAAGCTGCGTGCCGCGTGCAGTGCCTGCTCGAGCACCACGAGCGAGTCGCAGCCCGTGATCACCACGCTGGTCGGCAGGCTCATGGCATAATGGAGGCATTCGACGGCCGTCACCGTACCGCTCAGCAGGACGAATGGATCGCCCAGAGGCTTCATTCCCAGCACGCCGATGTCCTGCTCGACCAGCACGGGCACGACCTGCTTCGCGAAGCTGTCGTAATGGGCATCCATCACGTTCAACGGCATCTGCACCGCGTCGAACCGGAACCCCTGCGCCCGCGCGGCTTCGAGCATCCGGAGGTGGATGACGGGACTCTTATGGCCGGTGAATCCGACGTAGCGGATCTTCCCTGCCTGCCGCGCCGCCATCACCGCTTCCACCGCGCCGTCCGTCCCGAATACACGCTCCGGATCCGTCATCCGGATCACCTCGTGGAATTGCATGAGGTCGATGCGGTCGGTTTGGAGCCGGCGCAGCGATTCGTCGATCTGCCGCGCCGCCGTCTCCTTGTTGCGACCGTCGATCTTGGTCATGAGAAAGGCCTTGTCGCGATAGCCGTCCCGCAGCGCCTGTCCCATGCGGAGTTCGCTCGCTCCACCGTTGTAATCCCAGCAGTTGTCGAGAAAGTTGATGCCGTTGTCGATGGCCGTGCGCACGATGCGGATGGTCTCCTGCTCGTCCGCTTGTCTTCCGAGATGGTAGCCGCCCACGCCGATCAGCGACACCATTTCTCCAGTCCGCCCAAGGCGACGGTAGGGAATCCCGTTGCGGACGTCGTTCGACTCTTTCCCAGGCTGTCGCAGGGCCATGCTCGCGAACTCCTCAGGGGCTCGCTGGTTGTTCAACGAACTACACGCGGGGAACGGGCCACCGTCGGGGCCGCCTTGCTGCCGCTCGGCGACGCAATCCGCGACCGGTCAGCTCAATCGGCCCGCCCACCATCGTGCGGGATTCATCACTTCCCTGGCGCAGCCGTGAGCAGCAGCGCCGGGGTCTTGGCGCTGGCGCTCACCTGGAACCGGATCCACATGCCCGCCGCGCCGTGGCCCGGCACGCCACAGAAAATCAGATAGTCCCCGGCCGGTTGCGCCGTGAACCGCATCGTGTCCGTCGCCTCCGACACCAACCCCTGGTCCAGGCTGAGCGTGAACGCCCGCGGAATCGCGGGCGCCACGGACTGCACCGGCAGCGGCGTGCTGGGGTTGATGATTTCCGCGCTGTGCGGCAGCATCCCGTCGTGGTTGCGGAAGTCGATCTCGGTCTGCCATCCCACGGGCACCACGAACGTGAGTCCACCGTCCGAGAACCCGTTGAAGTTGAGCGCCCCGTTCAGGCCGGTGAGGCCGGCGATAAGCTGGAATCGCGCCGTCCGCGCGGCGGCGTTGAAGCTGAGCCACGTCGGGTCGATCGCCTGCTGCTGCGCGCGCGCGGACTGGGCGCCGAGCGGAATGACGACACCGACCAGGGCAATGATCGTCCCCACGGGCCCCACGATACGACATTCACACATCTCCGGGCTCCTGTCTGTGGTTGAGCAACGCACGCCGCTTGCACGCCACGTGCCAGTCGGCAGGCGACACGGGCCACGCACGGCAACTCCCTGCACCGCCGATCGTTGACCCGGGCGAGGGTGACATGCGCCAGTGCGGCGTCGGCGCGGTGAGGTGCGGACGTCCGAGCAGAAGTGCGCGGGAGCCGACAGGCGAGTAGAATGTTCCGCGAGATGGAGCGCACCTCATCGAGGTCGAACGGCCGCGCGCTTGCTCAGCCTCACGCTCTAGGGGCGAGCTCATGGTGCAGCATCCGCGTCGCGTCGCATCAGGGCGAGGGCGATGGCGCAGCCGCATGACACGACGCCGCTGACGACGAGGGGCAGCACCAGTGAGTGCCGGACCAGGAGCGCGCCTACCGCCGCCCCCAAGAACATGCTCAGAACAGACGCCACACGCCGCCACGCTCGCGGATTGGTACCGCCCGCGAGTGCCGAGTCCGCCGCGAGGCCCGTGAGCGTCAACGTGAGGACCGTGGTCGTGAGGTCAGGAAGTGCAATCTTCCGCACGGTGGCATTTCTCACCCCCATGGCGAACGCCGTCAGCACGATGACGCCGTAAACCGCGAACAGCGCCGCGCGAGTGCCGGCAACTGCTGCCAAGGCGGCAGCGAGCAGCAGCACAGCTTCCATCGTAAAAGCCGTAGCGACCCAGCGGTGTTGCGGACCGGCCCCGAGTCGCGCCGCCAGCCTTCCTCCAGCGACGGCACCGGCGAGAAATGCACCGAGGGAAACCGCCGACCGCGGGATCGACAGGCCCGGCGCGCCCACAACGGCGAACGCGAGGAACACGACGTTCCCCGTCATGTTCGCGGTGAACACGTGCCCGAGGGCGAGATAGCTGACGGCATCGATCAGCCCGGTTGCCACGGTCTGGACAAGCAGGGCTCTGGCAAGGCGTGTCTCGTGCGGTGGGGTCATCGTCCCCTCTCTATGAGGCGTGCGTCCCGAATTTGCGGCCATGCGCCCTCGCGCGGTAGAATCACCGCGACGTCAGAAGAAGGGGATTCCTGATCGCGACCTCTGGGTGGAAGGCGGGAGTATGTCGGACCTTAGGCTTCTCTGGCTGCACACCAAGACGTCGATTCGCGACTACACGGTGGCGGTACTGTCGACCGCCGTGGCCCTCGGCATCGCGCGGTGGCTGGATGTCCACCACGAAAGCGCTCCGGTCTCCTTGCTTCTGTGCGCCGTCATGCTCAGCGCGTGGCTCGGCGGGGTGGGCCCGGGCTTGCTCGCGGCGGCGCTCTCGGCCGCGGCGTTCGCGTACTACTTCGTGAATCCGATCCTTTCGCTGGCGGTGGCCGAACGAGACACCCCGCGCTTTGTCATCTTCGTGCTGGCAGCCCTCCTGGTCGGCTCATTGAGCGCTGCGCAACGCAGGAGCATGCAATCGCTTCGGAAGACGGAGCAGGCGCTGCGCGAGACGCAGGCATCCCTCGCGCACGTCACGCGGGTCATGACGATGGGAGAGCTGGCGGCCTCGATCGCCCATGAAGTCAACCAGCCGCTCGCCGGGATCGTGATCAACGGCAATGCCTGCCTCCGCTGGTTGGGGGGCGAATCGCCCAACCTCGCGGAGGCCCGCGAGGCCGCGCAGCGCATTATCCGCGATGGAACGCGGGCCAACGACATCATCACGCGGGTTCGTGCGCTCGCGCGCAAGACAGGCACATTGAGCGAACGCGTCGACCTCAACGAGGCGATCCGGGAGGTGATTGCTCTGTGCCAGGGCGAAGCGCGGAAGCACGGCGTGGCACTACGTACCCAATTGCCCGGCGATCTGCCGCCGGTGCGAGGCGACCGCGTGCTGATTCAGCAGGTGGTGTTGAATCTCGTTCTGAACGGGATCGACGCGATGAGCGACGTGCCAGACCGCCCGCGCGAGCTCGTGATCCACGCGCAGGGCGAGGCCGATCACGTGCGCGTGACGGTGCACGATTCCGGCATCGGGCTCGACCCGCAAGCCCTGGACCGGATCTTCGATGCGCTCTACACCACCAAACCCGGGGGCATGGGAATGGGGTTGTCGATCAGTCGCACCATCGTCGAGAATCACGGGGGGCGGCTAGCGGTCGTCAGCCAAGACGGCCCCGGTGCGACCTTCGAGTTCACGCTCCCGACGCACCGCTAGGATCGTTCATGCCGAGAGCTAAAGCCGCTGTGTTCGTGGTGGACGACGACGAGTCGGTCCGGGAAGCCTTGGGGGGCCTGCTCCGGTCGGCGGGGTACGCGGTCGAGACGTTTGCTTCGGCTCAGGAGTTCCTGGCCCGCCCACCGGCGGATCTGCCCGGCTGTTTGGTCCTGGACGTGGGGCTGCCGGACCTGAGCGGGCTCGACCTGCAGCAGCGGATGGCCGACATGAACAGGGAGATCCCGATCGTGTTCATTACCGGCCGTGGCGACGTGCCGACGTCGGTGCGGGCGATGAAAGCGGGAGCGGTCGAGTTCCTGACCAAGCCGTTCGGCGAGCGGGACCTCCTCGACGCCATCGGACAGGCGATCGACCGCGATCAGGTCGCCCGCCGGCTGTACGCTGAGCTGTCGGAGCTACGCCAGCGGCACGCCTCCCTCACGCCGCGTGAGCGCGAGGTGCTGGAGGGGGTGGTGTCCGGACTGCTGAACAAGCAGATCGCTGCCAAGCTGGGAACGAGGGAAGTCACCGTCAAGGTCCATCGGGGCCGGGTGATGCAGAAGATGCGGGCCGCCTCGTTGGCGGACCTGGTGAGAATGGCCGAGCGGCTGAGCATCCGGTACGCCAAGACGTGAGGAGAGCGAGCTATACCAAGGTCTAATACCCCGCGCGCCCTCTCGGTGGAATTTTGCGTCATGGCCGACCGTCCTCTGATCGCCGTCGTCGATGACGATGATTCCGTCCGCGAGTCCCTGAGCGGCCTCTTCCGGTCTGTCGGATTCGCCACGCGGGGATTCGCGTCGGGCGCCGCCTTCCTGCAATCCGATGATCTCCCCAGGACCGACTGCGCGATTCTCGATGTGCGCATGCCCGGGATGGGCGGTCTCGAGCTGCAGCGCCGCCTGGTCGCCAGCCATCCGGACGTGCCGGTCATCTTCATGACGGCGCATGACGACGCCCGGGCGCGCTCGCAAGCCTTGAGCTGCGGAGCGGCAGCATACCTCATCAAACCCTTCAGCGAGGACGCGCTCCTGGACGCCGTCCGTGCGGCGCTGGGCCCCACATGATCGCGAAAACAGCGGACACGCGTCATCCCGTGTGCGTCGTGGATGATGATGCGTCCGTGCGCGAGGCCGTGGGAAGCCTGCTGCGGTCCGAGGGGCTGAAGGTGGAGACCTTTGGATCGGCGCGGGAGTTCTTGGCCAGCCCGCGGCGTGATCCGCCGAGCTGTCTGGTCCTCGACGTGGAGCTGCCCGGGCTCTCGGGCCTCGATCTGCAGCAGGAGCTCCTCAAGGGAAATGCGCAGATCCCGATCATCTTTCTCACCGGCCACGGCGACATCCCGATGTCGGTGCGGGCAATCAAGTCGGGGGCGCTGGACTTTCTGACCAAGCCCGTAGACGCCGACCATCTGCTCGGTGCGATCGCGAAGGGCATCGCGCAGGACCACGGCGCACTGCAGTCCGGCGGGGTCGTCGGGACGTCGCAGTCCTGGCGCGATGTGCTGGGGCAAGCGGCGAAAGTGGCCCCGGCAGAGACCACGGTGCTCCTCAGCGGTGAGTCGGGAACGGGCAAGGAGGTCGTGGCGCACCTGATCCACCGCGGGTCGCGCCGCGCCGAGGGCCCGTTCGTCCCCCTCAACTGCGCGGCCCTGCCGGAGGCGCTGCTCGAGTCGGAGCTGTTCGGGTACGAGAAGGGCGCCTTCACCGGGGCCGTGGCGGCGCGGGCGGGCCGGCTCGAGCAGGCCGCCGGCGGAACGCTATTTCTCGACGAAGTCGGGGAGATGAGCCCGGCGGTGCAGGCGAAGTTCCTGCGCGTCCTCCAGGAGCGCGAATTCCAGCGCCTCGGCGGCACGCGGATGCTCAAGGCCGACGTGCGCGTCGTCGCGGCGACGAATCGCGACCTGCAAGTCGCCATGACCAGGGGCGCGTTTCGCGAGGATCTCTATTATCGCCTGCATGTATTCGCGATCCACTTGCCGCCGCTGCGCGATCGCCCGGAGGACATCCTCCCGCTGCTCGAGCACTTCGTGCAGGAGCTCGGGCCGGTGGTGCTCGGGCGGCCGGCCGCGGGGATCTCGCGCGAGGCGCGCGAGCACTTCCTGGCCTACGCGTGGCCGGGCAACGTGCGCGAGCTGCGCAACGCGGTAGAGCGGGCGTTGATTCTCTGCGAAGGGGGCCTGATCAATCCCGAGCATCTGCCCTGGCACGCCGAAGCGGCGAGGAGCGCGCCCCAGCCGTTGCCCTCGGTTGCCGAGCCGGTAGTCGGGAATTTCCCGGCGAACGGGGTGGACCTCGAGGCGATGGAGCGCACCCTCATCGAGCGCGCGCTCAAACAGGCCGGCCAGAACAAGGCCAAAGCAGCCAGGCTGCTCGGCCTCAGCCGCAGCAAGCTCTACTCACGCATGGAACGGTTCCGGCTCGCGTAGGTGACGAGCGTCTGTGTGGCTTGGAGTACGTTCCATCGCATGGCCGACCTATCCCAAACGGGAGTTTGGAAATGCGGGAACTTCCCCTGGTGGCAATTAGTGCCGTATTGACGGCGACGGCCCCCCTTGCCCAAGTCCAGCCTTTCCCCACCGGCTTCAAGACCCAAACGATTACCACCAACGGTACGCGGATCTTCGTGCGTGTCGGCGGGCACGGGCCGGCGGTCGTGCTGCTCCACGGCTTTGGGGAGACGGGCGACATGTGGGCGCCGCTTGCCGCCCGACTGACGCACGACCACACCGTGATCGTGCCGGATCTGCGCGGCATGGGGCGCTCCTCCCATCCCGCCGGTGGCTACGACAAAAAGACCCAAGCCGGCGACGTCGCCGGCATCCTCGAGGCGCTCAAGGTCGACAAGGTCGAGCTCGTTACGCACGACATCGGCAACATGGTCGGCTACGCGTTCGCCGCCGAACAGCCCGAGCGCGTGACGAAATTCGCCCTCCTCGATGCGCCCATACCGGGCGTGGGTCCCTGGGAAGAGATCTTGAAGAGCCCGCTCTTATGGCATTTCCATTTCGGCGGCCCGGATATGGAACGCCTGGTGAAGGGGCGCGAGCGGATTTACCTGGATCGCTTCTGGAACGAGTTCTCGGCCAATCCGAAGAAGTTCGACGAAACCTCACGCCGGCACTATGCCAGGCTGTACGCCCTTCCCGGAGCGATGCATTCCGGCTTCGAGCAGTTCAAGGCCTTCGATCAGGACGCCGTCGACAACAGGGCGTTCCTCGCCAAGGGCATGCTGCCGATGCCGGTGCTGGCCGTGGGTGGTGAAAAGTCGTTCGGCCCGACCATGGCGGTGGTCATGCGCGCTGCCGCCACTAACGTTCAGGAGCTCGTCATCCCCCAGTCCGGGCACTGGTTGATGGAAGAGCAGCCGACCGCCACCGTCACCGCCATCGTGGACTTTCTCCAATGACCAAGAACGTCGCGGCGCTCGATCCCTGGCCCGACCTGCCGCTCGAGGCATGGAAGGACACGTACGCCACGCTCCACATGTGGACGCAGATCGTGGGAAAGACCTGCCTCGCGCTCGCTCCGCCGCAGAACCACTGGTGGCACATCGCGTTCCACGTCACTGCCCGAGGCCTCGCGACCGGCCCCATGCCCTACGGCTCTCGCACGCTCGACGCGGAGTTCGACTTCATCGAGCACGCGCTCGTTCTCCGGACGGGCGAAGGAGCGATGCAGAAGATCGCGCTGCGCCCCCGATCGGTGGCCGAATTCTACCGGGCGTATCTCGCCGCACTCAAGAAACTGGACGTGCACGTAAAGCTCTGGCCCGTCCCGGTCGAGGTCGAGCATCCGATTCGCTTTCCGGATGACGAAACGCACGCATCGTACGATCCGGAGTATGCCAATCGGCACTGGCGCATCCTGGTCCAGGCGGATCACGTGCTCAGGCGGTTTCGCGCGCCGTTTCTCGGGAAATGCAGTCCGGTGCACTTCTTCTGGGGCAGCTTCGATCTTGCGGTGACCCGGTTCTCGGGGCGACGGGCTCCCGAGCGGCCCGGGGCGGATCGGATGACCCAAGAGGGCTATTCTCACGAAGTGATCAGCGCCGGGTTCTGGGCCGGAAGCGGGGCCGTGCAAGAGGCTGCGTTCTACGCGTATGCCGCGCCCGAGCCGGCGGGTCTCCGCGACCTCGTCCCGCAGCCCAGCTCCGTGTACTACCATCCGCCGATGGGGATATTCATTCTGCCCTACGCCGCGGTCCGCACCGCCACGTCGCCGGTCGACGCGCTGCTGGCGTTCCTCCAGAGCACCTACGACGC
>Ga0209056_10006996_pt1 | contig 11626 bp, 10 predicted proteins | sample GraSoiAngelo_114_FD_185876 | JGI IMG/M metagenome (GOLD analysis project Ga0209056, IMG submission 185876) | Grasslands soil microbial communities from the Angelo Coastal Reserve, California, USA - 14_0903_13_40cm (SPAdes) (version 2) | ecosystem: Environmental > Terrestrial > Soil > Grasslands... | reverse complement strand
GGCGCGCCGACGCGAGCGTGACCGCGCCGAACACGGCGCCGCCGGTCGCCAGCGGGACGAGCGCCACCGCGCGATAGCCGCTGGCGGCGAACGCGGCGCGACTCCCGGCCGCCCGTGGGTCGCGCCGGAGGTCGTCGACGCGCAGGGGCACGCCGTCGGTGACGACGCGAGCGAGCAGCGTGCCGTCCAGGGGCAGGCGCGCGTCGCGCCGCGGGATCGCTGGCGCGGCGCGACCCAGGACGTCGACGACCTCGAACTCCGCACGCTCGGCGTCGAGCAGCGAGACCCCGATGGAGTCGAAGGACACCAGCTTCGCGGCGCCGTCGACGAACGCCGCGAACACTTCGTCGAGCGAGTGGCTCGCCGCCAGGCGCGCGATCAGCCCGCTCAGCACGGACGCGCGGAGCGCGCTACGCTCGAGGCGCCAGACCCGGTCGATGGCCTTCCCGAGCTCTCGCGACACGGGCCGCGACAACGCGACCGGTCGCGGCCGGCCCGGCCGACCGAGGAGCACCAGTTCACCGACGCGTCGCCCTGGCGCGCCGAGGGGCATCCGGAGCAGCGCCGCGGGCCGGCCGCGCGACCCACCCGGCGGCACGACGCGAACACCCCGCCTGCCGGAGCGCCGCGGGCGTGCGTCGGGTGCCACCGGCCACGACAATGGGCGGCTCGCGCCGCGGGCGGAAGGCCAGCGCGCCGGCCGCCGCGCCGCTCAGGCGCACCACGCGCCCGAGCGTCTCGGCGAGCCCCTCCTCCACGGACGCGGCGGTGGAGATCGGGGTCAAGAGGTCGGGAGCCATTCGCCCGAGCCTCATGCCGTCACGCCGGCGTCAGCAGCCGCCCGGGGAGGCTCCCCGTGTGGTCGCCGTCCTTGATGACGAGCCGACCGTTGACGAGCACGTGCTCGATGCCCGACGGATACTGGTGGGGATTTTCGTACGTGGCCCGGTCGGCGACCCGCCGCGCGTCGAACACCACGAGATCGGCCTTCCGTCCCACCGCGATCACCCCGCGGTCTCGCAGCCCGAGGCGGCGCGCCGGGAGCCCCGTCATCTTGTGGACGGCCCGAGCCAGTGTCAGCACGCGCTGCTCACGGGCGTACTCGCCGAGGACGCGCGGAAAGGTCCCGTAGCTCCGCGGGTGCGGCTTGCCGGCGGCCCCGGGGCCGCTGACCGACAGCGCGGAGCCGTCGGAGCCGATCATGACCGAGGGATGGGCGAGGGCGCGTCGCAGATCGTCCTCGTGGAGCTGGAACAGGATCATGGAGCCCTTGCCGCCCTCGTCGACGATCAGCTCGAGCGCGGTGTCGATCGCGTCCTTGCGACGCGCGGCCGCGAGCTCGGAGATCCGCTTGCCCTCGGCGTCCTTGCGCCGGACGCACGAGGACACCATGACGTTCTCCCAGCCGATGCGGTCGAGCAGGCTCTGGCCCGTCTCCGGCGCCTCGAGCTCGCGGCGCACGCGGGCGCGCTCGGTCGGATCGGCGAGGCGCTTGAGCATCGCGTCGATCCCACCCTCGAGGACCCAGTCGGGCAAGAGCGTCCGCAGCGTCGTGCTCGACGCGGTGTACGGGTACACGTCGGCCATCACGTCGAGGCCTTCGTCCCGCGCCGCGTCGATCAGCTCGAGCGCGTCGGCGACCTTGCCCCAGTTCGGCCGGCCGGCGGCCTTCACGTGGCTGATCTGCACCGGCAGGTCCGCCTCGCGCCCGACGTGGATCGCCTCCCGCACCGCGTCGAGCAGCGTCGCGCCTTCTCCGCGGATGTGGCTCGCGTAGAAGCCGCGGTGGCGCGCGGCCACCTCCGCCAGCGTCACGATCTCCTCGGTGGTGGCATAGGAGCCAGGTGCATAAATGAGCCCGGTCGAGAGGCCCCACGCCCCGTCCTCGATCGCGTCGGCCAGGAGCTTCTGCATGCGCTTGAGCTCGGTGGCGGTGGGCTCGCGCCGCGCGAAGCCCATCACCGACAGGCGCAGGGTGCCGTGGCCGACGAGCTGGATCACGTTGAGCGCCGTGCCGCTCGCGTCGAACGCCTTGAGGTACTCGCCGACCGACCGCCAGCGGAAATCCATGCCGGCCGGTACGTGGAGCGCGAACCCACGCAGGTCTTCCAGGAACTCGTCCGACACGGGCGCGGGCGAGAAGCCGCAGTTGCCGACGACCTCGGTCGTCACTCCTTGTCGCACCTTCGACTCCGCGCGGCGGTTCTCCCAGAGCCGCCAGTCGGAGTGGGAGTGCATGTCGATGAAGCCCGGCGCCAGGACCTTGCCCGACGCGTGCAGGTTGTTCCCGGCCGGCTCGCGGGACAGATCGCCGATCGCCACGATCTTGTCGTCCCGGATGCCCACGTCTGTCCGGGACCCCGAACGGCCGGTCCCGTCGATGACTTCGGCGCCTTCGATCTTGAGGTCGAACACAGGTCAGACGGCGGGAGCCTGCGAGAAACCGAGCACGCGTTCGCACCAGACGGCCGTCCCGAAGAGGCGCGCCGAGCCACCGGCCGCCTGAACGAGCTGGATCGCCAGCGGGAGCCCCGACGCGGCGAGCCCGCTCGGCAGCGAGATCGCCGGAACGCCGGCCGAGGTCCACGGCGCGCACAGCGAGCCGTCGCCGGTCGAGTCGAGCCCCGCCGGCGCCGGGCCCGGCGCGGTGGGCAGGAGGAGCGCGTCGTGCGCGGCGAGCAGCGGCATCACGTCGTCCCGGAAGGCGAGGCGGGCGCGATTGGCCCGCACGTAGTCGGTCGACGGGCGGCGAAGCCCGGCTTGGACGAGGCTGCGAATCTCCGGACCGTAGTCGTCGGCATTCGTCTGGAACCAGGGCTCATGATACGCCGCGGCCTCGACTTCGAGCACGGCCAGTCCCGCGTCGTGGATCTCGCCGAAGGACGGCGGCAGCTCGACCTTCGACACGGTCGCGCCGGCACGCGAGAGGGCGTCGGCCACGCTTTCGATGTGTGCCGCGAGCTCCGGCGTGGCGCGCTGGAGCAGTGCCGGCGCCAGCGCCAGGCGCGGCGTGCTCACCGGCAGGGGCTCGACGCTGCGGCCGGCGAGGACGCTCATCGCGAGCGCGGCGTCGGTGACGGAGGGCGCCAGCACGCCGACGTGGTCGAGCGACCACGCGAGCGGGATCACGCCGGCGACCGGCACCAGCCCGTGCGTGCCCTTGAACCCGACGACGCCGCAGTAGGCGGCGGGCCGCAGCACCGAGCCGACCGTTTGCGAGCCGAGGGCCAGCGGGATCATGCGAGCCGCGATGGCCGCCGCCGAGCCCGCCGACGAGCCGCCGGGGGTGTGGGCCGTGTTCCACGGGTTCCGCGTCGGCGCCGGATCGCGATACGCGAACTCGGTCGTGACGGTTTTGCCGACGATGATCGCGCCGGCCGCGCGCAGCCGCGCCACCGCCGTCGAATCCACCGCCGGCCGGGTGTGCGCGAAGGGCCGCGCGCCACCGGTGGTCGGCATGCCAGCGACGTCGAAGATGTCCTTCACGCCGATCGGCACGCCGTGCAGCGGCCCGCGAAGGCGGCCCGCGCGCGCCTCGCGCTGGCGCTCGCGCGCGGTGGCCCGCGCGCCGTCGGCGTCGACGAAGGACCACGCGGTCAGGCGATCGTCGAGGCCACGGATCCGCGCGAGGCATGCCTCGACCAGATCGATGGGGCTCACGCGGCCGGCCCGGACGCCCTCGGCCGCCTTGCGCGCGCCGAGCCGGGCGAGCTCAACGGAGGACATCGAGCACCTCGGCCACGACCTCGAAGCGCCCGAACGACGGCATCAGGTAGGCGCCCGCGTAGCGGGTCCGCACGTCGCGGACGAGCTGCTGCGACATCTCGATGCCGGCGCGGAGTGCGCCGTCCCCCGACTCGCGAAGCCGCCGACGCACCAGGTCGGGAATCGTGATCCCGGGGACCTCGTTGTGCAGGAACTCCGCGTGGCGGGCGCTGTGCAGCGGGAGGATCCCGACGAACACCGGGACGGGCGAGCCGCCCGCGCGGGCCAGGAAGCGATCGAGCAGCTCGAGGTCGTAGATGGGCTGCGTCTGGATCCAGCGCGCCCCCGCCTGGAGCTTGCGGTGGAAGCGATCGACCTCGCGCTCGACGTCCTCCGCCGCCGGGTTCAACGCGGCGCCGACCCAGAACGACGTCGGCTCACCGATGCTGCTGCCGGTGGCGTCGAGCCCCTCGTTCATCCGTCGGAGGATCTCGATGAGCCCGACGCCGTCGACGTCGAAGACGGCCGTCGCGTTGGCGTAGTCGCCCGCGCGCGGCGGGTCGCCGGTCATCGCCAGGATGTTGCGGACGTCGAGGGCGTGAGCGCCCAGCAGGTCGGCCTGGATCCCCATGAGATTTCGGTCGCGACAGGTGAAGTGCATGTTGATGTCGAGCCCCGTCGCCTCGCGGACCAGGAGCGCGGTCGGCAGCACCGCCATGCGGACACGTCCGAGCGAGCCGTCGTTGATGTCGACGATGTCGACGCCTCGCTCCTTGAGGAGCTTCGCGCCCTGGACGAGCTTCTCGACCGTGTGACCCCGCGGCGGATCGAGCTCGACCGTGACGACGAACTCCCGCGCTGCCAGCTTGCGGCCAAGCAACGTGGGGGGACGCGCCACGTGCAGGCCGGGCGACTCGCTGACCGCGGCGGGGCGGACGGTCACCGTCGGGCGCACGCCGCCGCCGCGACCCGGCCGCTTCTGGTCGAGCATCGTCCGCATCGCGGCGATGTGCTGGGGCGTGGTGCCACAGCAGCCGCCCACCAGCCGAGCTCCCGCGTCGACCATCCGATCCGCGTACTCGGCCATGTAGGCCGGCGACGACAGGTAGATGAGGCGCTCGCCGATCCGGCTCGGCAGGCCGGCGTTGGGCTGGATGGCGAGCGGCAGGCCGCCGGCCTCCGGCTGCATTTGCTCGAGCACCTCGAAGAGCGTGCTGGAGCCGACCGAGCAGTTGGCGCCGAGGGCCTGGATCGGCAGCATCCTTAGAAATCGCCCGACCTCGGCGGCGGAGCGGCCGGTGAACGTGGCTCCGTCGTCGGTGAACGCGACCTGTGCCACGATCGGCAGGTCGGTGATCGAACGCACGGCGGTCACCGCCAGGGCGGCCTCGTCCAGATCGGACATCGTCTCGACCACGAACGCATCGACGCCACCCTCGAGGAGGGCCTCGGCCTGCTCGAGAAACGCCGCTTGCGCCTCCTCGGTGGTGACGGTGCCCAGCGGCGCCAGATACTTGCCGAGCGGTCCGATCGACCCGAGCACGAGCACGTCGCGCCCGGAGCTCTCACGCACGTCGCGCGCCAGCGCCACCCCCTGGCGGTTGATCTCGCGCACCCGGCCGTCCATGCCGTGCACCGCCAGCTTGAACCGGTTCGCGCCGAACGTGTTGGTCTCGATGCAGTCGGCGCCGGCGGCGATGTAGTCGGCGTGGATCGACTGGACCACCCGCGGGTTGTTGAGGTTGAGCACGTCGAAGCACGCGTCCAGCGACACGCCGCGCGCGTAGAGCAGCGTGCCCATGGCGCCGTCGCACAGGAGCGGCGCCGCCTCGAGCCGGCGGCTAAACTCGTGTGGCATGCGCGCCTCGCAGCGCGGACAGGACTCGGGCGACGACCTGGTCGACGCCGAGCCCCGTGGTGTCGACGGTGACGTGGGCCTGCCCGTAGAACGGCCGGCGGGAACGGTAGAGCTCCTCGATCTCCGCCATCGAGCGGCCCTCCAGCATCGGCCGGTTGCCGACCCGGGTCGCGCGGGCGTGCAGCTCGCTCAGGTTGCCGTCGAGCCACACGACGGTGCCGAGGGCGCGCAGCTGATCCATCCGCCCTTCGCGACACGGCGTCCCGCCGCCGGTCGCGATGACCTCGCCCGACTTCAGCGCGAGCGCGTCGAGCGTCTCGGCCTCGAGCTGGCGGAACCGCGCCTCACCCGGCCCGGCGAAGATCTCGGGGATCGAGCGACCCTCGCGGGCCGTGATCATGTCGTCGGTCTCGACGAAGCACCGCCCGAGCCGTCGGGCGAGCAGCCGACCACACACCGATTTTCCGGCACCCATGAATCCCACCAGCACGACGTTGTCCTTCGACATCTCCCTGGCATCGTATCAGATCGTGCTCGAAGGACAGCGCGACGGCGCGGCTATGAGTGGTCGTGCGCGCCGCAGGCCGTCGCGGGGCTGGGGCCCCGCCGGCCGAGGCGCGCCTATGAATGGCAGACCGTTCCGCCGGCGGGGGTGCGCCGATACGCGCATCCGGCCATCCAGCAGCGCGCGCACTGGCTGAAGTAGTGGTCGACCCGCGCTCCGGCGCCGGCCGCGGCGAGTAGAGAGATCGATTTCACGGGCGTCATGAAGCACGCCTCGTTGAGGCGCACGCCGATCGCCTGGCCCGGACACAGGGCGAACAGCGCCCGCTGGTCCGACACGTGCCATCGCCCGTAGCCCGGGCTCACTCGGTTCGTGACCGGCAGGCCGAGCGGGATCGTCTCCTGGCACAAGAGGTCGTTGACGTGCTCGGCGAGGCTCTCGACGGCGCCGGACCCGACGCTGTCGAGCATCGCGGCCAGCGGCAGCTCGCGCGCCGTCCAGAGCTCGGCCACGCGGTTCTCGAGCCCATCGCCGATCGTGCACACGGCGGCGGCGATCCAGTCGACCGGCCCCCACAGGCGCCCCACGTCCGGAATCGTCAGCAGGACGCCGCCGGCCTCGATCGTGTCGGCGCCGCGCGCCGTGACCGGCAGCCAGCGGAGCACCGCGCGGGGGTCGATGAGGCGCCGTCCGAGGGCGAGCGCCTCGTCGAAGAGCGCGCGCACGTCCGGGCCCGGAGGCTCACCCGACTTCTTGTACCCCTGGAAGCGGAGCACCTCGTCGGGGTCGATCTCCAGCGGCAGGGACGTCAGGACGCGCGGATCGGCGGAGAGCTGCGCGCGCAAGCGCTTCACTTGCGCGGGCTTCGTCCTCGCACGACGTCGCGGATGCGCCGGATGTGCTCGGGGTTCGAGCCGCAGCACGCGCCGACGATGTCGCAGCCGGCATCGAGGAGCGCCGGATACTCGCGCGCCATCTCCTCGGGCCCGAGCTCGTACGTGACGGTGTCGCCCGTCGTGACCGGGAGGCCGGCGTTCGGATAGGCGACCAGCGGCGCGTCGGTCACCTGTCGCATCTCCCGGATGATCACGATCGCGCGGTCGGGGCCCCGCCCGCAGTTCATGCCGACGACGTCGGCACCGGCGGCGATCAGGTTCTTCGCGACTTCCGCGGGGCTCTCGCCCCACATCGTGCGATCGCGGTCGTTGTTCTCCTCGTACTGGAAGAACATCGTGGCCATCACCGGCAGGTCGGCGACCGCCTTGCAGGCGCGCACCGCCGCGGTGCACTCCTGGGGAAACATCATGGTCTCGACCGCGAAGAGATCCACGCCGCCCTCGGCGAGGGCCTCGGCCTGCTCGCGGAACGTTTCCAGATACTCCTCGTCGGTGACGCCCGCATCGAGTGCGTAGTCGAGCGGTAGGCGGCTGGTCGGGCCGATCGATCCGGCGATGTACCCGCCGGCCGGCGCCGCGGCGCGGGCGAGCCCGGCGCCCTTCGCGTTCAGCTCGCGCGTGCGATCGCCGATCCGGTACTCGTCGAGCTTCAGGCGCGTGCCGCCAAAGGTGTTCGTCTCGACGATCTGGCTACCGGCGTCGAAGTAGCCCTGGTGGATGGCCCGCACGACGTCGGCGTGGGTGTCGTTCCACAACTCGGGGCAGGCGCCGTTCGCCAGGCCCGCCGCGAACAGCATCGTGCCGTAGCCGCCGTCGAACACGAGTCGCTCGCCGGCCCGCACCCGCTCGAGCACGTCCCAGCCGCGCGCCTTCACGAGGCGGCCGCCGCCGCGACCCCGACGAGGGCCTTGGCCTTCACCACCGCGAGCGTGGAATCCCGGGCGTAGCCGTCGGCGCCGATCTCGTCGGCGAACGCCTGGCTCACCGGCGCGCCGCCGATCATCACCTTCACCTGCGCGCGCAGGCCGGCCTTGATCAGCGCGTCGATCGTGCGCTTCATGGCCGGCATGGTGGTGGTCATCAGCGCCGAGATGCCGACGATGTTCGCGTTGTGCTCGCCGACCGCCTGCACGAACACCTCGGGCGCGACGTCGCGGCCGAGGTTCACGACCTTGAAGCCGGCGCCCTCGAGCATCATCGCGACGAGGTTCTTGCCGATGTCGTGCAGATCGCCCTGCGCGGTGCCGATCACGACGACCCCGAGGTAGTCGCCGGCCCGCGCCGACGCGGTGATGAGCGGCTTCAAGAGGTCGAGCCCGGCGTACATGGCGCGCGCGGAGAGCAGCACCTGGGGCACGTAGTACTCGTTCCGGCGGAACTTCTCTCCGACGACGTCCATGCCCGGAATCAGCCCTTTGAAGATGAGCGCCTTCGGATCGAGCGAGAGGTCGAGCCCTTCGCGGGTCTTGCGGGCCACCGTGTCCTTGTCGCCCACGATCAGCGCGCGCGCCATCGTCGGATAGTCGAACGTCTCGTCGCTCATGCTCTTCGGGTCATCTTACAACGTATGCTAGTATCGCGAAGCGATGAAGATTCGGGTACTCGGCGCCTTCGGCGGCGAAGGACTCGGACATCGACCCTCGGCGTTCCTCGTCAACGACAAGATCCTCCTCGACGCCGGCAGCGTCACCGGCGCGTTGACCGTGCCCGAGCAGCTGGCGATCGAGCACGCGCTCGTGTCGCACTCGCACCTCGATCACCTCGCTGGTCTCGTGTATCTCACCGAGACGCTCGGATTCTGTGAAGAGGGCGCGGCGGTGACCATCTCGGGCATCGACGCGGTGGTGAACGCGGTCCGCCGCGGAGTGTTCAACAACGTGCTCTGGCCCGACTTCACCAAGATCCCTCGCGCCGACGTGCCCGTCGTCAAGTACCGCACGCTGTTCGCGGACGTCGAGCAGCGCGTGGGCGACGTGTGGGTGACGCCCGTCGCCGTCAACCACACCGTCCCCACCACCGGCTTCATCGTGCACGACGGCTCCACCGGGCTCGTCTATTCAGCCGACACCGGGCCGACCGAAGCGCTCTGGGACGCCGCGCGCGGCCTACCGGGAATTCGCGCAGTGATTCTCGAGTGCGCGTTTCCGAACCGGCTGGGTCCCCTGGCGGAGGTCGCCAAGCACATGACGCCCGCGCTGATCCGGCGCGAGCTGGACAAGCTGCCGCCGTCGGTTCCGGTGTGGATCTTCCACGTCAAGCCGCAGTTCCACGAGGAAGTCGCCGACGAGCTGGCGGGGATCGAAGGCGGCCGCATCTCGATCCTCGAGCAAAACCACGTGTACTCGATCTGATCACTCCATGGGGCCGCTCCTCGACATCGCTGGGCGCCTCTCAGCTCGCGGGGACTAACACCACGGTGTCGCTGGAGACTTCGACGCGGACGCGGTCACCGAGGCGGAAGATCCGGCTCTCGCCCACCGACGGCAGCTCCACACGCACCGGCGCGCTGGCGCCGATCTCGATCTCGTACAGGTGGCGGCCGCCCTCGAAGATGCGCAAGGAGACGTGGCCCGGAATCCCCGGCCCCCGCGCCATCGCCGACTCGGTCAGCGACAACGTCTCCGGCCGCAGCACCAGGAGCCCGCGGTCGCCCACGCGATAGGCTCCGATGCCGGCGACCGGCACCCGATCCCCGCCCTCCGTCTCGACGACCACACCGAGCTCGCGGACCTCCACGACGCGCACCGTGAGGAAGTTGGCGGGCCCGAGGGCCTCGGCGACGGCGCGGCTGTGGGGCCGATGGTAGAGCTCGGAGGGCTCACCGACCTGGAGCACGCGGCCTCCGTCCATCACCGCGAGTCGGTCGGAGAGCGCCAGCGCGTCCGCCGCGTTGCGCGTCGCGTGCAGCGTGGTCACGGCGAGATCTCGATGGAGCTTCGCCAGCTCGAGCCGCAGGACCTTGCGCGCCGTCGGGTCGACGTTGGCGAGCGGCTCGTCCAGCAACAGGACGCGCGGCTCCACGGCGAGCGCGCGCGCGAGCGCGAGCCGGCGGCGCTGCTCGAGCGAAAGGTCGCCGGGCTTCGACGTCACGACGGTGTCCAGCTGGAGTCGGGCGAGGACGGTCGCGACCCGTCGGTCGATGTCAGGGGTGGCGACGCGCTGCTGGCGGAGGCCGAAGGCCACGTGCTCCCGCACGGAGAGATGTGGCCAGAGCGCGCCGTCCTGGAAGACGTAGCCGACCCCCCGCGCATGCGGCGGGATCTTCGAGATGTCCTGGCCGTCGACGAGCACGCGGCCGCGCGTCATCGCCAGGAAGCCCGCGACCGCGCGCAGGACGTCGGACTTGCCGGACTTCGGCGGCCCGAGGAGGGTGAAGAACTCTCCGTAGCGAACGTGGATCGCGACACCGCTGACCCCGGGCGCCACGCCGCCGCGCGTGTCGATGCCGTCGAGCCGGATGTCGACGAGGGGGCGCGCGCCGTCGCTCACGCCCGAGCTCCAGCCTCCCGCATCCGGACGAGGGGCACGCACGCGAGGCCGATCGCCGCCAGCAGGAGGTAGAGAGCGGCCGGCGAGGTCCACGTGAGCAGCGTCGTGGCCAGCACCGGCCCGATGAACCCGGCGGCGATTCGCGCCGAGTTGATGAACCCGATCGCGCCGCCGCCGGCGTGCTGCACGACGCGCGCGACGACCAGCGGGAACACCGGAGCGATCGACAGCACCTGGAGGAACCGGAGCGTCCCGTAGAGCCAGACCGAGCCGGCGGCGGCGAAGGCGGCCAGCCACAGCGAGGAGGTCACGAGGAGTACGCCGATCAGCCGCGACTCGGCGAAGAGATCGGCCAGACGCGGCACCGCCATGGCGCCCAGCGCGGCCGCCACGCCCGACACGAAGATCAGCGTCCCGCCGATCTCGAGGGTCTCGGCCGACCCGATGCCGAAATCCGGCAGGACGCGCGGCAGGATCGAGGTGAAGAAGAACACCTGAATCGAGGCGCCGAGCACGATCAGCGCGACGATCCCGACTTCGCGCGGCTGCACCGGGCGTGCGTCGGGGCTCGGCGCGGCCGCCGCCTGCGGCGGCGGCTCCACCAGCCAGTGGACCATCGCGGCGCAGGCGAGCAGGATCGCGCCGCCCACCACGAACGACGCGCGGAAGCCGAAGCGCGCCGCCGCGATCGCGCCGATGAGGGGCCCGATCACCTGCCCCACCGTCATGCCCGACTGCAGGGTGGCGATCCTGCGCCGCACCTCGCTGCCCCGCCCCGTGCGCCCGACGATGATGTAGGCCACCGTCGAGGCCGCGCCCATCCCGCCGAGGACGAATCGGGCCAGGAAGAGCTCGGGAAGCGTGCGCGCGAGCGCCATGCCGAAGAAGCCGACGCCCTGGAGCGCCTCGACCGCGACGTACACGGTCTTGGGATCGCCGCGCGCCGCGAACCTTCCCCAGAACGGCGCGGTGGCCACCGTGACCAGCGACGAGATGCCGAGGATCCAGCCCGTCCAGCGCAGCGTCGACACCGGATCGGTCGTGCTCAGACGCTGGATGTGGAAGGGCAGGCTCACGAACACGAATGACCACGCGAAGGATCCGAGGAACATCGCCAGCGGGAGGACCTGAGGCCCGGCCAGCCTCAACGCGAAATCACGCTGAAACCTTGCG
>Ga0209056_10006995_pt1 | contig 11627 bp, 11 predicted proteins | sample GraSoiAngelo_114_FD_185876 | JGI IMG/M metagenome (GOLD analysis project Ga0209056, IMG submission 185876) | Grasslands soil microbial communities from the Angelo Coastal Reserve, California, USA - 14_0903_13_40cm (SPAdes) (version 2) | ecosystem: Environmental > Terrestrial > Soil > Grasslands... | reverse complement strand
TCATAAAGATTGTCAAGGAAAGGGAATCGGAGTCGCGCTGCTGCGCGATGCGGTATTGAGAACCATGCAGGCTGCCGAAATAGCGGGGATTCGCTCCATCCTAGTGCATGCGATTTCCGACGGTGCGCGGACTTTTTACGAACGATGCGGATTCCACTCAACTCCATGCGATCCAGTGACGCTCATGATTGCCCTAGACGAAGCCAGGCGAGCACTGATTGACGAGCTTTAATTCGGCTCGCTGGAAGCCCGAACTTTTCTTTACTCTTGCGCGTATCCTTTATGCGAGATGGGTTGGGGCTGGTCTCAAAAAGCTTTTAACTGTCAGTTTTCAGGAAAGTTGCGCCTTCGCGACCTTTGCGATCTTTGCGGTTAGAAGCTTTTTCCTGAGTGTTCATAGCTGATGACTAACGGCTAAAATCTGTCCCAATTCGTCAAATTTCCCGGGGAGAAAAAGTTGGAAGATGCCCAGGTGGCTGTGCTGCTGGTCCGGCGCTGCATTTCGGGCGACGCCGCCGCTTGGGAGGAGATCGTCCAGCGGTATAACCGGCGCATATACAACATCTGTTATCGGTTCGCCGGCTCGGCCGACGACGCGCAGGATCTGACCCAGGAGGTCTTTATCAAAATGTACCGCACGCTGAACTCGTACGACGTGGACCGTGGCGCATTCATGACCTGGGTCACCACGGTGACGCGCAATCTGCTGGTTGATCATTTCCGCAAGACCAAACAGGACCGCCTGACTGACTCGCTGGATACAACATCCTCAGATCACGAAGACGCCATGCCCCTTGGCGAACAGATTCCAGATCGGCGGCCGGCCCCGGATTCGCACGTCCAAAGCCGGGAGGCACGAGACGTAGTCCACGAAGCTCTGCAGAAACTCTCCCCGGAGCTGCGTGAGGCGGTGATTCTAAGGGACTTACAAGATATGGACTACAAAGAAATCGCTACGGTACTAAAGGTTCCGGAAGGGACTGTGAAGTCAAGGATTAACCGGGGTCGCGCGGAACTTGCGCGCCTCCTCCAACGTACATATAGGCAGGTGATGTGATGGCGGGTCAACAAGATAACCGGATGCACTGCGCAGAGTTCGACGCTTTGCTCAGCCAGGCCATTGACCGCACTCTCGCGGGCGAACGGCTTACTGCATTTGAAGCCCATAGCCGCGACTGCAAACTCTGTAGACCGCTGCTTCAGGAAGCCGAAGCTGGGCACACATGGCTGAAGTCTTTGGCGGAAGTTGAGCCGCCAGAGGAATTAGTCACGAACATTCTGCTGCGGACAAGCGGAGTGCTGACCAGTCGGCAAGGCATCGCCGGGCACGCGACTACGACTTCGTGGATGGATCGCGTCCGGGAATGGGGGAGTGCCATTGCCGCGCCTGTGATTTCGGTGGCCCGACAGCCGCGCTTTGCCATGTCATTCGGGATGGCCTTCTTTACTTTGTCGGTCACGCTGAGTCTTGCTGGAGTCAGACTGAGTGACTTGCGCCACCTCGACCTAAGGCCGAGCGCCGTTCGGCGGACCTATTACGAAACATCCGGCCGGGTGGTGAAGTACTACGAGAACATCCGTTTCGTGTATGAGATCGAATCGCGGGTGCGGCAGTTCAAGCAGGCCGCAACACCTGCAGAGCAGCCGCGCGAACAACAGCAGGAAAACAACGATCAGAAGGATAAGACCAAGAACAATACCAGTGGACAACCCGAACAGAAACAGGAACGTAACTACAGCCAGGAAGGGAACCAGCCAGTGTTTGCTTCTCTTCCCGATCACCAGGGTCTCCAGCCCGCACGTATTTTGCGGATTGGAACGGCCGATCCACCTGTAGTGTCGGTGACCACATACAGGAGGTTCGTATGAACTGCGCTAATCATCCCCAAACTCCCGCAGTGGCATATTGCCGCACCTGCGGCAAACCACTCTGCAACCAATGCACGCGCCAGGTGATGGGCGTGATCTATTGCGAAAACTGCCTAGCTGAGCGTGTCACGGGCACAGCTCCACCGCCGTCACAATTTCAGCCGGCTCCTGGGTATCAAGGGCCAGTGCAGCCTGTGAGTGCGGGGCCGAATCCCGCGCTGGCTGGAGTTTTGGGCGCGATTCCCTTTGGCGTCGGCGCTGTTTATAACGGCCAGTATGCCAAGGGTCTGGCGCACCTTCTAATTTTCATCTTGCTTGTGGTTGGTGCGAGCAACGGACACGACCCGCTCGACTGGATTTGTGGAATCGGGATAGCAGCTTTTGTGCTTTATCAAATTATCGATTCCGTAAAGACTGCCAAAGCCATCCAGGCGAATCAACCCGTGCCGGACCCGTTTGGGCTGGCAAACATGTTCAGCCCCGGCGGTCGGCCTGATGTTACGACAGGCGTACCCACCGGCGCCGTCATTCTGATCGGGTTAGGTGTTCTGTTTCTCCTGCACAACCTCGACATATGGTTTCTGGAAGTGAACACCCTCTGGCCAATTGTCCTTATCGGCTTGGGTCTGTGGTTAGTCATACGAAGGCGAGAGGCTCTTGAACGCGGCGACTATCGGCACAGAAGTATGGCAGGCCCTGCGGTGTTGATCACGATTGGCGTGCTTTCTCTGCTCCAGAATCTGCATGATCGCTGGTGGGAGGTGCCAGGCTGGGGGCGTACCTGGCCTCTGATTCTGCTCGTTATAGGAGTTTTGAAGCTCATGGAACGCAGCGGACATTACGATGGACCTTCATTCCCACCGGGTCCGCCCACTGGGACGAATATTCCTCCAGCTCAGCAGCCTCCAAGTGAAGTCAACAGCGAGGTGAAAAATGGCTAGCACTGTGCAAGCTCCGCCTCCCGTGCCGCCAATGAGACCTTTACGGCCACGGCGTTCGTTTGCTGGGCCGGTGGTGCTCATCATCGTGGGGATTTTCTTCCTGCTAAGCAATATGGGGATCATTTCCTGGCACAACTTTGGGATCTGGTTCTCACACTACTGGCCCGTGTTGCTGATTCTCTGGGGCATCATCAAGCTGATCGAATACCAGCAGGCAAACCGCGCGGGAGAACGCGCTCGCGGCATTGGAGCGGGCGGAGTCATGTTGGTGGTGATAGTTGTGATCGCCGGACTGATTGCGAGCGAGGCCGTGAAGTGGAATCCCGGAGAGCTCTGCTCAGATAGCGATCTCCAGGGTCTTCCCTGGTGTGGTCACAATTACAACTACACCGACGAACTACAGCAGGCCTTTCCGACTGGTGGCAGCCTGCGTGTCACAAGTGAGCATGGCGCCGTCAACATTACAGATTCTAGCGATAATCAGATTCACGTTTCCGTCCATAAACGTGTGAATGCGGACACGCAAGGTCAAGCTGACGAATGGAACAAAGCCACGCGCCCCCAAATCAGCGTCAACGGACAGATTGTCACCGTGGACGCCAATACGCAGGGCGCCAGAGATCGCCGCATCAGCAGTGACCTGGACATTGCGGTCCCGCGAAAAGCATCAGTGGTTCTATCTACGCGCCACGGCGACATCAGCATCATGGGGCGCGACGGCAGCGCTGACATCACCAGCCACAATGGCGACGTTTCGATTAGCGACCTCACCGGCAGCGCCAGCCTCAACCTGGATGACAGTTCCGCTCGACTCTCGCAGATTGGTTCCGACGTGATCATTCAGGGCCGCACCAAAGACATTTCGCTCGAAGATGTGAAAGGGACGGTGCGGCTCGACGGAGATTTTAGAGAAGGGGTCAAGCTCTCTCGCATTGCCAAGACGGTCAATTTCAAGAGCTCTCGCACCGATATGAGCTTCACGCGCCTTGACGGCGACCTCGATTTGGAGTCTGGCGATTTCGAGGCCTCGAATGTTATCGGACCGCTCAACCTGAGCACCCGCTCGAAAGATATCCGCATCAGTGGCGTTTCGAGCAATGTGCAAGTGAAGAATGAAAACGGTCCGGTGGAAATTGAAGTGACCAAGCTCGGCAATATCGAGGTGCAGAACGATCGGGCTGATATCCGGGTATTCATTCCTGAAAAATCGAGTTTTCAAGTTGATGCGCAAGCCCGCAACGGCGAAATCCAATCGGACTTCAACGAGTTGAAGATTGAAAACGGCGACAATCGCTCGACCGCGAGCGGAAGCGTGAATGGCGGCACCTCGCATATTGTGCTGAATAATCAGCATGGTTCCATCGAGATTCGCAAAGGCGAAGCTGTTGCTTCTCCGCCCGCTCCTCCGAAGCCAGCCAGGACTCCGAAGAAGTCTGAGGTTCCCGAGCCGACCGAAAACTAAAAATGAGCGCGTAGGCCCGGACGCCCTCAGCCTGCCCTGAGCGAAGTCGAAGGGTCCGGGCGGGCGAGCTATGCTCGCCAATTGCCGCGCACAGCACGGCTGGGCGGGTGAGGGCACCCGCCCCTACGTGTGCACGTTCTTCGGCAGGATCGAAAAATCTCCGTACAAGCTAAAATACAAGTCATTCACGATGGCTTCCCTCTCTCCCACCGCAGAAGGCTTTCGCATCCTCCTCCGGCGGCCCATAATTCCATTGGCCGAAATAGCCTGGCGTTGGACCTTCGCAGCAGCGGCGTGGTTTCTGGCCGCGATGTTCCTGCTCGAGTATGCCGACACACTTCCGGTAAAGGCCCTCGACCGCTTGCTGTTGGCATCGCAACAGCCGCTGCTGGTCGGACACGCGATCCAGCGCATTTTCGAGGGCAGCGCATTTCGCTTTACGAAAGCCGGGATCCTGCTGGCGCTGGCGCTCGTGCTCGGATGGATCGTACTGGCGTCGCTTGGCCGCACGTTGACCCTGCGGTCTCTCATCGAAGAGTTTGATGGTCCTGAGGCGACGCCCAGCCAGGCAGGCATGGCTTCATTGCTTGGACTAAATTTCTTCCGAGCAGCAGTCGCCTTGGCCGCAGCGGCAGCCGGAATTGGCTCGCTGCTGGCTGCGAGTTCGTTATGGGCATCAACCCAGGTGTCTGTCGGGGACGCCGCGCGGCTTTGGTTTGCATTGCTGTTGATCACCGCGATGGCGTGGTCAGTATTGAACTGGTTTCTCTCCACATCCGCGATATTCGCGGTGAACGGCAGTGAAGGCGCGTTTCAGGCCATTGCTTCCGCAGTTCACTTTTCCGTGGAACGGCCAGGTGCGTTCGCCGCGCCCGGTACCTGGTTCGGGCTCATCCACTTCGGAGCCTTCCTATTCGCCTGCGGCGCAGGTTTTACCGTGCTGGGAGCAGCGGGAGTGATTGGCGCGCGGCCACTTCTGTTTCTCGAATTATTGATCGTGCTTGTTTACAGCGCGGTCGTTGATTTCTTGTATATCGGCAGGTTGGCGGCGTACGTGGCCGCTTTACGCGGGAACGAGGGAACGCGCTCGCCGGAGCCCGCCATGCGACCTCCAGGCGCGCTGCCAAACGAGTCTTCCGCGGTTGATCCCGGCGAACTGATCTTGAGTGACGTGCCGCTCTCCGCAACTTGATCTTTACACTGCACCAGCGATTTGAGAAACTCATCCGTGGAAACCCAATCGATTGTTGTCCTAGATTTTGGGGCGCAATATTCGCAATTGATCGCGCGCCGCGTCCGCGAACAAAACGTCTTTTCCGCTGTTCTTCCCTGCAACTCGAAAATTGAAGAGATCCAGAAATACCATCCGCTAGGGATCATCCTTTCTGGAGGGCCGTCGTCTGTCTATGACAAAGACGCGCCCGCCGCAGATCCGCGAGTCTTTGAACTGGGACTGCCTGTGCTTGGAATCTGCTATGGCTTGCAGTTTATGGCGCACGCGCTGGGCGGCAAGGTCAAAGCTGCCAAGCACCGCGAATATGGACACGCGCAAGTTGATTTGATGGACCAATCGCAGCTGTTTGAAGGGCTGCCGCGCACGCTCGAAGTCTGGATGTCGCATGGAGATGAGGCGCTCGAGTTGCCCGCCGGATTCAGGCTGATTGCGAAGTCTCCGAGCGCGGTGGCGGGCATTGAGAACGCCAGCAAGAAGCAATACGCGGTGCAATTTCATCCGGAAGTACACCACACGAAACGCGGGACCGATATCTTGCGGAATTTCGTTCTGAATATCTGCCATGCGAAACCCAGTTGGACTCCGCAGCACTTTGTGGACGCCACCGTCGCCGCCGTGCGGCAGCAGGTTGGTTCAGGCCGCGCGATTTGTGCGTTGTCAGGCGGAGTGGATTCGGCCGTTGCTGCGACCTTGGTTGACCGTGCCTTGCGAGACGGAAACAAGTCGCGACTGACCAGCGTATTCGTCAACAACGGGGTGCTGCGCAAGAACGAGTTTGAAAAAGTACAGCAGAGTCTGCGGGACAAGCTGGGCCTGCAGGTTGTCGCCGTGGACGCAACCGACCGTTTTCTGAATAAGCTGGCTGGGGTAACCGATCCAGAGACAAAGCGCAAACTTATCGGCAACGAATTCATTGCCGTGTTCGATGAACAAGCCCATCGGATCGAAAAAGAAGAAGGCGATGTCGAGTGGCTGGTGCAAGGAACGCTTTATCCTGACGTGATCGAGTCCGTTTCCGTGCGCGGCCCGTCGCAGGTAATCAAATCGCATCACAATGTCGGCGGGCTGCCAGAGAAAATGAAGCTCAAGCTGATCGAGCCACTGAAAGAATTGTTCAAAGACGAAGTCCGCAAGATTGGCCGCGACTTGGGAATGCCGGAGGAAGTTCTGCAGCGTCAGCCCTTCCCCGGCCCAGGGCTCGCGGTGCGCATTCTCGGCGAGGTCACCCCGGAGCGTCTGGCAATTCTTCGCGAATGCGATGACGTCGTCGTAAATGAAATCAAGCGCGCTGGCCTTTACACGAAAATCTGGCAATCATTTGCCGTGCTGTTGCCAGTGATGTCGGTGGGGGTGATGGGCGACCAGCGGACTTATGCTTACACTTGCGCGATCCGCGCCGTGCATTCGGAAGACGGCATGACCGCGGACTGGGTCCCCCTGCCGCATGAAGTTCTAAAAACGATTTCGAGCCGCATTGTGAACGAGGTCCATGGCGTGAATCGCGTCGTGTATGACGTGACCTCAAAACCGCCGGGCACGATCGAGTGGGAGTAACAGTTGATATGGGAACAGGCGGCTCGCCTGTTCTGATTGAGCGAAGCTCAATGATCGGGCCGCAAACTACAACTGGACAGGCGAGCCGCCTGTCCCACGCGCTACGTCTTTCCTCCGGCGATCGCGCCAATCACAATGAACGGTTCTTTGCCTGATGCCACTGCTTCCGGCAATGGCTCGTCAGGCGGCTCGTGCGATAGATCTTCCTCGCAAGCGAAGTAGCGCAAAAAAGCTCGCCGCTGCAACGTGCCATGATCGCGGATGGTGCCGCGCAGCATGGGATATTTTCCTTCAAGCGCGTCGAGCACCGACCGCTGCGTGACTGGTCCTGCGACTTCGAGTGTCACCTCGCTACCGACGTGAGCAAGATTGCGGAGATGGGTTGGAAGAATGACACGGATCATGGTCAGGACTTCTTTCGGCTTGGCTTCGGCCTCAGTGTCTTGGCATATTCGTAGCTGAATTCCAGATATTTCTTCAACTCTTTCGTGTTTTTCAATAGCGCGGTTGGAACCGCGACATATTCCTGCATCACTGCGCCATAGGCCTCGAAAAGCGTCGTTTTATGCTTTTTCAGAAACGCCTGCCGCTTGTCCTCCGGAAGCCGGATGGCCAACCTGTTTGACTGATGCAGTAGAGTGAACATGTTGCCATTGATGGCTGTGTAGGGGTTGGCATCGCCCTTGCGCTCGAGGTTGGGGATGGTTGCGATCAGTGTTTCGTACAGCTCGACTTTTGGATTAGAAGCTCGGCCCTTGTTCGTGGCTGTCGGCAAGGTTCTTACCTCGATGAGGACTGTCGATTCAAAACGATAAAGAGCATACACCACAGCCAAGGACCGTCGCCGCGCGTGGCATACTGAAATTCGAACACATCCGTGCTGCGTGACCTCGCGGTTTATTGTTAAATGCCGACTTGCATATGAGCTAACCGGTGACGGCATCGCATAGCCGCGAAGCGGCGCCAGAATTCAGCCCAGGGCGCAAGCCCTGGGTGGGCGGTAAGAACTTGTGAGCGCCGAAGGGGCGAAAGATCAAGGCAAACACGTCGTCTTGTTCACCCCAGCGTCTGCACCTCCACACTCAGCACCGCTGGCAAATCACGCACAATCGGATTCCAGCTATCGCCTGCGTCGGCTGAGCAATATACTTGGCCGCCGCTGGTCCCGAAATAAATGCCGCACTTATCGAGCGTATCCACGGACATGGCGTCTCGCAGCACGTTCACGTAACAGTCTTTTTGCGGCAGGCCTTTGGTGAGAGGCGTCCACTCATTGCCTCCGGTTTTGCTGCGGAAGACGCGCAACTTGCCTTCGTGAACGAAGTGCTCGCCATCGCTTTTTATCGGGACCACGTAAATCGTCTCCGGCTCATGCGCGTGGACATCAATTGCGAAGCCGAAGTCGGTGGGTAGGTTGCCGCTGACTTCTGTCCAGTTGTCGCCAGCGTCGTCCGAGCGCATCACGTCCCAATGTTTCTGCATGAAGAGCGTGCCCGGGCGCTGCGGGTTCATGGCGATGTGGTGAACGCAGTGGCCGACCTCGGCATCCGGGTCAGGGATGTACTGCGAGCGCAGGCCCTTGTTGATCGGCTTCCAGGTTTTGCCAGCGTCGTCGGTACGGAACGCGCCCGCAGACGATATCGCAATCCAAATCCGCTTAGGATTTTTCGGATCAAGAATAATGGTATGCAGGCACATGCCGCCCGCTCCCGGCTGCCACTTGGGGCCGGTGCCGTGGCCGCGCAATCCGGATAGTTCTTTCCAATTCTTTCCGCCATCAGTCGATTTGAAAATGGCCGCATCTTCGACTCCGGCGTAAACCGTATCCGGATCGGTGAGAGACGGTTCGAGATGCCACACCCGCTTGAACTCCCAAGGATGCGGTTTGCCGTCATAAAACTGGTGCGTAGTCATCGGCGCACCGGTTTCAGCCGATGTGTCGTAAACGAACTTGTTGCTTTCTCCTTTGGGCGTGCCGTCCGGCGTCGTCGTTTCCCCGGGAGGCGTTCCGGGCTGGTGCCAGGTCTTGCCACCGTCATCCGAGCGCTGAATGATCTGCCCAAACCATCCGCTGGTTTGCGAAGCATAAATGCGATTCGGATCAGCCGGCGACCCCTTCAGGTGATACATCTCCCATCCGGAGAAGTGCGGCCCACTGACGTCCCATTTCTCACGCTTGCCGTCTGAGGTAAGCATGAATGCGCCTTTGCGCGTGCCTACAAGAACTCGAACCTTGCTCATTACTTCTCTCCTTAATGTTCTATTTGAGTGATTCCCGTGGCCCTCATCTACTTCCCGAGAAATTCTTCCTAGCTGGCGCCCTCGAATCCTGGCGGCACCGTGAATCCGCCGATTTCCCGCGATAACAGCTCTGCGAACGTGATGGGGGTTGCGTCTTCCCAGTACGGCCCCATGATCTGGATTCCTACCGGCAAGCCTCTGTCGGTTCGGCCGATCGGCGCCACCGTGGCGGGACACCCGGTCAGCGTTGCCGGAGCAATCCAATTGAACAAATCCAGATAGCGTCTTGGCCCAGCTGAAGTGGCGATCGTGCGCTGTTCTTGCGGTTCAGTGTGATCATGGGGGAAGGCGGCTGAGAATCCCACTGGCGAGAGGAAAACATCCACTTGCTCAAAGTGGGACTGCCATTGCGCCCGAAATGCCAGCCGCCGGAAGTTCTGCTGCTGCCAGTCGGCGAACGAGCTGAGCGCTCCACGTGCGTCTGGATCCTGCGAACTTGCGAACTTGACTCGCTGCGCGTGCTGTTGTTCGGGGGGAGAAATGCTAAACAGAAATGCGTACAGGTGAAAGCGGTATGTGTCCAGAAGCGCCGCAGGGTTGAATTCGGCCGGCCAACCGGATTTCAGCTTGGCCCCGGCACCTTCCAGAGTGCGAATGACATATTCAAGCCGGGCCTTCACTTCGGGCGTCGGCGGAGCAATCGGATCATCAATCACGTACCCGATACGAAAATCCTTTAACGTCGTGGCACGAGGAGCAGGCATTCCCCATATCCACGCCTTCTTGTCCCATGCAACCGGTCCGCCCAAGACCTTCATGGCGGCAAGCAGATCAGAAGGAGTTCGCGCCATGGGGCCGGCAACCGCAAGCAGGGTTGAAAATCCTGGCGTTCCATAATTTCCGCCAGGAGACATACCTTGCGTACTCACCAGGTCTAGCGTTGGCTTGTGGCCGTAGACTCCACAGAAGTGTGCGGGTATGCGGATGGAGCCGCCAATATCGCTCCCGATGCTCAAGTAGCCGAGGCCCGCAGCCAACGCAGCTGCGCTTCCGCCTGACGAACCGCCGGGAGTGCGCTTCACATCCCACGGATTGTTGGTTGTGCCGTAAATCGGGTTGTAGGTTTGCCAGTCACTAAGATTCACCGGCACATTCGTAGCGCTAATCAAAATAGCACCCGCGCGCAGTAGTCTTTCTACCGCCTCTGAATTTTGCGCCGCCTTGGAATCTCGAAGCGATTCGAAACCCCACGTGCACGGATGACCGGCGACTCCAAAGCACTCCTTCACATGAATCGGAACACCATGGAACGGGCCGGAGTTCTCACCCTGAGTGAGCGCCTGGTCAGCTTTTTGCGCACGAACGAGAGCGTCCTCTCGGAGTTGATAGACGAATGCATTGAGCTGCGGATTATAGCGCTCAATGCGGTCGAACGTATGCTGCGTAAGCTCGACCGATGAGACCCGTTTCCGGCGAATTGCTTCAGCCGCACTCAGTGCTGAGACAAAATCCAGTTCGTCGCTCGTAGATTTGGCTCCGGCAATCGTTATGTCTGCTGGCATTGGCTCACCAGACAGCGCGTTGCTTTCGCTGCCGAGCATCGCGGTCCCAGCAAGAGCACCGCTCATCATGCCGAGGAAGTCACGACGTTTGAGGATATTTGGCACTATCCGCTCTCCACCACCCTAGGCGGCCTGCTGATGTGCCTCCTGCAGGCGCTTCACCTCAATTTTGTCCATCTGCAACATAGCTTTCATCACGCTCCCGGCTTTTGCTGGGTCGGGATCGCTCATTAGCTTGCCCAGGGCCTCAGGAATGATTTGCCATGACAATCCATACTTGTCTTGCAGCCAACCGCAGCGATCTTTTCGGCCTCCCGCGGAAAGATTCTCCCACAACTGGTCCACTTCTTCCTGCGTCTGACAATTCACGAACAGCGATATTGCCGGCGTGAAACTGAAGTGCGGACCGCCATTCAATGCGATGAAGTCCTGACCTTCAATTTGGAAGGTTATCGTCATTACCGATCCTTTGGGACCGGGCCCCGTAACGTCGAATCTCCTTGACTTTCGAGTTTTTGAAGAGGGAAACGTAAAAATTTGCGGCTTCTTCAGCTTTGTCATTAAACCAGAGGAATGGAGTGATTTTCTGCATATTATTGTTCTCCCAAATAGGCTACAGCTGAGGTTCGATTCGAGCTTTTGGTGACGTTAATTGTCCATAGTATGACAATCAAGCAATGACATGCCAAAGCTACTTCTTATAAAAAAACTACAGATCAGATTGTTTTCGCACGGGCATCAGCACACCGAGGCGCGGTTCGCGT
>Ga0209056_10006993_pt1 | contig 11628 bp, 9 predicted proteins | sample GraSoiAngelo_114_FD_185876 | JGI IMG/M metagenome (GOLD analysis project Ga0209056, IMG submission 185876) | Grasslands soil microbial communities from the Angelo Coastal Reserve, California, USA - 14_0903_13_40cm (SPAdes) (version 2) | ecosystem: Environmental > Terrestrial > Soil > Grasslands ... | reverse complement strand
GGCGGAGAGCAACAGGGCAATCGTGGCCAACGTGGCCGGGTCAGTCGGGCTGACGTTGAAGAGCAGACTTCGCATCAAACGTCCGAACCCCTGCGCGCCCATCAAGCCCGTCACAATTCCCAGCGCGACGAGCAGCATTCCCTGGCGCAGCACCATCCTCAGCACGTCCCCGCGTTGCGCGCCCAGCGCCATGCGGATGCCAATCTCCTGCGTCCGCTCGCTCACCGCATAAGTGAGCACGCCATACAGGCCTACCGCAGCCAGCGCGGTGCCGAGAACAGCGAACACAAACATCAGCAGCGTGGCAAAGCGTTGGCCCGCGAAGGACTGGGCGACGAGTTCTTCCGCGGTGGACACGCGGGTCATCACCCACTCGGGATTCAGCTGCTGGATCGCGGCGCGGAGCGCGGGCAGAACGAGGGCGGGATTCTCTTTCGTGCGCACTGTCAGCGCGATATTGCCCGTCGCGAAGTCGGTGTAATGCACGTAAAGGATCGGCACGGCCTCTTCCCGCAAACCGCGCTGACGAACGGAGCCGACCACGCCAACGATTTCGCGCGGTTTGCCCGGCTCGCGTTTCTTCGAGTCTCTCACTGAACAACTGACGCACCAGCTGCCAACGAGTCGAGCCGAGCGCGCAGCGGATGGCAAGTTCCTTGCGCCGGGCCGCGCCGCGAATCAGCAGCAGGTTTGACACGTTCAAGCAGGCGATGAGCAGGATGACTCCGGTTGCAAAATAGACCGTCAATAATTGATCCCGCACCGGCTCCAGCATCCAGGCTTTGAGGTCCGTCACTTTCACGCCCCAGCCGCGATTGGTCGTCGGATACAGACGTTCGAGTTCCGCGGCGAGGGTGCTGAGTTCCGTTTGCGCCTGCGCGACGGAGACGCCCGGTTTGAGCCGGCCCACCACGTTGAAGAGCTGCCAGTCGCGCGGAAAATCCAGCCGCGGAAGGTTCATGCGGAGGAAAGCCTGATCGAGCGGCGGCGCGCCTTGGGCCGGAGCGGCGACGCTGGGTGGAAGAACGCCCACAATCACCGTCTGCACGCCGTCCTCGGTAATCGATTTCCCGATGACCGACGGATCGCCTCCGAACCGGTGTGCCCAAATTCCGTGGGGCAGCACCAAGCCGGGCGCTGGCTCTTCGCCGTCCGGGAGCAATGCGCCGAGCAGCGGCTTCAGACCCAGCATCGGCATCAGGTTGGGCGTAACCCAGTTGACGCGGGCCGGTTCGGATTTTCCGTCGAAGGTGAGGATTCCATCCCACTCCTGAAAAGCCGCGATGCTCTCGAACGAAGTGCTCTGCCGTTGCCAGTCGAGCACGTTCAATCCCGAACTGCGCGAGTCCGCCAGGCCGAGGTTCGGGTTGAGGGAAGCGATGCGCACGAGCCGGTCCGGATCGCGATAAGGCAGAGGGCGGAGCAACACGGCGTTCACGACGCTGAAGATCGCGGTGTTCGCCCCGATGCCCAGGGCGAGCGTGAGCACGGCCACGGCGGTGAAACCGGGGCTTTTGAGGAGTTGGCGAAAAGCGAAGCGAAGGTCGTTCACAGGCAAAAGGCAAACATCGAACACTGAACATTGAACATCGAACGTCGAAAGTTGAGCAGGACGCGTGTCCCCGCCTTCGATGTTCGGCGTTCGGCGTTCGACGTTGGATGTTCGATGTTCTTCTTATTCATAGCTTGTAGCAGCCGACGTGAGGAGGCTCTGGAAAATGACGAAATCCGAATGACGAATGTCGAAAGAATGACGAAGCACGAATGACCGAATGATGACATCGGGTGCCAGAGTTCCCCATTGGGAATTCGGATTTCGGATTTGATTCGTCATTTGGAATTCGTCATTCGTCATTCGTACCTGAGCGCCTCCATCGGATCGATCTTCGTCGCGCGGCGCGCCGGGAGATAGGCAGCGCCAAACGCCACCACGATCATCATCACTGCCGCGGCGCCAATGGGTGCGGGGTCTGCCGAGGTTAATCCATAAAGAAGCGTGGAAACCAGGCGAGTTGCCATGAGCACGATGGGCACAGCCGCGGCGAGGCCAATGAGAACCAGAAACAATCCCTCGCGGACGATCAGCCACAGGACATTGCTTCGTTGAGCGCCGAGCGCCATCCGCAGCCCAATTTCGCTGGTTCGGCTTGTCACTCCGTAGGAGAGAATTCCGTACAGTCCAACGCATGCAAGCAGTAACGCCAATGAGCCGAAGAATCCAGAAAGCGTGGCCATCAGCCGTTCGCGCAAGAGTGAGTTTTGAATTTGGGTCTTGAACACCCAAATTTCGCTTCTGATTCCAGGACTGATCTCCTTTAGAGTACCGGTCACGGTCGGAATAAGTTCCCCAGGTCTCCCAATCGTGCGAATCACAAAGAAGCCATGGGAACCCACCGACGGATCCTGTGCGGAAGGCAAGAATACAATCGGAACGAAATCTTCCCGAAGGTTATGGTATTTTGTATCTCTAACCACTCCGACGATTTCATAAATCGTGGCGGGTTCGCTGGGTGTCGGTTCTTTCCACAATCGTTGGCCGACGACATTTGTTTGATTGGCAATCCGGCGCGCAAATGACTCGTTGACCACCGCAACTTTGGGGGTCGTGAGAGCATCGTGTTCATCGAACTCGCGGCCGTAGAGTAGCGGGGTTCGCAATGTCTTAAAATACTCCGGTCCGACTCGCCCGAAATATGAATCTTTGCCTTGAGCGGCGGTCGAACCGTCCATCCACACTTTGTTGTCCCAGCTATTTCCGCTTAGGGGAATCATCAAAGTATCGGCAACGGCATTGACGCCGGGAACAGCGCGCAGGCGCTCGATCAAGTTGTGTTTGAAGGATGGCCTTTGCTCGCTCGGAAGATTCAGACTTGTAAAATCCGCAAACGCCATCAGGACTCTCTCCTGCTCGAAGCCAGCATCAAGGGTCATAAGCTTGGCGAGGCTTAGGGAAAAGCGAAGCGCGCCAACGACGAGGAGAAGCGAAAGAGCAACTTGCGAGACCACCAGCGCCCGCCGGAACCCGAACCGCTGCCGACTTCCAGTCATTCCACGACCGCCGGATTTGAGCGCGGCGCTGGGAGAATTTTTCGTGCCGCGAATGGCCGGGACCAAGCCGAACAGAGCGCACGTCAAAATCCCCATTCCCGCCGTGAACAAGAAAATTCGCCAGTCCAGATTCAGATTCAGAAGAAGCGGATTCCCTTCCGTAGTCAGGAAAGCGACCAAGAATCGGCTCAGTCCTTGCGCCAGGAGCCAGCCGGAAGCAGCTCCGATCAGCGCCAACAATAGGCTCTCGGAAATCAACTGGCGCAACAGGCGCAAACGTGAGGCACCCAGGGTCAGCCGCACGACGATCTCGCGTTCACGGGCACTGGCGCGCGCCAGCAAAAGGTTGGCGAGATTAGCGCACCCAATCAGCAACACGACTCCTGCAATCGTCAGAAGCAACCAAAGTGGTTTCGAATACGTTTCGCGAATTGTGGACACGCCGGTCCCGGCCGGTGAAGCCGTCAGTTTGAATGCCAAATAGTTCGTGACATTGGCTGAAGGATAATTCGTGGGCAGTGTTGACTCGAAAATGCCTGGCGATATCGAAGCCAGGTGGGTTCTTGCCCGCGCCATTGACCAATCCGGCTTCAGACGCCCCATAACGATGAGCCACCAAGTCGTTCCAGCATCGAGCCGATGCCCTTCCGGGCGAAGAACCGATTCCGAAGAAATCGGAACAGCGAGGTCGAAGGCGCGGCCGATTTCCAGTCCAAAAAAAGTCGGCGGAGTCACGCCGATAATCTCCACTATATGCCCATCGAGCGTGAGCTTCTTGCCAATTACCAAAGGATCGCCCGCGAATTCGCGTTGCCAAAATCCAGAGCTAACCACAGCAGACGCGGGAGCGCCGCGCTGATCATTCGCGCGCGTGAAGAATCGGCCTAAAAGGGGCTGAACGCCAAGCACCGAAAAGAAATCTCCGCTCACCCAGAGTCCATCCACATAGCGTGGCTGTCCTTTGGCCGCGAGGTTAAAGCTATCGCTGCTCCACCCCAGGACTCCGGAAAACGCCTGTTGACTATCGCGGATCCGCTGCCAAATCGGATGAGTAACTGCGGGATAAGAACTGGAAAAATTGCCGCGCGCGCCTTTCGTATCTGCGATTTGTACGAGGGCAAGTTCCTGCGGCCTTTTCACCGGCAGGGTGCGTAAGCGGACGGCATTCAGAAGCTGGAAAATCGCCGTGTTTGCCCCAACTCCCAAGGCAAGCGTGAGCACGGCCACGGCGGTGAAGCCGGGATTTTTCAGCAGTTGGCGGAAGGCGAATTTGAAGCCGTTCATAACAAGCTAATTGATAATTCCGACGGACCGGTTAATCATCGCATCACGAACATGAAAGTCTCGGACCTCAAGAAAATGCGCGACCGGGCTCCGTTTCGCGCTTTCCAATTGCATCTCACCAACGGCGAGACGTTGCCGGTTCGACATCCCGAATATCTCGCCGTCCCTCCGGAATCGGGCACCGAACTCTTCGTGGTCTGGGTGGGAATACATTGGAACCTGGTCGATGCCGGACAAGTCGCCCGAGTGAGTTTGCTCAATTCCAAGGCGGGCAGGCAAAGCTCCAAATCCCAAGTTCCAAGCTCCAAATAAATCCCAACCCCCAAATTTCCAAACAGTGCATCATCCGGGCTCGCCAGGGTTCGGAGTTTGGAAATTGGAGCTTCTTTGGGATTTGGACTTTTGGTCATTGGAACTTGAAGAGTCTCTGGTGTTTGGAGTTGGTTCTTGGAGTTCTCATTCATACTGCTGGGCAATGACGAATTCCGAATAACGAAATCCGAAAGAAGCCCGAAGCTCGAAATCCGAACAAAGCGCTTGTCTCTCGTCACTTTCGGCCGTCCGATTTCGGATCTGGGATTTCATTCGCTCTTCGGAATTCGGATTTCGGATTTGATTCGTCATTCGGAATTCGTCATTCGTCATTCGTCATTCACACCTGAGCGCTGCCATCGGATCGACCTTCGCCGCACGCCGTGCCGGGAGCCAGCAGGCAAACAGGGCTACGGCCGCAAGCAACAAAGCGACCGCAACGAAGGTCACTGGATCGGTGCTGCTGACGCCGAAGAGGTAGGCGCGTAAGACCCGCCCAGCGGCCAGCGCCACGGTTATCCCGATCACACCGCCGACCGCCACGAGCACCAGACCCTGGCCCAGGATCAGTCGTATCACGTCGCCGATCTGCGCGCCCAGCGCCATCCGGATGCCAATCTCGCGCGTGCGGCGCGCCACGCTGTAGGCCAGCACGCCATATAGGCCAATGGCGGCCAGCAACAAACCTACGCCGGCAAAAATGCTCAGATAAAGCATCACCGCCCGGTGGCCGGCCATCGCAGTGCGCAGCGCCTCCTGTAAGTAGATGAACTCCGGCATCCGGGGGTCAGCGCCGGCATCTTTGAGCGCCTGACCAATCGGCTTGTGGAGGGTAGCGGGATCGACGGCGCTACGGATGACCAGGAACTTAGCGGCCAATTCGACATTGGGCTCGTTTTGCAACGCACGATAGAATGTCGGCTGTGGCGCCACGTCGCGGGAATAATCACGCGTGTCACCCACCACGCCGACGACTTCATAGGCAAGTCTCTCACCCCATTCTTCCTTCACCCAAAAGTTTCTTCCAACCGCCTGCTCGCCTGGCCAGAGATGGCGCGCCGCCGTTTCGTTGACCACAACGCTCCGGGCGCTTTTTCCCACGTCCCTGCGGTCAAGCCAACGTCCCTGCTTCAAGGGCACGCGCATGACGCGGAAGGGGTCGGCCTCTCCAACGCCAATCCAATACTTCTTCAAACGGATGGATGGCGAGCTTGCAGGCGTCGAGACTTCGATTTCACGACCCTCGCAACCCACGCCCGTGGCAATTATGCCTGGTACAGCCCCAATGTGTTGTTGCGCGTCGGCGAAAAATGCGAAGGTCGCGTCAACGGCTTTGTCTCTGTTTCCCTGACGGTTGAACAAGTCCAAGACGGGCGGATAAACGCGGACGACGTGCTGCGGGTCCAAGCCCGGATTCACCCGCAGCAGACCGATCACGCTGCGCACCATCAATCCCGCGCCAGTCAATAACACAAGGACCAGCGCGACCTGGCCTACGATCAACGTCCGGCTGAACCATCCGCGTCCTCGGTCACGTGTGCTGGTGGCAGAGCCCAGCTTGAGCACTTCGCTCAAGTTGGATCGCCAACCTTGGCACGCCGGGGCGAGGCCGAAGAGCAGGCCGGTGGCGAGTGTCACCCCGGAGGCGACGCCTAGAACGCCAGCGTTGAGCGCGATGGGTTTCAAGCGCGGCAGGTCCACCGGAATGAGCTTCTCCAGGAGACCGAGACCGAAAGCGGTGATGGCGAGACCCGCCGCACCGCCGAGAACGGCGAGCAGCAGACTCTCGGTCAACAACTGGCGGAACACGCGAGCACGGCCAGCGCCCAACGCGGCGCGCACCGCCAATTCCTGCTGGCGGGTCTCCGTGCGCGCCAGTTGGAGGTTGGCGACATTGGCGGCGGCAATGAACAGCACGAACGCGATGGCGCCCAGCAACAGGCCCAGCGTGCGGCGCACTTCAGGCTTGCTGAACATTTCTCGCAGATCGCGAACTTGAAAGGCGAACGGAAAGCCTGGCGTTTGCGAGACCTGCCGCTTGGTGATCACGTCAAGAAACGCCTGCACCTGGGCGGCCTCGACTCCGGGCCGCATTTCCGCGATGACCCGGGTGTTCGGCAAGATTTCGTCCGTGTCAGGATCGGGACCTTGGACGGGCCGCCAGTATTCGTCGTCACGAGCCGTCGGGAAGGAAAAGTGCGGCGGCATGACGCCCACCACGGTCATCGGTCGTTCGCGGAAGGGAACCGTGCGACCAATGACGGCTGGATCGCCGCCGAACTGCCGTTGCCAAAGCCGATGACTGATCACCAGCACGTCGTCTTTGCCTGGTTTACCTTCCTCCGCGGTAAACGTGCGTCCTAGTAAAGGCCGGAGGTTCCACAAGCCGAAGAACTCCGACGTCACCCGCACCCCTGCTACCGGCTGGGGAAACTCTTCACCGCGCAATGTCAGCAAGTCGAACGGGTAGTACGCGGCCACATCAGCGAACAAGTTCGTCTGCTGACGCACGGCGCGCAGCGCGGGCGGATTGATGCCCGGATACCAGTCCCGTTCCTTGCGCACGACTCCCAGTTGCACGAGCCGCTTCGGATGCTCCACCGGCAGCGGATCGAACACTGCGGTCTGGACGACGCTGACAATGGCGGTCGTTGCTCCGATCCCAAGCGCGAGGGTGAGCACGGCCACGGCGGTGAAGCCGGGATGCTTCAGCAACTGGCGAAGGGCGTAGCGAAGGTCGCTCATAGCCGAAAGGGCAAACATCGAACGCCGAATGTTGAGCAGGTCGCATGTCCCCGACTTCGATGTTCGGCGTTCGATGTTGGATGTTCGATGTTCGTTTTATTCATCTTGCAGCGCCACCACCACAACATGGGACACTGACCACTGATTATTGACCACTGCCCGCCGAAGATTCGACGCTTTCCTCGACAATCCGTCCGTCAAAAAGATGCACTTGGCGGTCGGCGTGTCGGGCGAAACGCGGATCATGGGTGACCATACAGATGGTCGCGCCTTCGCGATGCAACTCGCGCAGCAGTTCCATGACCGCTTCGCCGTTTTTTGAATCGAGGTTCCCGGTCGGCTCGTCAGCGAGCAGGATCGCGGGCTTGCCGCCGAGCGCGCGGGCCACGGCGACGCGTTGCTGCTGGCCGCCGGAAAGTTGCGACGGGTAATGTTTCATTCGGTGCGCCATGCCCACTCGTTCCAGCGCTTCGGTCACCCGTTGCTTGCGGTCCGCCGCGTTCATGCCGCGATAAGTCAAGGGCAGTTCGACGTTCTCGAACACGGTCAGGTCGCCGATGAGATTGAAGCTTTGGAAGATGAACCCCACCTCGCGATTGCGAATGCGCGCCCGCTGCGAGTGGTCGAGGTTCGCCACGGCCTGGCCGTTGAGTGTGTAATTGCCTTCGGTCGGCGAATCAAGCAGGCCGAGGATCGAAAGCAGCGTGGATTTGCCGCAACCGGACGGCCCGGCGATGGACACGTATTCGCCCTTTTTGATATCGAGGTGAATGCCGGACAGGGCGTGTGTCTCGACCTCGTCGGTGTAGAAGACCTTTTTGATGGCCTCGAGTTTGATCAAACTATTGTCAGTTGTCATTGTCGGTGGTGAGGTTGTGAGTTGTTGGTGGCCGGATTGTGTTGTGGAGGTCGTTCATAAAATCGTTGAAGCCGAGGCTCTGGACAATGACGAAATCCGAATGACGAATGCCGAAAGAAGCCCGAAGCCCAAAATCCGAACAAAACGCCTCTTGCTCGTCACTCTCTGCCATCACATTTCGGATCCGGGATTTCAATCGCTCTTTGGATTTCGGATTTGATTCGTCATTTGGAATTCGTCATTCGTCATTCATAACGCAGCGCTTCCATCGGATCGACGCGCGCCGCGCGCCCCGCGGGCAGCCAGCAGGCGAGGCCTCCAACAACACCCAGTGTCACCACCACGGTGGCAAGAGTCCAGGGATCTGCGGGAGCAACACCAAACAGCAAACTTCGAATATATTCGCCGGCCGAAATGGCGAGGACAATTCCGATCAATCGCAGGCCTCGTCGCAAGAAAAGGCTTCGCACCTGATTTCGGCTCGCTCCCACGGCCATGCGGATGCCGACTTCCCGCGTGCGGCGAGTCACCGAATAGGCCAGAACCGCATACACCCCCAACGCTGACAGCAGCAGCCCGATTCCCCCCAGGGAGACTAATAGCCACATCATCACTCGCCGCGGCGCTGTGGCCCGGTGCAACTGGGATTCGATGGAATAAAAGTCGCGCAGTTCAACCGGGACTAGCATCTCCTTTCCCGCTTGAACCAGCGCCGCTCGCAACTGGCCAACATCTCCGGAACTGCGGACCACGTAATCTCCGACGCCGCTCGACAATAGCTCCGATTCGCGCTCGTAAGGTTCGTAAAACACCGGCTTCTCTTCCGATTCCAACTGCACGTCCTTGATATTCCTAACTATCCCAACCACTACATAATCGCGTCTTGGCTTGCTGCGGCGAAGCTGTTTGCCCAGCGGACTCTCACCGGGCCAGCACACGTTGGCCAGCTTTTCGTTGATCACCACGCCCCGCTGTCCCCGCAACGCGTCCTCCTTGGACAACAAACGACCCGCTACGAGTTTGGCTCCCACGGTCCGCAGGTAGTCTCCGTTGAGCACGCTGATAGAGCCGTACCCGAGCCATACCGGTCCTGTTTTCCCTTCCACCTCGTAGTCGTCAAACCCTGCGGCATCGTTTACGGCAGCGGACTCGACGCCCGGCGCTGCTTGAAGGCGCTCCAAGGCCAGTTTCCGAAACGTAAACCATTTGTCGACCATCGCCTGCCAGCCTTCCTTCATAGCCTGGCTTCGCGGCACTCCGCGCTTAAGCGCCCCCTCGAAGTCGTAGGCCGGTTGGTTCATGAAGTCGATCGCATCGTAGTAAACCCGGTAAAGCCCCTTCGCTTCCAATCCCGGACCCACGCGTAGCAGTTTGACGACGCTTCGAGTCATCAAGTCCGCTCCGGCGAGCAGCACCACCGCCAGGCAAACCTGAATCACCACCAGGCCATCGTGGAAAAGCCGTTGCAAAAACCCGCCGCTGAGTTGTGGCCCCGACTCCTTCAGCGTCTCGTTCACATTGATTTGTGCCGCCAGCCACGCCGGAGCGGTGCCGAACAAAACGCCGACCAGCGCCGACACGAAGCAGGCGATGCCCAGCACGCCCCAGTCCAGGCCAATGACGTTGATGCGCGGAAGCTGGGCCAGGTAAAACTGCTCCAGCGCTTTGATGCCGCCCCAGGCAAAGAAGATTCCCAGGGCCGCTGCAATTCCCGCGAGCGTGAAGCTCTCAACGAACAGTTGCCGAGCGATGCGCAGCCGCCGGGCGCCAATGGCCATGCGGATGCCGAACTCGCCTCGACGGGAAAGAGCGCGGGAAAGGAGCAGATTGGCGACATTGGCGCAGGCGATCAGCAACAGCGCCCCCATCATCGCCAGCAGGCACCAAACGGTTTTCTGGAGAGTTTCGCTGCTGAAACTCTGCCGGGCCGGTTGCGCCTGAATGGACCAGCGCTCGTTGGGTTGGCTCACCGACAGCGCGCGACGCGCGGTGACCGCGTCCAGCATCGATTGAAGCGAAGGCAAGTTGACGCCGGCGCGAAGCCTTGCTATCGCTTGCCACACTCTGTTTCTTGCCGCCCAATCGCTGTTGATCTCTTCACCAGTAAACACGTGTGGAACCCAGAACTGGCTGTATCCGCTTCCGAATGGGAATTGCACGTTGGACGGGATGATGCCTATGACCACGTAAGCCGTCCCATCCAACTCGATGTTCCGCCCGAGCTGGCGCGGATCGGCACCAAAGTACTGTCGCCAGAATCCCTCGCTGACCACTATTGTCGGGGCGGTTCCGTCGCGGCCTTCTCCGGCGAGGAATGTTCGACCTGCCAGGGGCCGCAGCTCAAGAAGGTCAAAGAAGTTGGGCGCCACGGTGGCGCCCTGGAGCTTTATGACCTTTTCGCCAGCCGCAAACTTCTTTTCCGCCGGTCCTTGGAAGCAGTAGGTCAGCGATTCAATCAGATTGGAGTGGTTGGCAAGCTCCTCGATCAACGGCGGAGAAACCTGCCAATGCGAATCATGCATGATATCCACTTCCTGTAGGGTGACCAGACGATCGGCGTTGCGGCCCGGGATCGGGTTCAGCAATACCTTGTCGGCGACGCTGAACACCGCCGTCGTGCCGCCGATGCCGAGCGCAAACATCGAACACTGAACATTGAACATCGAACGTCGAAAGTTGAGCAGGTCGCGTGTCCCCGACTTCGATGTTCGGCGTTCGATGTTGGATGTTCGATGTTCGTTTTATTCATATCGCCCTTCCATCCTTTTCCATCGAGCACGGCCCTTAGGTCGGGTGTCAGCGTCTGCGCGCTGGATGAAAAGGTGCAGCAAGTGAGAATTATGGCGGTCACACTCATGCTCAGGGTTCTTATCTTCATGTTGGTTCCTTTCTCTTTGTGGTTTCGAATTCGTCATTCCTCATTCATAACGCAGCGCTTCCATCGGATCGCCGCGCGCCGCGCGCCGCGCCGGCAGCCAGCATGCAAGCGAAGCGACGGCGATCAGCAGCAGCGAAATCGCAATCAACGTCGCCGAGTCGGTTGGGTCGATGCCGAAGAGCAGGCCGCTCATCAAGCGCGTCAAGGCCAACGCACCGGCCAGCCCGATGGCGACGCCGACCCCTGCCAACTTGAGTCCCTGGCGAAGCACCAGCCACAGGATATTGCCTCTCCGCGCGCCCAGGGCCAGGCGAATCCCCAGCTCATTTCTGCGTGTCAGCGTGATAAAGGAAAGCAGCCCATACAAACCGATCATGACGAGCACCGCGGCGAGGAGGCCGAAGAAACCCGAAAGCCAGGCCATCAACCGCTCGCGCGCCAGTCCCTCACGCACTTGTGTTCGTAGCACACTCGTGTCCATCCGGATGGACCGGTCGAGTTC
>Ga0209056_10006992_pt1 | contig 11629 bp, 11 predicted proteins | sample GraSoiAngelo_114_FD_185876 | JGI IMG/M metagenome (GOLD analysis project Ga0209056, IMG submission 185876) | Grasslands soil microbial communities from the Angelo Coastal Reserve, California, USA - 14_0903_13_40cm (SPAdes) (version 2) | ecosystem: Environmental > Terrestrial > Soil > Grasslands... | reverse complement strand
TGTTCCAAATCACGCTGATCCTGAGCGGCAATCTTTCCTGGCTCAATTACATCACGATCGTTATTTGCATTCCATGCTTCGATGACCGCTTCCTCGCGCGCTTCTTCTCGATCCCCCACTCCGTGCCCGCCGATGTGGCTCCGCCGCATGCGATCGCCATTGGCTTGGTTACTGCGATTGTGCTTGCGCTCAGTTGGCGACCTGCGCGGAATTTATTTTCGCGCCGACAACTCATGAATGCCAGTTTCGAGCCGCTCCATTTGGTCAATACCTATGGGGCGTTCGGGGCGATGACGCGCGAAAGACTCGAGGTTGTAATCAAAGGCACCGATGCAGAACTCCCAGATGGCTCAGCGGAATGGCGCGAATACGAGTTCAAAGGAAAGCCCGGTAACGTGAATCGCGCACCGTGTATTGTCTCGCCGTATCATTGGAAGCTCGACTGGCAAATGTGGTTCGCGGCCATGTCACCTCCTGACTTGCACCCATGGTTCTTCGCGCTTGTCCAACGACTACTCGAAGGCGAACAACGAATTCTTCGCCTTTTCGCGTGCAACCCGTTCCCGAACGCGCCGCCGAGATTCATCCGCGCAGACTGGTATCGGTACCGCTTCACGAAACCAGGCGAGCGCGGTTGGTGGACGCGCACGTTCGTCGCCGAATACCTCCCTGCGGTGGGGCTTGGGCACGAAGTCCATCGCGAGTCCAATCAGCGGCGCTCTGAATAAAAGAAGCAAACGTTCAGTGTTGTTTTGTGCGCCCCCGCGTGGTCTCAAAACTTTTGCGAAGCGAAACGCGTGTGAGCTCACGGCACAAGGAAGATTTTTCCAGTGTATGGATCTCTCACAGCGGATCCTGGCGGAAACGGGCTGACGTCGACGTAATTTCCCTCGGGCGAATAGGGACTGGTGACCATGCCTTTGTGACCTGGTACCGGAATTCCATACGGCATATCTCCTTTTGCTTTTTCCGCAGGGACGGCTGAAGCCCGCAGCACGGTGAAAACAGGAATTTTCTCTTCATTAACTAAATTTGGTGGCTGTTCGAGCGGAGTAGGAGACGCCGCGACAAGATTTGATTGTAGCGACGTCGACCGTCGCGACACACGTTTCGTCTTCTTGTCGGCTGGATTGGGTGTCGGTCGCGGCTGGAAAGCTTTCGAAACCGATTCGCCAACCTTTTTGAGAAAGTCTCCGACCGGATCGGCATTTACGGATCGTGCGCTTAAAAACAACAGCGCGACCACTGGCAACAAGATCCAGCGCGAACGAACAAAACGGTGAACTAGATTTTCGGCGTTCAATAATGAAAGCGGAATTTTCCGCCAGAATCGATGGCTATGAGAAGCAAAAAATTCTTTAAAGAGACTTTCGACGCTTTATCAAAACGGATAATGCAACCGGAGCAACTGCGGAGGATCGCCAACTATCACGGTAAAGACTTCGCTGTAATCGCCATCAGGAATGCTGACTGGCGTCGCGATTCCAAGCGCCTTGAGCAGGTCCGGGATCGTATTGCCATGTCCGACGACAAGCGCGTTGCCGTTCAATGCACGTAATTTGTCGGCAAGTGCGCCAATTTCATTTGCCGGAACCACCGTGGGAGTGACGTGCACCGCTTTTGCCGTTGGGGCTGCAGTTTGCTGCGTGCGGTTGAATTCCGTAACAAACACGGACGTAATCTGCGAATCTTTCAGGATATGCGCCAACGCATCCGCGCGTTTGTATCCCTCGACTGACAAATCAGGATCGTTACCACCAGTGCTGGCTTTCTCTCCATGACGAACGATGAAAATAACCGGCGCAGCGTTGGCAGTGCACACCACCAACAACAACAGAGGAATCGAAAGAACCAGAGCCAGATGCTTCATTCTAAAAGCCGAATATAGAAGGCGTATTGACAAAATTCGCGGTAATTAATCGCGCCATCGAGGTGATTGGCCTGCATATTCTGCACATCTCGTCGCCAGCAGTTCGCATTCCCCGGTGCTGACTCACATCTCAACAAAGCGCAGAACTATCAATTTTCTTTGAGTACCCAGTCATCACTTGTGACTCCTGCCAGATTCGCTAAATCGAACAATCGTGAAAACATCTTCGCCAACGCCTGACGCAATTCTGCAAACTGCATTCGGCTTCTGGAATTCGAAGGTCCTGCTCACTGCTGTCACGTTCGATCTCTTCACCGCACTCGGTCAGCGGCGACTCACAGGCGCCGAGATCGGCAATAAGATTAAACTGCATCCTCGCGGCGTCGCAGATTTTCTCGATGCGCTCGTGGCAATGAAATTCCTCGAACGTGAAGGCGACGGCGCCGACGCGAAATATTTCAACACGCCCGCCACTGCTCTGTATCTCGACCGCAACAGCCAGCGTTACATTGGTGGGATCCCCGAGATGCTGAACTCCCGGCTGTTCAAGTACTGGAATGATTTGCCTGAAGCGCTGCGCACAGGGAAACCACAAAACGAAACCAAGCACGGCGGCAAAAACATATTCGATGAGTTGTATGCCGACGCCGAAAAGCTCGAGCGATTCCTAGATGCGATGACCGGCCTGTCGCGCATCAACTTCGAAGCCCTCGCCGGGAAATTCGATTTCTCGCGCTATCGCAGCCTTTGCGGTGTCGGCGGCGCAACTGGATTGCTCTGCATCGAAATCGCCAAAAAATATCCGCATATCGAGTGCATTTCTTTCGACCTGCTACCGGTCGAACCTGTAGCGAAAAAACACATTAAGGCGGCCGGATTAGCTGATCGGATCCGCACCGCTACGGGCGATTTTTTTCAGGATCCGCTGCCGAAGGCTGATGTGATCACGATGGGAATGATCCTGCACGACTGGAACTTGGAGAAAAAGATGAAGCTCATACGCGCGGTCTACGATGCGCTTCCGTCCGGAGGCGCATTCGTAGCAGTCGAAGCGCTGATCGATAACGCACGCCGCGAAAATGTTTTTGGTCTCCTCATGTCGTTAAACATGTTAATCGAATTCGGCGATGCGTTCGATTATTCCGCTGCCGATTTCGAAAAATGCTGCCGCGAAATCGGCTTCAAGCGCTTCGAAGTCATTCACCTTGCCGGCCCATCCAGCGCCGCCATCGCATACAAATAGATGAATCTGCCGCCCGTCATTCCGAGGTACATCGAAGCCAGTAACGCGCACGACGTGGAAGCAATCCTGGACTGTTTTGCCGACGACGCCGTTGTTCGCGATGAGAACGCGACACGACACGGGAAGATCGACATCGGATGTTGGGCAACGGAAACGATTCAGAAATACAAATTCCACTTCAAACCGCTGAGCGCAGATGGGCCCGGCGCCAAGACGATTTTAAGCATGGAAGTATCCGGATCATTTCCCGGCAGCCCGATCACGCTCGACTACCATTTCATTACTGCGAACGACAAGGTCGAATCGCTAATAATTGACTCCTGAGTCACGAATCACGTTTGAGAGGTGCTCGCCTCCGTGAGCACGTCAGTAAATAGCTCTGATTGCAGAGAGATACGGGCAGGGGGGGCTGTCCTCCGCACGCCGAAAAGGCGGCGCCCACAGGAGTGGTCGCCCTACCGACACTTCCTGCGTTTCAACTTCTCCGCCTCCCGTTCCATGCTCTGGTTTCGCAAATTGTTTTCATCTCTGTGTCGTCTGTGCTCGATGATTAAAACATCACAGTTGTCAGTTGACACTGATCCTCGCATGCATATATGCCTTTGCAATATATGGCATCGCCAGTTCCAGATCGCGAATTAAAAAAGGGCAGCGCCGAATTGATGATTCTCGCGCTGCTGGAAGATCGTGCCCGCCACGGATATGAGATTGGCCAGCTGATCGAGTTGCGGTCGCGCGGCGCGATTCGATTCAACATCGCTTCCCTTTATCCGCTGCTTTATCGACTTGAAAAACGGAACTGGATTCGCGGCCGCTGGATCGAAAAGCCAGGTCAACGCCGCCGCCGCTACTATCGCCTGACTGACTCTGGCAGGACCGTGCTATCAAAGCAACGCGCCGGTTGGCGTGAATTCGTCGAAGCGATCAACCTGATTACCGGGATTCAACATGCCTGATTTTAGGAACAAAATCAGAGCGCGCTTGGCAGCGCTCCAGTTATCGCCGGTGCGCGAGGCGGAAATCGTTGAAGAACTTTCGCAGCACCTCGAGCAGGAATATGAGCGAGCGGTGAGCTGTGGCGCATCGGACGACGAAGCGCGCCGGCAAGTCCTCGAACAACTCAATGCGTCCGATTTGTTAAGCCGCGAACTCAAACACGTCGAGCGCCGAATATCGGAGAAGTCGACCGCATTGGGATCGGAAAGGAAGGTCAACATCTTTGCCGATCTGCTGCAAGATGTGCGCTACGGTCTGCGCACGCTGGCGAAGAATCCCGCGTTCACAGCGATTGCAATTGTTGCCCTGGCGCTGGGCATCGGTGCAAACAGTGCAATTTTCGGTGTGGTCGACGCCGTGCTTTTGCGGCCTCTCCCGTTCAAGAATCCTAATCAGCTTGTGATGTTATGGGAGAACGCTGCACATCTCGGTTTCCCCAGAGATACGCCATCGCCTGCCAACTACCTGGATTGGCAGAAGCAAGCCATCAGTTTCACTGGCATGGCAGCAATGTCTGAGCGCAGCTTCAATCTTACTGGCGTGGGCGAACCCGAACGGCTCGAGGTACGGCGTGTTTCCGCAAATCTTTTCGAATTGTTAGGCGTACCGGCCCGGCTTGGACGCACGTTTGTACCGGAGGACGACAAACCCGGCACTCACGTTGTCCTCCTTAGCCATTCATTGTGGCAACGACGCTTCGGATCCGATCCAGGCGTTGTTGGCCGCGCAGTCACTCTGGACGGCGAGAGCTACACCGTTGTTGGAGTCATGCCGCCGTTTGTGCAATTGCCTGGTTTTGAAAACCGGAACGATCAGCTCTGGGTGCCGATTGCATTTCCACCTGAAGAAGCGACGCAGCGCGGTAATCACTTCCTCGAAGTTATTGCTCGCCTTAAACCCGGCGTCACTTTGAAGCAGGCGCAGGCGGAAATGGAGACGATCGCCGCCCGGCTCGCGCAGCAGTATCCGGTTTATAACATGCGAAGAGGCGCCGTGGTCGTTCCGCTCCATGAACAAGTGGTTGGCGACATCAAACCGGCGCTCCTCGTTTTGCTCGGCGCTGTGGGCTTCGTTCTCCTCATTGCATGCGCCAATGTTGCGAATCTACTGCTCGCGCGTGCTGCCGTTCGGCAGAAGGAGATCGCGCTGCGGCTGGCACTCGGCGCGAGCCGCTCGCGTCTTACGCGCCAGTTCCTGACCGAAAGCGTGTTGCTCGCGATGTTGGGCGCGGGACTAGGCTTGCTCCTGGCGTTCGCCGGCATTCGCATTCTGGGAACTTTCATTCCGCCGGGCATTTCGCAGATTCAGACGATTAGCATCGACGGCACGGTGCTGATTTTCACCGCGTTGGTCGCTGCATTAACGGGAATTGCGTTCGGTCTCGCGCCCGCGATTCACGGATCGCACCTAAACCTGAATGATACACTGAAAGAAAGTGGCCGTGATTCCGCTGGTGGCGTCAAAGGACATCGAGCTCGAGGACTGTTAGTAATCGGCGAGGTCGCCATTTCGTTCGTGCTGCTGATCGGTGCCGGACTGTTGATCAACAGCTCTTTACATCTGCGGAATTTGGATCCCGGATTTCGCGGCGATCACCTGCTCACGATGAAAGTGAATCTCTCGGAGGTGAAGTACCCTGACCGTGAACGGCGCGCGGCGTTTTTCGATGAGGTGATGCGACGCGTCCGTGAGCTACCCGGAGTGCAATCAGCTGCTGTTGCCGGTAATCTCCCCCTCACCTACAACGGTGATTCAATGAGCATTAGTGTGGAAGGCGTACCTGATCCGCCGCCTGACCAGCGACCGGATGTCATCTTCCGTGCGATCGGACCCGGTTATTTCGGAACGATGGGTATTCCGATCGTGCGCGGTCGTGATTTCACAGATCAGGATAACGGGGACTCCAAGGAAGCGGTCATCATCAGCGAGAAAACCGCACAGCAGTTCTGGCCTGGGCAGGATCCGATCGGCAAAAAGCTGAAACCGGGTTTAAGCACTTCAAGTTCACCATGGCGAGAAGTGATCGGAATTGTGAAAGATGTCCGGCAAAACGACTTTGTCGCCTCACCGAAGAGGCAAATGTACTTTACGTATCGGCAGCTGAAAAATATCGCCGCCAATGCGCTTGTTGTTCGAACAAGCATGGAGCCAATGAGCCTGGCCGTCCCGGTGCGAAATGCGATTTGGTCCGTGGACAAGGATCAAACCGTTGCAGACATCGACACGATGGATCATATCGTGGCACAAGCAGTCGCACGGCAACGCTTCAGCATGTTGTTGTTAGGCTTGTTTGCGGCGCTCGCTCTCCTGCTTGCTTCGATTGGAATTTACGGCGTGATGAGTTATTCAGTCGCGCAACGCACACGCGAGATTGGCATTCGCATGGCGCTCGGCGCGCGACGGGCTGACGTGTTGCAAATGACCGTGAAGCAGGCACTGAACCTCGTGGCCATAGGTATGGTGATCGGATTGGCGGCGGCATTTCTTCTGACGCGAGTACTCGCAAGCTTGCTGTTTGGGATCAGCGCGACAGATCCAATTACGTTTATTGGGATCTCAGTGGTGCTGCTCGCAGTCGCAATCCTCGCCAGTTACCTTCCGGCGTTGCGCGCCACAAAGGTCGATCCGATCATCGCGTTACGCGCGCAGTAGACGCACTCAGTGCGAGTATTTAGCGACGCGCCCTTGCTGCGGACGTTGCGAGTTCGAGATCCAGCTCAGTTTTTATCGATTATTCGCCACGTCGTGATGATTTGTGTTGAGACCTTGCCGCGCTGCTGGTTCGTCAAATATGATCGGCACATGTTGCGAACTATCACTTTGTTTCTCGCGTTAACCGCGACTGCTTTTGGACAAAATTCAGCGAAGGACGACGCGCAGGTCTGGCAATTGGAAAAAGCGTACTGGGAATACGTGAAAGCCAACGACCTTGAGAAGTATCGCGCGCTTTGGCATGAGAACTTTGTCGGTTGGCCATTTGTCAGTCTCGCACCCGTGCGAAAGGATCATATCACCGATTGGATCACTGCGAACACGTCCAAAGGCATTAGCCTTCAGTCCTACTCGATCGAGCAGCTCGCGATTCAGGTCACGGGTCACATCGCGATCAATCACTATCGAATTAATGCAAAGTGGGCGAACAGCGCAGGCGCCGAAGTTAGGACCGACAAAATGCGGATCACACACACGTGGATTCGCACGCACGGCACGTGGCAAATCATCGGCGGCATGTCGGCGCCTGTAAACGCGGAGGGTAAATAATCAGTTTACCCTTCACGTTTCACTCATTACTTCGTCTTCAAATGTCTTCCGTCGTCTTTCTTCGTGGGGTGAACGTTGGTGGCGCCAATCGCTGTCAACCGGCGGTAATCGCAAAACAGTTGGCAAAGTTCGGTGTCATCAACATCGGCGCGGTCGGCACATTTGTGGTCCGCGAGGACGTGACTGAATCCGCTGTGCGCAATGCGTTCGCGAAGAAGTTGCCGTTCAAATGCGAGATTATGATTGTTCCGGCGCCAGACGTTATCAGACTCGCGTCCAAAGATCCGTTCGCACAAGAACCCTCGGGTGAAAACATCACGCGGTTCGTGAATGTATTAGCCAAACGAGTTCGCACCCCGCCTGCCCTTCCTCTGAGTCTGCCGTCGGACGACGACTGGCTGCTGAAGGTCATTGCGATACAGGACAGATTCGTGCTCGGTCTTTATCGCCGCCAAATGAAGGCGATCAGTTACCTCGGAAAGGTTGAGAAGCTCCTTGGTGTTCCAGCCACGAACCGTAATTGGAATACGATCGAAAAAGTTGTGAAAATCCTTGCAACGAATCGCTAAGAAAATCAGGAGCTCAGGAAACCGAACGAATTCGTCCTGCTTTGATGCTTTCCTGAAAGATATTCTTTCTCCATGAGCTTTTTGAGTTTCGAACAGCTGCCGTTTGTTGGCATGTCATATGAGTTCCACGGGGAAAAACACCGGGTACCGTTCTCGGTCTACATCGTCAAAGCAAAACCAGGCGAAGGCCCACCGTTACACACGCATCCGTATGTCGAGGTGGCATTCACGCTCGAAGGTACCGCCACGATCACGGTCGGCGATGAAACGCGCGAAGTGAACGCCGGCGGTGTCGTGGTGATTCCCGCGAACACGCCACATCGCTTTGTTAACTCCGGCGCCGGTGTTCTCCGGCAAATCGATATCCACGCGTCGCCAAAGTTCGTTCAAACAAATTTGTGACAGATTCGGCCTACTGCGTGCCAGCGATTGGCTAGCGAGCAATTTACGGCAGGCCCAGCTAGTACAAGATCGATGGCAGGAACGCGCCGGCAGGCTCGTTGTACGGTCCTCTGCTCATCAAAGTCATTGGCTGCGCAATTCGTAAACCATTGGCCAAGCACCACCGAAACAGTTCACCGTCGCGCGTCGGAAGAAGAAACCCGGGACCGGCGAACTCGGTGGCTGCGGCGATGAGCGCTTTCACATCCTTGTTCGTCTCGCCCACGGCGTGACCGAAGAAGCCGATGATCGTAGCGTAACCAGTGATTCGTCCATCGTGCTCCACCACCGTTGCGGAACCCCGTTCAATCGCGTCTCGTAATTCTCCGCCGCGATCATGGCCATGCACCTGTCGGCACAACCGATTGCAATATTCGAGATCTGTTTCGGTAGCCGGTCTGACAGCATGGCTCTCAATGGAAATTCCGAGAGCATTGCCCTGCATGCAGGCCAGATGTTCGCGCACGTCGTAGCCAAGCTTGGCATACAAAGAGAGCGACCGCGTGTGAAAGCCAGCCTGAATCAGCCGCACAGCAGCGAAATTCCTCTCCGCCGCACGCTCGTGCACCGCGTCCATCAAACGTCGGCCAATCGTGCGATTCTGCACTGTCGGATCGACCGTGATCGGTCCAACACCTGCGATCGCATTGCGTTCGTCGAGAAAATTGCTGCCGACAATTTGCCCATCGATTTCCGCGACGACAGAATAAAACTTCGGATGCGCGAGCATCCAGCCTAACAAGCCAATTGCCACTTCCGGCGCTGGAAAATCAGGCGCGAAATTATGCGCCTCCGAAATCGTCTTGAATGCGTTGTAGCAAATCCTGCCGCAAATCTCCGCATCCGCAGGTGTGCCCGACCGAAGTTTTATGTTCATGCGTGACCTTGTGTTGTGTGATGATTGTAGCTCCCATACCTCGCAACGCTCAAATCGTGCGCCGAACTTTTGTTAACCTTGCCACCGAATGAAAACGAACCGGATAGAAGCGTTCAGCGACGGGGTCATGGCCATTCTGATCACTATTATGGTGCTGGAGTTGAAGGCGCCGCACGACCCAACACCAGCTTCATTGGCGAAAATGTGGCCAACTTTTTTTGCCTATGTTCTCAGCTTCGTAATCATCGCGATCTACTGGGTCAACCATCATCATCTCATTCATCTCGTGACACGCGTCGATTCGCTCATTCTTTGGGCAAACATGAATCTGCTCTTTTGGATTTCGCTCATTCCATGGGTCACGGTGTATCTCGGCGACAATCACGCGCTGCCATTTCCGGTTGCGCTTTATGCCGCCGTCTCCATAGCTGGAGCGGTTTCGTTCTTCTTGCTGCGGGCATCGATTGCGCGGCATAATCACGAACCGGAATTCAAGAGGTTGAACAAAAAGATGGCGCGCAAGAATCTCATCGCGATTCTCATCTACGTTGCCGCAGTCCCCGTGGCCTTCATCTACACGCCGCTTGCCCTGGTCCTGATCGCGTTACCGGCAATGATGTATTTCTTCCCGAGCGCGGGATGGGATTTTTCGCAGACTAGATCATCTGTGTTATCCGTCGCTCCCTCTGGTCTTCGTGATCTCCGTGACCTCTGTGCTGTGAAATCGGCACCTGGATCGCACCTATAATCCCGTCATCGCCTCGAGCCGTTCGGGATAACGTGCACCTTGGACTTCGATTTCCGAAGCCGCGCTGTCGATCTCGCGAAGATCTTCCGACGTCAGTTCGATTGAAGCAGCGCCAATATTCTCTTCCAGCCGATGCAGTTTCGTTGTGCCCGGAATCGGAACAATCCACGGCTTCTGCGCAAGCAGCCAGGCCAGTGCGATCTGAGCAGGCGTCGCCTTCGTTCGTCTTGCAATCTCGCCTAACAAATCAACTAGCGCCTGATTCGCTTTCCGCGCCTCCGGCGTGAAACGAGGGAGTGTGTTACGGAAATCGGTGCTGTCGAACGTAGTGTTTTCGTTCATTTTTCCAGTGAGATAACCGCGGCCTAAAGGACTGTATGGAACAAATCCGATTCCAAGTTCCTCTAGAACCGGCAACACTTCGTGTTCAGGTTTTCGCCACCAAAGTGAGTACTCATTCTGGATTGCCGTGACCGGTTGAACTGCGTGCGCGCGACGGATCGTCTGCACTCCCGGTTCGGAAAGTCCGAAATGCTTCACCTTGCCTTCGCGAATTAATTCTTTCACCGCACCAGCTACATCTTCAATCGCCACTTCTGGATCAACGCGGTGTTGATAGAACAAATCGATAACGTCCGTCTTGAGTCGTTTGAGTGAAGCTTCAGCAACCTCCTTGATATGCTCTGGCCGGCTGTCCACACCGACGGGCGGACCGCCCTTCGGATCGAGTTTGAATCCAAACTTCGTGGCAATCACCACTTGCTCGCGAAACGGAGCGAGGCCTTCGCCCACGAGTTCCTCGTTCGTGAACGGGCCATAAACTTCGGCGGTGTCGAAAAATGTAACGCCGCGTTCCACGGCTGCGCGAAGCAAGGCGATCATCTCCTGCTTATCTTTCGGCGGGCCATATCCAAAGCTCATCCCCATGCAGCCCAGCCCGATCGCAGAAACTTCCAAACCACTCTTGCCCAGTTTGCGCCTTTTCATTTAGTAACCTCTAAGAAATCTGGAAACCACGAAATGATGAATTTGTGCTGTGCGCATGTAGGCGACGCGCGTGTCTTAAGGTTTGACCATAACCTTGATTGCTTCCCGATCGTTCATCGCCCGGTAACCGTCCGGAACGCCGTCAAGGCCCACGGTCCGATCGAATACGCGGCCGGGCTCGACATTCCCCTCAAGAACATCCGGCAAGAGTTCCTCAATATAAGCGCGCACCGGAGCAGGCCCGCCGCCGACCGTGACATTGTTGTAAAACGCCGGCTCAGATCCGGGAATCGTCTGCTCCTGCGGAAGCCCGACGCGCCCTACCGCGCCACCCGGACGAGCGATACTAATCGCGGTATTCATCGCTTGTTCGAGCCCGACGCATTCCAGCACTGAGTGGACACCGTAACCACCGGTTAGTTCGTGAACTCGCTCCACAGCTGCGTCGCCTCGCTCACTCACGACGTCTGTCGCACCGAAATCCTTGGCGAGTACAATTCGGTCGGCATGCCGGCCAAGTATAATAATCTGCTCAGCACCAAGTCGCTTCGCGGCAATGACACCGCACAATCCCACAGCTCCATCGCCGACAACGGCCACACTCTTTCCTGGTGTCACCCTCGCGATGATCGCGGCG
>Ga0209056_10006990_pt1 | contig 11631 bp, 6 predicted proteins | sample GraSoiAngelo_114_FD_185876 | JGI IMG/M metagenome (GOLD analysis project Ga0209056, IMG submission 185876) | Grasslands soil microbial communities from the Angelo Coastal Reserve, California, USA - 14_0903_13_40cm (SPAdes) (version 2) | ecosystem: Environmental > Terrestrial > Soil > Grasslands ... | reverse complement strand
TTCTCCAATGGTGGAGAGTCGTAAGCTGCGGCTGCTATCTCTCCCAGTGCTTCACCGACAACTTTTTGCGGCGCCTCAGGATCCTCCATTGCGACCGGCACGTAGTTGGCGTACGCGGCAAACGCCAACCGCTCTCCAGAAGCCGTATCGATGAACCCGGCGAGGCCCTTGCCGGTCACCATGAGGTTCTTGTTCAACGCGTCATATACATCGTAGGTCCCCGTCTTCGCGTGCACGTGCCCGGCAGCAGGGGAGTTGACTAGGATCTTTGAAAGCGTCCCATCGCGTCCGAGAATTGGCAGAGCGTTGAAGAAGCTCTCGAACTGCGGCTGCTTCGACATGAATTCCAGGTAGCGAACCATGAAATCGGTCGTGAAAAAGGCATTGCCTCCGGCGCCATCGCTCTGCGCTGCGGCCGTGAGATCGAGGCCAGCTTTCTTGAGGAAATCGTGTTCGAGATCAAAACCTGCCTGGTCGGCCTCTTTTTCTTTGTGGGCAACCAGCGTCCCCAACAGGAATGGGCTCATGCTGGCGTGCAGGTTCTGACTCAACTTGAGGGTGATTTTGACATCCTCTTTTAGCGGAGGAGACACGTGTTCGGCAAGCAGATTTTCCGGTTTGTAGTTCGCGGCCAGAACTTTGAAGTCCGGTGGCGGTACGGTGAGCGCAAGATGGATTGACACCCCCTTCTGTTGCAGAGCTTCGGTAAAGACAGTGGACGCAAATCGGCTCGGTTCGGGCACGGCATAGGCAGCCATACCAAACGGCTTCCCAAGCGGCAAATTGCCGACCACGGTGACGGTGCGGGTTCCATCAGGATTGACTTTCTCATCCGTATAGTTCAATTCAGGCTTCGAATCGGCCTTCCCGGTTGTCGCTTGATTGATGAAACCGGCATAGGCCGTTCGCGGCGAGATCTGCAGCTGAACCGGTGCTCCTTCCTTATCGCCTGGGCTGGCGATGACGTCGATCACATTGTCATTCACAACGATCGGCGAAATCACAACGTTTGTGCCCGGCTCGCGCTCGCCTTCAGGAAAGAGCGAAGAGTCGACCAGCACGCGCCCTTTTACCCGCTTGATACCCTTCTGCGCCACCTGCTGCGCGAGTTGCTTGATCACGGCGAGGAGATCGCCAAGTCCCTTGCTGTCCGGACCACCATAGGAGTGATCCATCGTCTCGAAAGCCAGTGTGCCGTCTGGCTGAATGCGCCCGGAAAGATTCGGATCCCCGCTCGCAACGATCACGATGTCGCCGTCGAGAGTGCCGTTTTTCTTGAGCGGCCCAGTACGATAAACCCGGGTATGAAATCGGTAATCAGCGCCCAACAGTTCAAGGATGGTTCCCTCGGTCAGCAGCTTGGTTGTCGAACCCGGAACCATCAGCTTGTCGGGATTGAGCTGATAGATGACCTTCGGGCTCGCTAGCGCGTAGAACTCGATGCCGAAGCTTGAATGCGCGAATTCCGGACGCTGCACGATCGCCTGAATGCGCTGCTCCAGATTCCTTTCGGCTCGCCTCGGTGCTGGCTGGGCAGAAAGATTCTCGTTCAGCAAGCTCGCTATCGGGAACAACGTTAGAAGAACGAAGATTCGAATGGGATTCGTCACCATTTGCATTTCGAGACCTCAAAATAGCCGATAGTCGGCCGGTACAAGCTAAAAGAAGGATGCCCCGCTTGAACTCTGCCGAGTGGGACGTGATCCGACTCGCGGTCACACAGGCACAGAGGTTGCCACCTTCCAATTTCGGTCACGCGAGGTCAGCCGCTCAATTAGTACGCGCTTGACGGCATATCCCAACCCAGCTTTCTTCGGCACAGGAATTGTCCCATGCAGAGTCACCTCAATCTCCGGTTCAATGATGTCCTCATCCCAGTAACGCTGGCTCGCCGAAACATCCCCGGGAAGCGAAAAGTTCGGCAGCGTCGAGATAGCGACGTTATGGGCACGGCCAATCCCCGATTCCAACATCCCCCCACACCACGCCGGGACCGAGCGCTGCGAGCAGAGGTCATGAACTTTGCGGGCGCCATTGTGGCCACCGACGCGCCCGAGTTTCAGGTTGATGATGCGACATGCGCCCAGATCAATTGCCGCCGCCGCATGCCGGACATGATTAATGCATTCATCGAGGCAGATCGGGGTGTGCAACCGGGACTGCAGTGCGGCGTGAGCGTAGATATCATCCCAATCCAGCGGCTGCTCCATCATGAGCAGATTGAAATCGTCGAATCGCCGCAGCCGTTCAGCGTCGCCAGAGGTGTAGGCGGAGTTCGCATCGACGGACAATTGAATGTCCGGAAACAGTCTTCGCACTGCCGCGACAAACTCGATGTCCTTGCCGGGCTTGATCTTCAGCTTGATGCGCTGGTAGCCGCGCCGCAGTTCTTTCTCCACGGCCTCAACCAGCAATTGCGAGTTCTCGCGGATGCCCAGTGAAACCCCGCAAGCAATCTCGTCGCGCGTGCCGCCGAGCAATCGCGCCAGCGAAATGCCCTTCTGTTGCGCCTCGATGTCCCAGATAGCGTTCTCAACGCCCGCCTTGGCCATGGCGTGACCGCGAATTCCAAAGAGAAGCTCCTCTACCTCGGCGGCTTTTTCCAATTCCTTGCCGATCACGAGCGGCGCGATGAAATCGGAAATAATGTGCCAAGCGGTATCCGTTGTTTCCGCGTTATAAGAAGGAGTCTCGCCGGTGGTGACCTCTCCCCAGCCGCTGATGCCATCGGAGATCACTTCGACCAGCAGGATGCGCCGGTTCTGGATGACGCCAAAGCTGGTTTCAAACGGCGCTTTCAGCGACATCCGGATTTCCCGCAGATAGATTCGCTCGATCTTCATACCTGTGCACCGCTTCCCACTTTTAGAACCAGCGAGCAACCCTGTCAAGCGGAAATGCACCAGACGGTGTTATTTGTTGACAGTCTGCACCATACGGTGTAAAACTAGCGCGCGTTGGTGCTGTCGTCGGGGGACAGCACAAGGCAAATCATTTCGTAGAAGGGAGCTAATCATGCGTCCTTTCAATTGGCTCTGTGGAGTCGCGGTCCTCACCGAAAGAAGTCACCTCAACCGGATCGCGTTCTGGTTAATGATTTGGTTGCTGAGTATCGCCGCTCTGTCCGGGCAAACCGCACAGACGGGTGCGTTAACCGGCACCGTCACCGATCCTACCGGGAGGGTCGTGCCAGGCGTTACCGTAACCGTTACGAGCGCAACGACCGGGCAAGCCCGTACTGCCGTGACGCAGAGCAATGGCAAGTACCTGGTCCCACTGCTGCCGCCGGACGTTTATAAACTAGAAATCTCGAGGAAAGACTTTAAGAAAGTCGTATTTGACCGGATCACCGTCAACATCACCGAAACCACAGCGCTGAATGCGCAGCTCCAGATCGGATCGTTTACGGAAATCGTAACGATTCGAGCAGAATCGGAGCAGTTGGACGTGACTTCCCCTGCGTTGGGTTATGTCACCGATCAGCGGATCATTGAAAATATGCCTCTGGTGACGCGCAACTACACGCAAATACTGGGACTCTCACCCGGCGTGTCGGGTGAGGTGAACAACGCTGGGCACATCGGGCGAGGCGACACGAGCATGGCCGCCAGCACTGGGGGTTATTCAGTTGGTGGAAACGCCACAAACGACAACAATTTTCAAATGAACGGAACCCAGGTTGACGATCTTGCAGGAGAGGCAGACATCAGCGGCGGGGTTCCGGTGCCGAACCCCGATGCCATCCAGGAGTTTAAGGTTCAGGTCGGGCAGTACGACGCTTCGTATGGACGCAATGCGGGCGCGAATGTCGATGTGGTGACCAAGTCGGGAACCAACCAATATCATGGCGACGTGTGGGAGTACTTTCGAAACACGGCCCTCAACGCCAACGACTACTTTCTCGAGCGCAACAATCAACCGCCAGCGGTGCTGAACCAGAACCAGTTCGGCTTCACGCTCGGCGGACCCGTTGTGAAGGACAAGGTGCTGTTTTTCCTCTCCTATCAGGGAACGCGGGAAAGGGATGGTTTGGATCAACAAGCTGGATGCTTGACTGCCGGCACCATTCCACCGCAATTCACAAATGCGGCTGACAGCCGTACCGCTGCCGCTCTCGCAGCAGCCTTCAACGGGGAGCAAGGGCTGCTGGGCGGCCAGATCAATTCCGCTTCCGACATTTCCCCCGTTGCGCTAGCCGTTCTGAATGCTCAGTTGCCTGGCGGCGACTTCGTCGTTCCCGCGCCGCAAAACAGCAATACAGGGAACATTGTTCTCAGTTCTGCATGTAGATACCGCGACGATCAGGTCATCGGGAACCTGGATCTCTATCACACCGACAAAAGTCACTTTGCGGCAAAATTTTTTGGCATGAATAGCGACCGGATCGGAGCTTTTCCTAATAATCAGCTCGGCCTCTCCGGCGTGATCACGGTTCCAGGTTTCCCCTTGGAATTCATCAACCACTTTCGCGATGTCTCTCTAACTCACACCTATGCCTTCAACGATCATTTTCTGAATCAAGCGATCATTGGTTTCCACCGTCTGGCCGGCCAGCTCGGTCAAAATTATCCAAGCGTAAGTTTTGCAAACACGCCAGCCTGCGCCGAGAGCATTCCCGGCACCGTCACGCTCACCAGCCTCTGCGTTCCGGCGGTGCCGGCCTTCGACAATCCCTATCCGGATATCGTGGTGACAAGTTTTGCCGATTGCTCGTTCAGGACATGTCCCGCGAATTTCGATGTGGGTGGAAACGGGCAGGGGGTAAACATTACACAAAACTATTACGATTTGAGCGATTCGATGGCCTACGTTCGCGGCAAGCATTCGTTGCATTTCGGCGGCGGAGTGAACCAGAGTCAGATCAATTTTGAACGCTTTCACTTCTTCGGTGGACTTCTCTATCCAAGCGTGCCGGATTTTCTGCTCGGCAATGCCTTTTTGAGCATCGATGTGCCGGGGGTTTTCGACCGCGCCTGGCGCACTTGGGACGGAAATACGTACATTCAGGATAACTATCAGGTCCTCCCGCGCTTGTCCCTGAATCTTGGCTTCCGCTACGAACGTCAGGGGCAGTTAGGCGAATACCATGGCCGGGCATCGACGTTTGATCCCGCGCGCGCGAACCCTGACCCTCCAAACGCGGGAACTCTCGACGGCTTCATCGTCGCTTCCAACTTTTCAAGCGGAGCGATACCTCAGGGTGTAATCAAGGCAAGCACCAATACGGCGATCAACAACGAGGGCCAAAACGCCTTCGAACCCCGCATCGGATTCTCCTGGCAACTCCCGGGAACAAACCGCGTAGTCTTGCGGGGCGGGTACGGATTGTTTGTGACCCGCACGACATCGGAGCCATTCGTCCAGCTGGTTGGAGCTCCCCCCTGGGGCACGATCCGGCAAATGCAATTTCCCGACCCGACTCAGCCGTTTCCGGCTGTTCCTGCCTTCCCGATCTTTACGCCTTATTCCCCAGCGACCGACCTGACTCCCACAGTTTTCTCGGTTCACTTCCGTCCGCCAATCTTGCAGCGTTACAGCATGACTCTTCAAACTGCTCTTGCGAAAGATTGGACCTTTGAGGTTGGGTATCAGGGGAGCAGAGGTACCAAACTATTGCAAGGGCGTTCGTTCAACCAGGCGGCGCTCGCAAGCCCGAGCAATCCGATTCGGGAGCAGACCACCAACACCGTTCCCAATCTACTGACCGGGGATCCCGGGAACCTCGCACTGCGCGTGCCCATTCAGGGATTTGATCCGGTCTTCTCAACCTTCATTGAATCAGCGGGGGCGTCCTGGTACAACGCTCTCGGGGCCAGTCTCAGCAAGCGCTTCAGCCATGGATTGCAATTGCTTGCTTCTTACACCTGGGCCTCGGCTTTGGAGACGAGCCCGTTTTACACCACCGGATCCTTCACCGGAGGGGCGCGCCTTGGCGATCAGAACAGCGCCCGAGCAAACTACGGATTCGATGACTTCATTCGCCCGCAGAGATTCGTACTCAGCTACTTATATGAGTTGCCCGGTTTCAAATCCGGTTCGCCTCTGAAGACTCGTCTGCTAAGCGGCTGGTCGGTTGCGGGTGTCGCTACTTTTCAGAATGGCCAGAAACTTACAATCACAGAAACCAACTCTCTCAATCTATTTGGCATTGCCAGCAGCCAAGGTGATCGCGCCCAACTCGCTCCGGGATGCACCAACAATACCCTCGTTTCTCATGGATCGGTGACGAGCAAGCTTGATAATTACTTCAACACTTCCTGCTTCACTCTGCCCCCAGTAATAGGAGATGACGGTCTGGCGACGGCCTTCGGCAATGCTGGAAATGGAATCGTAAGCGGCCCAGATCAGCGGAATTTTGATATCTCGGTCATCAAGAAGATACCTTTCACGGAATCCAAGGCCCTGGAATTTAGAGCGGAGTTTTTCAATGCCTTCAACACTCCATCTTTTGCAAATCCTCCGCTGAATGCGGGTACAGTGACCCAGGACCTGACCACCGGCCTGCCGACGTTTCAACCGGATTCCAGTTTCGGCAAGATTTTCGAAACATCGGTGGCTCCGCGGATTATCCAGTTTGCGTTGAAGCTGTATTTCTAGCTGGGATATCCATGTGAAGCAAGATCCCTCGAAGCGAAAGAGAACTCAGTGACTTCGATCAACCCATCATCCGGAACAGGAGCGCAGAACGACAACCAAAGTACTGCGCGCAAGGCGTGGCTGACCGCTCTCGAAACACGTTTTGAGCAGGCGCAGCCGAGACTCAACACTAGCCGCAAGCAACTGATCCGCAGCATCATCGAAAACGCGGAAGACAATTACTTCTTGTCGTCCCGCGCACTGGCGAAGCAGTACAGCGTCGATAAAGCGACCATTGTGCGCAGTGTGCAGATGCTCGGCTACGAGCGTTACGCCGACTTCGCCGCCGACTTGCGCTCCCAATTCGTCAGCCGCCTAACCCCGTACACTCTAATGAAGGCCGCGTCGCGCGAGCGCCGCAGTGTCGCCGATCATATAGAGCACAGCTTTGAGATGGAATCGCACAATCTGCAGGCTCTGCGTTCACAGCTTGACGCTACCCAGGTCATCCGGCTGGCGAAGCGCCTCAATCGTGCGAGGCGGATTATGGTGGTCGGCGTCGACTTTGCCGCCTCTCTGTCGTATCTATTACCGTACGGTCTTGCTTCGCTGGGCTATGATGCCGAAGCTCCCATAGGATCAACTGGCAACCTGCAGCAGAAGGTGAATCTGCTCGGTCCGAAGGACCTGTTCATCGCCATCAGCTGCGGGCGTTGCTTACAGGCGACGGTTGACGCCGTCTTGCGTGCCCACGAGCACGGAGTTCCTACCTTTGGGATTACTGACAGCGACAAGACCCCGATCGCGCGCTTTTGCGATTCCTTCTGGATTGCCTCAATCGCGAACCCTTCATTTCATGGATCTTACGTAGCGCCTATCGCGGCCATCGATGCGCTGTTTGTGGCTTGTGCGCACCTCCAGCCGGACCGGTCGTTGGCAGCATTGCGACAGAAAGATCAGGACTCCTATTCCCGCTGGTACCAGCCTTTGTCTTCGGACCACATCGACCGCACCGACCATCGCATGAGAAACGGACGCAGCTCCGTCCATCCGGGCACCGATGTGGTTGAAGCCGGCGAAACCAACAGGCGTAAAAAGAGGAAAAGCGGCCATGTTAGCTGAACACACCTTGAAAGTGACATCGTTGTGTTGTTTGCAGATTGCTGGATTGCTGGCGCTCGCGACTCTCCCGAGCTCCTCTGCGTCCAGCCAGAAACCCAAAGAGAATCCACTGGCGCCGAAGCCTGCGGTCTCAGCGCCGCCGCAACCGGAGCAAGCGGCCAAGGCGGCGCGTCATGAGCTAACTGCAAGTGATGTCGAGGCCTTCCTCGATGGAGTGATGCCGCTGCAGTTGGCGCGCGAGGACATCGCGGGAGCAGTGATCTCGATCGTGAAGGACGGCAAGTTTTTGTTTGCCAAGGGCTACGGATACTCAGATGTGGAGAAGAAGATCCCGGTTTCTCCCGAGATTACTCTCTTTCGCCCGGGGTCCATTTCGAAGACCTTCACTTGGACCGCACTGATGCAGCAGGTCGAGCTTGGCAAGGTGAATCTTGATCACGATGTAAACGAGTACATTGATTACAAAATCCCTGCCACGTTTCCCAAACCGATCACCGTCCGGGACGTGATGACGCACACGCCAGGCTTTGGCGAGACCGTGGAAGAGTTGTTCGTAGCTGACGCCAAACAGTTCAAGCCGCTCGCTGATTACCTCAAGTTGCATCTTCCAGCGCGCATTTATCCACCCGGCACCATACCCGCCTATTCGAATTATGGGGCGACGCTCGCCGGCTACATTGTGCAGCGCGTCTCCGGAGAAGCTTTCGAGCAATATGCCGACGAGCACATTTTCAAACCGCTCGGCATGCAACACAGCACGTTTCGTCAGCCCCTACCCGGCTCTCTGTTGTCATTAATGTCCAAGGGCTACAACGTCGCTTCCGAACCTAACAAACCGTTCGAGTACGTGGAAGCTGCTCCTGCCGGTAGCTGTTCTGTCAGCGCAATGGATATGACGCGCTTCATGATCGCCCATCTGCAGAACGGCCGATATGAAGGTACCCAAATTCTGAAGCCTGAAACCGCACAACTCATGCACTCTCGACAATACGCGCTAAGGCCCGACATAAATGGTATGGCTCTCGGTTTTTATGAAGAAAGTCGCAACGGTCAGCGCATCATCGGGCACGGCGGCGACACGCAATACTTCCACAGCGATATGCACCTGATGCTCGATGCCGGTGTGGGCTTCTTCATTTCTTATAACAGCGCGGGCAAAGGTGAAATCGGCGCCCGCGAGGCTGTATGGCACAAATTCCTCGACCGCTATTTCCCCTACGAACCTCCAGCGGGCACAAAACCGGCAACTGCCGCTCAGGATGCAGGTTCCGTAGCCGGCAGATACATTGCCAGCCGCCGCTCCGAAAACACGCTCCTCAAAGCCTTCGGCCTTGTCGGCCAGACGAAAGTTACGGTGAACTCCGATGGCACGATCAGCGTCAGCGATCTGAAGGATCTGAATGGACAGCCTAAGAAATTGGCGGAGGTCGGCTCGCTCTTGTACCGTGACGTCAACGATCAAGACCATGCTGCTTTTACTCGCACTTCCGGATATCAGGTCCTCGCCTTCGATTTCCCCGCGATCGTCCTGCTTAAGGCGCCGTGGTACGAAAATAGCTTGCTGCACCTTACGCTCCTGATCGGATCGCTCGCCGTGTTCCTGCTCACCGTGATCTTGTGGCCGGCTGCCGCACTTGTTCGCCGCCATTACGGACGTCCATTGACCCTGGATCCAAAAGGGCGGCGGCTGCGTCTCTGGGTGCGTTTAGTGTGTCTCTTCAATATCGTATTCGTGGCTGCTTTTGCGGGGTTTTTCTCAGTTGCCGAAAACAATATCGGCCTGTTCAGCCCGCAATACCATCCTCTGTTGCGAATTATCCAAATCGTCGGATGGCTGGGGATTCTGGGCGGATTGCTCGTGCTCTATAACATGCTGCAGTCTTGGAAACGCCCACAGAATTGGCTGTGGAGCAAACTTGCCGACACTCTTCTCGTGCTTGCATGCATTGGCTTCACCTGGTCTGTGTTCACCTGGAATCTGTTGAAGTGGAATTTGAATTACTGACCCTTGGCAGAGCGACTTCTCTGCTCAGGAGAAATTGGGTTCTTGGCACGTCAGGAGTGTTTATTGGTTAAATGCGCTTCCGTCTTATGCCAAAAAGGTGAGTGAGAACTTTACGCTCCCGCTTCGCCGAGCCTCCCTTTCGGATGTACTGCCTGAGTGATCAAAAGGAAACTCACATCCCATGGTAGACGTGGCAAAGTGCCGATTGTGGCGAAAATAACTTTTCGGCAGACGCAATGGCAAACAACAACACTCCTTAGAACGGCCCAGTTCTGTTCGTGCCGAAACGAAATCTTTTCGGCTCAGTTTCTGGTTTGCGACCATCCGGACGGAGGCAATCGGAAGCATCTCTAGTCCACCAGCGCAGTCAAATCCGCATGAGTTTGTTCAGCTCCGGCGTCGTCACGCACCGTTCGAGGAAACCGAACTTTTCCTTTGATTCCCACCATGAAATTGACCGGCTTCGACACGGCCGCACAGACTGCGGGTACCGCGGCAAGGTCAGGCAGGCCGGGGGCACGTGGGCGAGGCTGTCGATTAACGATTCGGTGATGCCGTCGCTGAGATACTCGGTATTCGCATCTCCATTGGTGAAGGGGAGTACGGCAATGGAATCAATTCGGGATGTCCTGCCAGATCGCATGTACCAAGCGCCAGCCAGCGCCAAAACAATGGCGGCGAAGCACCCGGCCGCAACCCACAGCTTGCGTCGTTTGAGTTTCCTGTCAGGCGGTACATCCGCGACAACTACTCTGGCTGATTCGGTCTGACGCTTAAGCCGCTTGAGATCAATCAGCAGGTCGGCGGCATGCTAGTAACGAATGTCGCGATCCTTTTCCAGCGCCTTGTCGATGACGTGCTCAAGCCCTGCCGGAATATCAGGATTCAGCCGGACTGCCGAGGCTGGCGCTCGGTTGAGGATGGATTCGAAGATCACTCCCGAGGTATCGCCACGAAACGGCGACGTGCCCGTTGTCATCTCATAGAGCACCACCCCGAATGAGGACAGGTCGGTTCGCGCATCCAGCTCTTTTCCGCACACTTGCTCGGGCGACATGTAGGCGACCGTTCCCAGAGCCGTGCCCGGACTCGTCAAATTCTCTGCGCTGATGCCGGCCGTCGCTTCTGCCATAACCGTCCAGAATCTTCGCATGCCCATGCTCCGTTACAAAGATGTTCGCAGGCTTGATGTCGCGGTGAACAACCCCTTTAGCATGCGCGGCATTCAGCGCATCGGCGATCTCGATGCCGAGCGACACCACGGTTTCGATGTCCAGCGGTTTCCCGGCTATTCGATGCTTCAGCGTCAGGCCTTCCAGATACTCCATAACGATGAAGGACTGGTCACCGTGTTTGCCGATTTCGTAGATCGTGCAGATGTTGGGGTGGTTGAGTGCCGACGCTGCGCGGGCTTCACGTCGGAAACGTTCTAATGACTGCGGGTCTTGCGCTACATCGCCGTGCAGGAATTTGAGAGCGACAAAGCGGCCAAGATCGGTGTCCTCGGCCTTGTACAACACTCCCATTCCGCCACCGCCCAGCTTTTCGATGACGCGGTAGTGCGAGATGGCCAGCCCGATCACCTGCGAGGACCTCACAGCTGCGTGCGATGAGCATGGTAGGCTCGGAAAAACACCAAGTCAACGAACGCGCGCGAAGCGGATTCGAGTTGGCTGCCCAGTGGAAAATGCGATTATTCTGCGCTACCAAGATTTAGAGACGGAACGGAAAAGGCCCGGAGCGATCTGGCTCTTTTCTTTTATGTATTGAAATCTGCCCCTCGTTTCCTGCTGCTCACCCCGAATGTCCATGGGTTGCTGATCGGCTGCATTGGGCGTAGATTTGTGGGCACCATCCGGGAGGGGACTTCGATGCACACGCATTATCTCTATTGGCGGAGGCTCATTCTCGCTGCAACGGCTTGCCTC
>Ga0209056_10006988_pt1 | contig 11633 bp, 20 predicted proteins | sample GraSoiAngelo_114_FD_185876 | JGI IMG/M metagenome (GOLD analysis project Ga0209056, IMG submission 185876) | Grasslands soil microbial communities from the Angelo Coastal Reserve, California, USA - 14_0903_13_40cm (SPAdes) (version 2) | ecosystem: Environmental > Terrestrial > Soil > Grasslands... | reverse complement strand
CATCAAGCCCGGCAATGCGCTGCCGCTGACGAACATCCCGACCGGCACGCTCGTTCACAACGTCGAGCTGAAGCCGGGCCAGGGCGGCAAGATGGCGCGTTCGGCGGGCTCGGGCGTCCAGCTCGTCGCCAAGGACGAGGGCTACGGCGTCTTGCGCCTGCCCTCGGGCGAGATGCGCCGCGTTCCGCTGACGTGCCGGGCCACCGTCGGCCAGGTCGGCAACGTCGACCACGAGAACATCACCGGCGGCAAGGCCGGCCGCAGCCGCTGGCGCGGCAAGCGCCCGACGGTGCGCGGCTCGGCGATGAACCCGGTCGACCATCCGCACGGCGGCGGCGAGGGCAAGTCGAAGGGCGGCCGCCATCCGGTGACGCCATGGGGCGTGCCGACGCTCGGCAAGCGCACGCGCCGCAAGCACAAGGAATCCGACAAGTTGATCGTCCGCGCACGTCGTCGCGGAAAGGACAAACGGTGAAAATGCTGCGCATTTTCCCCGTGGCCGGTTTCTACATCACTACGTTCGTAGGAGAACTCGTTGAGTAGAAGTTCAAAAAAGGGCCCGTTCGTCGAGGAGCGGCTGATGGGCCGCATCTCGCGGATGAACGAATCCGGCAGCAAGCAGATGATCCGCACCTGGTCGCGGACGTCGACGATCTTCCCGGAGATGGTCGGGCACACGATCGCTGTCCACGACGGCCGGAAGCACGTGCCCGTCTTCATCAGCGAGCAGATGGTCGGCCACAAGCTCGGCGAGTTCGCGCCGACGCGGATGTTCCGTGGCCATTCCGGCGATCGCAAGACGGAGGTCAAGAGGACCTAGTGAGCACGCTACGCGTCCAGTTTGGCTGGAGAACTCCGGCCGGAATGCATCTCGCGGTCCAACGAACCGCTCACGAGGTTGCCCAATGAGCGCAGTCGAGACCCAAGAGGTTCGCGCCGTGGCCAAGTGGGTGCGCATGTCGCCCCGCAAAGCACGGCTGGTCGCCGACCACATCCGCGGTCGCAGCGTCCCCGAGGCGCGGACGGTGCTCGCGTTCACTCAGCGTGCTGCCGCCCGCGAGATCGAGAAGGTCCTGCGCTCCGCGGTCGCGAACGCGGAGGCGAACCACGGCCTGATCGGTGACAACCTCGTCGTCGCGGCGGCATATGTCGACGAAGGTCCGGTCATGAAGCGCTGGCGCGCGCGAGCGCGCGGCCGCGTTGCCCGGATCAAGAAGCCGACCTGCCACATCACGGTCAAGCTGGTGCCTGGCGACGCGAGTGCGACCGCTCCGGGGCTGCCGCCGACGGCCGCGCCGCCCGTGGAGGAAGCGGCACCCGAGCCTGTTGCTGCAGAGGAAGCCGTTGAGCCGGAAGCGGCCCCTGAGTCGCAGGCCGAGGCGGCGGAGGAACCACAGCGGAAGTCCGAGGCCAAGGAGGAAGCCGAGGCGCCAGAGAAGCCGGAGACGGAAGCGAAGGCCGAGCCTGAAGCCGGGAATTCCGAGCCCGAGCCCCCAAGCAATGGAGAGGAGGCTCCGAAGAAGTCGCAGACTTCTTCGGATTCATAATGGGTCAGAAGGTTCATCCCGGCGGAATGCGCGTCGGCGTCATCCACGACTGGAAGTCGAACTGGTACACCGGTAACAAGGACTTTGCGGACTTCTTGCAGGAGGACGTCCGTATCCGGCAGCACATCTACAACAAGCTGGCGCACGCGGGCCTCTCGGACATCCTGATCCGCAAGGACGCGCAGCGGATCACGATCGACATCTACACGGCTCGGCCGGGGATCGTGATCGGCAAGTCGGGCGTCGAAGTCGACGCGCTGCGCAAGGACATTCACGGGATGACGAGCAAGGCCGTCCACATCAACATCAACGAGATCAAGCGGCCCGAGCTCGATGCGAAGCTCGTCGCGCAATCGATCGCGGAGCAGCTGGAGAACCGGGTCAGCTTCCGGCGCGCGATGAAGCGGTCGCTTGCCTCGGCGATCCGGTCGGGCGCGCAGGGCGTGAAGGTTCAGTGCGGCGGCCGGCTCGGAGGCGGCGAGATGAGCCGCTCGGAGAGCTATTCCGAGGGCCGTGTGCCGCTGCACACGATCCGCGCCGACATCGACTACGGCTTCGCCGAAGCGAAGACGACGACCGGCCGGATCGGCGTCAAGGTCTGGATCAACAAGGGCGAGATCATGCCGTCGGGCTACGAGAGCTCCGCGCAGCAGGGCGACACGCGGCTCGGCGACCAGGACCAAGCGCGCCGCCGCGGCGGCCGCACCGAGGGCCTCGGCGAGAGCCGCCAGGGCGGCCGGGGACGCGGTGCCGACCGCGAAGGACTCGGGCCGGTGCGCCAGCGCCGCCCGCGTCGTGGCAGCGGCCAGGGTCGTGGGCCTCGGCGCCGAGCAGCCGCGCACCGACGAGCAGGGTGTCTCCGCCGAAGGGCGTGAGCAGCCCGTGATCGAGCCCCAGGTTGACGAGACGCCGACGCCGGCTGCCGATGCGCCGGACGCGACAACTCCGGAGGAACCAATCGCGCTCGACCAATCGGACGGTGAGAGCGCCGAGAAGCCGAAGACCGCGAGGAAGCCGGCGGCGAAGAAGGCTCCCGCGGCCAAGGCAAAGCCCGCCGCCAAGCGCACGATGAAGAAGGACGACGAGAAGGGCGACGAGATCTAAATGCTGCTTCCGAAGAAGACGAAATACCGCAAATATCAGCGTGGCCGCCGCCGCGGCTTCTCGAAGGGCCAGACGACGGTGCAAGCGGGCGACTTCGGCCTGAAGGCGCTTGAGAACGGCTGGGTGACGAACCGGCAGATCGAGGCGGCCCGAATCGCGATGACGCGCAAGATCCGCCGTGGCGGCAAGGTCTGGATCAACGTCTTCCCGGACAAGCCGGTCACGCAGAAGCCGGCTGAGACCCGGATGGGCTCGGGAAAGGGCGCGCCGGAGCACTGGGTCGCGGTGATCAAGCCGGGGCGCGTCATGTTCGAGCTCGCCGGTGTGCCCGAGCCGCTGGCGAAGGAGGCGCTCCGGCTCGCGGGCCGGAAGCTGCCGATCAAGACGAGAGTCGTGAAACGGGAGGCGGATCTCTTTGCGAGCTAGGGACTTGAGGGACCTCACCGACGAGGAGCTGGACATGCAGCTCGCCGATCGGCGGCAAGAGCTCTTCAACCTGCGCTTCCAAGGCGCCACAGGCGCCCTGGACAACACAGCGCGGCTGAAGCTCGCCAAGCGCGAGATCGCCCGAATCCTGACTGTCCGAACCGAACGAGAAGCGAACGCGAATCGAGTGACGAATGGCTGACGAAGAACAGAACAACCAAACAGAGAACGAGCAGAGCGAAGAGACGGCCGAGGAGACGGTTTCCGCTCCCGAGGGTCCGGTCGCTCCTGCGGCTGAAACCGAGGAGCCTGCGGCCGAGGAGCCTGCGGCCGAAGAGCCTGCGGCCGAAGAGCCTGCGGCCGAAGAGCCTGCGGCCGAGGAGCCCGCGGCCGAGGAGCCCGCGGCCGAAGAGCCTGCGGCCGAGGAGCCCGCGGCCGAAGAAGCGCCGGTCGCCGACGCAGAGCCGGCTGCGGACGTGGAGGCGGAAGCCGCCGCGGCACAGGCCCCTGCCGAGGACGGCGAAGCTGAGGCCCCCGCCGAAGCTCCGCAGGAGGTTCGGCGGAAAAAGAAGCGCCTGCCGCGTTCGCTGCGCCACCGGCACTCGAAGCCAAAGCGCGAGCGCCCGGCCGAGCGCAAGACGATCGCGCGCGTACCCAAGCCCGAGCATCCGCGCGGCCGGCGCCAGGAGCGTCGCGGGGTGGTCGTCTCGAGCGGCATGGACAAGACGATCGTCGTCCGGGTCGATGCGGTGAAAGCGCACCGGAAGTACCAGAAGGTCGTCCGCCGCTCGACGAAGTTCCACGCCCACGACGAGGAGAACCAGGCGAAGGTGGGCGATGTCGTCCGCATCGTCGAGACGCGCCCGCTCTCAAAGACGAAGAACTGGCGGCTGGCAGAGATAGTCGAGGTGGCGCAGTGATCCAGCAGGAATCCCGATTGCGCGTCGCGGACAACACCGGCGCGCGCGAGATCCTCTGTATCCGCGTCAAGGGCGGCTCGAAGCGCCGCTACGCCCGCGTGGGGGACGTGATCACGGCTACCGTTAAGACGGCGACCCCGCAGGGCGCGATCAAGAAAGGCGAGGTCGTCCAGGCGGTCGTCGTCCGGACGCGCAAGCCGTACGGGCGCGACGACGGCACGTCGATCGCGTTCGACGAGAACGCGGCCGTGATCATCGACAACGCGAACAATCCACGAGGCACGCGCATCTTCGGGCCGGTCGCCCGAGAATTGCGCGAGAGGAATTTCATGAAGATCGTTTCGCTAGCCCCAGAGGTCTTGTAAGTGAAAAATGCTGCACATTTTCCAGTTGCTGGTTTGTCACATCGCTTCGCTCGTGAGGAGTTGAGATAGGCATTGAGTACCAAGATGAAAGTCAAGAAGGGCGACCTCGTCCACATGATCAACGGCAAGGACCGTGGCAAGCAGGGCCGCGTCATCGACTCGCGCCCGGCTGAGCGGCGCGTAATCGTCGAGAACCTGAACCTCGTCAAGCGCCACACGCGCCCGAAGCCGATGCGCGACTCGAGCCGGATGGGCGGCACTCAGATGACCCCGGGTGGCGTGATCGAGAAGGCCGCGCCTGTGCCGGTGGCCAACGTGATGGTCGTCTGCCCGACGTGCAACCGGCCGACCCGGATCGGGATGAAGGAGAAGACCGTCAAGGACAAGCTGCTGCACGTCCGCGTCTGCAAGCGCGCCGACTGCGGTGAGGAGATCGACAAGTAATGGCCCGACCTCGCAAGAAAAGCACCAATGGCAACGGCTACCAGCCTCGCCTGAAAGAGCGCTACGAGCAGGAGCTGCGCCCGCAGCTCAAGGACCAGCTGGGCGTCTCCTCGGTGATGGACGTCCCGCGCCTGCAGAAGATCACGCTCAATATGGGCATCGGCGACGCGAAGACCGAGGCGAAGGTGCTCGAGAACGCGCTCGACCAGCTGACGACGATTGCCGGGCAGCGCGCGCAAGTGCGTCGCGCGCGTAAGTCGATCGCAAGCTTCAAGCTGCGCGAGGGGATGCCCGTCGGCGTGCGCGTGACGCTGCGCGGCGCGCGCATGTGGGAGTTCCTCGACCGCTTGATCTCGATTGCGCTGCCGCGGATCCGGGATTTCCGGGGCCTCAGCACACGTTCCTTCGACGGGCGCGGCAGCTTCTCGCTCGGGATCCGCGAGCAGATCATCTTTCCGGAGATCAACTACGACGACGTCGACACGATCCGGGGCCTAGACGTCGCGATCACCACAAGTGCCGCGGACAACGAGCAGGCCGAAGCCCTGCTGCGCGGCCTCGGCATGCCGTTCCCGGGCATGGCTGAGCCCGCCCCCGAAGGAGAAGAGGAGTAGTGGCCAAGAAATCCCTCGTCGTCAAGGCCTCGCGCCCGCAGAAGTTCAAGGTGCGGAACTACACGCGCTGCCGCCGCTGCGGCCGTCCGCGCGCGGTCTATCGCAAGTTCGGCCTCTGCCGGATCTGCCTGCGCGAGCTCGCGCATGAAGGCGCGATCCCTGGCATGACTAAGTCCTCCTGGTGACCCAGGAGGACTAGCTGACGCAATGAAAGGTGCAGCCGTGAAGAAGAGGAGTAGACAGTCGCAGCTAGAGCATTTCTGCGGAGGCAGAAATGCTCACTGACCCGATTGCAGACATGCTCAGCCGAATCCGGAACGCGAACCGCGCGCTCCACGACCACGTGGAGATGCCGAACTCGCGGATCAAGGAAGAGATCGCCCGCCTGCTCAAGGAGGAGGGCTACATCCGCGACTACCACGTCGAGAACGGGGGCGCCTACAAGCGGCTCGTGATCGATCTCAAGTACAGCCGCAGCCGCGAGCGGGTGATCACGAACCTGAAGCGCGTCTCCAAGCCGGGGCGGCGGATCTACGCGCGCAAGGACCGGCTGCCGCGCGTCCTCGGCGGCATGGGCGTCGCGATCCTGTCCACCTCGAACGGCCTCATCACGAGCCGCACGGCCCAGGAGCAGGGCGTCGGCGGCGAAGTGATCTGCTTTATCTGGTGAAAATGGTGCGCATTTTCACCAGCGGGAGAATCCAATGAGCAGAATCGGAAAACAGCCAATCGAATTGCCAAGCGGCGTCAACGTCGCAATCAGCCCTGGTCGCGTTCAAGTCAACGGCCCGCTCGGCGAGCTCTCCCAAAATGTTCCGGCGCGGATGCAGATCGAGCAGGATGACGGCACCCTTGTCGTCAAGCGCCCCACCGAGCGCGGCGACGACCGGGCGCTGCACGGGCTGACGCGCTCGTTGGTCGCGAACATGGTCGAAGGGGTCACGAAGGGTTTCGAGAAGCGGCTCGAGCTCCAGGGCGTCGGCTACCGCGCAACGCTGCGCGGAACCGATCTGGAGCTGAGCGTGGGCTTCTCACATCCGGTGGTGATCAAGCCGCCGCAGGGGATCGCGTTCGAAGTTCCGGATGCGACCTCCGTGCTCGTCAAGGGGATCGACAAGCAGCAGGTCGGCGAGATCGCGGCGCAGGTGCGCAAGGTGCGCCCGCCGGAGCCCTACAAAGGCAAGGGGATCCGCTACGAGGGCGAGTACGTGAGACGGAAGGTTGGTAAACGGGCGTGATGGCTGTTCTCACGAAGCCCCAAGCCCGCGCGCGCCGCCATAAGCGCGTCCGCGGCAAGGTCCGCGGGACCGCCGAGCGCCCGCGCCTGGTCGTCTTCCGCTCGAACACCGGCATCGAGGCGCAGCTCGTCGACGACGGCGAAGGCAAGACCCTTGCGGCGGCAAGCTCGCTGCACCTAAAGAAGTCGTTCAAGGGCAACAAGGCCCAACAGGCGGCCGAGGTCGGCAAGTTGCTGGCCGAGAGGGCGACGCAGGCGGAGATCGAGACCGTCGTCTTCGACCGCGGCGGCTACTTGTACCACGGACGCGTGAAGGCGCTGGCAGAGGCTGCACGCGAAGGAGGCTTGAAGTTTTGAGCACGACTCCGGTCGAACGTGAAGTGATCGAGCGCGAGCGAGAGCGAGAGCTCAAGGAGCGCGTGGTCGAGATCAACCGCGTCGCCAAGGTCGTCAAGGGCGGCCGGCGCTTCTCGTTCACGGCGCTCGTCGTGATCGGCGACGAGGTCGACCGCGTCGGTGTCGGCTACGGCAAGGCGCGCGAGGTACCGCTCGCGATCTCGAAGGCCGTCGACGACGCCAAGAAGAACCTGTTCACCGTGCCGAAGAAGGGCACGACGATCACCCACGAGATCCTGGGCGAGTTCGGCGCCGCGCGCGTGCTGCTGCGGCCCGCGAGCGAGGGAACGGGCGTGATCGCCGGCGGCGGCGTCCGCGCCGTGCTCGAGCTCGGCGGGGTCCGCGACATCCTCGCGAAGAGCCTCGGGACGACCAACCCGATCAACATGCTCAAGGCAACGGTTGACGGCCTGCGTCGCCTCCGGCGGCCCGAGGAGGTCGCGCAGATCCGCGGCCTGACGGTGAGCCAGGTGCTGCCGATCCCGGCGAAAGTCGAGGAACCCGTCGCGGAAGGGGCGCCGGCTGCCGAAGGAACGACAGCTGTCGAGGAACCGGCGCCCGCGGAGGAGACAACCGATGGCGAAATTGCGAATAACCCAGACGCGTAGCCAGATCGGCCAGAGCCAGCGACACCGCGGGACGCTGCGCGCGCTCGGTCTCGGCAAGATCGGCCGCTCTGCCGAGCACGCGGAGAGCCCGCAGCTCGCCGGTATGCTCAGAAAAGTGCAGCACCTTGTAAGGGTCGACCGTGGATCCCAGGACGCGTAGCGTGCCCGAGAAGCTCAACCTCTCGAACCTCAAGCCCGCTCAGGCGCGCAAGGATCGCAAGCGCGTCGGCCGTGGCTTGGGCTCCGGCAAGGGGCGCTACTCGACGCGCGGCCTCAAGGGGCAGAAGTCGCGCTCCGGCTCGCACAAGATGCGCGCCGGCTTCGAGGGCGGCCAGATGCCGATCTACATGCGCCTCGGCAAGCAGCGCGGCCCTTACTCGAAGGACGCGATGCCGATGGGCCCGCACCGCACGCACACGGTCGCCGTCAACGTTCGCGACCTCGAGCGGTTCGACGCCGGCGCCGAGATCACGCCCGAGTCGCTCGCTGCGGCCGGCCTGATCCGGAACACGAAGTACGACCTGAAGATTCTCGGCCATGGCGATCTGTCGAAGAAGCTCGCCGTCAGCGCGCACAACTTCTCCATGAGCGCCCGCAAGAAGATCGAAAAGGCGGGCGGCTCGATCACCTGGCTCCGGGGGGAGCCCGAACCGCGCAAGCCGAAGCGGCGTCCGCGGGCCGAGATCCCGCAGGCCGAGCCCGAGCCGCCCGAAACAGAAGAAGAAGCAGCGGAGAGTCCCGAATCCGACCAACCTGAGGTTGCGGACGAGCCTGATTCCTCGCCCGAAGCCGATCAGGCTTCGGGCGAATAATGTTTTCCTGGCTCGCCAACGCCTGGCGCGTCCCCGAGCTGCGCCGCAGGGTCCTGTTCACCGGCCTGATCCTGGGCCTGTACCGGCTTGGCTCCTGGATGCCCGCCCCCGGCGTCGACTCGAAGTCGATTCAGGACTTCTTCGGCTCCGGCGGGCGCGGCAGCTCGATCCTCGGGTTGCTGAACCTGTTCTCGGGCTCGGCGCTCTCGCGCTTCTCGATCTTCGCGCTCGGGATCATGCCCTACGTCACCGCCTCGATCATCCTCCAGCTCATGACCGTCGTGGTCCCGAAGCTGGAGGAGCTCCAGAAGGAGGGCGAGGCGGGCATGGCCAAAATCAACCAGTACACGCGCTACCTGACCGTTGCGCTCGCCGCGGCGCAGGCGACCGGCTACGCCTTCCTCTTCAAGCGCGAGGGCGTGCTGGCCGCGAACTCCGGCCGGCTGGTGCTGATCGTCGTCACGCTGGTTGCCGGGACGACGCTGCTGATGTGGATGGGCGAGCTGATCACGAAGCGCGGGATCGGCAACGGGATCTCGCTGCTGATCTTCGCCTCGATTCTCGCCACGGCCCCCGCGGGCGTGGTCGCCTGGTACAACGGCGGCCCGATGGAGAAGCTGTTCTTCCCGATCGTGGCGATCGGGGTCGTGGTCGCGGTGGTCTTCATCCAGGAGGGGCAGCGGCGGATCCCGATCCAGTACGCCAAGCAGATGGTCGGCCGGCGGATGACCTCCGGCGGCTCGACCTACATGCCTTTGCGCGTAAACATGGCAGGCGTGATCCCGGTCATCTTCGCGGCGGCCGTGCTGGCCTTCCCGCCGACGATCGGCGAGTTCATTCCTTCCACGCAGTCGTTCGTCAACCGGCACTTCCAGCCCTCGAGCTGGGGTTATCTGCTCACCGAGGCCGCCCTGATCGTCATCTTCACCTACTTCTACACCGCGGTCCAGTTCAACCCGGTCGACCAGGCCGACAACCTGCGCAAGTACGGTGGCTACATCCCCGGCATCCGTCCGGGCCCGCCGACCGCGCAGTACCTGGACCGCGTGCTGACGCGGCTGACGCTGCCCGGCTCGCTCTACCTGGCCGCCGTTGCCGTCCTTCCGAGCCTCTTCATCCGCTACGGCGGCTTCTCACAGGCAACCTCGCGCGCTCTCGGCGGAACCTCGGTGCTGATCGTCGTCGGCGTCGCGCTCGACACGATGCGCCAGATGGAGTCGCAGATGATGATGCGCTCCTACGAAGGCTTCCTGAGATAGTGCCCCACCCGGTGATGCTGCCGAGTCTCTCGGTTGCGAGCACCAAGCCAGAGGCCGCCATCGCCCGCGGACAAGGCTTGGCGCCTTGGCAAGGGCGAGGGTGGACTCTGGCGCCGCGTGATCGCGGGCGAGAGGCCGGCGTGTATTGCCGGGTGGGGCACCGGTGAAAATTTTGTTGCTTGGACCGCAGGGGTCCGGCAAGGGAACGCAGGCCAGGCGGATCTCGGCCGAATACGGGATCCCGCACATCGCGACCGGTGACATGCTCCGCGCCGCGATCGCGGCGGGCACGCCGTTCGGCCGGCAGGTCGGGCCCATCCTCGAGCGAGGCGAACTCGTTCCGGACGAGCTGATGATCGAGCTGATCCGCGAGCGGCTGGAGGAGCCTGACGCCGCCGAGGGCTTCGTTCTCGACGGCTTCCCGCGAACGACGCCGCAAGCGGACGCCCTCGACTCGATGCTGCGCGAGATCGGCCGTGAGTTGACCGTCGTCTTCGCGCTCCAGGTCTCGGACGAGATCTGCATCGAGCGGCTGCTCAAGCGAGCCCGGGAAGAACAGCGCCCGGACGACACGCCGGAGGCGATCCGCACCCGGCTCGAGCTCTATCACCGCGAGACGGAGCCGTTGATCGAGCACTACCGCACGGTGGGAGTCCTCGTCCCGATCCACGCCGACGGCACGCCGAACGAGGTCTTCGCCGAGATCCAGGCCGCGCTGGAACAGGTGGCCGTTAGATGATTCTTCGCAAGTCCCAGGCCGAGATCGAAGGCATGGCCCGCGCCGGCGACATCGTCGCCGACACGCTGGCGATGATCGGCGAGGAGCTCGGCCCCGGAGTCTCGATGCTCGAACTCGACCGCCTCGCAGAGGAGTACATCCGCGAGCGCGGCGGAGTCCCGACCTCGAAGGGCTACCGCGGCTACCCGGCGACGCTCTGCATCTCCCCGAACGCGATGATCGTGCACGGGATCCCTACTAATTACATTGCTGCGGCGGGCGACATCGTCTCGGTCGACCTTGGGGTGACGCTCGACGGCCTGATCGCCGACAGCGCGTACACCTTCGGGGTCGGTGAGATCTCGCCGGAGGCCCAGCGCTTGCTCTACGTCGGTCAGGAGGCGCTCGCGGCCGGAATCGAGCAGGCGCGGGTCGGCAACCACGTCTCCGACATCGGCCACACGATCCAGACCGTGGTCGAGGCTGCCGGCTTCTCCGTCGTCCGCAGCCTGGTCGGCCACGGCGTCGGCCGTGCCTACCACGAGGATCCGCAGATCCCGAACTTTGGCGCGCCGGGGCGTGGCCCTGAGCTCCTTCCGGGCATGACCCTCGCGATCGAGCCGATGATCACGGCGGGCGGGCCGGACGTGGTCATGCACGCGGACGAGTGGTCGATCTCCTCCGCCGACGGCTCGCTGTCGGCGCACTTCGAGCACACCGTGGCGGTGACCGAGGACGGTCCGAGGGTGCTGACTGCCGCGAAACGGCCTGCCGAAGCGGGTTTGCTACCATGACGAGCCGCGGCGCGAGCCGTGTTTTTCCGTGTCCCGACAAACCGCGCTGATGAGGCGCGGTTTCTGCGAGGTAATTGGCGAAGCAAGAAGACAAGATCGAGGTCGAAGGCGAGATCACCGAGGCCCTTCCGAGCACGATGTTCCGAGTCAAGCTGGACGACGGGCACGAGGTGCTGGCGAAGATCTCCGGGAAGATGCGAAAGCACTACATCCGCATCCTTCCGGGCGACAAGGTGAAGGTGGAACTGTCGCCCTACGACCTCACTCGCGGTCGAATCACCTACAGAGAGCGTTGATGAAATGAAAGTACGAGCCTCAGTCAAGCCCATGTGCGAGCGGTGCCGCGTGATCAAGCGGCACGGCAAGACCATGGTCATCTGCACGAACCC
>Ga0209056_10006986_pt1 | contig 11634 bp, 11 predicted proteins | sample GraSoiAngelo_114_FD_185876 | JGI IMG/M metagenome (GOLD analysis project Ga0209056, IMG submission 185876) | Grasslands soil microbial communities from the Angelo Coastal Reserve, California, USA - 14_0903_13_40cm (SPAdes) (version 2) | ecosystem: Environmental > Terrestrial > Soil > Grasslands... | reverse complement strand
CGGGCAGCCCGCGCCGCCGCCGCATCAGCGCGATGCCCTCCAGCGGCTCGAGCGCGCGCAGCAGCACCGCCTCGGGCACGCCGGCCGGCTGGCAGATCGCGTTCATGCAGAAGTACATGCCGTAGATGAAGTAGACGTAGGCGTGTCCCGGAGGTCCATACATGACCTCGTTGCGCGGCGTGCGGCGGCCGCCCGAGCTGTGCGCCGCGCGGTCGGCCGGGCCGCGATACGCCTCGACCTCCACGATGCGGCCCGCCGTGCGGCCCTCGGGGCCGTCGTGCACCAGCGTCTTGCCGAGCAACGTGCGCGCGACCCGGAGCGTCGGCTGGAGGTACGCGCCCCGTGGCAGGGCGCGCACGTTCACGCGCCTTTCAGCTTCTTCACTTCCTCGGTGAGCTCGGGCACCGCCTTGAACAGGTCGGCGACCAGCCCATAGTCGGCGATCTGGAAGATCGGCGCCTCCTCGTCCTTGTTGATCGCGACGATCACCTTCGAGTCCTTCATGCCGGCCAGGTGCTGGATGGCGCCCGAGATGCCCACGGCGATGTAGAGCGCGGGCGCGACGACCTTGCCGGTCTGGCCCACCTGGAGGTCGTTCGGCACGAACCCCGCGTCGACCGCGGCCCGGCTGGCGCCCATCGCCGCGCCGAGCGCGTCGCAGAGCGGCTCCAGGTAGATCGTGAAGTTCTCGCCGTTCTTGAGCCCGCGGCCGCCCGAGCAGACGATTCTCGCCTCGGTGAGGACCGGGCGGTCCGACTTGGTCTCGGCGAACTCGACGAACCTGGCCTGCGCATGCGCGGCGTCCGGCGTGATCGCGAGCTTCTCGACGGTGCCCTTCTGGCCGCCCTTGACCGCGGCGTCGAAGGCCGTCGTCCGCACCGACACGATGCGGGGTGAGCCGTCGATCCGCACCGTGGCGATCGCGTTGCCCGCGTACATCGGCCGCTTGAAGGTGTGGGCATCGACGATCGCCGTGACGTCGGAGGCCATGCCGGCGCCGAGCCGGGCGGCCACCCGCGGCAGGAGATCCTTGCCGACGGCGGTGGCGGCGCCGACGACCATCTCGACGTCCTTCTGCCCGACGATCTCGGCGACGGCGGCCGTGTAGGCGTCGGCCAGGTAGTGCTCGTAGGCGGCGCCCTCGACCGCGACCACGTCGACGCCGTACTCGGCGAGCTCGGCGGCGAGCCCGTCGATTCCCTTGCCGAGGACCGCGGCGAGGCACTTGCCGCCGACCAGCGTCGCGGCCTGCTTCCCCGCCTGCAGGCCGACGAGCGTGGTCTTCGGGAACTTGCCGTGCAGGTGCTCGGCGACGACCAGGACGTTGCCCATGCTCAGATCACCTTCGCTTCGTTGTGCAGCACCTGCACGAGCTCCTGCACGGAGGCGACCTTGCGCCCGCCCGTCCGCTTGGGCGGCGTCTCGAGCTTCACGATCTTCGTCCGCGGGGTGACGTCCGCGCTGAGGTCGGCGAGCGGGATCTCCTTGAGCTCCTTCTTGCGCGCCTTCATGATGCCCGGCAGCGACGCGTAGCGCGGCTCGTTCAGGCGGAGATCGGCCGTGACCACCGCCGGCAGCGGGATGGCGAGCGTCTCGAGCCCGCCGTCCACCTCACGCGTCACCCGCGCCGACTTCTGGTCCGGACCGATCTCGATCTTCGAGGCGAACGTGGCCTGCGGCCAGCCGAGCAGCTCGGCGAGCATCTGGCCGACGCAGTTCGAGTCGTCGTCGATCGCCTGCTTGCCCAGGAGGATCAGGTCGGGCTTCTCCGTGCCGGCGAGCTTGTGGATCACGCGCGCCACGGCGAGCGGCTCGAGGGGCTGGTCGGCGAGCACCAGGATGGCGCGGTCGGCGCCCATGGCGAGGCCCGTCCGGAGCTGCTCCTGGGCGGCCTTCTGCCCGATCGACAGGAGCACGACCTCCGTGCCGGCGAACTTCTCCTTGATGCGCAGCGCCTCCTCGATGGCGATCTCGTCGAACGGGTTGATCACCCACTTGACGTTGTCGGTCACGATCGAGGTGCCGTCGGGCGTGAGCTTGATGACCGTCTCGGGATCCGGGACGCGCTTGACGGGGACGAGGATCTTCACGTCGGGCTCTCCTCCGGAGGGCTGCTCTCAGGGCGGGTTCGGGTTCCTTACACAGCGCGTCAAGAGCAGTCAATCTGCGGCGCTGGCGCGGCGGCCGAGGTCGAAGCCGAGGCGGCTCGACAGCTCGCGACCGGCCTTCACGACGAGCGGCGCGAGCTCCTTCTCGATGCGCTCGGGGGGCAGGCGGTAGGCGGGGCCGACCACGGCCAGCGTGCCGACCACGGTGCGCGTGTAGTCGCGGACCGGCGCGGCCACCGCGCGAACGTCCTCGAGGTGCTCGCCCGCGTCGGCCGCGTAGCCGGCGTTCGCGACGCTGCGCAGCTGCTGGACGAGCGCCTGCCGCTCGACGATGGTGCGCTCGGTGAAGCGGGGCAAGCCGTCGGGCAGCAGCGTGCGGAGGGCGTCGTCCGGCTCGAAGGCGAGGAGCGCCTTGCCGGCGGCGGTGCAGTGCAGGGGCAGCGCCTCGCCGAGCGGCGAGACGATACGCACCGGGCGGTCCGCCTCGACGACCTCGATCGGCACGACCGCCTCGCGGCGCAGCACCGCGATGTAGGTCGTCTCGCGCACCTGGCGGACGAGGTCGGCGATGATCGGCCTCGCCTGGTGGAGGAGACCCATGTGCTGGACGTAGCTCTGGCCGAGCTGCAGGCAGCGGATGCCGAGCCGATAGTTCTCGGTCGCCCGGTTCTGCTCGATGTAGCCCCGCGACTCGAGCGTCGCCAGGAGGCGGAAGACGTTGTTCTTGTGGAGCTTGAGGCGCTTGGAGAGCTCGGTCACCCCGAGCTCGTCGGCCTCGCCGAAGAACTGCTCGAGGACGTCGAGCGAGTGGGAGACCGACTGGATGATGTAGTTGGATTTCTCGCGCCGCATATCTTCACAAAACGGGGGTTTAAGGTATTCCGCACCTCCAGGGGAGTCAACGGCGGTCGGTCGATCAGTCCAAGACAGCGAAATCCTTGCGATTGTAGACGCTTGCACGACGCCGGACGCGAACCCGTCGACGCCGTAACACCGTCTTTCGCCGGACCTCCATTGAAAAGGTGGCGGCAGGTTCCCTATATGGCGCCGCATGGAGATGATCGAGGTTCCGACGTCCGCCGGTGCGTTCCCCGCCTTCCTCGCGCGACCGACCGGCGAAGGCCCTGCCCCTGCGGTGCTCGTCATCATGGAGGCGTTCGGCCTCAACGCGCACATCAAGGACGTCGCGCGTCGCCTCGCCGCGGAAGGCTACGTGGCCCTCGCGCCTGACCTCTACTGGCGGGGCGGCAAGGGACGGACCGTCCGCTATGACCAGCTCCCCGAGGCGATCGCCCTGATGCAGAGCCTCAAGGACGACGAGGTGGTGGCCGACGTCGCCGGCGCGATCGCGTACCTCGAGCGCCAGCCTTTCGTGCGCGGCGACATCGGCATCACCGGGTTCTGCATGGGCGGCCGGGTGACCTTTCTCGTCGCCTGCGAGCTGGCCGACAAGATCAAGGCGGCGGCGCCGTTCTACGGGGGCGGCATCCCGATCGAGAGGACGGCGAAGCTCAAGGCGCCGCTCCTCGCCTTCTTCGGCGAGGACGACCCGTTCATCCCGCTCGACACCGTCGAGCAGCTGAAGGCCGAGCTCGCGCGGCACCGCAAGGACGCCGAGGTGGTCGTCTACCCGAAGGCCCCGCACGGCTTCTTCTGCAACGAGCGCGATTCGTACCGGCCCGAGGCCGCGCGCGACGCCTGGGAGCGGCTGAGGACCTTCCTCGCGACGCACCTGAAGCGCTGAGGGCGCGGTGCGCATCCTCCTCGTCGGCCAGGCGGCCTTCGCCGCCGAGGTTCTCCAGCGCCTCGAGGCCGCGGGAGAGACGATCGCGGGCGTCGTCTGTCCGCCCGACGCTCCGGGCAAGCCGGATCCGCTGAAGCAGGCGGCCGAGGCGCGCGGCGTCCCCGTCCAGCAGTTCCGTTCGCTGAAGACGCCCGAGGCGAGACGCGCCTTCGAGGAGGCGCGAGCCGACCTCGCCGCGCTCGTCTACGTGACGCAGATCGTCCCCGAACCGCTGCTCCGCCTCCCGCGGCTCACGAGCATCTGCTTCCATCCCTCGCTGCTGCCGCGCTACCGGGGCGGGAGCGCGATCGCCTGGCAGCTGATCCGGGGCGAGACGCGGACCGGCGTCACCGTCTTCTGGCCCGACGCCGGCATCGACACCGGGCCGGTCCTCCTGCAGCGCGAGGCCCCCGTCGATCCCGACGACACGGCCGGGACGCTCTACTACCGGACGCTCTACCCGCTCGGCGTCCAGGCGGTCGTCGACGCGGTGGCGCTCATCCGCGAGGGGAGGGCGCCCCGCATCCCGCAGGACGAGTCCTTGGCGAGCTACGACCCCCTGTGCCGCGACGAGCACGCCGCCGTCGATTGGGCGCGTCCGGCAGCCGAGGTCCACAACCTGATCCGCGGCTGCGATCCGCAGCCGGGCGCGCACACGGTCTGGCGGGACGCGCGCCTGCGTCTCTACGAGTCCAGGCGGGTTCCCGGGAAGGCAGGGGCGGCGCCGGGGACGGTCCTCGCGATCGGCGGCGAGGGCATCACGGTCGCGTGCGGGGACGGCGCTGTGCGCTGCGCGCGCGGCCGCGACGGCGGCACGAAAGCCGCCGCCGCGGAGCTGGCGCACACCATCGGGCTCGAGCCTCGAGCCCGGCTCGGGCGCTAGAGGAGGAAGCCCAGCCCGAAGTCGAAGGGCAGCTTCTTGTCGCAACCGAGGTTCACGTCCAGGCGGCCGCGGAACCTGACGTTGACGTTCACCGCGAAGCCGAGCGGCTGGCCGCGAGCAATGGCGGCGGCCGCGATGAAGGAGCCACCGTCGCGGTGGGCCTGGATGGTGCCGAGGACGAACGGGTATTCCGGGTCCGGAGTGACCGCCGTCGAGGCGTCGTGGATCGCGACGCTCGGGCAAACGGCCGTGCCGCCGGCACCGCATTTCCACGTCACCCGCTGACCCGGGACGAAGCCGGGCAGCGTCGTGTCGATGCCGTTCTGATCGACGTCGACGACGTCGGTCGGCTCGGTCCCGTCGTTCGGACCGTCGGCCACGGCGATGGCCGTCTGCAAGGCGCCCGACACGGAGCCGGCCGCGGCGCCCACCGTGGGCGTGATCTTCCGCACGTTGAGGTTGTACAGGGTAGGGGCCGACCACGCCGTGCAGTTCACGCCGGGGCTGTCGCAGGCGCGGGGCAGGAGCTCCGTGTAGATGCCGCCGAGACAGCGGTCACCGCCGGGGCCGGCCGGCAGAATCATCACCGTGTTGCGCAGGCGGAGGTCCTGGAAGCTCCACACGCCGTTCGCGTCCGCTTGCGTCCAGCCGAGCATGACCGGGTGACCGTTGTTCTTCCAGGTGCACCACGAGAAGGGATCGGTGCTGCCCGGGACGAGGTCCCCTTCCACGAAGTTGCGCTGCCGGTACCAGAGCTCGACCGTGCGGCCGGGCGGGGCGAGGCCCCGGACGCCGTCGAGGTCGTTGTTGTTCGCGATCACGCGGTAGATGAGCGGCGTGGGGCCGACCGAGTGGACGGTGACCGCCCGGCCGAGCAGCGCAACCAGCAGCGCCGCGGCCGTGGCGGCGGAGAGGAGTGTGGATCGTTTCGCCATGACACCTCCTGGGGCGGGGAAGCGGGGCGGCACGGCGAGTTGCAGCGGCCGTGCCAGGCGCCAGCGCCCGCTGGCGGGGACGAGCGTCCATGGGGTTGAAGCCAGGGCGCTCAGGCCGTTTCACGCGCGGGTGTGCCGAGGGGGTCCCGGATGCCGTGCCGTTCCATTCGCCGCCAGAGCGTGACGCGCGAGATGCCGAGCGCGGCCGCGGCGCGCTGCCGGTTCCACCGGTGCTCCTCGAGCATGCGCACGATGCGGCTCCGCTCATCGAGCACGAAGCCGGCCACCGGCCTCTGGCTCGGGCCGAGCACGTCGGCCATGGACGCTCCGGTGGCGCTGGCGAGGATCAGCACGGATTCGACGACGTTCTCGAGCTCGCGCACATTGCCCGGCCATGTGTGCTCGAGCAGCGGGCGCAGCGCCGCCGCCCCCGGCACGCCGAACGCGGTCCCCTGGCGGTGGTTGAAGCGCCCGACGAAGTGCTCGATCAGGAGGGGCACATCCTCTCGCCGCTGGCGGAGCGGCGGCAGCTGGATGGTGAATACGCGGAGCCGGTAGTAGAGGTCGCTGCGAAACGTGCCGGCCTCGACCATGCGGCCGAGGTCCCGGTTGGACGCGGCGATCAGGCGGACGTCGAACCGGCGCGTCACGCTGCCGCCGAGCGGGCGGACCTCGCGGTCCTGGACGACGCGGAGCAGCTTCGCCTGGAGGGCGAGAGGGAGGTCTTCCACCTCGTCGAGGAAGAGCGTTCCCCGGTCCGCCAGCTGGAGCGCGCCCGGCCGTTCCTGGAGGGCGCCGGTGAAGGCGCCGCGCGTGTGGCCGAAGAACTCGCTCTCGGCCAGCGTCTCGGGCACGGCTGCGCAGTTGACCGGCACGAAGGGGCCCGCGGCGCGGCGGCCGAGGCCGTGCACGGCGCGCGCGACCACCTCCTTGCCGGTCCCCGTCTCCCCCTCGATCAGCACGTGCGCCTCGGTGTGCGCGGCCGTGCGGACGAGCATCCGCACCTCGTCGATCGCGCGGCTGCGGCCGACGAGGCCCGAGAGTCCATCGCCACGGCCGGCAGCGGCGTGACGGCTGAGACCGGCGGGCGCTGCGGTGCGTGCCAGACGCGTGACGGCTTCCGTCACCCGCGCGAGCCCCTCGGCATCGTGAAGTACCACGTAGTCGCCGGCTCCGGCCTTCATGGCCTCGACGGCAGCGTCGGCCGTGTCCCGACCGCTCACCACGAGGACGGCGAGGTCTCGGCAGCGGGCGCGCAGCGCCCGTACGAGATCCGCTCCGCCGGCCGGGTCCGCCCGTGCGGGGCCGACGACGAGGAGACCCGGCCGGGCGTCGTCCGTCGCGGCTCCGGGGTCGCCCGCCGTCGACGTGACGTGCGCGGCAGGACACGCCCGCCGCGCCGCCGCGGTCAGCGCCGCGACGCGGAGCGGCTCGTCGTCGAGGATGAGGATACGCACGGCGCCGATACGTAGGTCGCGGCATGCCGCTCGAGCAACCGCGGTCCAGGGCCGATGCCGCAGCCCGGCGCGCGCCGCCTGGCGCCGCGCGCCGGGCCGCGCTGCGGGCCGGGCGACTTCCGATCCGATGGAGCGTCGTCGAGACGCCTCGCCCGAGAATACGTTCGGACGACGTCGCAGCGGCGCCGTACTCGGGGGGGGCGTCCACAACCTACGCGTAGCTGCTCATTCACCCCGAATACCGGCGCTACTTGTCGCGGCCGGGTGCGAGCTGACCGGAAACCATGTCTCGGCCAAATCCCAGCCGTAGTCCCATTGGCGTTTCGTCTGCCAGAAAAGAACCGGCGCCATTTTTTGCAGGCTCTTTTTACCACGGCGTGATACGCATAATTTGCTTGAACGATTCCGCATATACCTAATCATGGCGGCAACGCCGAGAGACGCTGGTATGCGCGAATAGCCACACGGTAGTGCGTTGTCCAGCGCGCGAGCTATTCGCTCGCACGCTCGCCGAGGTGTTTGGCCGATACCAAATTTGCTTGCAGCGTGATGTGTAACCGCTACATGCGCCTGCGGTGTTTCGCCCACACGAAACGGTTCCGCCATGCATATCCGCTCAGTAACCTTACCGTAGTATGTATCACAGCCCGGCAATCGTTTTAGTGCCAAAATCATTTGGCTGACACGAAGTGTTCTTGGACACTTGGAAAGTGCCGCGACCTTGACTACGCCCGTCCACCGGCCTAGACATCGTCTCGCCGGGAACTACGGCTGGCAAGGAGCATGGGATGGCTCTCAATGGCTACCCGTTGACATGAATGTTCTCTAGCTTGCGATGCAGACTCGAATCGACCAAGACCGCGACGTCTTGACGCCGTCCCGCGGTTGCGGATGGCTCTACGTCAAGGGCCGCGATGGAAGGCCATGGCATGTCTACCACGCGCGCGATTGCTGGAACTTCGTGTACAGGTGGTGGCCGAAGCCGGAGTTCCAGCGAGACTTGACCGGGTGGTTCGCCGAGCTCGAGCGCTGCCACCGAGGGCGAGAGTCGGACACAGAGGGCGGGCATGCGCACCTCGAACGGCCGCCGCCTGGACCGCTCCTGCGTGTTTTCGCCGGAGGGCGTCCATGAGGCCGGAGGCACTGCGGGAGGTCGTGGAACAGGCCGTCAGGGAAGCCGTCGAGCGCGTGTCGGTGCTGGAGCGCTTGGCGGCGAGCGAGACCCAGCGGTCCTGGTCAACTTACTCGTGGACCTTTTACTCGTGGACCTTATCGGCCGCACCTCGGAAGCCTAGCTTAGGTAGACCGTACGGGATGGCCACGAACGCGATCTGGACCGACCTCCTCGACGAGATTCGCCCTATCGCTATTCACGCCTTCGTCGTATTGTTCCTTGACGCCATGCTCCTCGTCGTGGGTGGGATGACGCGACTTCTCGAACTTTTACTGCCTACGCGAACATCGTTTTACGAGTACATCGAGCTTGTCGACATCTGGACTGCATTGGCCCTGCTCTGCATGTTCGCGGGATACACGCTGATCGTGGTGGCGCGTAGTCTGTACCAAGGGATACGTTCCCAATGATGTCTCGCGTCCTACGGGGTACCGGCCGTTACGCGATGTGGTGGGAAACCATCTTTGATTCCCCTTCCATCAAGACGGTGATTGTGTTCTACCTTGCTGGCATCATGAGTATGGGGACGATTGCAGCGATAATTGCAGGGGAGTCCGGGGCACAAGCTGCATTCGCCGCCACCCCCAAACTAGCCGCCGTGGGCACTCTTGTGCTTATTGCCGGCATGGCCGTTCACTTCTTACTAGAACGGAACCAGCGGGCACGGCCCGAAGATCAGCACGACACCATCGCACTCGGGGAGCGACTTGGCGGCGCGCGCGTTGACGACGAGGGGTGGGTCCAACTCGCAACGCGCATCCCACGGTCGCTTCGTCTCGAGTTGAAACTGCACTGTGCGACGTCCGGCACGTTGATGCAGGACTTCATCGTCGCCGCGATCGAGGAGAAGCTGGCTCGCGCTGGCACGGGGAGCGCGCGTCAAGGTCCCGGGGACTGAGAGCGGGACGGACCTAGCTACGGAAGCACTGCGGCAGGGAGCGGCGGGTCGCGGGAGGGCGGCGGCCACTCCTACAGCGCCCGGTTCGATGTGATGAGCGAGCTGCGCTCGTAGCGCTGGCGGATGATCTCGTAGAGGTCCATCGGCTCACCCTGGAGCGGGCGGAGACCGAGGTTCCTTGCGCGCAGCAACCAGGGACTCGGGACCTACGCGCTCGGCGGCGCGTCCGGCGTGATCTCGGCCAGCACGTCGCCGCCCGCAACGGTGGCGCCTGCGACGGCGCCGACGGTGCGCACCGAGCCGGCGACGTCGGCCGTGAGCGTGCTCTCCATCTTCATCGCCTCGAGGACGACCAGCGGCTGGCCGATCGCGACCCGTTCGCCCGGGGCGACGAGCACCGCCAGCACCTTGCCCGGCATCGGCGCGACCACGGTTCCCGTGCCCATGCCGGCGGCCGCCTGGCGGGCCTCCTCCCCGGTCTCGAAGATGTAGACCCGACCGGCCAGCGCGACGAGGACTCGATCACGGCTACGGGCCACGACCGTGCGCACGGCGCGGCCGTCGACCTCGAGCACGTGCTCCTCGACCGTCGTGCCTCCGGGCGCCGCGGTGCGCCGTCCGGACGCGACCCATGCAACCCGGTGCACCCGGCCGTCGACCGTCGCGGCGAAGCCGCCGTCCTCGGGGACCAGGCGGATCGCGTGCTCGCGGGCCGCGGACCGAAGGCGGATGTCCACCGCTCGCCTACCGCTGCGCCCCGAGACGCCACGGCCCGAGCGTCTCCCACGGCGTGGGCGCCGCCGCGCGGTCCCCGCCGCTCGGTGCCGCCGGGCGCGAGAGGGCGATCGCCGCCGCGACTGCCGCGGTCGTCTCGTCCGGCCCGCCCGGCCGCCACTCGGGGAGATGCTCGGCCAGAAAGCCCGTGTGGGTGTCGCCCGCGAGAAAGGCCGGGTGGCCGAGGACGTCGAGCAGGAAGGGGAGGTTCGTCGTCGGTCCGAGCACGACCGTCTCCTCGAGCGCGGCGCGGAGCCGCCGCACGGCCACCGTCCGGTCCGGCGCCCAGGCCGAGATCTTGGCGAGCAGGGGGTCGTACTCGACGGGGACCACGCCGCCTGCCACCACCCCGGAGTCGACGCGCACGCCCGGTCCGGAGGGCTCGCTGAGCGCGAGGATCGGTCCCGGGCTCGGGAAGAAGCTCCGGGCCGGATCCTCGGCGTAGAGCCGCACCTCGATGGCGTGGCCGCGCGGCACGACGTCGGACTGGGCGAAGCCGAGTGGCTGGCCGGCCGCGATGCGGAGCTGCGCGGCCACGATGTCGATGCCGGTCACCCACTCGGTGATCGGATGCTCCACCTGCACGCGGGTGTTCATCTCGAGGAAGTAGAAGCGGCCGTCGGCGTCGAGCAGGAACTCGACGGTGCCGGCGTTCGTGTAGCCGACGGCGCGCGCCGTGGCGAGCGCCGCGGCCGTCATCTCGGCCCTGAGGCGCGGGGTCAGCACGGGGCAGGGCGTCTCCTCGACGATCTTCTGGTGTCGGCGCTGGATCGAGCATTCGCGCTCCCCGAGGTGCACGAGCTGCCCGTGGCGGTCACCCAGCACCTGCACCTCCACGTGCCGCGGGCGGCGGAGAAGCTTCTCGACGTACACCCGCCCGTCGCCGAAGGCGGCCTCCGCCTCACGTGAGGCGGCGGCGAGCGCCGGCGTGAGCTCGTCCTCGCTCGCGACCGTCCGCATGCCCTTCCCGCCGCCGCCCCCGGCGGCCTTCACGAGCACGGGATAGCCGAGCGCCGCAACTTGACGGCGTGCCCCCGCGGCGTCTCCGGCGACGAGCGCGGTGCCGGGCACCAGCGGCACGCCGGCGCGCGCGACGGTGGCGCGCGCCGCGAGCTTGTCGCCCATGGTGGCGATCGCCCCGGGGGGAGGCCCGATCCACACCAGGCCCGCGGCCTCGACGGCCTCCGCGAAGGCGGCGCTCTCGGCGAGGAAGCCGTAGCCGGGGTGCACGGCGTCTGCAGCGGCGGTCCGCGCCGCGGCGAGGAGCGCCTCCACGTTCAGATAGGAGTCGCGCGCGGGGGCCGGGCCGACCGGCACCGCCTGGTCGGCGGCGAGCACGTGGGGCGCGCCGCGATCCACCTCCGAGTAGACCGCGACCGCGCGGAGTCCGGCCTCGCGGCAGGCGCGCGCGACGCGCACGGCGATCTCGCCCCGGTTGGCAATGAGTACGGTTCGCACGGCTCACATCCGGAAGACGCCGTAGGTCGTCTCGGGAATCGGCGCGTTCAGCGCCGCCGCCAGGCCGAGCGCGAGCGCGTCGCGCGTCTCGAGCGGGTCGAGGATGCCGTCGTCCCACAGCCGGGCCGTCGCGTAGTAGGGGCTCCCCTCGGTCTCGTACTTCT
>Ga0209056_10006982_pt1 | contig 11638 bp, 10 predicted proteins | sample GraSoiAngelo_114_FD_185876 | JGI IMG/M metagenome (GOLD analysis project Ga0209056, IMG submission 185876) | Grasslands soil microbial communities from the Angelo Coastal Reserve, California, USA - 14_0903_13_40cm (SPAdes) (version 2) | ecosystem: Environmental > Terrestrial > Soil > Grasslands... | reverse complement strand
GAAGAGCACCATGATCGCGCCACCGTACACGATGATTTGCACCGCGGCGACGAATTCCGCGCCAAGGAGAAGGTACAGGCCGGCGAGCGCCACCATCACGACGATCAGCGACAGCGCGCTGTGAATCGGATGGCGCTGGAAAATCAGGCTTAAGGCGCCAATCACGGCCAGCCCCGCGAGAACAAAAAAAATGATCAATTGGGCTGTCATGAATTCAGGGACCTCAAGAAGCGCCCCACTTCAGGATGGCAAAACTCGTCAGAAGCACGTTCCCGATCGAAACCGGCAGCAGCAATTTCCAGCCGATGGCCATGAGCTGGTCGTAGCGGAAGCGCGGCAGCGTGCCCCGCACCCAGACGTACACAAACAGAAAAACAAGAACCTTGGAGAAAAACCAGAACGGTCCTTGGATAAACGCGTTCACAGCGGGAGAGAGCGCAAAGAGCGCTGCGAGCGCGCAGAACGCCGTGCCGATGCCCGGGAGCACAATCCGGCCGAACACGGTTTCGTAGTGGAATCCGTCCCAGATCAAATATAGACCCAAGGCGCCGAGAAATACCGTTGGGAGGAAATGCGTCCAGCCCCAAATCGGTCCGGAGGGGAACGGGGAGAGCCAGCCGCCGAAAAAAAGAATTGTGCAAAGGCAGGAAACCGTGACCATGCTTGTGTATTCCGCGATGAAAAACATGGCGAACTTGAAGCTCGCGTATTCGGTGTGAAAACCGGCGACGAGCTCCGATTCGGCTTCCGGCAAATCGAACGGAGCGCGATTCGTCTCTGCCACGGCGGCTACAAAAAAACAGAAAAAGCCGAGAATCTGCGGAAAAATGTTCCAGCCGAGCAGTCCGAGGTTCGGATGCCTGCCCTGCGCCGCGATGATGTCTCTGAGATTGAAGCTGTTGGCCATGAGCAGCACGCCGACGACGGAAAGCGTGAGCGCGAGCTCGTAACTCATCATTTGCGCCGAACTGCGCAGCCCTCCGAGCAGCGGATACTTGCTATTCGAGGACCAGCCGGCGAGCGCGACGCCATAGACACCAAGCGCAGTGATGGCGTACAGGATCAAGAGACCGATATTGAGATCGGCGACGCCAAAGTTTGTCTCGTATCCGAAAATGCGGATCGGATCCGGGCCGAAGGGAATCACCGCCAGCGAGGTCAGCGCCAGCGAGAGCGCCAAGAACGGCGCGAGATAATAGACAAACTTGTCCACGCCCGCGGGCGTCGGGTCTTCCTTGAAGAGAAATTTCAATCCGTCGGCCAGCGGCTGGAGCAGGCCGTGCGGCCCCACGCGATAAGGTCCCCAGCGCGACTGAATGTGCGCGACCACTTTGCGCTCGAACCAGGTCAGATAGGCGTCGAGCGTCAAGATTACAAACAGCAGGACGATGATCTTGACGATCGTCACAATCCAGAACGCGTGCTGGGCGAAAAACGCGCTCACGGTTTCACTCCGGCCTCCGGGAGAGACTCCATCATCGCGCAGTAGCGCCCCAGCGTGCCGCTGGTGAAGAGCGTGTCTCGCGCCGATGAAATCAGGCCGGCAGGTACGTAGGAGGGCGCATGGCCGTTGTGCGGCGCGCTCATGCGGGCGAGCTCTGCGCCTCCAGTGAGCAAGCCGGCTTGAGAAACGTCGTAGCCGGGAACGGCCTTTCGAATCTCCTCAAACACGTCTGCGGGCGTCCGATAGTGGAACGCCTTGCCCGCACCAAGTTTTTCGAGCTGATGCGAGAGGATGCGCAGCAGATCGAAATCCGTGCGCGCGCCCATCACTTCCGCAGCTTTGCGCAGAAGCTGTACTTCGCCCGCCGTGTTCGTAACCGTGCCGTCTTTTTCATACGCGGAAGCGGTGGGGAAGACGATATCCGCCTGCTGAGCGGTCTCCGTCAAGAAAAGCTCGTGAACAATCAGCAGCTCCAGCTTGCCGCGACTCGGCGTCTTGCCGGGCGCAACAAATGACTTGAAAGGATTTGCGCCCACGACATAGAGAGCTTTGAGTTGGCCCAGCATCGCCGCTTCGAGCATCTGCGGACCAAGCAGGCCGGGCTTCGTTGGAACCGGCGCGCCCCAGAGTCTCCCGAATCCTTCACCAGCGCGCGCGTCATCGAGATGCGCGTAGCCCGGCAAACGATCGGGAAGCAGGCCCATGTCTGCCGCTCCCCGCGAATTCGCGTAATCACCGAGCGCCATGTAGCGCACCCGGCCCGGCAGCTTCGAGCCGAAGACGACAAGATCCGCGACGGCAGCTCCATTGATTTCGGCGCCGAAAAGAACCGCGACCTCCTGTTCCGCTTCGAGTTGCGCCTTGAGTTGCATGAACTGCTCAGTAAGTTCAGTCGGAAGCGTCTCCTGCCCGTTGGCCAGCCAGCGCATTGCGGCGGCTTCCTGACCTGCCTCGATCTTCAGGAATTGCTTTGACTGGCGCTTCAGCTTGATCTCGCGCGCATTGACGATGAACAGTTTCGCGCCGTGGTGCCGTATGCCCGTGCGAATTTGCCAGGCCACCAGGGGACTTTGCTCCGTCGGGTCGTTGCCGATGAGCAGCACAGCCTTCGAGCGATAGAGCCCATCCATCGTCAGCATGGAATCCGCGGCTTTTTCGCCCAGCGAGGTGATCAGCCCCGCATAGTCGGCGGTGCGATGATGGTCGATGTTATTTGTGCCGAACGCGCCGCGGGCGAAGCGCTGCAGGAGGTAGCTTTCCTCGTTGCTCGTGCGGTTCGAGCCGATGAATCCGATGGAATCCGGCCCTCCGGCGTCGAGCGCCTGCTTGAGCCTTTTCGCCGCGGTTTGCGCGGCCTCTTCCCAGGAAACCGGCAGCAGTTTGTCGCCTTTGCGGACCAGCGGTGTGCGCAGGCGCTCGGGATGCTTCGTGAAATCGAAGCCAAAGCGCCCTTTCACGCAGAGAAAATCCTGGTTGATGCCGGAGAGATCGCGGTTATTCGCGCGCAGAATTTCGTGGTTGCGCACGCTGAGCGTTGTCTTGCAGCCGTTCGAGCAGTGCGTGCACACCGTCGAAACGTATTGCATCTCCCACGGCCGCGTCTTGTAGCGGTAGGTGCCGCTCGTAAGCGCGCCGACCGGGCAGATATCTATGCACATGCCGCATTCTTCGCACTCGAGATGATCTTCGCGGTTGGGAATGATCACGCTGAGCGCGCCGCGCTGGCCCACGCCCAGCGCCTTCACGTCCATGCCCTCGTCGCACACGCGCACACAGCGGAAACAGAGGATGCAGCGCGGCGGGTCGTAATACACCAGCTCCGACCACTTCTCTTCGGAGTGGTGCATTTTTTCCTCGACGAAGCGGCTCGAATCCGCGCCGTAGCGGAAAACCATGTCCTGCAATTCGCACTCGCCGCCCTTGTCGCACACCGGACAGTCGAGCGGGTGGTTCGTCAGGAGAAATTCGAGCATGGCCTTGCGCGCTTGCCGCACTTGCTCCGTGTCCGTGCGCACCATCATTCCCTCGGTTGCGACGAGCGTGCAGGCTGTTTGGAGCTTCGGCGCCTTTTCCACTTCCACCAGGCACATGCGGCACGCCGCCTGGAGCGAGAGCCCGGGGTAATAGCAGAACGACGGAACCTCGGTCCCGATTCGCCGCGCCGCTTCGATCAGCAGCGTGCCCGGCGCGACTTCCACGCTCCGGTCGTTGATTTTCAACTTGACGACTTTTTGGTCTGCCATGAGCCGTTACCGCGAGCGGACCAACGCTTCCGCGGATTTGTAAGCGCAGTGTCCGTGCAAATGCTCCTCGAATTCGTGCCGCCACTTCTCGACGATGCTGATTGTCGGCATCGCCGCCGCGTCTCCCAGCGGGCAAAAGGTTTTGCCGAGCATGTTTTTCGCCAGCTCGCCCATCAGGGGGATGTCCTCTGGACGTCCCGCGCCCGCATGGAAACGCTCCAGCATCTTACGCAGCCACGCTGTGCCTTCACGGCACGGGATGCACCAGCCGCAGGATTCATGCGCGTAAAACTGCATGATGCGCCGCGCGAGGTCCACCATGCAGACGTCTTCATCCACAATGACCATGCCGCCGGAGCCGAGCATCGAGCCTGCTTTTGCCACGGAGTCGTAGTCCATGGGAATGTCGATCTCGTCGGCTTTCAGCAGCGGGCAAGAGCTGCCGCCGGGAATGACCGCCTTGAGTTTCCTGCCGTCTTGCACACCGCCGGCCACCTCTTCGATGAAGCGTTTCATGTTGAAGCCGAGGGGAACTTCGTAGATGCCCGGCTTGCTGATATTGCCCGAAACGCAGACCAGCCGCGTCCCGCCGTTCTTGCGCGTGCCGCGATTGGCGTAGGCTTCGCCGCCTTCGCGGATGATCGCGGGCACTGCGCTGAGCGTCTCAACGTTGTTGATGATCGTCGGACACCCATACAGTCCGACGATGGCCGGAAACGGCGGCTTGATGCGTGGGTAGCCGCGCTTGCCTTCCAGTGATTCCATCAACGCGGATTCTTCGCCGCACTCGTACGCGCCCGCCCCGGTATGGATCAGCAGATCGAAATCGAATCCGGAACCAAGAATATTTTGGCCAAGATACCCGCGCGAATATGCTTCCTCGATCGCCCGTTCGACGATGTTCAGCACGTAGCGGTATTCCCCGCGAATATAAATGAAACCTTGATGGGCGTTAATCGCCCGCCCGGCGATGATAATGCCTTCGATGAGCTGGTGCGGGTCCATCTCCATCAGCGGCCGGTCTTTGCATGTGCCGGGTTCGGATTCGTCGGCGTTGCAGATGACGTACTTCGGCTTCGGCGAATCCTTCGGCACGAAGGACCATTTCATTCCGGTGGGGAAGCCGGCGCCTCCGCGCCCGCGTAGGTTGGACGTCTTCACCTCTTCGATGATCGCATCGGGCGTCATCTCCGTGACGGCTTTCTTCAGCCCAGCATAGCCCTCATGTTGCACGTACACGTCTATCTTGTGCGAGTCCCGGATGCCCCAGAGCTTGCTGATGAGCGGCGTTTCCGCCGGATGGCGCGGGTGCAGCGCGCCGCTGATCACTTGCACCGGCTCCGGGTTGCGGCCCAAGTCCAGGTATTCGATGATGCGGTCAAAGGCCTCGGTAGTCAGGTTCTCGAAGTAATCGTAATTCACCTGCATGCATGGCGCGCCCGTGCACGCTCCCAGGCATTCGACTTCTTCCAGCGAGAAAACTCCGTCCTGCGTTACTTCCTTGTGCCCGATTTCGAGCCGCCTCTTGGCGTGCTCGAGCAGCCCGTAGCCTCCCTGGAGCATGCAGGAGACGTTCGTGCAGATCTGCACGTGATATTTGCCCAGAGGCTTGCGCCGCAGCATCGAGTAGTACACCAGCGTCTCGGTCACCTGCACCGTGTTGAGATCGAGCCGGCGGGCGATCTCCTCGATCATCTCGTCGCTCACGAAGCCGTGCTCGTCCTGCGCGTACATCAGCATCGGGATGAGTGCGGAGCGTTTCGCTGGATAACTGTTCTGAAGCGTCTCGAATTTCCTCGCGAGCTGTGGTGAAAGTTCCATGAATTCGCTATCCGCGCGCACTTACTAGCGGTCGACTTCTCCCAGAACAATGTCGATCGTGCCGATGCAGGCGATCACGTCCGCGATCAGCCTTCCCTCGATGAGCCTCGGCAAGGCCTGCAGATTGATGTACGAAGGCGCCCGGAAATGCGCTCGCAGCGGCTTCGGCGTGCCGTCGCTGGCGATGAATACGCCGAGTTCCCCGCGCGGCGATTCGATCGTGACGTACGTCTCGCCCGGCGGCGGCGAAAAGCCTTCCGTGAAGATCTTGAAATGGTAGATCAACGCCTCCATTTCCGTTTTCATCTTTTCCCGCTGTGGTGGCACGATGCCGGGCGCGTCGGCTTTGATGGGTCCATCGGCTGGAATTTTGTCCATCGCCTGACGAATGATTTTCAGGCTCTCGCGCATTTCCGCGACGCGGATCAAATAACGTCCGTAGCAATCGGAATCCGTGCGCGTCGGCACGTTGAAGTCGAATTCTTCGTAGCTCGAATACGGGAAAACCTTGCGATTATCGTAGGGGATACCCGCGGCGCGGAGCGTCGGACCGGTCATGCTCATCGCGATTGCGTCGGTGGCGGAGATGTAGCCTACGCCTTTGGTGCGCGCGATCCAGATGCGGTTTTCCGTAAGCAGCGCCTCGTATTCGTCGATGCGGCTCGGCAACATTTGGATCACGCGCCCGACCGACTTCAGCCAACCCGCCGGCGGCTCCAGCGCCAGCCCGCCGATGCGGAAAAAGCTCGTCATCATCCGTTGGCCGGAGACCAGCTCGAAAATGTTCAGAATCTCCTCGCGCTCGCGGAAGCAGTACAGGAAGACGGACATGGCGCCGAGGTCGATCGCGTGCGTGCCGAGCCATACCAGGTGCGACTGGATGCGCGTCAGCTCGGTCAAAAGTACGCGGATGTATTGCGCGCGCTTCGGCGCCTCTAAGCCCAATAGCTTTTCCACCGCAAGACAAAAGCCCAGGTTGTTCGAGAGCGGGGCGAGATAGTCGATGCGGTCCGTCAGCGTGATCGCCTGGGAATAGGTCTTCGCTTCGCACGACTTCTCGATGCCCGTGTGGAGATAACCGACGTCAGGAGTGGCCTTCACCACGGTTTCTCCATCCAGCTCGAGGAGCACGCGAAGCACGCCGTGCGTGGACGGGTGCTGCGGTCCCATGTTGAGCACCATGGTCTTGCCCGGGCCTGTGGCTGTCTCGACCGTGGTCATGGTTTGCCTTCGCTCCCCACAAATGAACTAACGAAATCCCTCCGTGGGATAATCCTTCCGCAAAGGATGGCCTTCCCAGTCTTCGGGGAGCAGGATGCGTCGCAGCTCCGGGTGGCCATGGAAGCGCACGCCGAAAAGATCGAAGACCTCGCGCTCCATCCAGTTCGCCCCTGGCCATACCGCAATGACCGAATCGACGACGGGATCGTCCCCGGACAGGCAAACGCGCAGGCGAACTTTGTCGCGGCGCGGGATGCTCGTCAGGTGGTAATTCAGCTCGAAGCGCGGCTCGAGCGGGAACCGGTCCACGCAAACAATGTCGGAGAGGAGGTTGAAGTGAAGGGTTGCGTCCTGCCGGCAGCGGTCGGCAGCGCCGCGAATCAGCTCGCGCGGCACAGCGATCGTGATTTCTCCGCAAAATTCGCTGACGCTCTCGACCGCGCGCGCATTCCACTCGCGCAACCGTTGAGCTACAAGATTAGCGTTGGGATCCGCCTGCACCGTCACGTTAGTTTTCCCGGGTAGGGCCACTCAGCGATTCCAGTCGAGGGCGCCCTTCTTCCACAGATAGATGTAACCGACCAACAGGATGGCGATATAAATCACCATCTCTACGAACCCGAACCAGTGCAACTGCCGAAAAACGTACGCCCAGGGGTACAGAAAAATCGCCTCTACATCGAACAATATGAAAACCATCGCAATCAAGTAGAACTTCACGGAGAAAGGTTCCCGCGCGTCGCCCGTGGGCTCGATTCCGCACTCGTAGGGAAGCTGCTTGGCGCGGTTGGGCCGCCGCCACCCGACCAGGACCGACGCTGCCGCCAGCGCGCCGGCCAAAATCATCGCCAGAAGGAGGTATAAAACCAGTGGAGCGTAAGCCTGCAAAGGCGAGGCGTTCATGGGCGAAGAGGTATAATAACTTCTGCTCGCCAAGCGGTCAAATGCGTGCGGCGGCGCCAAATGTGGCGAATCGCCTGAAAAATTCCGTGTGAGTCTCCGGCATGGCATTCGGTCACAACAGTAACGTCACGTACAACGAGACCGGTTATCACGTCCAGACCGAAGACCGCGGCCCGAACCATCCTTTCATTGATACGACCGTGTATTGCCATGGCCAGGTGGTCCACCGGCGCACCAACAGTTACTACGACTTGACCCCCCTCACGCCCCAACACGAAACAGTTCTGCGCCAGCGCGTGGAGACGCAACACCGCGGCATCGTCGAGGAGATTCGCTCGGGAGCATTGCAGTTGGCGCCTCCTCCCGACCCTGTGACACCGGTCAAAGTCAGGGCGCCGATCCATGACGAGCGGCAGGCCTGGGAATTACAGTTGGATCTCTTGAACCCCCGCAATTGGCTGACGGCGAATCGAGCCCACCTGGAGCTTGCGGTCCACATCAAAGGAATGGCCGCGGCCGTCTCGGGCGCTCGTGTGACCGCGCGGATCGAAGGAGCAGCCGCGCCCACGGAATTCTCGGCGACGACGGGCCCCGATGGCAATGCCACGCTCGACTTCATCATGCCGCGTCTGGCCAAGCCCGATGCCGCCCTCGTCATCCACGCCACGCAAGGAGCCGCGAGCGCGCAATTGCGCTATCAATTGCGCGCCAGGCCGAAAACTCCCTTCAACGCGGAGGTGCGATGAGCGATTCGCTGGTCATCACCGTAAACGGGGAGCGCCGCGAAATGGCTTCCGGCGCGACCGTGCTCGACCTTCTGCGTGAACTCCGGCTCGACTCAGGTTTCGTGGCGATCGAGCGCAATCAAGAGATTCTTCCGCGCGCGCGATGGATGGACTCGCGGATCCAGCCCGACGACTCCTTCGAGATCGTCCACTTTGTCGGCGGCGGATAACTCTAGCGTCCTGTCTCTGAAGCTCGCCGACAAAATCTGCCGCCACAAGTCGTTGTAGGGGCGCGCTTTAGCGCGTCCCGTTTTACGTCACGAACCACTGTTACAGGACACTAGCGGCGATTTCACTCGGGGAGATATTTGTTCTCAGGAGAAGACAATCCGAGATTTAGAGACCTTCGATCAGGTGCCCCATCTTGGCCTTTTTCGTTTTCAAATAAGAGCGTGAAATCTTCGAGACGCGCGGCTGGCAGGGAATCCGCTCGATGACGCGGATGCCCGCATTCTCGAGCTGTTTCACTTTTTCCGGATTGTTGGAGAGCAGCCGGATCTTTGATGCGCCCAGTTTCTTCAGGACTTCCGCGGAAAATCGGTACTCGCGTGTGTCGGCCGCGAACCCCAGCGATTCGTTGGCTTCCACGGTGTCCATGCCTCGGTCTTGCAACTCGTAGGCGCGCAGCTTGTTCATCAGCCCGATGCCGCGGCCTTCTTGCGGCAGATAGAGCAAGACCCCGGAACGCGCCCGCCCGATCTTTTCCAGAGAAAGTTCAAGTTGCGCCCGGCAGTCGCAACGCATAGATGTCAGCACGTCCCCGGTCAAACATTGCGAGTGCACGCGCACCAGCGGAATGCCTCCGTTAAGCCGTCCGCGGACCAGAGCGATGGCCTCCTCAAGCGGCCCGCGGCCCTCGAATCCGTAGATCGTGAATCGCCCAAACCGCGTAGGCAGCTCTGCGCGCGCCACAATACGCGCACCGCTGCGCCTCTTCTTCAAGTGATTCGCGGAACCGCGTTTTGCCCTCATCGGAATTACTTAGTATAGCAGCCAGGCGAAAAGCATACGGCGCGCCCCGACGTTTGGGGGCGGGTCAATTCTCCCAGAAGCCTGTTATACGGCCGCGAGACTCCGCAACTTCCCAGAACCCCGTTTCCGGACAGCGGACGGACCTGACGAATTGCCTGAGTCAACCGGTCTGATCAAGGAGCTGTTCACCACGGGCAACTTCCTAGTCGCCGTATCCGTGCGAGTCTTTGTCTACGACCACTTTGCCTGCGAAGGAGCGGTAGACGAACGTGGAGTATCCGGCAGCAAGGATCATCCCCACAATCCACCAGACCAGCCCGATCTTCAAGCCGTAGTCACCCGCTTTGGCGGTTCTCACCGTCAACGAGTACGTCGTATTCCGCGCGGGCAGAACCATCGGATATACGCCGAAAATGACGCTCGTCAGCATCCCCGTCAAGTAGGCGCAGGACGCGAAGAATGCTTTTCTTTCATTGTGTCTTCGCAATTCGAAAACAACTCCGGCGATTCCCGAGACTGCAAGCAGCGGGAAAACAAATCCCACGGGCCAGGTCGTGAAGTTCTCCTTCACTTGAGGTTGCACCTTGAATGTCACCGCCGTCACTAGCGTCGTCAAAACAATCACGCCCCACCAGGCTCGCCCAGCCAGTTTCCCCGCGCGCGAACTCACTGCGCCACTCGTTTTCATTTGCACCCAGAGCCCGCCATGCATCGCCAGCGCGAGCAACGCGAGCACACCGACGAGAATCGTGTACCAGTCCAAGATTCCAGTTTCTTCCCCTAGCCGGAAATTCGTCCACAGCGGCTCGAAAAAATAACCGCTGGCATCCAGCGGGACGCCGCGCACCACGTTGCCCAGCGCCGCTCCGAAGAATACGGCCAGTAGCAGACTCGATGCGCAGAAAAGAAAATCCCACAGCGGATCCCACACTGCGCTTTTGATGTGATTCCGGAATTCGATCGACGCTCCACGAAGAATCAGGAGCCACAAAACAATCATCAGCGGCAGATAAAAGCCGCTGAACCCGCTGGCATAGAGCGCGGGGAAAGCGAAATACATCGTTCCCCCCACGGCGATCAACCACACTTCGTTTCCATCCCACAGCGGGCCGATACTCGCCAGAACTTGCCGCCGTTCTTCATCCGTCTTCGCCACCCACAGATGGATCGCGCCAGCTCCTAGATCGAAACCATCCAGCAGCACGTACATCGCGATCATTAACGCAACGATGCAAAACCAGATCGTTTCCATCGTCCCCTCAATCCGCTGCCAGGACGGCTGCGTCTTCACCGCGCGGCTGCGTGCCGGGCTCCGGTCCGAGTTCAATTTCGCGGCAAAACAGGAACAGCCATAGGATCCCGAGTACGGTGTACAACCCCATAAACCCGATCAGCGTGAACCACGCGTTTCCCGCTGCCACACGCGGCGAGATTCCCTGCGCCGTGCGCATCAATCCATGAATCAGCCAGGGCTGCCGCCCCAATTCCGCGGTCATCCATCCCGCCGTGTTAGCAATATACGGCAGCGGCACGCACAGCATCAGCGTCCAAAGCATCCATCGGCAATCGTATAATGTTCCGCGCCACAAAAGCAGCGCCGCCACAAGCATGACTGCAATGAAGATCGTGCCCAGCCCTACCATCACGTGATAGCTGTAATAAAGCAGTGGAATCTGATCCGGCCATTCCGTCTGTGGAAAATCGGACAAGCCCTTCACGTCCGCACGCCACTGCCGGTACGTCAGGAAGCTGAGCATGTTCGGAATTACCAAAGGATTGTCGAGCTTTCTTTTTTCCACGTCGGGCTGCCCGAGGATCACCAGCGGCGCGCCCCGCTGCGATTCGAACAGTCCCTCCATGGCCGCCAGCGTCACCGGCTGATGATTCGCAACCAGTCTTCCCTGCATATCCCCGGTCGGAAAAAGTTGCAGCAACGCCGCGATCGTGCCCACCAGCACACCCGCTTTCACAAACGTGCGGCCGTAAATTTCATCGCGTTTTGTCAGCAAATAGAACCCGCCTACCGCCGCCATCACGAAGCATCCGGTCTGCACTGCGCCCAGCATCGTGTGTGCGTACTGCCATAACGCCCACTTGTTCAGCAGCAGATCCCAGAAGCTGGCGAGTTCGATCTCGCCGTTGGCGCCGAGCCGGTAGCCCGTCGGATGCTGCATCCATGCGTCCGTCGCGACGATGAAATATCCCGAGAGCCACGAGCCCAGAAAAACCAGAAAAGCCGACAACCAGTG
>Ga0209056_10006979_pt1 | contig 11640 bp, 10 predicted proteins | sample GraSoiAngelo_114_FD_185876 | JGI IMG/M metagenome (GOLD analysis project Ga0209056, IMG submission 185876) | Grasslands soil microbial communities from the Angelo Coastal Reserve, California, USA - 14_0903_13_40cm (SPAdes) (version 2) | ecosystem: Environmental > Terrestrial > Soil > Grasslands... | reverse complement strand
TCCTTTTTTTCCAGCGCGTATGCCGACCCCACCGAGATGGCTTCCTGCCCCAGGCTCGAGTAAAGCCCCCCGACAATTTTGTTTTGCCGGAACAACTTCACCATGGTGTCTTCGACGGCGCGGTTCAGACGCATGTAGTAGTACAGGTCCACGTACTGCTGCCGCGTCAATTCCTTCTTCATCCCTTGCTCCGGTGGGACAGGCATTCTTGCCTGTCCTGCCTGTTCAACCAATCTCTTCAGAGGACAGACAGGAATGTCTGTCTTCCTGTTCTAAGCCGATGCCGCCAGGGGCTGCTCCACTTGCTGCAATTTTTCCCACAGCTCCGTCTTTGATGATTCCCTCAGTTCAAGTCCAAATACCTCGCCAAAATGCTTCGCGATTCGCGGCGCAATCTCTTCCCGTCTCACGCTGCGTCCGAGCAGCCTTTCCAGAGAAGTCGCCTTACTGTCCGCAATCCCGCACGGCACGATTAAATCGAAATACCGCAAATCCGTCGAAACGTTGTATGCAAATCCATGCGACGTAACCCACCGGCTGATATGCACACCGATCGCCGCCACCTTCTCCTCCGCGTTTTCGTACCTAACCCAAATTCCCGTCTTGCCCTCAACGCGCTCTGCTGTAATCCCGAATTCCAACGTGGCCCGGATCATCACTTCTTCCAGCATACGCACATACCACACCACATCGCGCCGGATTGCGCCCAAATTCAGTATCGGGTAGCCCACGATCTGGCCCGGGCCATGATACGTAATGTCCCCGCCCCGGTCCGTGGCATGGAACTCCACGCCCTTCTGCTGCAAAACGTGCTCGGAAGCGAGCAGGTGCTCTCGCTTCCCGTTCCGCCCTTGCGTGATGACGTGCGGGTGCTCGCAAAGCAGCAGAACATCTTCGATTGCATTGGCTTTCCGCGCCGCGACCAGGCGCTTCTGCAGCGCCCACGCCTCCGCGTAGCCCATCAATCCGAGGTCGACCATCTGGCAGTTTTTCACCATTCACCAGTCACGAGTCACCAGTCACTACACATTAATCTGCAAACCCCGCACGCTTGCAAATGCGTCCCCCATCGCTTCCCACACCGTCGGGTGTGCGTGCACCATGTTCATCATGTCGTCGATGGTGCCTTCGAGGTTCAGCACCGCCGCAGCTTCCGCCAGAATTTCCGTCGCCAGCGGCCCGATAATATGAATCCCCAGCACTTCGCCGTACATTTCGTCGGACACCACCTTCACGAATCCGCCGTGATTCCCCAGAATCGTTGCTTTGCTGTTCCCTACAAAGGGAAACTTTCCAACTTTCACTTTGTAGCCCGCGTCGCGCGCCTGTTTTTCGGTCAATCCAATCGAGCCGATCTGCGGCTCGCAATACGTCGCATTGGGAATCCGCGTTTTCACAATCTGATGCGCCGCCTTACCCGCGATGTGCGTTACGGCGATAATTCCTTCCATCATGGCCGCATGCGCCAGTTGCGGAAGCCCCGCAACGATGTCGCCGATCGCGTAGAGCCCCTTCTCTGCCGTCTCCATGTAATCCCCAACGTGCACGAACCCGCGCTCCAGCTTGGCTTTCGATTTCTCCAGGCCGCAGCCATCCGTCATCGCCTTACGACCCACAGCCAGCAGCAGCTTCTCCGCCTGCAGTGTCTGCGCTTTCCCGTCCTTGTCCTTGAACGAAACCGTGACGCCTTTCGCATCCTTCTTCATGGACTCCACCGCGCAACTCGTAAAGATCTGGACGCCCTTTTTCTGAAACGCCTTGGTCAACTCCGCGGAAATCTCTTCGTCCTCCACCGGCACGACGCGCGGCAGCGCTTCGAGAATGGTCACCTGCGTTCCGAAGGAGTTGTAGATGGAAGCGAACTCCACTCCCACGGCTCCGGCTCCAACCACGATCAGAGTTTTTGGAATCTCGGGGAGCTCGATGATCGAACGGTTGGTGAGAATGGTTTTGTGGTCCGGCTCGATGCCGGGCAGAGATTTCGCTTCCGAACCGCTCACCATCAGGATGTTCGAGGCTTCGATCGCCGTCTTCTTGCCGTCCTTCTCAACGCTGATCTTTCCCGGCCCTTCGTATCTTCCCCAGCCCTGCACCCACTCCACTTTGTTTTTCTTGAACAGAAACTCGATGCCTTTCGCATGCTTCTTGACGATCTTGTCTTTCCGCGCCAGGACGTTCGCCCAGTTGATTTTCAGCCCGCTGACCTCAAATCCCAGTTCCGCGCCATTTTTGAAATGATCGTAAACCTCTGCGTGATGCAGCAGCACCTTGGTGGGAATACACCCGACGTGCAAACAGGTTCCGCCGAGAAAGGGATCCTTCTCCACAACGACCGTCTTCAGTCCCAGTTCGCCGGCCCGGATCGCCGCCACATATCCGCCCGGACCGCTCCCGATAATCGCTACATCGTACTTTGCCACTCGTAGTCTCCCTTCCGCAGAGGCCGGGACTGATGACCCGACCTGGCGATCGGATTGCCGCCGCACCAGTGTCACGCTCGAAGAAACTCGAGGGGGTCAGCCCAAAAAGGCGGGGCGCCTGTCGTTCGTCTTACGAACGCCATGCTAAACGTACAAAAAGCCGCCCGCGCTTACGGCGCAGACGGCTGCGTCCCAGTAAACAATAAATTTTAACAGTGGTGCGCCCCCCTCGCAACCTCCTCCGGCGAAGCTGCTTCGGCCTACTCTATTCTCTCCCGCACTCTCCGGCCTGGCCGCGGAAAGCCCTTTCCATGCAGGCGAAGATAAGGAGAATTTTCATTTCCTGCGAATGGCAGGGCGGCATATCAACAGCTTGGCATCGTGGTACCTCTTAAGTGCTGTATATACTTAAAATAACCAGCAAAATTTCACTTGCATTCTAATTTACCTATGGGTACAGTCTGGCACTTATTATCACGGCCCGAAAACCTGAGGTTGCCTTGCGGGTATCCCAGTCATCCATGCGAAGGGAGGAACAACGGACATGGTCATGAAATCCGGGGAACGCTGGCATTGCATGAACCCGGCGTGCCTCTGTGCTGTACTCGTGGAAACTTCCGGCGAATTGGAAGGAAGCCATCCGCGCTGCCCTTGCGGCAGCATCATGAAGAAGGAGTATTCTCCGCCTGTTTTTCGTTACCTCGAATTTTTACATGAGCCGGAGCCGGCGGTTACCGCACAGTCTGATCGTGAGGACTGAACCATGCCCGCAAGAGCTTGGCGAAGTCCCGCGGCCGCGCGTTCTCCCAAATCACTGGCGGCCCGCGGCGGTCTGGTACGCACCTTTGGCGGCCTTGCCACCTTTCTCGTGCTGACTTTCCTCTGCGCGGGAATCTACCTGCTCGAGGACGCCGTCGCGAATCCGCTTGCGGCGCAAGCGGCTGCCCCCATCTTCGCCGCCTTCATCATCGCGCTGGCGGCCATTCTGCTTTTCTACCTCATCAGGCCGGAGAATGGCGCGCCAACATCCCGGACGCAACAGCCGCAGCACGGCGAGTTGCTGCCGAACAAGAATTTGCTCGGGGAAATTGTAGCAATCGGACCCGGAGACCAACGCCGCCAGGACCTGGTCTATCAGCGCGTCTACAGGGACCGCTCGCGCATCCGGCTCTGATTTTTTTCGTGATTCAGGCGCGCGGAATCGCCGGAAAGTACCGTTCTTCCAGGATCGACCGGTGGTGGATCTGGTGTCCTACGGTGATGAAGGCCAGCGCGCGAACAGTCACTTCCTTCTGGCTCGCGACGCCCCGCCGCGGCCAGGCGTCCTCCCGCAAAGAACGAAACAGCGCAACGCTCGCGTTGCGCACCAGCCCAAATTCCTCCGCAAGATCCGCAAGAGTCCGTTCGCCGAATCCTCCATTCCGAACGAAATCCTCCTGTTCGAATGCCGCCAGCGGCGTCTGATCGCCCCGGGCGATGCGCAACGCCCGGTACGCAAAAATACGCTCGGCATCGTTGATATGCCCAAGGACTTCCTTCACCGTCCATTTCCCGGGCGCATACCGAAAACTTCCGTCTCGCTCGCTGCGTGCCGCAAACAGCTGCAGCATTTGCACCCGCTGCGATTCCAGTACACCCAGGACATCGCTGCCTGGAACTTCCGATACGTAGCCCGCGTAAAATTCCGCATATTCCGTCGGCTCGGGTCTCTTCATGGGGCTCCTCACTCCTTGGAACGGAAATTATACCGCTGCGACAAACGCCAGCCTACTTGGAACTGCGGCTTCCCCTCGCAAGCGCAAGCAGTGAGTTTGCATACTTAGGCGGGGACGGCAACAACCATTTCGGCCTCCCATCGCGTGCAATCTCCCCTTCTTGTTTTGCAGCGCTTATTGCAAGATAGCCCGTGCTTATGACCGCACTCGATCGCACGACCATGTGCGTGGCATTCCAGGGCGAACCCGGCGCCTTCAGCGAGGCCGCCGCCATCCAGCTTCTTGGCGAACGCATCACCACTGTTCCACGTGCAACGTTCGATGCCGCTTTCCGCGCCATCGAGGAACGCTCCGCTGACGCGCTGATCGCGCCCGTCGAAAATACCCTCGCCGGATCCGTCGTGCGCGTGTATGACCTTCTGCTGCAGAGCCCGCTCACCATCGTCGCGGAAACCATCCTGCCCATCGAACACCATCTCATCGGTTGTCCCGGCGCCACCTTGCAGGGCCTCCGCTCCGTGGCCTCGCATCCCATGGCTCTGGCGCAGTGTGAGCGTTTTTTCTCGTCCCATCCGGAATTGAAGCGCGCGCCCGCGGAAGATACCGCCGGCAGTGTCCGGGAAGCTCTCGCTCGCGGCGATAAATCCGGCGCAGCGATTGCCGGACGCCGCGCCGCCGACCTTTATCGCGGCGTGATTCTTGCCGAGGACATCCAGGACAACGCGGAAAATTTCACTCGATTCGTTCTTCTAGTTCCAGAAAAAGACGCCGCTGCATGGCTCTCAGCCGAAGCGCGCAAAATATCCCTCGCAATGCGTCTCGCCCACCGTCCCGGCGCGCTCCTTGCCTCCCTCGAACCCTTCGCAAAACATAGCGTCAACCTCCTTAAGATCGAAAGCCGGCCGATTCACGGCCGCCCCTGGGAGTATCAGTTCTTCATCGACGTTGAAGCCGCCGACGTCGCGCGCCTCGATCAAGCCCTCACCGAAGTCCGCAAAGCCACAAGCGAACTCCGCGTCCTCGGCCGCTACGCCGCCGCCTCTCGCTAGACGCCGGGCGCTTCATCTTGTCCCAAAAGCAAGAGGGCCAGCTGAATCGCCGGCCCTCCTTTCTTTATCTCATTGCTTCTTTGCGTCGTTACTTCATTCTTTAGCAGTAGCTGCACTCCGCGTCGCCCATCCCGCCAGCGTTGGAAATATCGTCCTTCATTCGCCGCAGACGCCGTCCGAGCCGCTCCGCCAATTGGTGCCTCGCGCGCCACAACCGCGCCTTCAGCGTATTCTCGGTGACTCCGAGTTTCTTCGCGGCTTCGCCCGTCGAATAGCCCTGCACTTCGCGCAGCACGAACGCCGTTCGCAGCAGCGGCGAGAGCTCGTCCAGATTCTCGCTGATTATTTCCCGAATTTCCGTGCTTGCGAACACTTGCTCCGGATTCGGCCCGTCATCCGCAAAGCGCTCCGCTGCCGGCAACTCATCCTCGCGCGGCGATTCGTCCAGCGAAACCGCCGGCCGCGCCTTCGCGCTCCGCCGCCGCATCAGCGCCGCGTTGATCACGATGCGCGTCAGCCACGTCGAAAACTGCGAGCGGCCCTCGAACCTCTTCAAGTTGCGGTACGCCGACAGCATTCCGTCCTGCAGCGCGTCTTCCGCGTCTTCCGTGTTGCCCAGCACCCGCAATGCCGTCTGAAACAACGGCCGCTGGTAACGCCGGAAGAGGGTTTCCACCGCCTGGTGGTCGCCTCGCTTTCCAGCGCGGATCAGCTTGTCTTCGGTCAGTTGCGTTCCTACTGCCACTTGCGTTGCCATCGTCTTCCCCCCATACAGTCTGAAAACTCGTTGCAGAATCCCGCCGCTCGTCGGTACGTTCCTCAATGCACCGGCATGGTGCCCGCCGCGACTCGCGGCTTCCTCATCAGCAGCAAAACCGGGATGATCGCGAAAAATACGATCCCAAGCATCTTGAAATTGTCGATAAACGCCAGCATCACTGCCTGCCGTTGCACGGTGTTGTAAATCATTCCGTGTGCCTGCGCGCTGGCGTGCGCCACCGTCGAGCCCGCCGCCACCAGTTTCGTCTGCAAGCCGTTCAGCATGTTGTGATACGACGCGCTGTAATCGTTGACGCCCTCCATCAGCCGCGATTGATGAAACTGTGCGCGGCGGTCCAGCATCGTCGTCACCGTCGCGATTCCCACGCTGGCCCCGATATTCCGCGCCAAATTAATGATCCCCGTGCCCATGTTGGTTTTTTCTCGCGGCACGTACGCAAACGCCGCCACGTTGATGGGAATGAACAGAAACGCCAGCCCGAAGCTTTGCAGCATGCGCGCCCGCACCGCGTGCCCATAATCCAGCCCCAAGTCCCAGCCCGCCATCACGAACAGCGCCGACGCCGACACGATGCACCCGAACGTGATGAGAATCCGCGTGTCCACTTTCGACACCAGTATCCCAACCACCGGCATCATGCACATGATCACCGCGCCGCCCGGCGACAGCGCCATTCCCGCCAGTTGCGCCGTATATCCCATCAGTTCCTGCAACAACTGCGGGATCAATACCGTGCTGGCGTACAGCACGAAGCCCAGGAAAAACATCGCTGTCGTCGCGATCGCAAAGTTGCGATCCTTCAGCATGCGCAAATCGACGACCGGCTCCTTCTGCCGCAGTTCCCACAGAATTCCCGCGATGATTCCGAACACCATCAACACGAAAAACACGCGGAGGAAATTCGACGACAGCCAATCCTCGCGCTGCCCCTTATCCAAAATAATTTGCATGCTCCCCAGGCCCAGGCTGATCAATCCGATTCCGATGTAGTCGATCCGGAAACCGCTCTTCACGCTCGCCCGCTTCATGTACGGCGGGTCGCTGATCAAAAGATTGGTCAGGATGAGCGAAATGATTCCTACCGGAACGTTGATGTAAAAAATCCATCTCCACGAAAAATTGTCCGTGATCCACCCGCCTAACCACGGGCCAATGGTGGGGGCAACAACTACTGCTAGTCCGTACACTGCAAACGCCATGCCACGCTTCTCCAGCGAAAACGTGTCGTTGAGAATCGCCTGCTCGCTTGGCTGCAGCCCTCCGCCGCCCACGCCCTGCAAAATCCGGAAAGTCACCAGCACGCCCAGGCTCGGCGCCAGCCCGCACAAAAACGAACTCACCGTGAACAGCGCCACGCATGACATGTAAAACCGCTTCCGTCCCATCAGCCCGGAGAGCCAGCCCGACAGCGGCAGCACGATCGCGTTCGAAACCAGGTACGACGTCAGCACCCACGTGGATTCATCGCGCCCCGCCGACAAATTCCCCGCGATATGCGGCAGCGCCACGTTCGCGATGGACGTGTCCAGCACTTCCATGAACGTCGCGAGCGTCACCGTAATGGCGATCACCCAGGGGTTGATCGTCCCGTCCGGCATCCGCAGCTTCGCTAGAATCCTGTTTCGCATCGCGCTCGAAACTCTGGCTCCTACTGTTTCTACGTACGACCGCTGCAATCCCTATCTTTATTCCGCGTTAATTCGTAATCACCGTCGCGTCCACGTTCATCCCCGGCCGCAAGACCGCTTTCTCCGAGGGAATCGGATCCAGCACGATCTTCACCGGAATCCGCTGCACCACTTTCACGTAATTTCCCGTCGCGTTTTCCGGCGGCAGCAGGCTCAGCACCGAGCCCGTCGCCCCCGCGATCGAATCCACATGTCCGCTGAACGTCTTCCCATACGTATCCACTTTCACTTCCGCCTTCTGTCCGGCCTTCATCTTCCTCAGTTGCGTCTCTTTGAAATTTGCTGTCACCCAGACGTCGTTCAGCGGCACAACCACCAGCAGCCCCTGCCCCGCCTGCACGATCTGTCCCGTCTCCACCTGCTTGTGCGTCGCAACTCCGTCCACCGGCGCCGTAATTTCCGTGTAGCTCAAATTCAATTGCGCCGCGTCCAGCGCCGCTCGCGCTTGCTCCACTTTCGCCAGCTTCCCCTGCGCATCCGCAGTTCTCATGCTCACCTGTCTGACGTCCGCTCGCGCCGACGTCACTCCCGCTCGCGCTTGCTCTACGCGTGCTCGCGCCGCATCCCGCTGCGCCTTGGCCACCTCTACGTTGCGGCGCGCCTGCTCCAGTTTTTCCTGATCCGCTCTCAGCGCGCTCGCGCTCGCATCCGCGTTGGCCTTCGCCGCGTCATACTGCTGCTTCGATATCTCGCCCTTTTGCATCAGCGGCGTGTAGCGCGCCAGGTCCGCTTTGGCCAGCTCCGCATTCGCCTGGCTCTTCTCCACGTTCGCCTGCGCCCACGCCAAATCCGCCGTCTGGGCCTGCTCGTAAGTCGACTGCGCCCGCGCCAGGTCCGCCTGCGCTCCCTGCAATTGCGCGTCGGCGCTCGAATTTCCGCTCGCCACGTTCTCCCGCGTACGCGGCACGTCCACTCCCGCCGACCGCGCTTCGCTTTCCGCCAGCGCCAGCGCTGCCTTCGCTTGATCCAGCGCCGCCTGGTAATCGCGCGGGTCAATCTTCACCAGCACTTGTCCCGCTTTCACCGCCTGGTTGTCCTCCACCAAAACTTGCGCCACGCGCCCATACACTTTCGAAGCCATCGGCGTGATGTGCCCGTCCACCTGCGCATCGTCCGTCGACTCCCGGTTGTGGTAGTACAAAAGCAAGCCCACCACCGCCGCGACCAGCACGATTCCGCCCAGGATCAATCCCCGCCTCACCTTCGGATTGGCAAATCCCTTGGGAGCAGGCGCCTCCAGCTCCAGTTCTTCGGTGACCTTTGGCGCCTTCGTCGCGTTTTCTAGTCCGACTTCGATCTCGATGCTCATCGTCCCCTCACCCCTATTTCGAATAAACCTTTTCCATTTGTCCGATCGACCGCGCCAGGTCCGCGCGCGCCTGGTTGAACCGGTATAGCGCCGCGATCTGGTTGTCGTTCGCGCGCGACAGCGCATCCTGCGCTTGGATCACTTCGATGTTGTTCGCCACTCCCGCCTTGAACCGGTCCCGCGCCTGATCCACTTCCTCTTTCGAAAGCACCACCCCCAGATTCGCCACCTGCACTTCATTTCGCGCCGAGCTCAGATTGAGCAGCGCCGTCTTTACGTCCAGCGCGATCTGGTTCCGCAAATCAGCTTGCTGCTGCTCCAGTTTTCGAATCTCCAGGTCTGCTCTCACAATCTCCGCATGAATCCTTCCGCCCGTGAAAATCGGAAGATTCACGCTCGCCTGGTACGTGTACGTCGGCAGCGTCGTGTTCCCCGAAGTTCCCACATACGCAAAATCTCCGTCGAACCGCAGCGACGGCAGCCGTGAAAACTGCGCCGCCTTCTTCTGCGATCCTGCCGCCTTGATCTGCGATTCCATCGCTTTCCATTCCTGCCGCTCCGCCAGCGCCAGCTCCAGGCTCGTCTCTACTTCCGGTTGCGGTGTATCAAAAAAACTCAGCGAATCCCCAAGTTCGATCGGTTGCCTTGGATCCAGGTTCAGCAGTCGGCTCAATCCGTACAAAAAAGTCTCGCGATCCGTCTCTGCCTGGATCAATCTCTGTTTCTCGTTTTGCAGCTCCACATTCGCACGCAGCGTATCAATGCCCGTTCCCACTCCCTCTTTCTGCAAGTCCGCCGCCTGGTCGTACAGGGCTTGTGCCAGTTCCACGCGCGACTGCGAGGCCTGCACATTGGCCACCGCCCGCAGCGTTCCGATGTACTGCGACACCACCAGCAAAATCACTTGCTCGCGCGTCGATAGGCTGTTCGCCTTGCTGGCGCTCATCGTTTCCCGCGCCGCTTGATACCTCTTCCAAAGCGTTAAATCGAAAACCGGCCCGCCGAACGTCGGCCCCGCGGAAAAAACTTGATACGGCCCAAGTGTCTTCGGAAATCCCGGAAATGGCGTCTTGCCCCCAAACTGCGCCAGCAAGTTCACTTTCTGCGCTTCATCCGAAATCTTTGCGTTTACCTGCGGCAACAATTCCGATCGCGCGATGTTTTTGTCCTGCTCGCTCTGCGCCGCGGTCAAAATCGCAATCTGTGCCGTCGGGTTCTGCTTCAGCGCCAGCCCCACTGCCTGATCCAGCGTCAATTTCAGCGCCTGCGTTGGCGCGTCGGCCGGCAAATGAGTTTGTTGCTTTGTCCCCTGCGCGTGCGCCAGTCCTGGATACACAATCAAGTTGAAGAACAGCACGTAAAAAATAATGTGCGAACCCTTCCGCCGTTCTTTGCTCTTCTCGTGATGCTTCTCGCTCGCGTCCGAGACGATTTCACGCACGACTGCCTGATTCAGGCAGCCTTCCGCAATCAGCCGCCCCCCTTGCCGGTGAATCTCTTTCAACAGCACCTTGCCGCTTGCATCGATGAAACTCACGCCGCAAAGATCAATGTGAAACTTCTCGCGAGGTGCGGCTGCATGCAATTCCCGCCAGCATTGCTCCAGCGCCCCTACCCAGGGCCCCGCCAACCGGCCTTCTACAGCCAGTACGGTCTTCCCACGCCTTTTTTCCGTCGTAACTCGCAACATGAAATACGCCCCGTTCGCTCTAATTAGATGCATGACCAGCACCATTTGATGTTAAATTTTGACTAACTGCAACATGCACATAAATAATGGCTTAGATATGAATTCACGCAGAAAGGCGAAGAGCGTTGTGACCTTATATGGTCAATAGATTAGAAGACGTCACATTATTTATGATTATATATGGGCACTCATCCCGCCACGCTCTCGCTTTTCCCCCTCGAAATTGCCTTAGTTTGACCCGTTTCCAATCTCCACAAACGAGTCCACACGCAACCCCAGCGGCAGCGGCTGCGCCGGGTCCAACTCCACCAGCGTCTCCAATATCTTCGTGTCCACGTGCTCTGACGGCTCGTCCGTCCGCACATTCTTCTTCCCAAGAATCCGTCCCACTCGAATTACGTGGCCCCGGAATTTTCGTGTCCCGTACGCCTCGGCCGTCACGTACGCCTGCTGTCCCACCTTCAATTTTGAAACGTCGCTCTCATCCACATCCAGTCGCACCCGCAGCGTCGAGTCGTCCGCCATCGTGATTACCGGCGAATCGAATTGCGTTGAGACGCTCTCTCCGTTGTGCCGCAGTTTTCTCAGAATCACTCCGCTGATCGGCGCGCGAATGTAACTCTTCTCCAGGTAAGCTCGCGACTCCGCCAGCCTCGCCCGCGCTAAAGCTACTTCGGCCTCCGCCTTCGCTCGATCCTCTTCTCTGGCTTCCGCGTCAATCAGCGCAAAATGCTGTGCAGCTTGCTCGTATTGTGCTCGCGCTACCTGGAATACCCGTTCATAGCGATCCGCCTCATCTCGCGAAATCACGTTGCGCTCCGCCAGCCCTCGCCGTCTCTCCGCTTCGTTCTTTGCGTTGTTCAGCACCGCCTTCGCCGCCTGCAGCGAAGCTTCTGCCTCGCGCCGTTCTTGCGCTCGTGCTCCATTCACCGTTCGCCGCAATTCTGCTTCGCGTTGCGCCAGCTCCGCCTCTTCCCCCGCTACTCGT
>Ga0209056_10006977_pt1 | contig 11644 bp, 8 predicted proteins | sample GraSoiAngelo_114_FD_185876 | JGI IMG/M metagenome (GOLD analysis project Ga0209056, IMG submission 185876) | Grasslands soil microbial communities from the Angelo Coastal Reserve, California, USA - 14_0903_13_40cm (SPAdes) (version 2) | ecosystem: Environmental > Terrestrial > Soil > Grasslands ... | reverse complement strand
GTTCGAGCTTCTCCCGGAGCCCCCGAAGGACCGCCCGCCGCTCTCCTGGCCCAACTGGCCGATGATCCTCCGCACCTCGTCCTCGCACGAGGAGGGCGTGATCCGCGACTGGAGCATCAACACGAAGCGCTTCTCGGGCGACGCGCACGGCAACGTGAAGAAGCTCCACGGCGTCCGCCTCGAGTGGGCACAGGACAATGGCCGGCCGGTGATGAAGGAGATGCCGGGCAGCGAGTTCGAACTGGACTGCGACCTGGTGCTCCTCGCGCTCGGCTTCCTCGGCCCCGAGACCGATACGGTCATCGGCCAGCTCGGTTGCGCGCTGACCGAGCGCGGCAATGTGAAGGCCGGGCCGGACTACCAGACGACGGTGCCGGGCGTGTTCGCGTGCGGGGATGCGCGCCGCGGGCAGTCGCTCGTCGTGTGGGCGATCTGGGAGGGGCGGGAGGCGGCGCGGGGGGTGGACGCGTACCTGATGGGGGAGACGTTCCTGCCGGCGAGCCCGGAGCTGTAGCGTCGATGGCCGGCCGACCACGGCGCGTGGACGACTACTTCGCCGCGGAGGCCAGCTCAGTGATCCACCACGAGTACGGCAGGATCTTCGCGACGGCGGGAGCGTCGGTCGCGCACAACCACATCCCCGCGAACATCTGACGCACCTGCGGGCGGCGCTGCGGGGCACGCAGTGCTCGGCCTTCGGGGGTTATTTCCGGCTGTCGACGCTGGGCGGCGTCTAGACGCGTCTAGACGTACCCGGATGCGATGGTGATCTGCGGACCCCCGACGCTCGTCTCGGGCAGCACCGACACGGTGACGAGTGCTGCCCGCTCGTGGAAATTCTGTCCGAACTCGGCTACCAGGGCACCTGGACGAGCCTCTATCGTTCGTTCGCGTACGGCAGCTACATCAAGTACGCCACGGCGACGAACGCCAAAGCATGGCTGAGCTTCAGTGGGCGAAGCATCGCCTGGGTGGCCACGAAGAGCGCGACCTCGGGGCGGGCGTGGATCTACGTGGATGGGAGCTACGTCCAGACGGTCGACCTGTACTCGACGACCACCTACGGGAAGCGGGTGGCCTTCAGCAAGTCGTGGTCGACCTCGGGCACGCACTCGCTGCAGGTCGTGGTGGAGGGGACGTCCGGTCGTCCGGCGGTGGATGTCGACGCCTTCGTGGTGCTCCGCTGAGCGGGACGGGCAGTCGGCCCTGTGATGTCGAGGGGTCGGGGCACTCGGCGCGGCGCCGGGGTGTGAGCGCGGAAGGAATCAGGCGCTCGCATCCGGCGCCGCGGTGCCTTTCGGGGCAGGCATCCCCGAGTGCGCATCGTGGTACCGGACCCTCACCCGCCGGCTCGCCACCTGTCCCGGCTTCATGGTCTGCCAGATCGACGGACGCGAAGCGGTTCGCATGCGTCCAGCGCCGCGCGCGCGAAGGCTTCGCTCGCGATCGCGACCGACGAGGCGGCGAGCGCATCCTGCCGGTCGAGGACGTGCCGCGACAGCTCGGCGGAAGCCAGACGCACCACTACCGCCGCGTCGGTTCGCTGACGGACGGCGAGCGCCACTTGAAGATTGGTCGCATCCGAATCGGTCAGGGCCAGGACGATCTTGGCGTCGACCAGACCCGCGAGGTCCAGGGTCTCGGCGACCGATGCGTCGGCGACGATCACGTGATGACCGGCAGCCCGGAGGGCGTTCACGTTGCGAGAGCTGCCGTTTCGCTCGATCAGGACGACCCGCTCGTCGTGCTCGGCGAGGATGCCGGCCACGCGCAGCCCGACGTTGCCCGCCCCGGCGATCACGACGTGGCCCCGTCGCCGCACGGGAACACGCCCCTGCAGGCGCTCGAAGCGACGCGCCACCAGGACGTCGGCGAGCAGGGCGTAGAGCACGGCCAGGAACGTCGCGCCGCCGAACATCAGGAGCATGCCCAGCAGCTTGTCCACGTCGGACGCCGCCCGCAGCGAGATGTCGCCGTAGCCTACGGTCATGACGGTCGTCCAGACGAAGTAGAGGGCATCGATCAGCCGGAGATGGAGCGCGAAGGCGAAGTACACCGTCGACGGGACGACGAGCGCCAGGAGGCCGAGGAACAGGCCCACCAGCATGCGGTCGAGCCGGAGCCGCCACCCGCCGCGCCGGCGAGGCAACCCGGCCTCGTCCCGAATCGGGCGCGCCGGTGAAGGCTCGGCCAGGGCGCGCAAGGCGAGGTCGGCGAAGACCGGCGCGGCGACCGCCGACGTGCTGAGGATCACCACCCCCTCGAGCGTCGCGCGCAGATACGCGCCGAGCGCGGGATCGAAGAGCCGGATGACCAGCGGCAGCTCGGGACGCAGCCGGCGCGCGGCGAGGGCCGCGTCGATGTTCTCGGCGTCGTCGTCCGCGGTGAGGACGAGCACGTCGGCCGACTGCAGGCCGGCGGCCAGAAGCTCGCCGCCGATCCGGGCCGACCCGACCGTGAAGGAAACGCCCAATCGGCCCAGCTCGTGCGCCGAGCGAGCAGCATCGGCGGGGGAGATCAGCGCGCTCGGCACGGCGCCCGCTTCCACCAGCCGCTCGATCACGGCCAGGCCGAGCGGATCGAGGCCGGCGACGAGGATTGACGGCGCCGCCACCTCAATCTCGCGCCAGGTCGGCGAGGAAGCGCGCGACCAGCGCCGTCCAGCCCGTCTGGTGGCTCGCGCCGAGTCCCTGCCCGGTCTCGGCGTGGAAGTACTCGTGGAAGAGGACGAGGTCCCGCCAGTGGGGATCCGTCGCGTAACGCGCCTCCGTGCCGTGGCAGGGACGGCGCCCCTCGGCGTCGGGCAGGAAGAGGCGTGCAAGGCGCCCGCTCAGCTCCCGGGCCACCTCACGCAGGTTCATCAGCCGGCCCGAGCCGGTCGGGCACTCGACGCGGAGCTCCTCGCCGTAGAAGTGGTGGAAGCGCTCGAGCGCCTCGATCAGCAGGTAGTTCATCGGGAACCAGATCGGCCCCCGCCAGTTGGAGTTCCCGCCGAAGAGCGGCGTCTCGGACTCGCCCGGGGCATACTCCACGCGCCACTCCACGTCGCCGTCGCGCAGGACGTAGGGGTGCTCGCGGTGGACGCGGGAGAGCGAGCGGATCCCGTACGGCGAGAGGAATTCGTTCTCGTCGAGGAGATAGCGGAGGACGCGCAGCAGGCGCTGGCGCGACGGGATCGCCAGCAGCCGGTGCGTGCGCTCGGGGGAGATCTCGAAATAGGAGATGTGGCGCGCGAGGTCCGGACGGTTCTCGAGGAACCAGTGCAGGCGCCGCTGAAAGCCGGGGAAGCGCGTGATCGCCTCGTCGTCGAGGATCTCGACGGCGAACAGCGGCACGAGCCCCACCAGCGAGCGCACCCGGAGCGGAATCTGACGGCCGCCGATGCGCAGCTGGTCGTAGTAGAAGCCGTCCTCTTCGTCCCAGAGGCCCGTGCCGCCGAGCGTATTCATCGCATCGGCAATGGCGACGAAGTGCTCGAAGAACTTCGACGCCAGGTCCTCGAGCGCGGGGTTGTCCCTTGCGAGCTCGAGAGCCATGGCCAGCATCGTGACACAGAAGAAGGCCATCCACGCCGTGCCGTCGGCCTGCTCGAGGTGCCCGCCCGTCGGCAGCGGCCGCGAGCGGTCGAAGACGCCGATGTTGTCGAGGCCGAGGAACCCGCCCGAGAAGAGGTGCCTGCCGTTGACGTCCTTCCGGTTCACCCACCAGGTGAAGTTGAGCACGAGCTTCAAGAAGCTGCGCGAGAGGAAAAGCCGGTCCCGCGCGCCGCGCGGCCCGGTCATCTTGTAGACGCGCCAGCAGGCCCAGGCGTGCACGGGCGGATTCACGTCGCCGAGCGCGAACTCGTAGGCAGGCAGCTGGCCGCTCGGGTGCATGTACCACTCGCGCAGGAAGAGGACGAGCTGCTCCTTGGCGAACGCGGGGTCGAGGACGGCGACCCCGAGCATCTGGAAGGCGAGGTCCCAGGCGGCGTACCACGGATATTCCCACTTGTCGGGCATCGAGATGACGTCGCGGTTGTAGAGGTGCGGCCAGTCGCAGTTGCGGCCCTGCTGACGGGAGGCCGGTGGCGGCGGTTGCCCGGGATCGCCCTGCAGCCATTGCTGCGCCACGTAGTGGTAGAATTGCTTCGTCCACAGAAGCCCGGCCCCGGCCTGCCGCATGACGCGACCCTGCTCGACGGGGCAGGCCGCGGGAATGCGCGCTGCGTAGAACGCGTCCGCCTCGGCGATGCGCTCCGCGAACAACCGCTCGAAGACGGCGCCGAAGGGCCGCTCGGGCGCCTCGTCCTCGGCGAACAGGCGCAGCCGCAGCGTGACCGCGCCCCCGGGGGGCAGCGTGAGCCGGTAGTGGGCCGCGGCCTTGGTGCCGACGTCGTCGGGATTCACGGCCGCCGCGCGGTCGTGGACGACGTATTGGTGGAAGGCGTCCTTGACCCAGCGGTTCGCGCTCGGCGCGCCGAAGAGCCGCTCCGCGTTGGTCTCGTTGTCGGTGAAGAGGAGCGCGGGCGGGCGCGCATCGGGGCCGGGCGCGGCGGCCAGGCGGAAGCGGCCGAGGGTGGCGTGGTCGGCCAGCAGCAGGCTCTCGCCGCCGCGCGCGATCCGAGGCTGCGCCCAGTAGCCCTCGCCCGTGCGACCCCAGGACCAGGTGTTGCGGAACCAGAGCGTGGGGAGCACGTGGAGGACGGCGGCCTCGGGGCCGCGGTTGGTCAGGGTCAGGCGGATCGCGATGTCGTTCGGCGCCGCCTTCGCGTACTCGGCGAGCACGTCGAAATAGCGGTCGCCGTCGAAGACGCCGGTGTCGGTCAGCTCGAACTCGGGCTCGCGCGGCCCCCGACGCCGGTTCTCGTCGACCAGGCGGGCGTAGGGGAACTCGGCCTGCGGATACTTGTAGAGCGCCTTCAGATAGGCGTGGGTGGGCGTCGAGTCGAGGTAGAAGTAGCACTCCTTCACGTCCTCGCCGTGGTTGCCCTCACCGTTGGTGAGGCCGAAGAGCCGCTCCTTGAGGATCGGGTCGCGGCCGTTCCAGAGCGCGAGCGCGAAGCAGAGCCGGCACTCGCGGTCGGTGATGCCGAGCAGCCCATCCTCACCCCAGCGGTAGGCCCGGCTGCGCGCGTGGTCGTGGGGGAAGTAGTCCCAGCAGGCGCCATCCGGCGAGTAATCCTCGCGCACGGTGCCCCACTGACGCTCGGAGAGGTAGGGACCCCAGCGCTTCCAATTCTTCTCCCGCCGGGCGTCCTCCGCGAGGCGCCGGGCCTCGGCAGTGCGCGGGTCGCGACCGCTCATCCCTCAGGCCGTCTGCACGACGCCAGCCGCAGCACCTCGGCCACCGACCAGGCCCGGCCGCGCGAGCGTGTGCGGCAGCTCGCCGTCCGCGATCTCGCTGACATGCCCGAGGCGCGCTCCGTCGACATGGACGAGCAGCGGCGCGAGGACGCGCTCGCGTGCCGCCCTGCGGCCCCGGGGAGATTCGGGCGGAAGATCGAAGGGCCGATGACATGGTCGCTGCCCCGGCCTTCATCGACACGTTCGAGGGAAAATTGCAAGACGTCTTGACGGTGGGGTGCACACGACCCGCTCGTGCGCAGCAGGCGGCCTGAGCCACTCACTCTTCTTTCCTTGACACGGCCCCCGCAAGGGCTGTACTCGCGGGGGGTCGCGAGGGAGGGTCGGGCTCCGTGCATGAGTGAGGACGGCCGCGTCACGTATCGTCCGGCGGATCCCTGCCTGCTCGTCTTGTTCGGCGCGACCGGCGATCTGGCCAAGCGGAAGCTTCTGCCGGCGCTCTGCAACCTGGCGCAGAACGGTCTGCTCGCGCGCGAGTTCTCCGTCGTGGGCATGGCGCGTGAAGACCTGAGCCACGAGGAGTTCCGGCGCCGCATCGGCGAGGCGATGCGGGAGTTCGGCCCGAAGAACATGGATCCAGCGCTCTGGGCCCGGCTCGAGAGCCGCCTCTACTACGCGCGGGGACAGTTCGGGGACCCCGAGGCCTACAAGGCGCTCTCCCAGTTGCTCGAAAAGACGGACCGCGAGGGCGGGACGCAGGGCAACTACCTCTACTACCTCGCGACTCCCCCGTCCGTGTTCCCGGAGATCGCCGCGCAGCTCGGTCGCGCGGGTCTGGCGCAGGGCGGCGAGCACCGCGCCGGCTGGACGCGGATGATCGTCGAGAAGCCCTTCGGGCGAGACCTGGATTCCGCCCGCGCCCTCAATCGGAGCCTGCTGCAGGGGTTCGACGAGGACCAGCTCTATCGCATCGATCACTACCTCGGGAAGGAGACGGTGCAGAACCTCCTGGTGTTTCGCTTCGCCAACGGCATCTTCGAGCCGATCTGGAACCGCCGCTACGTCGACCACGTCCAGATCCTCGTCTCGGAGAGCGTCGGAGTGGAGAACCGGGGACGATATTACGAAGAGGCGGGCGTGCTGCGGGACATGATCCAGAACCACATGTTCCAGCTCCTCGCGCTGGTGGCGATGGAGCCGCCCATCTCCTTCGCGGCGCGCGCCGTGCGGGACGAGAAGGTGAAGGTGCTGCACGCCGTCGGCAGGTTGCAGCCCGAGGACATCATCCAGCGCACGGTGAGGGGCCAGTACGGCAAGGGCTTCGCGAGCGACAAGCCGGTCCCTGCCTATCGCAGCGAGCCGCACGTCTCGCCGACCTCGACCACGGAGACCTACGCGGCCCTCAAGCTCTTCGTCGAAAATTGGCGCTGGGCCGACGTCCCGTTCTACCTCCGCTCGGGGAAGCGGCTGCCGACGCGCGAGACCCAGATCGTCATCCAGTTCCGGCGGGCGCCGCTGCTGCTCTTCCGCGACATGCCGGGCGGCGAGCTGGCGCCGAATCGCCTGGTCGTGCACATCCAGCCCGACGAACGAATCCGGATGCGCTTTCAGGCGAAGCTCCCCGGTCCGGGTGTGCACCTCGCGAACGTCGACATGGAGTTCCGCTACGCCGACCTGGCGCCCGCGAGTCCCGGGACCGGGTACGAGACCCTGCTCTACGACTGCATGACCGGCGACGCGACCCTGTTCCACCGTTCCGACATGGTCGAGGCGGCGTGGACGATCGCCACGCCCATCCTGGACGTCTGGCAGGCGCTTCCGCCCCGCGACTTTCCGAACTATGCGTCCGGCACCTGGGGTCCGCGGTCGGCCGACGAGCTCATCGAGCGGGACGGGCGTCAGTGGTCGAACCCGGATGTCTGACGTGCCGATCCCGGGCCGGAGTTTCCCCTTCGCGCCCGCGAGCGTGTAGCTCGGGCAGGGAGGTCAGATGCAACTCGCGATGATCGGTCTCGGACGGATGGGAGCCAACATGGTGCGCCGGCTGCTGCGCGGCCGGCACGAGGTCGTGGTCTACGACCGCGCGCCGGCGGCGGCCGAGGCCGTGGCCCGGGAGGGCGCGACCGCGGCCGCGTCGCTCCGGGACCTGGTCGCCCGGCTCGCCCGTCCGCGCGCCGCCTGGGTGATGGTGCCGGCCGGCGGGCCGACGGAGGAGACGATCGGGCAGCTGGCGGCGCTCATGCAGAGCGGCGACATCATCATCGACGGCGGCAACAGCTTCTTTCAGGACGACGTCCGGCGCGCGCGCACGCTGCGGGAGAAGGGCATCCAGTACGTGGACGTCGGCACGAGCGGCGGCATCTGGGGGCTCGAACGCGGCTATTGCATGATGGTGGGAGGGGAGCCGCCGGTGATCGTACATCTCGACCCGCTGCTCCGCACCCTGGCGCCCGGCCCGTTCCCCGGGGTGACGCCCAAGACCACGGCGGAGGCCGGCTACCTGCACTGTGGACCCGCGGGCGCCGGCCACTTCGTCAAGATGATCCACAACGGCATCGAGTACGGGCTCATGCAGGCCTACGCCGAGGGCTTCGAGATCATGCGCCAGGCCGGCTCCGAGAAGGTGAAGGCGGAGCACCGCTACCGGATCGACCTGCACGCGATCGCGGAGGTCTGGCGGCACGCCAGCGTCGTCAGCTCCTGGCTCCTCGATCTGCTGGAAATCGCGCTCCGCGCGGATCCGGAGCTCGCCGCGTACACAGGCTTCGTGCAGGACTCCGGTGAGGGCCGATGGACGATCCAGGCGGCGATCGACGAGGACGTCCCGGCCAACGTGCTCACCACCGCGCTCTACACGCGCTTCCGCTCCCGCGAACAGGAGTCGTTCGCCGAGAAGGTCCTGTCGGCGCTGCGCAAGCAGTTCGGCGGTCACACCGAGCGCCCCACCGGCGGCTGAGCGGAACATGGCGGCCACTAGCGCGCCCGATCTCGACCGGCTCTGCATCAATACCATCCGCACGCTCGCCATGGACGCCGTGCAGCAGGCGAACTCCGGCCATCCCGGAACGCCGATGGCCATGGCGCCCGTGGCCTACTGCCTGTGGCAGCGCTTCCTGCGCTTCGACCCCGACGATCCGATCTGGCCCGACCGCGACCGGTTCGTGCTCTCGATCGGCCACGCGTCGATGCTGCTCTACGCCCTGCTGCACCTCTGCGGCGTCAAGGCCGTCAACGCCCAGTACGAGCGCCTCGGCGAGCCGTCGGTGACGCTCGACGACATCAAGCGCTTCCGGCAGCTCGACTGCAAGTGTCCGGGCCATCCGGAGTACCGCTGGACCTCGGGGGTGGAGACGACCACCGGGCCGCTCGGGCAGGGCGTGGCCACCAGCGTCGGCATGGCAATCGCCGGCCGCTGGATGGCGAGCTACTTCAATCGCCCCGGGTTCGACATGTTCGCTTACGACGTCTACGCGCTGTGCGGCGACGGCGACATGATGGAGGGCATCAGCGGCGAGGCCGCGTCGCTCGCGGGCCACCTGAAGCTCCCGAACCTCTGCTGGGTCTACGACAACAATCGGATCACGATCGAGGGACATACCGAGTGGGCGTTCAGCGAGGACGTCGCCACGCGCTTCCTCGGCTATGGCTGGAACGTCACGCGGGTTGGGGACGCCAACGACCTCGAGATGCTGGAGCGGGCCTTCAGGACCTTCCAGCGGACTGTCGACCGGCCCACCTTGATCATCGTCGACAGCCACATCGCCTACGGCGCGCCGAGCAAACAGGACTCGAGCGCGGCCCATGGCGAGCCGCTGGGCGAGGAGGAGATCCGGCTGACCAAGCGTGCCTATGGGTGGCCGGAGGATGCGAAGTTCCTCGTGCCCGACGGCGTGCGGGAGCACCTCCGGCGCGGCTTGGGTGCGCGGGGCGGGACGCTCCGCAGCGAGTGGTTCGCTCGCTTCGAGCGCTACCGCGCGACGCATCCCGAGCTGGCCGACGACCTCTACCGCATGCAGCACCGGGAGCTGCCGGACGGCTGGGACCGGGATCTGCCGACGTTCGCGCCCGACGCGAAGGGCCTTGCGGGACGGGACGCGTCCGCGAAGGTGCTCAACCTCCTCGCCCGCAACGTACCCTGGCTGCTGGGCGGCTCTGCCGACCTGGCCCCGTCGACCAAGACCCGGCTCACGTTCGACGGAGCCGGCGACCTCACGGCGAGCTCACCCGGCGGGAGGAACCTGCACTTCGGGATCCGGGAGCATGCGATGGGGGCGGTCCTGAACGGCCTCTCCCTGGCGAAGATCCGTCCCTACGGCTCCGGCTTCCTCATCTTCAGCGACTACGCACGGCCCGCCATCCGGCTCGCCGCTCTCATGGAGATCCCGGTCATCCACATCTTCACGCACGACTCGATCGGGGTCGGGGAGGACGGACCGACCCACCAGCCGGTGGAGCAGCTCGCCGCGCTGCGCGCGGTCCCCGGCCTCATCACGCTGCGGCCCGCCGACGCCAACGAGACGGTCGAGGCGTGGCGGGTCATCATGCAGCTGCGCCACCGGCCGGCGGCGCTGATCCTCACCCGGCAGCCGCTGCCCACCCTGGACCGCAGCCGCTACGCCCCCGCGTCGGGGCTGCAGAAGGGCGCCTATGTGCTCGCGGATGCCGCGCACGGCGAGCCGGACGTCCTGCTGCTCGCCACGGGCAGCGAGGTCTCGCTCTGCGTCGCCGCCTACGAGCAGCTCACGGCGGACGGCGTCCGGGTGCGCGTCGTGAGCATCCCCTCGTGGGAGCTGTTCGAGCAGCAGAGCGATGCCTACCGGCAGACCGTCATCCCGGCGGAGGTGGCGGCGCGCGTGGCCGTCGAGCAGGCGTCCACGTTCGGCTGGTCGCATTATGTCGGTCCGTCGGGAGCGATCCTCGGGATGAGAACCTTCGGCGCCTCCGCGCCGCTCAAGGAGCTGCAGAAGAAGTTCGGCTTCACCCCGGAGCACGTCGTCCGCGCCGCTCAGGAGGTGCTGGCGCACGCCGGCAAGCGCGCTACCCGCCGCTGATGCGATGACGATACTCGCCGGCGACATCGGTGGAACGAAGACCGTGCTCGCGCTGTTCGAGATCTCGGACGGCCGTCCGAGACGCATACGCGAGGCGACATTCCGCAGCGGTGAGTACGCCTCGCTCGAGGCGATCATCGGCGAATTTCTCCGGGACGAACCTGCTCGCTCCGTGGAGACGGCCTGCTTCGGCGTAGCTGGGCCCGTGCACGCGGGGACGGTGCGCACGACGAACCTGCCCTGGCAGCTGGACGAGCAGACCCTGGCGAAGGCGAGCGGCGCGCAGCGCGTGAAGCTGATCAACGACCTCCAGGCCGCCGCCTACGGCATGCTCTTCCTCGCGCCGGAGGAGTTCGAGGTGCTCCATCCCGGCGCGGGACAGCCCCGCGTGGGAAGCGCGGCCGTCATCGCGCCCGGAACGGGACTGGGAGAGGCGATTCTCTACCGGGACGCGGGGCGATACCACCCGATCGGCTCGGAGGGGGGCCACGCCGACTTTGCGCCGCGCACCGAGCAGGAGATCGATCTGCTGCGCTACCTGCAGGTCAAGCTGGGTCCGCACGTGAGCTACGAACGCGTCCTCTCCGGCGACGGCATTCGCAACATCTACTCGTTCCTGCGCGACACCAGCGGCACCACGGAGCCCGCCTGGCTCCAGCGGAGGCTCGCACAAGGAGACCCGAACGCGGCGATCACGCAGATCGGCCTCGCCGGAGAGCATCCGTGGTGCGTTGCCACGCTGGATCTGTTTTCGTCGATCCTGGGCGCCGAGGCGGGGAATCTGGCGCTCAGGTGTCTCGCGGTCGGGGGCATCGTCGTGGGCGGGGGCATCGCCCCCAAGATGCTCCCCGCGCTCAGGAAGGGGACTTTCGTCCGAGCGTTCACCGACAAGGGACGGTTCTCGGATTGGATGAAGGCCGTTCCGGTTCGCGTGGCCCTGAATCCCCAAGCTCCTCTCCTTGGCGCGGCTCACTTCCTGATCGACCACGTCATCGGCGGGAGCGCCGGGACTTGAGGAGGAAGAGATGGCGACGAGCCGAGTCTTCCTGGTTCGTCACGGGGCGACGGTCCTGAGCGCCGAAGACCGCTTCGCGGGCTCGACCGACGCCGAGCTCTCCGAGGAGGGACGCGAGCAGGCGCGGCGGTTGGCGGAGCGGCTCGCCGGGGAACGGGTGGCGGAGGGCTACGCCAGCCCGCTCGGCGAGCGGCCGAGACGGCCGCAATCGTTGCGCACCGGCATGGCCTCGCTCCCGTTCCGCAAGACGGACTCAACTCCGGGAGATCGATCACGGGCGATGGGAGGGGCTG
>Ga0209056_10006974_pt1 | contig 11645 bp, 15 predicted proteins | sample GraSoiAngelo_114_FD_185876 | JGI IMG/M metagenome (GOLD analysis project Ga0209056, IMG submission 185876) | Grasslands soil microbial communities from the Angelo Coastal Reserve, California, USA - 14_0903_13_40cm (SPAdes) (version 2) | ecosystem: Environmental > Terrestrial > Soil > Grasslands... | reverse complement strand
CGGGGCCGCTGGTGACGGCCGGCGGCGACGTGGTGGGGGAGCACGCGGGCTTCGCGCGCTATACCATCGGGCAGCGTCGCGGCCTCCCCGGCGGGTTCCGCGAGCCGATGTACGTGGTCGCGATCCGTCCCGAGACGCGCGAAGTCGTGATCGGCTCGGGGGACGAGCTGTTCGGCCACAGGGTGACGCTCGCGGAGCTCAACTGGCTCGCCGACGCGCTGGCGCCGGGGGATGCGGTTCTGGTACAGTGCCGCTACCGCGCCCCGGCCGTTCCCGGCCGGGTACGGGAGCAAGTGGGCGGCGCGATCACCCTCGACCTCGCCCAGCCGGTGCGGGCCATCACGCCCGGGCAGTCGGGCGCGCTGTACGACGCGGCCGGCCGCCTGCTCGGCGGCGGCGTCATCGCCTAACTCGCGGCCCCTCAAGCCTCTCCTCTCTCCGCAGCCCCCCGAGACGGGACCGTGCGCCCCGTCACGGCCCCATCGCGGCGGTCCCGCGTACGTTGCAATCTGTACCGGGTGCGCCCGCCCGGCAGCGAAGCGCCTTCACCCCGGAGGAGCCGCATGCCAGCACGTCACCGCTCTCTTCTACCGTACCTCGCGGTCGCCGCCGCGCTGCTCGCTGCCGCTTGCGGCGACAACCCGCTCCAACCGAAGAAACCGACCGACCCGCTCGCGACCGCCGCCAACGTCCAGGCGCTGGGTACGAGCTTCACCTCCCTGCCGTTCCAGAGCTTCTCGTTCGCCACGACGTATGTGCCGACTGCTGCGAGCCCGATCGCGGCCCTGCGGCCGTTGCTGCGCGCCGCCCAGCCGACGCTCGTGACCCGCCGCGCCCTCTCGCTCGCCGAGAGCCGGCTCGCCGCCACGGCGCTGCGCGCTGCGCTCGTCCCATCGAGCGGTGCCATCGCCGCGTCGATCTTCCCGCCCGCGGTCGTGTTGGGCACGACGTATACGTGGAACGCGACGACGTTCCAGTACGAGGCTAACGACCCGGCGGTGGTGCCCGGCGCGCCGTCGAACGGTGTGCGGTTCATCCTGTACGCGCTCGACCTGGCAGGCCAACCGATCGCGACGCAGCCCATCGGCTACGCCGACCTCATGGACGAGAGCAGCGGCAATACCCAGACGCTGCACATCCTCGTGGTGGGCACGACGACGGATCCGCCGGTCACCTACCTCGACTACGCCGTTAGTGTGACGGTGGGGGCCAGCACCGCCAACGTAGCCGTGGTCGGCTTCATCACGGATGGGATCGAGCGGTTGGACTTCAACGCCGCCATCGGCGAAACCACTGGCAGCGCCACCTTCGACATCCGATTCGATGAGAATGCAGCGGACGCGCACGTCCGCCTGAGAATGACTCTCACGGCGCCCGACCAGAACACCTTGCGGCTCGCCATCAACTTCCGCCTGCAGTTCGGCTCGGAAGTCGTGACTGTGACGGGCACCCAGACCTTGAACCTGACCACCCTCGGCGAATCGGCGACCTTTACCGTCCTGGTCGATGGCGGCATCTACGCCACGATCACGGAGACGGATGGCTCAATCACCTTCGCGGGCGGCGGCGGTCAGGAGCTCACGGCAGACGATCTCACCGCCCTGCACGCGATCTTCGATGCCATCGCGACGACGTTCCAGCAATTCGACGCGTTGTTCGCCCCGGCGGGCTCTCTGGGCGCCTGACCGGGCCCCCCCGAGGCCGACGTCCACTGGCCACACGCGAGCCCCCGCCGGACCCTGGTCCGGCGGGGGTTTTCGTCGTATAGAATGGGTTTGCGAATGGTCTACCGGATCCTCGCCGATGCCGTGGTGCTCGTGCACGCCGCCTTCGTGGCGTTCGTCGTGCTCGGCGGGTTCCTCGCCTGGCGGTGGCGCTGGGTCGTGTGGCTGCACGTGCCGTGCGCCCTGTGGGGCGTCGCCATCGAGTACGCCGGCTGGATCTGCCCGCTCACGCCACTCGAGAACGCGCTGCGCGCCCGCGCCGGGCTCGAAGGGTACCGCGGCGGATTCGTCGAGCATTATGTGATTCCGGCGCTCTATCCGGCGGGGCTCGCCCGACCTACGCAGGTGGTGCTCGGCACGCTCGTGCTGGTGGTAAACCTCGTCGCCTACGGTGTGCTGATCCGGCGGCTGAAGGGGACGTAGCCCCGATCGCGCGGTGACGCTAGAATGACCATCATGACCCGCTTCGTTCCTTTTTTCGTTTTCGCACTGCTCGCCGCGTGTTCTGGAGGCAATACGGCCAAGTCCGCCGCCGACCGCGACTCGCTCACCGAGCGCCAGCGGGATTCGATCCTCGCGAAGTCGCGGATCCCCGGGGCGAGCGGCGTGGGGAGCGCGATGAGGGCGGCGGATTCCACGAGCGCCCGGATTCGGGCCACCGACAGCGTCTCCCCGTGAGTCCTCACCCCCTGGGGGTGAGCGTCACGCTGCTCGCCGCGCTCGCCGCGTGCGGGCCGTCGAACCCGTGCGGCTCGTCGGAGATGCACCTGCGCGCGCGCTTCTCGCAGCCCTACGTCGGCCACTGGGTGGTGGCGCGCGGCGACAGCCTCACGCTGCCCGAGCTGGGCGACCGCTTCAAGCTCACCGCTGTGATCCTCGATAGCGTGCGCGTCGCGGTGAGCGGCACGTGCCGCTTCAAGGGCGCCCTGGTATTCGCGGTGCCGCGCGCCGAAACGCTCGCCGTCACCTGGTACGGCTCCCCGGAGCAGGCGCTGATCTATGGCTGGCCGGTGGACCTGGGACCGTTCGCCGGCGTCGGCGCGTCGCGCGTGGGCGATTCACTGGTCGGTGCGATCCTGTTCGACTCGCAGCTGGGCGTGCAGGTACGCCCCGGAGTGACGGCCCGGTTCGTGGCCGGCCGGGCGCGACGCGAGGCACGCTAGTATTTTCAAGGCATGAAAGGGTTCCTCTTCCGCCTCGTGATCACGGGGCTCGGGTTGTGGGCGGCGGAGACCATCGTCCCCGGCGTGCATCTCGACGGTTGGGGCAATCTCGTAGTCGCGGCGCTGCTCCTCGGTATCGTGAACGCGGTGATTCGCCCGATCATTCTCATCCTCACCCTGCCGCTCACGGTCCTCACTTTGGGGCTCTTCATCCTGGTCGTGAACGGGATTTCGGTCGCCCTGGTGGCCTGGCTCATGCCGGGGTTCTCGCTCACCGGGCTATGGGCCGCGATCCTCACGTCCATCGTCGTGGGGCTGACGAGCTGGTTCGCCTCCGCGTTCGTCGGAGGCTCCGGCCGGATCGAGCGCTACCGCCGCATCGAAGTGAAGGGCCGCCGGCTCGACTGAACGACGGCGAAGGGTCGTGGAGGTTGAGGAGGTTGGTGGAGGATGGTGGAGGTTGACCCCGTAATCGAAACCCCCTCGGAGCGTTGCAATCGACATGATGCTCGCCACTCTCGTCGTCTCGACTGCCCTTCTCCAAGCCCCCGCCCTGACGTTGACCGCATTGCCGAAACACCCGCTCGGCACGCTGCGCGAGCAGGCCGCGGTCCAGCAGGACTGGTTGCGCTATCGACTCGATTCGGTGCTGCCGCGCCTGATGCGCCAGTATAAGCTCGCGATGTGGGTCGTCCCGATGCGCGAGTACAACGAGGACCCGGTGTTCTGGTCGCTCGTCTCGGCCACCTCGTTCTTCGCGCGGCGACGCACGATCTACGTCTTCTTCGACCGCGGGCCGGACCGCGGGGTGGAGCGGCTCGCGCTCGGCGGCACGTCACAGGGCGGCCTGTACGACGCCTATCATGCGCGCGAGGCGATCGATCCCTCGATCGGTCGGCGCCCCGAGCTGGTGGGACAAGCACAGTGGGATCTGCTGCGCAAGGTGATCGAGGATCGCGACCCGCAAACCATCGCCGTCGACATCTCGCACACGCACGCCTTCTCGGACGGGTTGTCGGCGGGCGAGTGGGAGCAGCTCGAGGCCGTGCTTCCCGAGCGATACCGGTCTCGCGTCGTGCGCGCCGAGAGCCTGCCGCTCGAGTATCAGGAGATCCGCGCCCCGGCGATGCTCCCGGCGTACCGGCGGCTGATGCAGGTCGTCTGGGGAACCATCGATACCGCGTTCTCGAACAGGGTCATCACGCCGGGCAAGACGACGACCGACGACGTCGCCTGGTGGATGCGCCAGCGGGTGAACGACCTCGGGTTCGGGACATGGTTCCACACCGACGTGGATGTGCAGCGGCGGGGCGTCGACCTATCGGATTCCGGCGCCGTCGTGATCCAGCGCGGCGACGTGCTGCACTGCGACTTCGGAATCACCGCACTGGGCCTGAACACCGACACGCAGCACATGGGCTACGTGCTGCGACCCGGTGAGCGGGACGTGCCGGAGGGCTTGAAGCTGGCCCTCAAGAACTCGAACCGGCTGCAGGACATCCTGCTCGCCGAGATGCGACCGGGGCGAACTGGTAACGAGGTACTCGCCGCCGCGCTGGCGCAGATGCGGGCGGCGGGGATTACCGGCACGATCTATACGCACCCAATCGGCGACCGCGGCCACGGGGCCGGACCCCTCATCGGTCTGTGGGACCACCAGGAAGGGGTGCCCGGCCGCGGCGACGTGAGCCTGCTCCCCAACAGCTGGTTCTCGATCGAACTCCAGGCCACGACGCCGCTGCCGGAATGGGACAACCAGCCGGTGCGGTCGGCGCAAGAGGAAGATGCCGAGCTCGGGGCCGACGGCCAGATGCGCTGGATCCTGCGGCGACAGACCGAGTTCCACGTCGTGAAATAACGGGAAAGGGGAAACGTGAACGTCTACGACGTCGAAACCCCGGCCCTCCTGCTCCACCTGGATGTCGTCGAGCGCAATCTCGCGCACATGGCCGCGCGGGCTCGGCAACTCGGCGTCGCACTCCGCCCGCATGCCAAGACCCACAAGTGTGTGGAGCTCGGTCGTCTCCAGCTCGCGCAGGGCGCGCGGGGGCTCACCGTGTCAACGCTGGTCGAGGCGAAGGTGTTCGCGCGCGCCGGGTTCGAGGACCTCACCTGGGCGTTTCCCATCGATCCAAGCCACATCCCCCACGCCCGTCGCATTGCCGAGGAGACGGGGGCGACGCTGCGGGTCGTCGTCGACGACGAGCGCACCGCGCGCGCGCTCGCGGGGTCGGGTCTGCATGTGTGGCTCAAGGTGGACTGCGGGTTACACCGGGCGGGGGTGGACCCGGCCTCACCCTACGCCCTCAGCGTCGCGCGGGAGTTGGGCAAAGAGCGAGGCCTGGTGTTCGACGGCATCGTGAGCCACTCCGGGCACGCCTACCGCACGACCAGCAAGCCGGAGGCGGCTGCGGTCGCCGAGTCGGAGCGCAGCGTCATGGTCGGCTTCGCGGAGCGGGTCCGGAAGGAGGGCGTCCCGATCCGGGAAGTGAGCGTCGGGTCGACGCCGGCGATGGCGGCGGCTGAGCACCTCGCGGGTGTGACCGAGGCGCGCCCCGGCAACTACGTGTTCTACGATCGCACGATGGTGCTGATCGGGTGTTGCGAGCCCGCGGATGTGGGCGTGACAGTGCTCGCGACCGTCGTGTCACACCAACCGGGGGCGGCACACTTCATCGTCGACGCCGGGGCGCTCGAGCTATCGAAGGATCCCGGGCCGGCGCACGTGGCGTCGCAGGCGATGGGCGCCGTGCGCGGGGCTCCCGAGCTGACAGTGGCGACGCTGTCACAGGAGCACGGCCTGATCCGCGCCGAATCCCCGGCGGCGCTCGACGGTCGCTTCCCGGTCGGGACCCAGGTCGAGATCGTCCCGAACCATTCCTGCCTGACCGTCCCCCTGTTCGACGAATATCACGTCATCCGAGGGACGGGGGATGGCGGACGAGAGGTCGATCGCTGGAAAGTCGAGCGGGGGCGATGACCTGACATGCGACCCCGAGGATTGTGAGCGCCGTCATCGATCGGACACTCCCGGCGCGCTTTCTTCCTTCACGTCATGGGTTCGCCATGAAGATCTTTCTCCGTCACGTCGTGCTGTGCTCCCTGCCCCTCCTGTTCGGCGCGGGCGCGGGCTATGGCTTCACGTTCATCCAAGGGTCGTGCGGCGCCATGGTGGGCGCGCTGTTCGCCGGGAAATGCGCCGGACGGCAGCGCGAGTACCAGGCGAAGTTCCAGCTCGGAGGGGCAGCGGCTGGGACCCTGATCGCGGCGACGCTGGGCACCTGGCTGGAACATCGTCGCCGGCGTGCCGTACAAGAGACACCCTCTGAAGGAGAGCCGTCATGAAGCGCATGGCAATGATCGCTGCGTCGGCCCTGCTCCTCGGCCGGGGACTCGCCGCGCAGGACACTACCAAGGCCGCCGCACCCGCCGCACCCGCCGCCGCCACGCCATCCGTGACGGTCGTCGAGGCGGTCGTCGCGCGATCGGTCCTGGACCGGCAGCCCCAGGACACCGGCGCCGCATTCCCGGCGGATGTCGGACAACTCAACTGCTGGACCAAGGTGGAGGGCGCCGGCGGCTCGACCCTTCACCACGTGTGGTTTCATGGCGACACGCAGGTGGGCGACGTCGAGCTGCAGGTGGGCGGATCGCCCTGGCGCACGTGGAGCCGCAAGACGGTGCCGGCCGATTGGACCGGAGCATGGCACGTCGAGGTGAGAGACGCGGCCGGTTCGGTGTTGAAGAGAATCGACTTTACGGTCGGACAGTAAACGTCATCCGACGCCACGACGCCACGTTGCAGGAGGCCCGTCGAGGGCGCTCGTGCGACGTGGCGTCTTGGCGTCGTGCAACGTAGTGTAGGTCATCCCGCGTCCCCACCTCAGTCCCGCCACCCGACCTGGCGCAGCCACGTTTCCATCTCACGCTGCCGCGCGGCCCGGTCGGCCGGCGGGCGCTCCGGCCACCGCCCACGCGCCATGGCCCAGCGCCGGCGCCACAGATCCTGGGCCAGGGGCCCCAGGCCGATCGCGCGCCGGCGCGCGTCGACACCAGCCGGGTCCTCGAGTGGCAAGGGACTCAAGCGTCCGTGCTCGTCCCAATCGAACTGCGTTCCGTAGCGCTGCGGTCGGCCCTCAAACGTGCGGATCCGATCCTCGAGCATGGCGACCTCGAGCGGCGAGACCTCGCCCTCGCTCACGCCGCCCCGGAGCAGGGTCAAGCCCCGGCGCATGAGCGGCGGGTTTCCGATCGCATGCTGCAGGATGAGCCACGCCGCCTGCGCGCCTCTTCGCCGACGCGCGAGCGACCGGGCCAGCCATGGGCGTCGATGAGCGCTGCCAGACGCGCGGCATTGCGTTGATGCAGCGCTTCCATGCGCGGATGGTAACCCTGGAAGAGCGACCCGTCGCGGGCAAGATCCTCACGCAGTGTGAGGTCACCGCGGGCTATCTCGAGTAGCTCTGCACGGATGGCGTCCCAGTCGGTAGGCACGAGCTCCGCTACGCAGCAGGCTGCTAGGGTACTCGCCCGTCAACGCCGCCGAACGCCGGTGCGCGTGGCGGGAACGCGCGCCTGGGCTCCGTAGAATATCGCCGGTGGGAGGGCGATCCCCTGGGTTCGGCCCGTCGCGGGCGCTGCCGCTTCCCCTCCCGCCCTCGAGCCGCTTCCGGCCACGGCGATTCCCCGTTCCCGCGCCATCGCGGGCGCGTTCGCCTGTACGGCGAGGACGTCCCGCTGCGATCCGGCCGTGCGCGAACGGGGTGCCGGCTGGACCGGTGGTGAGACGGTCAGACCCGTCAGGACGAGCGACCCGCTGCTCCGGGGCGCTTCGGCAGTCTCTTCCTGCGCACGGGTCGGCGTCAGCGTCAGGCTCACCACCCGGCCCGACGCGGGCTCACCCGACGCACCCCCGATGCGGCGCCGGGTGGGGACCGCGGGACGTGCCGGCGAGCTGGCGAGCACCGATCGCCCCGGCCCGAGCGGCACGGCCCGGATCGGGAGACTCGCCCGTTCACGTGGGAGAACGAGCGGTGCTCGCGCGCGAGGTTCGATCGGGGGGTTAGGGGAAGTCGACGTTTTGCGCCCGAAGCCGGTCCCACCCGCGGCCCTCCCGTCGCGCGGAATCACGGCCGTGGCGGACGATCCACGCATCGAGAGCGCGATCGTGCGGGTCGGCGCGGCGGCGGGTTCCCCGTCGGGCCGCCGCCCACGATGGTGGAACCGCCCGTCGCCGATGCAGGGCGAGAAGAACGGATCGCACAGCGCGAAGGAATCGAAGACGTTCTGTTGGAACCCGATGAAGGCGCAGTCGGTGCACGTTGGGTACGTCGGATATTGAGCCCCCGTGTCCCGCTGCATCGCGTAGACGGGCGGCGCGACGGCGTACGCCGCGATGTCGTAGTTGAAATAACCGTCGCCCAGCATGCGTTGCACGATGTCCGAGAGGACGCCCTCCCCGTCCGAGCCGTCCCAGGATGGCGCGAGGGCGTCGGGGTCCCACGCCGCGGCGCGCACGAACTCGTCGAACCGATAATCCCTGGGCGCCAGCGCGGCGAGCACGAGTCCCGAGCCGTCGGGCTCCGCGACCACGAACGCGACGCGGCTCGGCGTCGCCTGGATCTCGTAGGTGCCCACGCGGACGAACGGGTCCTCGTTGGGCTTGCCGGGGAATAGCACCTCGATCCGCCCGTCGGTGCGGCGGTGCAGCACGATCAGGTTGCCGTCTTGCGCCGCCTGCACGTACACTCGGACCGGGGTGCCGCGGGTGAGAACGCCGCTCGAGCCGAGCCAGACGCGCACAGGTCTCGCGTCACGCGACGGCACCTTTCCGTCGGCGACGGTCTGGAAGAGCGCTACGAAGAGCGGAAGCAGCATGAGGCTCGTTTTGCCACCGATGTCGAATACTAAGCCCGGGCGGCCGGACGGCGTCAAGGGGCCGAGGCGGCCAAGGCTGGAATCCTCACGGCGATCCGCTTATCGATGACCGGCGCCAGGCAGATGCGGTCGCTACACGCCATGTACGTCACCGATAGCACGGCCGTCGCGCTGTCCTTCGGGATGAGTATGACGGGCAGACGGAGGGTCACGGCGCCCTCCGGATAGACGGGAAACGTCAACCCCAGCGCGGCGACTTGCAGCTCGATCGTCGGTTGGTCCGCGACGAGCGGGCCCGCGGGCCTGATGGATGCGGAGGAGACGAGCTCCAGCAACGTGGGGCGTGCCACGCCGTGAATTCCTGACCTGGGCAAATCCTTCCCGTACAGGTGAAGAGTCGCCCGGGACGGCGTATACGTCCCCACGATCCACGTCGTGCCCGATCGGCTCCGCTCAAGCGCGATCTCGACCGAGACATCATGCTCCGCGAATCTCGTCAGGGGCCATCGCTCAGACTGAACGCGCGCTCCGCCAGCCCCCAACAGGATCACGCAGGCGATCGGCGCCAGGCGTGCGTAGCCGCTAGTGCGCCGCATGCGTGGGCTTGCGAGCCGCCCAGCCCTTGAGGTAGTCCAGCACCTCCCGTGCCGTCGCAGTTCTCGCATCGGCCAGTGCGCCGTTCTTCGTCGACGCGACGACCTCGCCAGAGCCGGCGAGAATCACGAGGGCAGGAATGCCGCCGTCGATGGGACTGCCGTACCGCTGTGACACGTCCAGATTCTTGTCCCAATTTCCCACGTCGATGTTCACCACGTGGAAATTTGCATCCAGGAAGGGACGCACCGTCTCGTCCTCGTACAGATGAGACAGGACGATGCAGTCGAGGCACCAGTTGGCGCCAAAGTCGAGCAGCACGAGCTTGCCGTCGGCCTGAGCCTCGGTCAGTGCCGTCTGAATGTCCTTGTGGGCGTCCGCGCGCTTGTCGTACGGGCCCTGCGAGCGCGCCGGGGTGTACGCGCCAAGGGCGAGTGTCAGGAGGGTGGTCAGCGCGAGCCTCTTCATACGGGCCTCCATGGTCCGACAGGGATATGGGAAGTCTACACTGCGCGCGCGCTTCAAGGGTTCGAGTGCTGCTTTCGCGAGCGCGAGGGCGATCGGGTTCCCGGTCTGGAAGACCGTGATGAGCTCGGGCGTCATACGCCGGGGTATTTCCCGAGAAAGAGCAGGAGAAACCCGACCGTGTCCATCGTGCCGTGGGCAATGACGGACACCCAGAGATTGCGACCGGTGACCAAGTACAAGAGCCCGAACACGAAACCGCCCAACCCCGCGGTAATCATGCCTGAGAGCCCTTGATACTGGTGACCCACGCCGAAGACAATGCTTGTGACCACGAGTGCGGCGAGCCAGGCGCGGGGCGTGTCCCCGAGCACACGCGCGATCCGCGTCAGCAGGTAGCCGCGATACACGAATTCCTCGCCGAAGGCGGCGAGCGTCCACGCGACAGTGAGCGAGATGAGCAGAAAGTGGATGTTGCCCGCCAGTGGAGCAAACAGGCTGACGTCCGGGAGCTTGCCCGTGAGTCGGGCGATCGCGGGCTCGGCGATGTAGAGGCTGAAGCTCTGATAAACGATGCCGGCCCCGATGCCCACGGACCCCGTGCGAACCCAATCAGAGCGGAAGGCCAGCCCGACGGCGCGCGGGCCCTGGCCGCGCAGCCAGAGCGAGACGACCCCGACAATGACCAGAAACGGTGTCGCGCTGAACGGCAGGATCCCCGCGAACCCGGCGGCGAGAATCGCCGCCGCGACCAGGAGCTCCGGGAGGAGGAGTCTCTGAGCCGGGAGGGCGTCACGAAAACCGCCAGGCGTCACCCCGATGCCCGAAGGTCCTGGATCATGGAGACTATCACACAGTGGGCCACCGCACAAAGCCCCTCCCGCATCATCGGCAGACGGGACTATTTCGACCGTGGGACCGGACGACGAGCTGGACGGTGAGGAAACGTTCTGCCGGGCTTTCGCTGTCCGCTCCGCGACATTCTCTGAGCCTCTTGCAGACCCACGGAAAAAGCAGAGACCGGCTCAAACGACCGGAGAAGGCGGCGAGGTTTCGAGCAGAGCTGGCCGATACGGCGGGCAAAGCCGCCAACGCCGCCAAGCGGAATTGACGAACGGCGCACTGAACTAGGTGAGCTGGGGCGGGAGGACTCGAACCTCCAACTTCCTAAGGCGACCGCTCCGCCCGTCAAGCGCGTCTCGCCCAAGGATAACGACTTAGCTGACGGCCGTTCTCGCGGGAAAGGACGGAAAACGCCGAAATCCGACCCCGAAACCGTCACGCTACCGTCACGCGCCTCGGCGCCGTCGGAGGACTTGTGAGCCAGCTCGGCCCTGCGCCGGTCACCCTCACCGCTGACCGCGAGAAATCCGGGCATCGGCGCATGACCGGAGGATGAATCCGCCCTGAAACGCTCTCCCCGAACCGAGGGCCCCGGTGCCGTTACCGCTCGGCCGCAGTCGCAAGTGCGGGTTTATCGGCCGCCTCTGACACCGCCAGCCGGACCCACATCCCCGCGGCGCCGTGACCCGGCACGGCGCAGAAGATGAGGAAGGAGCCGGCCTTGGCCGGCGCGAACCGGATATCGGTGCCCTGCCCGGCCGGGAATCCCTGCTCGAGACGGCCGGTCGTAGCGTGCTCGAACGCTGGTGGCACGGGACCGACGGGGATCGCAGCCGCATCCCCAATGACTTCCACCGAGTGGGGCAGGTTCGGGTCCTCGTTCTTGAAATGGAGGACCACGTTCCATCCCTGCGGCACCGTCAGCACCAGGCCGCCGCGGCCGAACCCGTTGAAGTTCATGCCGCCATTTGCGTCGGTG
>Ga0209056_10006969_pt1 | contig 11648 bp, 6 predicted proteins | sample GraSoiAngelo_114_FD_185876 | JGI IMG/M metagenome (GOLD analysis project Ga0209056, IMG submission 185876) | Grasslands soil microbial communities from the Angelo Coastal Reserve, California, USA - 14_0903_13_40cm (SPAdes) (version 2) | ecosystem: Environmental > Terrestrial > Soil > Grasslands ... | reverse complement strand
GTGCCGCGTGGCCTTCCCCAACCAGGCGCGGGACGAAGCTGGCCGATCGGCAACATATCTCCGTCCGGCCAGTGTCCCGGTTCGGATAGTGCCGCCCACTTAGCGGCATTCGCAAATTGATCGCCGATACCCTGAGGGTAGTTTTTGTCACTGTGCCACAGGTCCCATATGTCATCGGAAATGCGCCACATTTGCGCGTACTTCCGCAGCTCCTCTGCTTTTTCCAGAGGAGCCGGACCGGGCGAGAGGCTCAAAACAATGGAGTGGTTGGCTTTGCTGAGCGCCGTGCTCAGCGCGCGAATTTCCTCGCCTTTGTAAGGGTGGCTGCTGATGCAATCCACTTTGATAAAATCCACTCCCCAACTTGCGTATAGCTGAGCGATGGAATCGTAGTAAGCTTGCCCTCCCGGGCTGCCGGCATCTACGCCGTAGTTGTCATAATTCCAAGGACACGTATCGGAAGTGTTAGCAGCGTCGGCTGCGTGGTATGTCGACCCCCCAATGGGCAGATTTTTTTCGACGGCCGCCTTGGGAATCCCCCTCAGAATGTGGATGCCGAATTTCAGACCGAGGGAGTGCACGTAGTCAGCCAACGGCTTGAAGCCGTCGTTGTTCGCAGCCGAGGAGAAGCGGCTTGTCGGAGGTATGTAGCGACCAAACTGGTCCAGCGTGTATTGAAACGTCTTCGAATTGCCTTCCGCCACCGGATTGGTGACGTACCACTCGGCGTCTACCACCACGTACTGCCAGCCATGAGGTTTCAGGTGATTGGCAAACCAATTGGCATTGGCTCTGAATTCCGCTTCATTGATGGTTGTTCCGTAGCCATCCCAGCTATTCCAGCCCATGGGTGGCGTCTCCGCCAACATCGTAGGTTGATCGCCCCCTCGAAGCGCTTCCTTTAGAAGGCACATGGCTCCGAACACTAAAAAAAAAGGAAACGCCAGTCTGCGCAAGATGTGACGAATCTCCATAACTTTGGATCTCTTTCTTGCTAGGGCGGGTATCGTGTCCATCTGCTTTCTCCTTGTGAGTCGTCCGTAATCGTCCCCAAATCTGGCAGACATGCGGCCGCTATCCGTCAAGATTGTGCTGCTACGACGTCTGTAGGCCATCAGGCCTTTTGCTCGATCGAATCCTAGTCGAGCACGGTCAGGTACATTCGCAATAAGTCATGCCAGCGCATCGAAATATCCGAGAACTTGATCCTGCGCCAAGCGAGCTGTGCTTCGCGCTTTGCAATCTGCCTTGCAGAGTTGTCGTTTGCACAGCAGAATGCGGATTTTCCGGTTATTTTTGTGCGTTCGCCGGAGCCCCTTCCAGCGCGGCGTGCGGCCAATCATCCGTCCAATCAATCGTCGAGATGTGTAAGCGAGGTCTTCCGGTCTTACCGTCGTAGGCATGGAACACAATAATGTCGCCGCCGGGTTGTTGCAAAATGGATTCACCGCCGGGGCCCACCCAAAGTTGATTGCCTACAAGCAGTGGCGTTCCCCTGCCTTCCAGCATTGGCTTGCCGGCAGCGTCCACGTACGGCCCGATAACATTTGGTGAGCGGCCGACCATCGTTTTGTAATTGCTTTTCACGCCTCGGCAACACAGATCGAACGAAACGAAGAGATAGAAGTAATCCCCGTGATGCACGATGAACGGAGCTTCGATGGCTTGCCAATCGTCGGGTAAATTGGGCGGGCGAAGCGCCGGATTTTCCGGGCGTGCCCGCTTCGCTATTGAATAGAGTTTGGAGTCCTCGTCTGCAAGCTTGCCTGTTTGGGGATTGATTCGCCGCATCTTGATGCCGCTCCAGAAGCTGCCGAAGCTCATCCACAGATGATCCTCCGAGTCGGCCACAATATTGGGGTCAATGGCGTTGAAGTCATCTTCCTCCCGGGAACGAAAAACTAGTCCTTCGTCCACCCACTTGAAATCCGGACTGCTCGGATTCAGGGTCTTGTTGGTCACCAAAGCGATGCCGGAGGTGTTCTTTCCGAATACTGAGAATGCATAATAAACGTGGTATTTTCCGTCGAAGTAGGACTCGTCCGGAGCCCACAGATCTTTGGTTTGCGGGCTTTCTTTTTTGATCCAATCGGGTATGCTTTGGAAAACAAAGCCGCAACGCTTCCAGGTGTGCAAGTCCTTCGAACACCGGATCGGAAGCTGGCCCGGGGAAATCTTCTCTGTAACCGTGCCGAACAGATACCACGTGTCGGCTTCCTTAATGATCGATGGATCGTGCACGCCATCCACGTCACCTTCCACGTGAATGACTGAGGGCGTTCCTTGGGGCGGTGTTTGACATTTCGAGGCGGCAGCCGCAGCCAACAGCATGGCCATGGCCAGTGATCTGCTCTCGATCGATATCTTCATTGCCATTCCCTATTCCGTGTGTTTCATCCAGCCGAGAAACATGAGGATCACTATTGCTGCGTCCGCGGCACGACGTATCCCTCGGCGTTTTCCTTCCTGGAAGCTGCAACAGACGATAGCAAAAATGGAAGCAAACGTTTACTATCTCCGCCAGCCTGTTATAGGAGGTGCGGACCGATGCGACGCCGCGAGTTCCTGTACGACGGTTTAGCTGGCGCGTGCACCCTGGCATTCGCCAAATGCTCAGCCCCGAAGGCTATTTCCTCTGTGGATTCACGAATCGAAATCCTCATCGGAGAATCACTGGGCACGATTTCCCCCGACATTTATGGCCATTTTACCGAGAATCTAGGTGGTGTAATCTACGACGGCATGTGGGTCGGCGAAAACTCCAAAGTGCCCAACATCGACGGAATCCGCACGAAGCTGATTGAAGAAATGCGCAAAATCAAGGCCCCGGTAGTCCGTTATCCGGGCGGCTGCTTCGCCGACAGCTACGACTGGCGCGATGGTATTGGCCCGGCCGACAAACGTCCTCGGCGCACGAATTTCTGGAGCGACGGTGAAGAGAGCGGGGCACCGACAAGCCATAAGTACGATCCGAACCAGTTCGGAACGAATGAATTCGTCCATTTTTGCAAGCTTATCGGGGCTCAACCCTATCTGGCCGCCAATGTGCGCAGCCTTTCGGCCGGAGAATTTTACCGTTGGGTGGAATACTGCAACTCTCCAGCAGGCGCCACGACCCTGGCGGACATTCGAGCTGCTGCCGGATATGTGGAGCCCTTCAACGTTCGGTTTTGGGGCGTCGGCAACGAGTCTTGGGGGTGTGGAGGGAACTTCACTCCGCAAGAGTATGCCAGCGAATTCCGCAGATTCACCACTTGGGTCCCACACTATGGCCAGCGGCTGTTCTTCATTGCGTCGGGACCTAACGTCGATGATTGGAATTGGACACGCGGCTTTTTTGAAGAGATTCTGCGAAAGGGAAGGTCGCCGCTCCGCTCGATCTACGGCATCGCCCTACACCACTACGCCTGGAATGTAAGCCGCGGACGGACCCAGGACTGGGTACAAGGCAAGGGCGATGCTCTCAAGTTCGACGCCGTAGAGTGGTATGAGCTGCTGCGCGAAGGGGAGCGCATGGAATCGCTCATCAACGGGCATTGGCATATCATGGGAGAAGCCGATCCGAGCCATGCCGTCAAACTTATCGTTGATGAGTGGGGACCCTGGTATCGCCCCGGCAGCGAAGTAACTCCAGGCGACCAACTGGAACAGGTTCCTACTTTGCGGGACGCGGTGTTTAGTGGAATGACCCTGGACATCTTCAACCGTCATCCGGAGAAGGTCGCCATGGCCAACTGCGCCCAGCTCATCAATTGCCTCAACAGCTTGTATTTGGCTCACGAAGACAAGTTTTGCGTCACGCCCGTAGGCCATGTATTTGCCATGTATGCCGCGCATCAAGGCGGACAGGCTGTGCGCACGATGTTCAGCGCGCCCACGATCAGTTATGACCGGGATGGAAAGCCGGCGGCATTTTGGGGTTTGCAGGGATCGGCTTCGCTTCACGACAAGGACCTCGTGCTGACGGTCGTGAATCCAGCGATCCGCGATCCGCGCGAAGCGGAGATCGTCATTCGTGATGCACGAATCAAGGTGGTCGTTGGGACAACACTGACGCATCCTGACATTCACGCGCACAACACTTTTGAGCGGAAAGAGGAAGTATTTCCCCAAACAAAGCCTTTGCCGGTTTCATCAGGTACGCTTACACACACTTTCCCGCCAGCGTCCGTCTCCAGTCTTGTGCTAACTCTTGCATAGCCTGGAGGTAGATTGCCACGAATGAGGGGAACTGGCTGCTCCGAGATGCATGCTGGGTCGCGGCCGAGGTGTCCTTTCATCGGAGCGCGGCGGCAACAATTTTGCGCCGAGCTTGCGCGCGGGGTTGCTTTAGTCGCGTTGGCTTTTCGGTTGAGGCGGGTTGCCGGAGCGATTGGCGAGATTTCGCCGCATTTCTTCCACGTCACTCGTCTCGCTCTCAAGGCGCGTGAAGGAATCCAGAGCTTTGCGGCTGTCCTCCACTTTGCCAAGCCGCCGGTACACTTGGGCCAGAACGTAGTAATACGAAGACGCTCGAGCATTTAATGAAATGGCTCGGTTCAGAGCATCGACAGCATCAGTCAGCCGTCCCTGGGCCTCCATAGCCTTTGCCTGTTGGAACCAGGCGCCATCCGACTTAGGGTCAAGCTCCTGCGCCGCGCGGGCATACGAGAGCGCCTTTTCGGAATCGCCTTTCCGATTGTAAAAGGCGCTGAGGTTCACATGGGCCGACACGAACTTTCCCTTCCTCGCCTCGTTGATTGCAATAGCTTTCTCATAACTCGCGATAGCTCCGGCCCCATCGCCTAGAGCCTCTTGAGCAAAACCCAGACCATCCAAACCTTCCACGTACGAAGGGTCGATTCGGAGTGCCGTTTCAAATTCCTTTCGCGCAGCGATCCAATTATCCTGGACGGAAAATAGTTTGCCCAAGTTGAAATGTAACTCAGCGGATTGCGGGTCATACCGGATTCCCTGCTCGAACTCCGTCTGCGCGGCGGCGAACCTTCCGATAAACATCAGATCGCGACCAAGAATTTTGTGCGCCTCAGCATTTTCGTTGTTGAGTTGCAGCGATTTCGCGAGCGCCTGAATGGATTCACCGACCTTTCGCTGGGCGAACAGACTGTAGCCCAGGGCGTACCAACCCCAAGACGCTTTCGGGTGTTCTTGGACATAAGCAGCAAGGAGCGGCTCAACCTCCTGGAATCGTCCCGCACGGATGTAGCTCTCGAATTCGGTGATGCGTTGAGGGTCGCCCGCAGAAACAGCGTCTCTCGATAACGCCTGGACTTTTTCTCTGGCGAGTACGTCCCCGGGATTCAACTCTAGTGCCTTCCGGTACGCCGCGGAAGCACCTTGAGCATCACCTTCTTTTTCAAGAACCACTCCCCAAAAATGCTCGGCGTCTGAAGACTGGGGCTGGAGCTCAAGCGCGTGCCGAAATTTGGCGGCTGCTTGATCCAACTCGCCCCTATCCAGCGCGACACGGCCTTCCGCGATATCCAAGTCAGCGTTCTGCTTGCGGTCGTCGGAAGCGGCCAATTCGCGGCTCTTCTGCAACTCAGACGCGGCCTCATCCTTTCGCCCTGCCCTCGCCAGAGCCAGTCCAAGCTGATAGTGAGCTCCAGTACTCTGGGACTCAAGCCGTACCGCTTCTCGAAGCTCCCCGATGGATTCCTCCACCTTCCCGTCGCTGAGAAGTGCCTTGCCCAAATTAAGGTGCGCTGGCGCAAAGGTTGGCTCGCTCACGATCACTTTGCGCAACTGCTCGATTTCTTTGGCCGGCCCGTAGCTCGGATCCCCGCCGTAGGCCACGGCCAGATTGAATTGCGCTTTCAGCAGTCCCGGCGTGAGCGCTACGGCCTTCCCGAGCTCCAGTACTGCTTCTCGACTGTCAGTGGAAATGAGGGTTGTGCCAAGATTCGCGTGCGCGTCAGCGAAATCGGGTCGGATGCGCAGAGCCTCACGAAACTCGGCGATAGCCGCTTTGTCCTCGTTGTCCTGTGCTAGCACCAGCCCCATGTTGTTGTGTGCATCCGCGAAGTCCGGGCGCAGCCGCACGGCCTCGCGGAACTCCGCCAGAACCTCCTTGCTGTCTGCACCCTTGCGCCCAAGCAGAAGTCCGAGCATGTTGTGTGCTTCGGCGCGATCCGGCATCGCCGCCAACGCTTCGCGAATACCAGCGACCGCCATATCCCAATCAGGGGTGGGACCGGATGAAGTGGGGAGGTTGAGCCCGACCTCGAATTGCGCCAGCGCCTTATCGAGATTTCCCGTGCGAAGAAAAACAGTTCCGAGATCGATGTATGTCGCGGGGAAGGCTGGCAGGAGCGCAATCGCGCGTTGCAGGTCCCGTCGTGCGTCCTCTAATTGACCCGTTTCGCGCAGAGCAGTTCCGAGAAAGGCATAGCTAGCGCCTGCTGCGGGATCAAGCCGAACAGCCTCTTGCAGCTCGGATATGCCTTTGGTTCTCGAACCGCTGTACCACAGCGCAACGCCAAAATTGTAGTGCGAGTCAGAAAGGTCCGGTCGTAGCGCAACGGCACGCGCCAGGTGGACCAGTGCCGAAGGCAAATCTCCCTGCTGGCCCAATATGAAACCGAGCAGATTCTGAGCCTCAGCTTGACTGTCATCTTTACTCAGGGCTTCGCTAAGCAGTCTTTCGGCTTCTTTTAGGTCGCCCCGTACGGCAGCTTGCTGTCCACGCTTGTAGAGGTCATCCGCCAGACTAGCCGCAGGCTGGCGTGGCTTACGCACCGATGCGGCCTGCTGTTTCAACGCCAAGCCAAGCGCGTAATAGGCTTCGTGGAACTTCGGATCGATGCGCACTACACTCTCAAACGCTTGGATTGCGCCGGGGAGATCCGCGCTCTGGTTTAGAGTCTGGCCTAACACATACTGAACATTGGCGTCGTTCGGCTCGCGCTGGGCGACATATTGCACATACAAGAGAGCGCCTTTGGCATCACCCGTTTCCCTAAGAGCGACGCCCAGATTCATGTGCGCCACTAGATTGTCCGGCTCAAGCGCGAGGGCCTTTTTAAAGACCACAACCGCTTCGGCCATGTCGCCATTTTTGGCTAACGCCGATCCCAGATTTGTGCATGCCCGCGCGTATTTCGGGTCAAGCGAGATGGCCTTTCTGAATTCAGCGACGGCCCCGGGCAAGTCGCCTTTCTCTAATGTAGCGACACCCAACCAGTTGTGCGCCTCGGCGGAGGCGGGGCCTATTTTCACCGCGCGCTGAAAGGCTTCGAGGGCGTGCGGGTAATCGTTGCGATCCCAATATGCCAGGCCAAGCTCGACATAGAGCTTGGGATTGTCAGCATGTTGTTTTATCTCATCCTGAATCTGGCTGACCGATACGGGCGCACTCTTACTTAGCTGCGCCCGGCCAGGCAGGATTGAACCCACAACGAAAACGACGAGTCCAAGAGTTCGATTCACTTTCGGTCGACTGTTCATCGATCCGGGTCCAACTTTCTCTTACCTAACCAACAAACCAACAAGGTTATGGTCAATGTAGCACACCTCTCTCTCCCGGTGAGCGGTTGTCAGGCAAGGGCAGGGAATCGCACGAATCGCACGAGCACCTAGTCCCGTCGTCCGAACCGTGTTAGCCTGCTTATCTATATGAGTCTCTAAGTCAGTGCGGACCAAAGAGCAAGCCTTGAATATTCATGAGGTCGCCAGGCGCGCCCGCGTGTCCACCGCGACTGTATCTCGCGCCATCAACCGAGTTCCTACGGTCAATCCGAAGCTAGCACAGAGAGTGTGGAACGCGATCGAGAAGCTCGGTTACTATCCCAATACGCAGGCGCGAGCCTTGGTGTCTGGGCGCAGCAGGATATTCGGACTCATTGTCTCGGAACTTACCAACCCGTTCTTCCCCGAAATCGTCCAAGTCTTTGAAACCATTGCAGTTCGCCATCATTACGAGATTCTGTTGACCTCCACGATGAACGACCCGGAGCAAATGGAGAGTTCCGTCCGCCGAATGATCGAACGGCAGGTCGAAGGCGTCGCGGTCATGACTTTCGGCATGGAGGAGGCGTTGCTGGAAGACTTGAAGCTAAGGCAGGTTCCTCTCGTTTTTGTCGATGTTGGCCCGCGTCGTCCCCGAGTCAGCAATCTGCGGGTAGATTACCTGAGCGGCATTCGCCAGGCGGTTCAGCACGTGGCTGCGCTGAGACACGAGAGGATTGCCTTCATCACCGGACCTCACACACTCAAGTCAGCCATGGCCAGAAAGCAGGCCTTCCTGAAATCAATGAACGAGATCGGACGGGACCAGGATATGGACCTGATCGTCGAAGGGAACCACACCATGGAGGGAGGCCGGCTGGCTTGTGGGCAATTGTTGGCTCAAGCCAAGAAACCGACCGCAATTCTATGTTCAAATGACATGACCGCGATCGGAGTGATGAGGAAATGCTATGAGGATGGCATATCGATTCCGCACGATCTCTCGGTGGTTGGATTTGATGACATCCGCCTGGCGCAATTCATGCTCCCGGCCCTCACGACCGTGCAAATGTCTCAAGCAGAGTTAGCGCGGCTGGCCTTCGATGCGCTGCTCGCTGAAGTGGAACGTGAAGAACCGCTTTCTGAAGGGTCCGAATATGTGCTGAAGACGGCGCTGATCACGCGTGAATCAACGAGCATCTGTGGAGTACGCTAGAAAACGCTGTCCACATTGACAGACATCGGTTGCACTCACGCCGACCACTGAATCACGGTGTACGAGCGTGCGGGTACTTCAAACCTGGTTCGGCCGGCCACCGTGGACGGTTTGCCAAAATCCTGTGGCACCACCTTCCGCGGGGATTCGAAGGTGTTGAATGCCTTCAGATCAGTTCCGGTCAGGACCGCGGAGACCAGCACTTGTCCTGGCGCCTTGTCCTGCCAATTGATTTCGACGACGTGCGGCTTCGAAAGGTCACGATTTAGAACAAAAATCCCGACCTTTCCATCCTGAGGATTAGTGGTCGCGGCGACGTCCACGTAGGGAACCTGACCCATTCGCACAACTTCATACGTCGGCGACTCCACCAAGGCCATGAGCACAGAACCGCGAGCATACTGAAGCGCCCAGTTATAAGGATAGTAGATGGTCTGCTGGAGCAAACCGGTCGCATTGGTCGATATTGGCGCAATAACGTTGATTAACTGAGCCAGGCACGCCAGCTTAACGCGATTCGCGTTGCGCAGCAGAGAATTGAGCAGGCCACCAACAAGCAAAGCGTCCTCCAGGTTGTAGACCTCCTCAAGCAAGTGAGGCGCTTCCTGGTGATGTCCGTTCGCGTGATCGCCGTTCCGGGCTCGATACCACACGTTCCATTCGTCAAAAGACAACCACAACTGTTTCGGCGAACGCTTATGTCCACGCACGAGATCACAAACCGCGAGGGTCTCCGCGATTTGCTGTTCCATACTGAGGTTCATCGCGAGGAATTTTGAACTATCGCCGCCGGTGTCCGCTGGAGCGTTAGTGAAATAGCGATGTAGGGAAAGACCGTCGACGTAGTCGTAGCATTGCTCCAAAACCTCGCGGTCCCACTCAAGATAGGTGGGCATGAAAGGCCCGCTTGATCCGCAAGCAATTAATTGAAGAGCAGGATCAACGTAGCGCATCTGCCGGGCGGCGTCCTGAGCCTTCATGCCATACTCAGTCGCGGTCATGTGGCCTATCTGCCAAGGGCCGTCCATCTCGTTACCCAGACACCAGCGCTTCACCTTATAAGGTTCCGCGACGCCGTGCTTGCGGCGGAGATCGCTCCACTTTGTTCCCTGATCCAGGTTGCAATATTCGACCAGAGCAGCTGCCTCTTCAGGAGTTCCCGTCCCAAGATTGAGGCCCATCAAGGGCTCAGTGCCGACAGCCTTACACCACGCCATGAATTCATTGGTGCCGAACTGATTGGTGTTGATGGCATTCCAGGCCTTGTCAAGCACGCGAGGACGGCTTTCCTTGGGACCCACGCCGTCGAGCCAATTGTAGCCCGAAACGAAATTGCCACCGGGATAACGAACGATGGGGACTCCCATCTGCCGGATTTCACTGATGACGTCTTTGCGAAACCCATTGGCTTCGGATAGCTTCGAACCTGGATCGTAAACGCCCTCGTAGATCGCACGACCCAGGTGCTCGAGAAATGAGCCAAAAAGATTACGGTCGAGCGGAGCAACGACGCGACGGGAGTCCAGGTAAACACGGACTATATCGTCGGTGTTCGGAGGCGAGGTTTGAGCGCTCCGGAAAGCGCTGCCAAACAAAGAACTCACACCCCACGCCACTCCTGCTTTCGCAGTCTGATGCAAGAAAATACGTCTATCAGCGGAAAACATATCTGTATTCTCCTCGCAGGTGAAGCTATGGCCCGATCTGCACGGTCTCCCGGTAAGCGTTTACCACGGGTCCGCGACCATGGCAAGCTGCATATCGCGATCATCCTGTGTCTCCCCATCAAGGGGTTGGCTCTAACCCATCGTGTAGTAGTACTGCGCCATCCCAGTGAGGCCGGTTTTTTCCGTCACATCCGTGAATGTGCCCTCGGTGTTTTGATGACAAAGACGGTTCCAAAACCTGGGATTGGACTTGTCCGGGAGCTTGCCATGCGGCATCGGATCGTCGATCCTCGCTCCGTTGGTGAAGAAGATATCCAGCCGCCCGTCGTTGTCATAGTCGAGGAGGGCTACGCCTCCTCCCATGGTTTCCAGCAGGTACTTGTTGGAAGTTGCGGAGTTTTCGTGCTTGAAATTGACCCTCGCGGACCGGGTGATATCGGTGAACTGCACCTCTGGACCGGCTGCGGCAGCGACCACGCCGACGAAGAGTCCAAATGACACCGCCCAGTGACGCGCATGTGAACATCTCCGCATAGCTGGACTATCGAATCTCCGCCTGGCTAGAATTCCTTTGTTTTCATGCCATCAAAAAGTTGATTGGTGGGCGAGTCCGGCCTGAAGTATGCCGGTGCTAAATCATAGTCAGGCCGCCCCAGGCCTCGCATATTAGCGCATGATCGGGATAGCGCCGAAGCAAATCGTCCCAGGGGCACATCGCCCCATTACCATGACCCCAATCCTGCAGCTACCCGGGCCGCGGTTGATCAATGGCGGGTACCTTCCTTAAGCCCTCTGGAAATCCCTTACGATGGACCTCGCTTGCCCGCAAAAATTTCTTTGCGTTCAAAAAATCTTCTTGACACGAGCTTTCAGGAGGAGTAAGAGTGCCCCAACGCTTTCTGGGAAAACGTTTACCGGCAAGCGTTTAGCGTGAACCTGAATCCTTGCGTGAAGAACGATCGAAATGGAGCTGGACAGAGCGAATGGAAAGTTCTGAGGACTGGCCCTAGTTTCCAGGGTCGGAACAACTTCCGAAGCCAACGTTTGCAATCGTTCCTGGCAAATCCATTATTGAGGTTGCACGACGGATTGAGGTTGCGCGCTGAAGTTTGGGGAGGCGTAAAGATGAAACGGCCATCAACTGTCGTCCCGTTTCTGTTGTCTGTTTTGGTCGCGTTCAGCGGGCACAGCGTGTACGCTCAGTTAGCTGACCGGGCTGAAATTACAGGCATCGTCACCGATACGAGCGGAGCCGCAGTTCCCGATGCCAAAGTGTCGATCATCAACCAGGATACTGGCGCGAAAATTGTGGTGGGCAC
>Ga0209056_10006967_pt1 | contig 11649 bp, 13 predicted proteins | sample GraSoiAngelo_114_FD_185876 | JGI IMG/M metagenome (GOLD analysis project Ga0209056, IMG submission 185876) | Grasslands soil microbial communities from the Angelo Coastal Reserve, California, USA - 14_0903_13_40cm (SPAdes) (version 2) | ecosystem: Environmental > Terrestrial > Soil > Grasslands... | reverse complement strand
ATCATCATTTTCCATTTCCGCCAGCCCCTGCCCGCGCTGCACCCTGTCCCCTTCCTCCACACGCACGCTCTTCAACCGCCCGCTGATCTCGGAGCTCACGCGAATTTCCTCGCTGATCGCCTCGACCCTCCCCGCCGCCACGATCAGCGTGGAACTCATCGAGCGCGCCTTCGGCTCGGACGCGGCCACCGCGCGCCCGCGGCTCCGCAACAAATTTGCAGTGGACAATGCCAATAGCGCTCCTGCGGCGAGTAAAACGTAATTGGATCGCTTCATGCTCGTGCCTCTTTCTCTTTAAAGTCCAACCGCCTGAATACTGCCCTGCCCCGGAAGCCCTTCAAGAAACGCCAGGCTTGCAATGGCCTTCGATGCGCCAGCCTCTTCCCGCACAATCCTTCCGTCTTCCAGGTGAATGATCCGGTCCCCGAACGACAGCACCCGCGGATCGTGCGTCACCATCACCACCGCCCGTCCCTGTTCCCGCGCCAGTCGTTGCAAAAGTTCAATCACCGTTCGTCCGCTCGTCCAATCGAGCGCCGCCGTTGGCTCGTCTGCCAGCAGAATCGGCGGATTGCCCGCCAGCGCGCGCGCAATCGCCACCCGCTGTTTCTGCCCACCGCTCAAATCCGCGGGAAACGATCTTGCTTTCTCCGCCAACCCCACTTCCGCAAGCAACTCTTCTCCCTGCTGTCTCGCGTCCCCCCCGCGCACACCGCGCACATCCAGCGCCAGCGCCACGTTTTCCGCGGCCGTCAGCGCCGGAAACAGGTTGAATCCCTGAAACACAAATCCAATCGCTTCCCGCCGGATTCGCGGCAACTCTTTCTCCCGCAGCGCACTGACGTCTTCACCCAATATTTCCAGATTCCCTTCGCTCGCCCGCAGAATGCATCCCAGAATCGAAAGCAGCGTCGTCTTCCCGCTTCCCGAGGGCCCCATTAGCAGCGTGAGTTCTCCCGCGCGCACCTCCAGATCAACCTCTTGCAGCGCCCGAAGCTCCGTCGCCCCTTCTCGATAAATCTTGCTCAGTCCTTCCGCCCGAATCGCAGACGCTCGATTGATTTCGCGCATGGCCTTCACCCTTTTTTCTTTCACTCGTTACTTCATTACTTCTTTGCTTTATCCTCGAAACACCATCGCCGGATCGATTCGCGTCACCTTATTGATGGACACGAGAGCCGCCGCCACGCACATCACCACCGCCAGAATCAGCATCCCCAAGCTCATCGACCACGGCATCAGGATGATCGCGCCGCCTTTTTCGCTCGCCTGCACGATGAAATGCGCCACGATCATGGCCAGTCCATAGCCCAGCAGCGCGCTCCATACCGCTTGCTCGATTAGCACGCGATACAGGTACCGGTTCGTCGCGCCCATGGCCTTCAGCGTTCCGTATTCGCGGATGTGATCCATTGTCGCCGCGTAAATCGTCTGCGCCACTACTGCCACACCCACCACCAATCCCAGCAGCGCCGCGGTCAGCACCGCCAGCCCCGCGCCCGTCGTGAACATCCAGTAGAACCGCGTCTTCCGGCTGAATTCTGCCGTCGTGTAGATGTCCACATCCGCCAACCGCTCGCGCAGTCTCCTCTGCAGTTCTTGGGATGTAATCCCTGCCGACGCTTTCACGAGAATGTAAGCGGTGCTGTCCTCGCTCGATTCCGGATTTGTATAATCGAGTGAATTCTTGAACTTTGCGTAGATGAACGGCGAAGTCGTGAACGACCGGATCCCCCGCGTAAATCCCACGACCCTGGCGCGATGATCACCGATTTCGATGCGGTCGCCGATTCGCTCCACGCCGAGCTTCTCGCGGTAAAGCTCGTCCACGATCACGGAATCTTCCTGTTTCAGATCCGCAACGCTGCCTTGCACCATGTTCCACGGCTCTCCGAGGCCGCTTCCCGGATGGAACCCGATCACTTGAACGTTTTCCACCCTGCCGTCGGGCCGCTTCCAGCGGGCGAATGCCTGCATGTATTTCTCGGCGCGCTCCACTCCCGGCGTCGAAAGCACCTGGTAAAATTTCCGCTCGGAAAAATTGCGTCCCATATCGAAATATCCGACCCCGTGAAAAACCACCCACAGGTCTGCGTTCGAATGATCGATATTGTTCGAAGTCGTCGTCGTGAATCCCAGGAACAAGCCAAACTGAATAATGATCAGCACCAGTGCAAAAACGATGCCGGTCAGCGTCACCGCAAACCGCACTTTGTCGTGAAACAGATTCCGTCTGGCTAAGAGGCCCATCTCACCGGCTTCCCTTTCGAACTACGCATCGCCCCAAGAAAAAGTAACACCGCTCGTTAGATAAACAGTGTTAATGTTAGGGCAAAAAAAATTGCCCTAGCCTGCCAATCCCGCTACCAGCGTATCTACCGTCGAATGAATCACTTTGTCCCGCCCGGCCCAGGGAAACGTGTAGTGCGTGATCAGCAGAGACGTAATCCCGTGGATTCCCGCCCACAGCGTTTGACTTGCCAATTCCACGTTCATTGCCGGCAGTTTCCCAGCCTTGATGCACTCTGTTAGCCCGCGCGTCAAAAATGCAAACGCCTGCATTCCCGGCGAATCTTCCTGGTGATACTTTTCGTGATCGAATCCTTCCGGAAACGGCATCATGAATGTTGCTCTGTAATGATGCGGATTCGCGAGGCCAAATTCGATGTAAGCGATCAGCCCGCGTTTCAGCCGCTCCACCGGGTCTCCGGGTTGCTCCATGATCTTGCTCAGCCGTTGCACAAGTCGCCCGAACGTCTCTTTGCAGACCTGCTCCAGCAGCTCGGCCTTATCCTTGAAGTAGATGTAGATCGTCGTCGGCGAGTATTCGATCTTGTCCGCAATCCGCCGCATGGACACATTTTCGTAACCGTCGCGCACAAACAGCTCGCTGGCAGCATCCAGAATCTCCTGCCGCAGGAATTTCTTCTGCCGCGCTCTCCGCTCCTTCACGCCCATCGCGTTGCTCTACCTCACTAACTTAACACTGTTAACTATACGCTCCGCTTCCTCGCTTGTCAATGGCGCGTTCTCCCGGTTCTGCCTGCCCCGTTCGAATCGCCGCTTATTTCTTTACCGCGATGGCTTGCAGTTCGAAGTGCGCCCCGCGCAATAGCGACCCGGCGCCCACAAACTCGCGCGCTGGAAAATCCTTGGTCGTGAAGTAGCTCCGGTAAATCGGATTGAATGTATCGAAGAGCGACAGGTCCGTGCACGAAATCTGTACATACACCAGGTCGTCCATGGTCATGCCGGCCTGCGCCAGTACGGCCTTCTCCCCGTCCAGCAAATTCTTAATCTCATCCTCGATTTTCTCAGGCGTCTTTCCAGTTTTCGGATCCAATCCGAGCCGCCCCGCCAGGTACAGCGTATTCCCCGCCAGGATCCCGTCGCTGAACGGAAACTGCGAGCTCAGCTCCCCTAGCTTGATTGCCTTCCTCGTTGTTTGCGGGGAAGCTTTCGAAAACGCTCCGTTCACTGTAAGAACTCCCGCCACCGCCAGAGCCATCACCAAAATTCCTGTGCGACGATTCATGTTTCCCTCCATTCGAATGCCCTGCCTGCTACGCCGCGCGAGTGTAGTACCCAATCCGCTCTTCGGCAAGCCGCCCGCACGGCCATTTCTTCTCCCTGTAAGTTCTGCGCGAGTCGGTATCGAGTCTCCTTCAAATCAAAAGGCAATCAGCCCGATTCGAATAAAGTAAAGCGAAGTCAATCCCACCGCCACCCAGAGCAGCACGCCTTGCAGCAGTGGCCGCCATCCCACTTCTTTCAGAGTCCTGCGCGAGATTCCCGTGCCGATCAAAAAAAGTGTTGCGGTGAGCCCGAAGCGGCCAAGCGTGAAAAATGTTTTTGTGGCGGCATGCTGCGCCGGCAGGTAGGTATTCGCGAGAGCGGCGAAAACGAAAAACAAAATGAACCACGGAAATTGAATGTGCGCGCGGTGGCGTTTTACGGCGGCGATGACCAGCGCGAGAGGAACGATCCAGAGGGCGCGGGCGAGTTTGACGGTGGTGCCGACTATTAGCGCTTGCGCGCCGTACTTCGTGGCGGCGCCGACGACGGAGCTGGTGTCGTGAATCGCCAGCGCGGCCCAGAGTCCGAATTGCGATTGCGAAAGATAAAGCGCGTTTACGATCGGTGGAAAAATCAAGAGCGCAACGGAATTCAGAATAAAAACTGTGCCGAGCGAAACCGCCATCTCTTCTTCATTGGCTTGGACGATCGGGCCAATGGCGGCGATGGCGCTGCCACCGCAAATCGCCGTGCCCGTGGTAATCAAGAAAGAAGTATTGCCGCGGACTTGCAGAAGTCTGGCAAGCGCCGTGCCGACCAGGAACGCGAACGAAATTCCAAGAGCGGTGTAGATAAATCCCTTGCGGCCCGCTTTCAGGACTTCGAAGAGGTTCATGCCGAAGCCGAGAGCTACAACGGAGACTTGCAGAAGTATTCGCGCGGCGGTGCGGCTGGGCTGCGCGAACGGATGCGTGAAGAGCAAGCCAAACAGAATTCCTGAAAGCAGCGCAACCGGTGGAGAAAGAATTCCAGTGAGCGAAAGAACGAGAGCGAGAACAAAAAGTATTTTCGCGAGAGCTTGCATGGAGCGAAGGAAGAGTATCAGGGGAAAGGGCGAGAGAGCCAGCGCGACGGATGAAGAGAGGTCCCTCGACTGCACGTCCGGCGTTCACAATCCGAACGCAAGAAAAAACCGGACGCTCCGCTCGGGATGACAAGTTGGGGCGCGGCTCCTCGGAGAATTTACTCATGGGGTTTCTCCGGGGAGGGAGACGCAACGGGAGAGGTGGATTGTGAGGGCGCGGCCGGTGTTGGCGCCGCGTGGGATCCCACGGCAGCAGCAATGATTTTTTCCGTGGCGGCTTTGCTGGTTTTGCAATCGCGGTCGTAGATGCGGCACTGCGCGAGCGTGTAACCGCAGCCGCAGGTACAGGATTCGGCGTTGAATTTGTGGAGCGCGACGGTTTTTTGTTCCGGCGTGAGCTTGGAGAGATCGACGCCGGGAAGCTCAGTCGCACGGTCCGCGTGCTTCAGAAAAACCTCGCCAACATCCTCGAAGGTTTCCACTCTGACGTTGCCGATCGGCAAACCAAGCAGCGAGCGAATTTCAGCTTCGTAGAGAACTGGATCGCGGAGTCCTTCGTGCTTTTGCACGACGCGGCCTTCGGAATCGAGAACGAAGGAAGTGGGAAGAGCAGGAATCCCGCCGTATTGAATGCGAATGTCGTTGGTGGCAAGCGCGACGGGATAATTGATGCCGAATCTTGCCGCGAATTTCTTGATCGCGTCGAGATCTTCGTCGTCCACGACAAGGCCGAGAATTTGCAGCCGGTCTTTGTACTTTTTCTGCAGTTCCACAAGATCGGGAATCTCCGCGCGGCACGGCCCGCACCACGTGGCCCAGAAATTCACGAGCACGACTTTGCCTTTGGAACCGGCGAGGGTGACGGGTTTGCCGTCGAGGCCAGCGAGCTGGAAGTCCGGCGCAGGATCGGGATTGCGCACGAAGCGGATGATGGGCTGATCTTCCTGCTGTGCGGCTGCAAGGAGAAGAAAGAAGCAAAGAAGCAGGGAAGTAACGATGCAACGAAGGAGCGCGCCGCGATGGAAAGTGAGCTTCATGGCGTCCCCAATAGGAGAGCACAGCGGGTGAGAGATGCCAAGCTGCACGAACATTGGAATGTCCGAACGTTTAAACGTTGAAACGTTTCGAGGTTGAGTTCCAGAATGGGAATTGTTGGTATACACCCCGGTTGTTTTCGTATGAGTGGCAAGGAAAGGACTTAAAGTATTTGTGTTTTCAGCGATTTGCGAGCGACTCGCATGAGTGGCAAACAAAGGAGTTACGAAGATAGTGGGGCGGGCGGGTAGGGAGGCAGGGGTCGCGGTGGGGAAAGTGAATCGTAGGCCGGGATTTTGATTGGCAAACACGCGGTAGAATAGCATAAAAGTACACTGCGTGTAAATTACTTTATTGTTAGCATTCGAATCAAGCGGTAAGGCGTTGAACTATTGAGGGTTGGACGAACGAAAGCGAAGAATGGCCCACCCTTTCACAAAGCAAACCCGAAAGGGTAGGGCACCCAGAAGCATCCTCCGGCGTTTAAGGATGCGCTGCCCGCCTGAAGAGATGTGCAGGCGGCAGAGGACTTCTCACAACAACACACTTTTCTACTTATTTAATTCTTTTGACTAGAATCGTCTCGTTCTCGTCCTCAACCTTCATCCGGCAGCCTCCACTGGTTTGATAGATCGTAACCTCGGGTCAATAGGAGTAGGAATAAGTGTAAGCGTACTCAGCTTGTTCCCATATCTGGCCATTATCGAGCTTGAAGATCGTGTCTCCACTCCAACCGTTAAAATTACCAGCAAGGGTGCTTTCTACTGCGGGACTGCACTTGGACCGTACTGTCGACTGTGTAGGCTCCTCGGCAGCACTGCGGTTTGCTAACTGAAGGAGGCTTTTTGAATAGCGGTTCAGCCATACGTTCAAGGCATGGCGCTGTGTATCAGTCAGTCTCGACACGCCGCTCTCCTTCAGTTCCTGGGGAGTCATCAGCTGTTCGATCATAAGCGCGAAGTCAGTCGTTTGTGCCACAGAAATGACGCAAACAAGAGCGAAAAAATACAGGGAAAAATTCCCTTCATACGAACCTCCGCTGATTTTGTTAGCGCATTGCCCCATAGGCGAAACCGATCTCGCGTTTCTTCTAGCTGCACTCGGTTCTTCTGGATTTCTATTCTGACGGCGGGCCGCATGCAGTCAACAACGGGATTCTGTTCCGCCAAGACGTGCATACGCTATTTGATAGGGGCTACATCACGGTAACGCCTGAGTATCGCGTCGAAGTGAGTCGCAGGATCAAGGAAGAATTCGAAAATGGGCACGAGTATTACTCGGCTCACGGAAAGCAGCTCGTTTTGCCGCACAACACAGAGCTACACCCCACGGTTGATTTTCTTGGCTGGCACAATCAGAACGTCTTCGTTGGATAAGTCAATCCGATTGGACACGGGATACTCGCTGAAGCGGAGGAATTGGTTGCTATTTGCTTGACAGGGGGAAGGTGGGGGCATATTGTCGGCGCACGCTGGTCGGAACCCCGGGCGCGAGCCACTTTTCCCAGGTACTCCATAGAAGAGCGAACGCCGCATCTCGGCCCCCCCACGCGAAGTCTGCGAGGTGGGGGACACAGAGCGAGCTTCCAACGTGTTGCGCCGCGCGGCCTGCCAGAAGAGAGAGAGTCCAGGAGGACATCATCATGTTGAAACGGATAGCGGGCCTGCTTGTGATTGTGTTGGCAGTGATTCTGGTACCGGCGGCTCTTCCGCAGATGGAACCGACGCCGACGGTGTACACGTTTGTAAGCCAGTTCAATGTTCCGCGGGCAAATTGGGCGTCGTACTCGGAGGACAGCGAGAAGACGGTCGTTCCCATTTTGGAGAAGCTGACGGCGAGCGGGACGATCATCGGCTGGTCCACGTTTGAGCAGGTGGTCCACACGCCGGACGGATATACGCACGGCGCGGCATGGGAGTCCACCAGTATCGCGGGGCTCATGAAGGTGCTCGACGAAGTTCGCAAAGCCGGTCCGCGACCGGGGCAGATTGCGGCAACCAAGCACGAAGATTTATTGATGCAGACGTCGTGGTATCACATGGGCACCGGAACACCCACGTACCTGCGCGTGGTCTGCCAAATGGCAAAGGCGGACAAGCCCGACGATTACGCGGCGGCGATCAAGAAATACCTGGCGCCGACGTTTGATGGACTAGTGAAGCAGGGCGCGGCAACGTACTACGGCCTCGACACGCAATATGTAAACACTGGACCGGCGTCGCTGCGGTGCTTGGTGATTACCTATCCGAATGCCGATGGCATGGACAAGTGGGCGACGGCGGTCGGCGGAGTCCTGGGCAAGTTGAGCGGGGCGGATCGCGAGGCTTTCTTTGGGAGCACGGTACCCGACAGCCGGCGCGACATCATGGCGCGCATCACGCACTCCGGCCATAAATAGCTGATTCCTCTTTAGCGGTGTCGAGCGGAGGGTTGCTCTTCCGCCGTGAGGAGAGGTGTGTCTCTGAAAGCGCTAGAAGTCAGAAACTAGAAAATTGAAATTGGAAGATGCGCGGGATCTAGTGGCCTGTCCTTGTAAATATTACAATTGAGGAGCGGGGAATCGTTCCTTTCTGCGTACCGGGACCCACGCTCCAAAAAGCAGCTTTCTGTCTCAAGCTCCCCAAAACGCGTCACTTAGCTTTGTTGGCGAACCAAGTGCACAAGCGTCCATGAAGGGGGAGAAATGAACAAACCACTCTGCATCAAGACAACGGTCTGCAGCCAGTATCAGAGACTACTTGAAGAGTGCGAGAGCGCCCTGGAAATCTGGGATGAGCATCGTGCCGAGGTTTCTGTGTCTCGCTTGGTTGGAAGGGAAGCGGGCGACGAACTCCTGCGATTGCAAGCGAAGTTCGCTCGAGCTTACGCGGTATTGCAGCGGCATTCGCAGGACTGCCTGCTCTGTCAGTTGGCGTCAAATATGGGAGGACGCGATTCAGAAAATCTCTCGAATGTACTTTCCGACAGCACAATGTACGTTTGAGCGGCGACCTAAAGCGAAGGCTGCGGCACTCGCAGAAAAACGAAAAGTCAAAACCCCCACACGCAAAACCCGCGTATGGGGCACCCAAAACCTACCTTACGGATGGAGTCTGGGCCACGCGGCCCAATTCCTGAGTAACACGATTTTGGGGCTTGTTCCCGCCGCTAGTACTTGCAGTACTCCAGAAATTCACAAGCGTTGTAATTCTTGCCGCGGCAATCGCAGCAAGAAAACAGTAAGCCCTTCATTTCTAATCACTTAATAAGGCCCCCGATGGAAAACTGTCTGCCCCCAATTCACCCGGAGGTGCTTATGATTTTGACCAAACGGCACTACCTTATGATCGGGGGTTCGGTGTTGCTGGCAGCGGCGTTGACGCTGGCTGCCACAACTCTGCCGGACCGCTCCGATCCTGTGACGCTGCCGGAGAACACGGCGATTCGCGTGACTCTGGATCAGGCTCTGTCCAGCGACCTGAGCAAACCGGGGGACCGCTTTGACGCAACGGTCTCCGAGCCCGTCGTCATGGACGGCAAGACGGTAATTCCTCAGGGTGCCCACGCTGAGGGGTGGGTCGTTGACGCGCGGCAATCCGGAAGACTGATGGGCCGGGCGCGATTGCAGCTTGCGCTGCAGTCCGTGGCCGTGGATGGCAACGGCTACTACGTCCGGACCGCTTCTTCGCCGAGGATTGGCCATGACCATAAGAAACGCAACCTCGCGTGGATCGGCGGCGGTGCCGCCGGCGGCGCGGTGGTTGGCGCTCTGGCCGGCGGAGGCACGGGCGCGCTGATCGGCGGGCCGATCGGTGCGGGAGCCGGAACGACGGTGGCCCTTCTTACGGGAAAGAAGGACATCCATCTCGCTCCGGAGACACCGGTCACGTTCAAGCTGGCAGAACCCGTGACCATCAAGGTGAAGGGCTGACAGGTTGACCGTCTTACGGTCACACATGTCGAGTTGACCGTTTTACGACCACATGTAGTCTGTCGTAGCCATTCACACCTAGCGTGAAAAGACGGGCGTGATTCGTGCCGATGTTGGCCGAGGGCGCCCGCCTTCCTTTTACGAGGGTGTTTGCAAATTCGAGATGCCGAATGGTGCTTCGGCTAAGAGGTTCGTCAGGACGCGGCGGGCCCGAGTGTCTCGCTCCAATGGTCGACTGGCGCGTCGAGCCGGATGCCAAGGAGATGATTGTCGCTCGGGAGCTTCTTGCAATATACGACCGAGCCTCGGACGAAAAATCCAGGCGGGGATGAAACGAGCACCATTTCGTCCGGTTCCCAGAACTTCTGCGTGAGCATCTGGATCCCTGCTCTGCTGATGTTTTCCGTGGGAACGATTTCAAATACTGCCGGCTTCTGAAGGCTGGTAAGCCACAGGGAGGCGCTCAGCTGGGCGCGGGCTTCCGACCTTCGAATCTTTCCACGCGCGCCGAAAGACACTGCTGCCATGTCATCAACAGCCCCAGAAACTGCGGCATTTTTTGCGACGAGCGAATCGGGTTTGTAGTTTGACCGGACAGACGGAAAAGGTGAGGACTCTTCGAGATAGGGTTCTCCGACCATCTCTTCCGGAAGTTCGAGTTCGGCCTTTTGCGTCATGTGTACCTCTCCGTGGGAGAAATTCGTCGAGCGCTGTTTCGAGGCATGTTTCCGGCCTTCCGTGGCGAGATAGGCTGGCGTCTTTCTTCGCCTGCGGAGCGTGGAAGCCATCGTCCTGGAGAGACTACGGATGCAGAAAAAGAAACAGAATCCGGCGGGTTCCTGAAATCAGGCTCAGGTAAATCCCTGACCCTCAGGCGGAGAAAAGGCAAAACCCGCAGCCTTTAAACCGAAGACGGCGGCATCTGGCTCGGCCTTAGCAGCGTTATAGGGACTTGCCTTTTGCGGACTGCCCCTTCATGAGAAAGGTCTTTGGGAACTTGCCCTCACCGCAAATCTTGAAGGAGCCGAAGTCTTTGTACCACGGTCCGTCGGGAGCCTCGGGCTCGGATTCGCGCCAGAGTTTCAGCTTGTAGAGGTCTTCGGCCGTGATTTTGCGCTGTTCTAGGCGATCGAAAAGGTGCTGGCGGAGAGCAGGCGGAAGGTTCGTCCACTGAATCTTCCGCATCGTTCGTTAACCCTTATTGCGCGCCAAAAGTTATGCGGGCGAGTTCTTTTTTGATTCTGCGGCGCTCGGCGGGATCGGTGGATTGCACGAGTTGGCTGGTTAGGGAGAAAAAGTATTCTTTCTCCGCGTCCTTTGAGCGAAGGCCGGCCTCGATGAGGTCGACGAGGACGCGGTTGGCGCTAGCCTTGCGCTTCTCAGCGAGATGGCGCACACGTGTAGCGAGGCTAGACGGCAGGGATACGCTCTGACGAACAGATTTTGTCTGGCTTTTCATAGCTACAGTCTACAGCATTCTGCACCAGAATGCACCACAATGACGCACTGACCGCAGAGGTAGTTCGAGAGGGGAAAAGCCAAAATCCCACACGTAAAACCGACGTGTGGGGCACCCGGCATCTCAGCGCAGGCGGTAGGAGCCCGAGCCGAGGAATTCGAGGAGGCCGAGGTCGCGGAGGACTTGGAGTTGCTGGCGGATTTTGTCGCGGACGTGAGCGTTGTTGGGATGGAGTTTGGCTAGGGCATCAGCGTGACCGTAGACGTCGGCAAGAGTGAATTCCATTTTGTCCAAGGTCTGAACGACTTGTAGCACGTCGAGGGTCCAGCCACGTTTTTCTACCTGTAATTTTTCCAGCGGGCGGAGCCGGTTGTAAGAGGCTCGCACTTGCTGCGAAGTCTGCGGCGTTCCTTCGTTCACTACAGAGATGCGGGCGTGCACGGGAATCTTGTCCAACAGGATGTTGCAACCGACCCAACCTGCGCGACGAGCGGTTGGTGACCTTGACGCGCGGGTGCTTGCGGCGATTGACCTGGGGCGTATCCAGCCCAGGCGGAGGCGGCAAGGTTGCGACCGCCCCGAGGCGCTCCACGACGAGTTCGGAGCCGGCGGGGCCAACCGAGGACTGCGATGGAACCGCGGTTT
>Ga0209056_10006966_pt1 | contig 11649 bp, 8 predicted proteins | sample GraSoiAngelo_114_FD_185876 | JGI IMG/M metagenome (GOLD analysis project Ga0209056, IMG submission 185876) | Grasslands soil microbial communities from the Angelo Coastal Reserve, California, USA - 14_0903_13_40cm (SPAdes) (version 2) | ecosystem: Environmental > Terrestrial > Soil > Grasslands ... | reverse complement strand
AGCTCAACCTGGACAGCGTCGCCCCGCGCGAGGTGCCGGCCGAGGACGCGAACGAGCTCCGCGCGCTGGTCGAGGAGCACCACCGCCGCACCGGAAGCGCAAGAGCGGCGGTCATGCTAGCGGATTGGGATCGTGCGCTGAAGACGTTCCGCCAGATCGTGCCGATCGGTGCAACACCGGTGGTTGAGGCGGCAGCCGTGGAGGCGGATAAGGCTCCAAAAACCGCGGCGTAGCGTAGGGTAAGTCCGTGAAGCGACTCGCTTTACTGGCACTGTTTTTCCTGGTGGGGTGTGGGTCTCTCGGCTCCTCACAGACTCACAATCTGTCGCTCGCCTACAAAGCAGCCGACAGCTATAAGTACACCCTGCACGCGACCATCAACTACACGGTGGGGGCGGAGGGGCTGTCCATACCTTTCAAGCTGGACATGTCCGGCAAGGAGACAGTTACCGTCAAGTCGGTCGATTCGAACGGGATAGCTGACCTCGCTGTCAACCTCACCGACCTCACGGTCAAGACCACAACGAACGGCGTCACCAACACGACCCTGCCCACCGAGGCGGCGAGCGTGGAGATGAAGGTCGCCGCCGACGGCCACATTGTGAGCGTGAACGGAAGCGCCTTCGGTAGCGGCTCGTTGCCGGGGATCACCAACACGCAGGGCGGCCTGCTCTCGGCGATCCTGCCCGACAAGCCGGTCAAAGCCGGCGACACCTGGACAAAGGATTTCGACCAGACCAATCCGACGGGAACAGGTTCGATCCACGCCACCTCGAACAGCAAATACCTACGTGATGAGAAAGTCGGCAGCGTCGACGCGGCGGTCGTCCAGTCGAAGATCACCAGCAACCTCGACCTGACCTTCGACCTATCTGCGCTTGCGAGCCAGGGCGGTACGTCCCTCTTCCCGTCGACAGGCAACGCGAATGCGCTGAAGGGAATCACGATGAAGGGAACGACCACCTCGGATGTCACTTCCTGGATCGACTCGAACGCCCGCCGCATCGCCCAAACCAAGTCCACCGGCGACATCGACGCAACGATGTCGTTCGACTTGGCTCCCGGGACCACTCTGCCCGGGTTCACCGGCCCGATCTCGATCAAGGGCACTCAGTCCGGGGACATGACCCCTGCCTGACCCAACAGCGATCTGCAGAGCCCTGGAGGCGGAGCGCAAGCTCGAGCAGGAGTTCGTGGAGCACGCGCGTCAGTCCGAGACCGCGCCCCAAGGTTGGCCCGCCGCCCTCGTAATGTTTCACCTTGGCATGTGGCGGGAACGTATGCGAAGCGCGCTCGCCGAGGTCAGCGAGGGAAGAGACTACAAACGGCCGCCGACGAACATCGACGAGGTGAATGACGCCGAGCTGGCGAGCGGGATCGGTACTCCGCTCACGGACGCGGCGGCGCGTGCCGACCACCTGCTGGGCGAGATCATCGAGCTATACGGAAAGGTCGGCGAGCGCGCGCTCGAGTGGAACGCCGCGAAAACGACCTCCGAGGCCGTGCTGCGAAACAGCTACACGCATCCCCGACTCCACATCTTCGAGTACTACCGCGAGAACGGCCGACCGGACCTGGCAAATCGAGTCTTCGAGGAAGCGGTGACCGAGATGAAGGCAGCCGGCGCGCCCGCTGTCGTGATGGGCACCGTGCTCTACAACCTGGCCGCGGTGCGTAGCCAGGAAGGCCTGAACGAGGAGGCGATCGCGCTGCTCGAGGAGGCGATCCCGCTCCGTCCCGAAATGAAAGCCGCGGCGGCGGCGGACCCAGACCTGAGCGGGGTCCGCGACGATCCGAGGTTCCAGGAGCTCATCAAGGCCTGATCGCAGCGCGGATCTGGTCGAGGACGCGCATGTTCGCGATCGACTCGCTGAGCGGCAGCGCGACCGGCCGGTCCCGCAGCACGCTGTCCGCGAACGATTCGACCATCAGCTGATATGGGTCGTGCGGGTCACGGTACGCGGTGAATGGCCGCGTCCGTTTCAAAATGCCGGCGCGGGTGATCACCTTCAGGTCCTGCTCTTCCGGCGACTCGACGCTCGCCCACACCGATGCGGTCGCGCCGCCCGCGTAGCTGAGAAGGGCGCTGACCGTCGTATCGATGTCGTTGGCGATCCTGGCGCGCGCAGCCAGGTCCGCTGGTTCACCGAGGATCCAGTGCGTGACGCTGACCGCGTAGCACCCGACGTCGAGCAGCGCGCCGCCGCCCAAGGCCGGCTGCAAGCGGATGTCCTGCGGATCCGTGGCGGTGAAGCCGAAGCTCGCCTGGACATGAAGCGGCTCCGCCAAGCTTTCGACGAACTCGCGCATCGCGGGATGAAAGCGGTACATGAAGGCCTCCATCAGATGCTTGCCGAATCCCTTCGCAGCAGCCTCCATCTCCTCGGCCTCCCGCGCGTTCAGCCCAATCGGTTTCTCGCACAGGACGTGCTTGCCCGCCTCGAGCGCGCGCAAGGTCCATTCCCTATGAAGGCTGTTGGGCAGCGGGTTGTACACCACGTCGACCTCCGGGTCGGCAAGGAGCGCGTCATACGAATCGAGGATGCGTACGCCGGGGTAGGGCTGGAGCATCGCTATCGCGCGTTCGGGACTGCGGCTGGCCATGGCCACGATGCGGCCGTTGCCGGAGGCATCGATCGCAGGAAGCAGCGCGCGGCGCGCGATGTTCGCTGCGCCCAGGATCCCCCAGCCGGCGCGCCGAGGAGCTATATGTCGACCTGCAGCTGCACGCCGCCCTGCTGGAGCGATCGCGTCGCCGCCTCCATCACCGCCACGGTTCGGCGCGCTTCAGCCGCGGTCACGGCGAGAGGCTCGCCCCACGCGAGGTGATCGCCGAGATTGCGATAGAAGCCATGCTGATCGCGCGAAGGGATCGCGGGCAGCTCTTCGCCGGCCGGGCTCAGCACCCTGACGCGGGCGGGAAGATCGGCCGGGACGGCGGCCTCGGCCCAATCGCCGACGACAGCGCCGTGCGTTCCGAGCAAGTACCACTTCGGCTTTCTCGCCGCCGCGATATCCGACTGGAGGAACGTGGCCTGCGCGCCGCCGCCGAAGGTGAGGTCGACGCGGACCTGATCCGCGTTGGTGACGTCGTGCCAGACGCGCTTGTGGGCTTGCGCGGAAATCGTTTTCACTCGGTCCGGAAACAGCTGCAGGATCCAGTCGAAGTAGTGCGAGCCCCAGTCGTAGATGGTGCCGCCGGAGATAGGTTCGTGACTGTGCCAGAAGTCGCACGGGTGGTCGTATCCGCCGATGAACGATTCCATGTAGAACAGCTCGCCAATCCGCCGCGAGCGCACCACGTCACGCATGACGATGAAGTCGGGATCCCAGCGCCTGCTCTGGTACACGGTCAGCACGCGATCGTGGGATGCGGCGAAATCCATCATGCGATCGGCGTCGGCGACGCTCAGTGCGAAAGGCTTCTCGCAAACCACGTGCTTGCCCGCGTCCAGCGCCGCCAGGACAGGGTCGGCGTGCGCGCTCGGTGGAGTCCCGACGACGACGAGCCCCACCTCCGGGTCGTCGAGCATCTGCTCGTGGCCGGCATGCGTGCGCACCGACCAGTCGCTGGCTGCGGCCTCGCGGCGTTCGGCGGCGATGTCACAGACGGCCGCCAAGGTCAGCCCACTGGTGGCCGCGATCGAGGCGGCGTGCTCGCGGCCGATCGCGCCATACCCAAGCAGTCCCACGCCGACAGCGGGCGCGGCGGCGCGGCCGGCGGCGAGAAGAAGCAAGCGCCCGACGAGTTTCTGAAAGTTCGGATCTTCGTAGGTCTTCGCGCCGTGTCCAAGGCCGAGGTGGACGAATCGGCCTTCGCCGTACGTGCGCTCATACGCCACCACCTGCTCGGTGAAGCGCCAGCTGGCGCGCAGAAGGACGTTGGCCGCAAGCGGCGGCCCCTCCGACAGGTACAGCTCGTCCAGGACCTTCCACTCCGAATCCAGTCGCTGCGTCGCAGGGTGATGCGCATCCGGTCTGATGACGAGCTCGGTCAGCGGTCCAGGCCCGCTCGGACCCCATCCCGCCAAATCGACGATAGGCTCGGATGACGACCAGGCCGCGAGCGTGCCGTGCAGCAGCACGAGCCCGCCGCCTCGGCGCACGAAGCTGCGAAGGGTCGACGCCTGGCGCGGGCTGAGCGGCCCGTCGGTCGCCGCGAGCACGACCTGCCGGTCCGCCGACGTGACGCCACCCATGGCGACGTCGAAGCGCCTTGCGTCCAGCGAGCTGAGCAGCGGAACGGCCAGCCGCCTGTAGTCGTGTGCACCGTCGCCGAGTACCGCGACGACCGAGATCCTTTCTGACATTTATGCCGCCTTGTTTGCCGAGGTTTGGCCGATCCGCCGGAGCACATCGAGCGTGCGCTCGGCGGCGTTCGCCCAGCTATAACCCCTTGCGCGCCGGATGCCTTCCTCACCGAGCTTCTTCCGCAGTCCCTCGTCGGCCAGCAGCCTCTCGAGGCCGCCGGCGATGGATGCGGTGTCCTCGGCATTCACGCTGATCGCCGCGCCACGCGCCATCTCGGGCAGAGCTCCCGTCGCGCCCACCACCGCGGGCACGCCGCGCGCCATCGCCTCGAGGAGAGGAAGGCCAAAACCTTCGTACAGGCTCGGAAATGCGAGCACCGACGCCGATCCGTACAGCGCAGCGAGCGTCGGCTCATCGACGTGGCCCAGGTAACGAACGCCGGGCTCCGCGGCGATCCGCTCCAACGTATCCCCATAGGCCCAACCCTTTCGACCCGCGATCACGAGCTGTGGCACGCCAGGGCGGCCGTTGATGATGAAAGGAAGCGCGCCGCGGCCGCGCAGCTGCCGGTAGGCGGCGAGCAGTCGCGGATAGTTCTTGCGCGGCTCGACGCTGCCCACGGCCAGAATGAAGCCCGGCTCGACGCCCTCCGGCAGCGGCCCAGCAGCTGGCGCCATGGGCATACCCTCCGCGACGACTTCGACCCTCTCCTCGAGGCCGGGGAGGTTGTACAAACGCAGGAGGTCACGGCGCGTCGACTCGGAGGGAACGATCACCGCGGCCGCCTGACGCAGGGCGGGTGGCAGCACCGCACGAAAGTAGAGTCGCTGCTGCCACGGAACCTCGGCCGGCCTGACTCGAAACGCGAGGTCGTGGACAAAGACCGCCGCAGGCGGCGCGCTCGGGCGGCGAAACGGAGGGCTTGGCCAGTACGGATAGAGGACCGCGTCCGCCTCCAGCTGAGCCTCGACCGCCGGCAGCCAGCGGGCCTTGATGGCGAGCTCGTGCCGGTAAGGCGCGTAGACCGCTTCGCAGTCGAGGTCCCGGAGAGAATCCGGCCGCTCGCGGCTGCAGAGCAGCACGAACTCGTCGCCGGATCGGTTGGCAACCAGAGCGCGGGTCAGCTCGATCGCAACCGTGATCATGCCGACCCGCTGCGGACGCCAGCAGGCGGTCACGTCGACGGCGAACCTGGCCACTACAAGAATGTAAAAGAGGGGCAAAGTCGATTGTGCGAGGAACCCCCCGCCAGGGGTAACATGGCACTTAAGAGCGAACTCGCCCTCCCTCCTTTCTGAAGGTCCTCTGCCCCCCGGCTGAGGGCCTTCTTTTGGGTACGAGAAGGAACCCAAGCGCACTCAATTCCCCGCTTTTGGATCCGACCGTGCCTATGAAGTTCGTGGATTGCGCATCTTCGGCGACAAGCGCGCGATGTTCGACCTTCGGTCGTGGCGCCAAGCGCGCGACGTTTCGGGGTCAGCTCATCTCCGAGCTGCGGATCGCAAAGGCGCAGTCGAACGTCCCCGTCACGGAGCCGCATTCGACCTCTTCGACGTACCAGTCGTTCGCGAGCCCGGCCCATCGCAGGATGGTTTCGATCGTCGACGTCCACACGTGGCATGACTTCACTGTCTTGATCCGTCCGAGCGCGAACATGTTCGAGAAGTTGACGAGCCAGAACTGGTGCTCATCGACTTGCAGCCACGCGTGTGTGTGCTCGCCGCGCACGTTGTCCATGGCATCCGTGAAGTTCTTGACCAGGCTGGCAAGCTTGCGCTGCCGGCCCGGCACGAAGCGCCGCGGCCCGCCCAGCCCGTGCCGGCCATCGGCGAGCCACCGCTCGGTCGCGCGCCGGCCCCACGCGCGGATCATGTCCTCCGACTCAGGGCCGTAGATTGTCTCGAAGGCCTCGTTCAAACGGCTCAGCGATTCGACTGGCGATGAGAGCTGGTCGTCATGCGGCGCGTCCTGCTCGATGTACTGCACCAACCCCGCGGCGTAAGCGATCTCCGGCCAACGATCGCCGGTGACGTCGCGGGCCACATGCACGAAATTGCTGAAGTGCGAGTTCAGGACAAAGCGGCCGCGCGCCCGCGCCGGTCGCACACCCATCAGCTCCAGCGTGCGAATCGCGGACGCACCGGCCGCGGTTGGCGTCGGCGGCGGAGAACCGTGAAGCATCGCCGGTGGTGCTGCCCCTTGCACAGGCTGAATCGCGCGCATCGACGTCGTGTCGGGACCGTTCGAGGTCGTGACAGGCTTGGGCAGAACCGCGACCCCGCCCGCCGGCGACGCGCCGGCGGCCGGCGACGCGCCGGCGGCCGCGACCGGCGTCGAGGCCGCGACCCCTGGCGGCGATGTGCGCCGCTGCGGCAGCCGCGCCATCTGCGCCAGCAGGTCGCGCACCGTCTGCGGGCGCTGTGCCGGATCCTTCGCCAGCACCTGGGCCAGCAGCACGTCGAGCTCGTCGGGCAGGTTGTGGTTGATCTTCACCGCCGACGGAATCGGAGTATTGACCGTGGCATAGGCGACCTCCATCCGGTTGGAGCCGATGTAGGGAAGCCGCCCGGTCAGCATCTCGAACGTGAGCACCCCCATCGCGTAGATGTCGGCGCGCTTGTCTACGTCATGTCCCATCACCTGCTCCGGCGCCATATAGCCCGGAGTGCCGATGGCGAGGCCGATGGTGGTGAGGTGCGTCGGTTGGCCGGCCCCGCGCGCGAGCCCGAAGTCGGCGAGCATCGCGCGTCCATCGACGTGGATGAGGACGTTGGTCGGCTTCAGGTCCCGGTGGACGATGCCCGCGTCGTGCGCATGCTGCAGCCCGTCGCCTATCTCGCGCAGGTAACGCCACGCGCTGAGCGTGTCCATCGGCCCGCGATTGAGGACATCTCGCAGCGTGCCGCCGCGGATCAGGGGCATGGTCAGGAACGCGTTGCCGTCGATGACCTCGAAGTCGTATATGGGCAGGATGTTGGGATGGTCGAGCTTGGCGAGAGTCTTGGCCTCGGTCTCGAACCGCTTCACGAAGCCGTCGTCCTGAAACAGCTCCGACGACAGCGCCTTCAAAGCGACCTCGCGGCCAAGAGGCTGCTGCACCGCGCGATAGACCACCGCCATGCCGCCGCCGCCGAGGCGTTCGACGATCTCGTACTGGCCGAGTCGAGTCCCGGTGAGGTCTTTCAATTCGACCTTGCCCTGGCCAGGTTCTCGACGATCGAGATCAGGTCGGCGAGGCGAAACGGCTTGCTCAGCACGTTGTCCGCGCCCGCGGCGAGGAAACGCTCGCGATCGCTCGACATCGAGTGTGCGCTGGCGATGACGATGGGCATGGCCGGCACCTCGGCCTTGATCCTGCGCATCGCCTCCAGGCCGTCGATGCCGGGCATCGCGACGTCCATCAGGATCATCGCCGGCCGCTGCGACAATGCGATGTCCACAGCTTGGAGGCCGTCGGCCGCGATCAAGACCGGGTATCCCGCTTTCTCGAGCACGCGCTTGCAGAGACGCTGCGCCACCTCGTTGTCGTCCGCCACGAGCACAGTGAAGGTTCCAAGAGCGACCGCCTCAGGCATGCCGGAGCTGCATAGCGTTCGCGCTCTCGGGGGCGAGTGGGACCGTGAAGTGGAACGACGAGCCGTGCCCGATCGCGCTTTCCACCCAGATCTTGCCTCCGTGCATCTCCACGATCTGCTTAACGATCGTGAGGCCCAGGCCAGTCCCGGGAATCGACTGCGCCGCGCCGCTGCGGACACGCCGGAAGCGCTCGAAGACGTGGCCGATCTCGTCCTGGGGGATGCCGATGCCGGTGTCGGTCACGCTGATCAGCGCGAAGCGCCCGTCCGCACGACTCGCAAGGGTCACGGTGCCGCCCTCGGGCGAGTATTTGACGGCGTTGTTGACCAGGTTGCTGAGGACCTGGATCAGGCGATCGCGATCGCCGGCGACGATTGGAAGGCGGGGATCAAGGTCGGACTTGAACTCGACCGCGACGGCTGACGGAGCCGCCCGGGAGATGGCCTCCATGACGATGTCGTTGATGTCGACGTCGCCCGTCCGCATGGTCATACGCCCCGATTCCATTCGGTCGAGATCCAGCATGTCGCCGATCAGCCGGTTCACCCGGTCCGCGTCATTGAATATGTAGCCGCCGTAAGCGCGCACCTCGTCGACCTCGAGGCCCCCGTCGCGGATGAGCTCGCTGAAGCCCTGGATGCCTGTCAGCGCGGTCCGAAACTCGTGGCTGACGATGCTCAGAAACTCGCTCTTCGTTCGGTCGAGCTTCTCGAGGTTGGCATTCGCGTCACGCTGCGCCTCCAAAGCCTCGGCCAGCCGGTCGGACGTCTCCCGCACCGCGGTCACGTCCTCGACCATCACGAGCACGTGCTCGGGGGTTCCGCTCGAGTCGGGGATCGAGGTGGCGGTGAGCTGAAGCCACAGCCACCTGCCGGCGCCGGTCGCGGCGCGGATCTGGAGGGTGCCGCCGTCGGTGATGCCGGCCAGGAACGGCGCCTTGTGCAGGCGAGCCGCCACCTGGTCGTAGGCACGCATCAGGTCGGGCCACGCGGTGGTCCGCATCGTCTCGGCGTCGTGCTCCAGCATGCGAAGCAGCGACGCGTTCGCTTCGAGCAGCTCACCACCATTGGCGATGCGTGCGATCCCGATCGGTGAGCGCTCGAAGATCGCGCGGTGATCGGCTTCGCTTCGCCGCAGCGCCTGGGCCGTCTCCGCCCGACGCATGAACTGGCCTACCTCGACGCCGGTGGTGGCGAGCGCGGTGACCATGGCCTCTTCCGGGCTGCGGGCAGCCTGGGACACGAGCTCGATGACACCGATCACGTCGCCACCCTCGAGGATCGGAAACGCAAGCGCCGAGCGGAGGCCGGCCGAGAGGGCGGCCGTCAGCGGCTGGTAGTCAGCCGACTGTTCGAGATCCTCTTCGGCGATGAGCACCCCCGCCTGCCACACACGACCGCGGAGCCCCGATCCCTCGGCAGCGACTACCCCGCGACTGGCGTGCAGGAATCCCTCGAGCGCCGCACCCGACGCGTTCCAGGAATGGCGCACGCGCATCGACTTGCGCTCCTCGTCGACGACCCAATGCTGGGCCGCGCTCCATCCCAGACGCTCGCAGAAGGCACGCAGGACCAGTGGCATCGCCTGGTCGGCGCCGGCCGAGGTGACGAGCACCTCCCGCACCGCGGCTGTGCAATCGCGCAGGGCCTCGACGCGGCGCCGCGCAGCGATGTCGCTGCCCTGGACGAGGAGCACCGGCTCGCCGGTAGCCGTGTTGGGCACCCTCGCGAGGAAGAGACGCACGGGGACCTCCGGGAGGTCGCTGATCTCCCCCTCCCACCTCGTCACGTCGCCATTGCGCAAGAGTTCGATGGCATCCGCGACCGCCGGCCGATCGTTCTCGGCCGCCAGCTCGACCAGCGACATCCCCAGCAGGTCGTCGGGGCCGCGACCGAGGATGGCGGCCAGTCGATCGCTGACCTGCGTCAGCTTCCCGTCCAGGTCAGCAAGTCCAAGACCGACCTCCGCCGACTCGACGGCCGCGCGGAGGCGGCGCTCTGCCGCGGCCAATTCTTCGACCCGCTGCTGGGCGCTCGCCGCGGCGAGGCGCGAATGTCTCGTCAGCTCATTGGCGGCGATCGCAACGCCGACCAGGACCGCGGCGAGCAGAAATCCGGCGGCGACGCTGGAGGCGGGCTCGCCGGTGGCGAGCGGCCGGATCACGAGCGCCAGCGCGCCGACTGCGGCGACGGCGATCGACTGGGCGCGGTTGGGCTGGAGCGCCACGAGCAGGGCCACGGCCAGGTAGAGCGGAAACGCGACTACGGGCTGAGCGTCGGCAAGCGCCTGAACAGCGAAGATCGCGGCGACGACCGCGAATGGCGTGGCACGCTGCACCACGACCCGGGTCCACGAGGTTGCTTGCGGACCGGCCCCTGGCAATACCCCAGAACCCTCGCCCCCCCTGGCGGGATTGATCGTGCGCAGGGGTCAAAGTGTAGCCACGACCCTGCGCGGTTCAGCCCCCTTAAGCACAGTCTCCTCTCCATTCACGGGGAGGTGGCCCGAAGGGCCGGAGGGGCCGAAAGGCCGGTCTAAATGCGCTTCAGCGCCAGCACCGTTACATCGTCGAACAGCTCCTGATCCCGGGCTCCCTGGGCCAGGATGTCGACCATCTCCTGAGCCGTCTGTGCCCGCCGGACCTCGTAAGGGAGCTGCACCTCTTTGGTGGCAAGATCGGGCCGAAGCTCGAGCAGACCGTCGGAAAAAACCACCAGCGAATCACCCGGACGCAGGCTCACCTTTCCCGTCACGAACTGGGTGTCCGGGAAGATGCCGATGGGCGCGCTTCGCTCGCCCAGGAGCTCCTGTGCCGTGGCGCCGCGCAAGATGCGCGCGTGGCCATGGCCTGCATCCACGTAGTCGAGCTCGCCGGACTGAGGGTCGAAGCTGCAGTGAAACACCGTCACGTACGCGTGGTTGACCTCCAGGGCGGCCGACATGACCCCGGCCGCCTGCTTGACCCCGGAGTCGAGCGGCGCCACACCGGCCACCCCGCGCAGGGCCGCGCGGGCGGTGGCCATCATCAGCGACGCCGGCAGCCCCTTGCCCATCACGTCGCCAAGGGTCGCGGTCACGCGCCGGTCAGCGGAGCGATACCAGTCGTAAAAGTCGCCGCTGATCTCTCGCGCCGCCGTGAAGTGGGCTGCGATCTCGAAACCGTCCGCCTTGAAAGGCGACGCAGGCAGCATGCCCGACTGGAGCTCTGCGGCGCGGCGCATCTGCTCTGTTCGCTCCGCGACCATGCCCTCCAGCCGGTCCAGACTGGCCCGGTGCTCCAACTCCAGGCTGCGGCGGCGGATGTTGTTGACGACCAGAAGATAGAGCTGTGTCGCACCGACCGGCTTGACGTGATAGGCGTACGCCCCGTGCTCGAGCGCCGCCGTGCCGAGCTCGGGATCGTCGACTCCCGAGATCATCACTACCGCGGTGTCGGGGCGCACCGATCTCATCTCCTCGAGCAGACCGTAGCCGGATTCGTCGGGGAGGCGGACGTCGAGGAGCGCGATCGCGTAGTCCTGAGTCTCGATCAGCTTTCGCGCCTCGGCTCCGCTGAGAGCCACATCGCACTCGAAGCCGCGGCTGCGCAGTGTGCGCGCCATGACGCGCGCCAGCGGCTCCTCGTCTTCGACCACGAGGACCCGCTGGGAGGCCGCAGATGCGCTCACGGCCATGCAGTGTAGGTGCCCAGTGCGGGGGATCCGAAGCATATGCGCGGCATCGGCGGCCGGAGCCAAGGAAGGGATGGCGCGACGAGGAGCGCAGCCGAGCTGCCCGACGACCAGCGCCGGGCCCCTGACGCTGGCTTCAGGGTCGCCCGAA
>Ga0209056_10006965_pt1 | contig 11649 bp, 7 predicted proteins | sample GraSoiAngelo_114_FD_185876 | JGI IMG/M metagenome (GOLD analysis project Ga0209056, IMG submission 185876) | Grasslands soil microbial communities from the Angelo Coastal Reserve, California, USA - 14_0903_13_40cm (SPAdes) (version 2) | ecosystem: Environmental > Terrestrial > Soil > Grasslands ... | reverse complement strand
AACAAAGGACCCCTCCATGGGCGCTCCGGAGTTCTACGACCAACCCAGCTTCACGGTTGCGGGAGTGACCGATCCTTCGAACCTGGGGGGACACGGCTCCGACACAACGGTGCGGACCAAGGAATCTTTGGCGAAGGCGGCAGCTTCGCTGGGTGGAGAAGTGGCCAATGGTTCCCAGCCGAAGTCGTCGGCGTCGCAATCGGAAAAGATTCTGAGGGAGGCCGCCGAGCGCGAACCAGAAAATTTCGACGCCAATTATCGATTAGCAAAGTTGCTGGTCGATGAAGCGAAGGCTCGGGAGGCGCTCCCGTACCTGGAGCGGGCGTCGCGGCTGAATCCCGGCAGTTATGACAGCACCTATGAAAAGGCGGTCGCTTACGAAGCTTTAGGAGAATATGAAAACGCCCGCCTGAATGCCCATGCCTTGCTCGCCCGGCAGGAGAGGGCCGAAGTGCATCACTTGCTGGGCAACGTAGAAGAAAGGGCGGGGAACCCTCTGCCGGCGGTTCGCGAGTACCAGCGCGCCGCGGAACTGAATCCGAGTGAAGCGTACCTCTTCGACTGGGGAGCCGAATTGCTGATCCATCGCGCTCCGGAGCCGGCCATTGAGGTCTTCGGTAAGGCGAATCGCTTGTTTCCGCAATCGGCTCGAATGCTCGTCGGGTTAGGGGCGGCGGAGTATGGCCGCGGATTTTACGGCCAAGCGGCGCAGCATCTCTGCGCAGCCTCAGATCTGAATCCCGATGATCCGGCCCCGTATCGCTTCATGGGCAGGATGCAGAATGTCGAAAGCCCGCAAGCCGAAGCGGTCAGCGAGCGACTGGAGCGCTTTGCCCATCTTCAACCAGAGAATGCCGAAGCCAATTACTACTACGCGCTTGATCTTAGGAGGTGGCGCAAAGGCCCGGACGATCCCTCGACTTCGCGGGTCGAAGGCCTGCTGCAAAGGGCGGTGCGCCTCGAACCCAAGTTCAGCGAAGCATATCTGCAGCTAGGTATTCTCTATGCGGAGCAACGGAACTTTCCGCAAGCGGTTGCGGCATATCGGAGGGCGATCGAGGCGAATCCTCGGCTCGAAGAGGCGCATTACCGGTTGGCGCAGGTCTACAGGCAAACGGGCGAGGAAGCACAGGCGCATGCGGAACTCACGCTCTATGAGCAGATAACAAAAGAGAACACGGGCGAGATTGAGCGTGAGCGGCGTGAGATCAAGCAGTTTGTGTACACGCTGCGGGATCGAACCCCAGAGTCGCCTCGGAAATAGGAGCAGACTCCTGACGCCCTGCTACTTGCTGTGGCACCAGGGCGCCTTGAGGGTTGTGGAAAATAGGAAGGCAGACTGAATCTTGCCCAGTCTGCCGAGGAGAGGTGCTCTGGATCAAGTCCGCCCTAGAAGTTCAGCTTGAGGGCGAACTGAATCACGCGTGGGTTGTTTACTGTCCCGTTCACCACGCCGAAACTCGACCCTGCGTTAATGTCCTGCATCTGGCTAGCGCCACCCTGCAGGTAGAACTGAGCATGGTTCCAGGCGTTGAAGAACTCAGCACGGAAGTCCAATCTCATGTCTTCGTAGGGTAACGGGAAATGCTTGATGAAGGAGAGATCTGTGTTCACAAAACGAGGGCCGTAGACTGGTGCGCGGTTTGAATTGCCCAGTTTTCCGGGTGCTGCAGTCGCAAACGCGCAGGGATTAAACCAATTCTTGAGGGTATGCACTTGGGCGGGCGCAACGCAGGTTGGATTCGCCGCCACCGTTCCCCCTTTATTGGGGTCCCCCACCTGATCTGGACGGTTCAGGTTGTTCCCGTTCCACGAGAAACCGACGCCAGAACCGTTGGCGCTGTCGACCACAAAGAGGGGAAACCCTGACGTTGCCCGCTCGATCACATCCACTTCCCAGTTTCCCAAGACGGCATTGATGGCCCCGTTCCAGTTAGCGCCGAACTGCTTACCCTTTCCGAAGGGCAAGTCATAAGTCACGCTGGCCGTGAACTGATGATTAAGGTTAAGCACAGACAAGGCCCAATCCGCCCTGCTTGTGCCTGGCAACGGATAGTAAGTGGCGCCCGGAAAGGTCCCCAAACCATCCGGCATTCCGGAGTCGAACGTCCGTGAGTAGGTGTAGCCCAATAGGGCATAAAGTCCATGCCGGACGCTCTTGGTCTCGGCCTTGATCTGGAGAGAATCGTAATGAGCTTTGCCGACGTCGTTTATGTTAGCAATCGTCAGTGGGAACAGGAACGTTGGTGCGCCCCATTTGGGCGAGAATGACCCGCCGCCCGGAGCGCAGCCCAGTTTGTACGTGGGGTCATAGTTTGAACTTGTCGGATCGCATGCACTTGGCGATCCCACGTTCAGGTTCAAACCGCCGACCAGGATGTGAGAACTGCGAGAACCCGCATATCCTGCTGTCAGCACGACATTACCGGGCAACTGGTGCTCGATATTCACGTTGAACTGTTGCACTCGGCCCTGCTTGAAATTAAGGTTTTGAGATTGCAGCGTACCCGGGAAGGACTGTGGGCTCGGAGGCGCGGTGATCGGCACTAGATTATTGTTGAGGTCGAGCTGGAGGAAAAGGTATTGATTGCCGCAGTTGGCGGGTTGAGCCTGAGCCGAATTGTTAAAAGGGCATGTAAAAATGAAGTTGTCCGACTCAGCAAAGTAAGGTGGGTTCTCCCATAAGCCCTGGCCGCCTTGGTTCCATGATGAATCGTGGAAGATGGCATAGCCGCCGCGTACCGCCGTCTTTTGGGACCCAAACGGCTTCCAGGCTACGCCAATGCGAGGCTCGAAAGCAGTCTTATCCATTTGGATGCCGACTCGCCCGTCTGAGCGAACGCAGATTGTGCAAGCACCAAAGTCTGCCGAACCTGCCACAAAGAACTTGCCGCTGTTGAAGTCGAAGTTGGCTTGGCGATTCGCTGCCTCGGTGATCGGTGTCACGAGGGCCCACGCCAAGCCCAAGTTTAGGGTCAAGTCCTGAGTTACGCGCCAGTTGTCCTCGACAAAGGGGCGGAACAGTTTCCAGCGACGGCCCGTCGTTGCGCCAAAAAATGTTTGATCATGGATTCCCCCGCCCAACTGGCCAAGCAAGAGATCGGCGGTGGCGTCGCCTGTAAGGCCGAAGTTAATGTAGAAGCCGTCCTGGAAGGCGTTAGTCTCAACATTCATCTGCTGTGCCCGGAATCCAGCACCGATCTTGATGTCGTGCCTGCCACGAATCATGTCGAAGGAATCTGAAATCTGGAAGACGTTGGTTCCGCCCTGGAAGGGGGCAAAGCCACGATCTCCCAGCGCCCAATAATTGTTCATCAGGGTGGAACTCATGCCACAACTCACGCAGTCCTTGGTAGATTGCGTCACAACCCCGGCAGGGGCGTTCGGGCATTTGCTATTCAGATTTGCGCCCAAAATGCCTATGTTGGCGGCCGTGCAGCTCCCATCTCCAAACGACAGGATGTGGTTAAAAATCCGATTATAGCCGGCGGTGACCTGGTTGATGTTGCGATCGGAGAAAATGTGCGTTTCCGAGACCGCTACGTTGCGGCCGTGATTGGTGATGTTCTGAGTACTCCCAAAGGCGTTCGCTTCGGCGAATCCCGGCGAGCCACCCGGAACAAAGGAGGTCGCTTGATCGTAACTGAAGCGCGCAAAGGCAGAATCTTTGCTTGAGAAATTGTGATCGAGTCTGATGTCGAACTCACCTTCGTTGAGCCGTCTGACCGGCACATTCGAGAAGTTGGTCAGGGTGTCCGGATTGATGACGTTGGTCTGCGGATAAAGCTTCATCATTGCCAAACCCGTAGGATCAACGAACGGATTCACGGTTGGATCGAACATATTCGAAGGAATCTTGTTGCAATTTACTCCCGCTGGCTGAACGCCGCCCGCACCAGCGGGTAAGGGGTTTCCCGAGCCGTCGCATTGGAAGGCTCCGAAGGTATAGGGACTCAGAATGTCGCCAAAACCGTTGGCGTTTTTGGGCTTATTAACGAAGTCGAAGATCTCGGGACGGGCCATGCCCAACGGATCAAGGCTATAGTCCCCGGTCAGCATCGCCGACGTCGGAATGAGCCCGCTAAAGGGTATGCCGTGGCGCTGCCTTTTCCCCTGATAATCGACGAAGAAGAACGTCTTGTCTTTCTGGATTGCCCCACCCAGAGCCGCGCCAAACTGATTAAGATTGAATTGTTCCTTCTTCACCGCGAAAAAGCTTTTCGCATCGAGCGAGGTATTGCGGAAGAACTCGAACACTGATCCGTGAAGCTTGTTCGCGCCCGACTTGGTCGTAATCAGCACAGTCGGACCCGCGCGTGTGCCGAACTCCGCAGAGTAGTTGTAGGTAAGAACCTTGAATTCCTGGATGGCATCGATCGAAGGCAAAATCGATATGCCACCCGCCGTCAGTTCGTTATTGTCGATACCATCAAACAGCCAATCTGTACTCTGGGCTCGTGACCCGCCGACTGAGAGGGAATAAGTCCCGCGCGCCGCCACTTCGCTGCTCGCACCCTGGGTGAAAAAACTGTTTGGGTTGGTTTCCTGCGTTACGCCTGGGGTCAGTGTCGCCAATTGAACAAAATCGCGTCCGTTCAGGGGGAGATCGGCGACCTGTTGGGCAGTAATGACCTGTCCCAGCGTTGGGTTCGTGGTTTGTACCGCAACTTCGGTGGCGCTGACTTCAACGGACGTGGTTACTGATGCGGGCACAAGCTTGAAATCCAGTTCGCGATGTTCGTCCACCTGCAGGCGTTGATCTTTGCTTTCGGCGCTCTTGAAGCCCGGTGCTTCGACGCGGATGGTGTAATCGCCGACGCCCAGGAGGGGGACCAGATAGTGGCCGCTGTCATCGGTGGTGGCCTCGCGGGAAATATTTGTAGCCTGGGCAATAATCGTGATCTTGGCACCTGCCACCACGGCTCCGGAATTGTCGGAGACTGTGCCGGAAAAACTACCTGTGGCCTGACCGAGCAACAACGGGCAGACAGGAAGCAGGATTGAACAGAAAAACACAACGAGCAGGCTCTTCTTGGTCAACATCAGAACGCTCCCCGGCGGCCCTGGTCACGCACAGGGCTCAACCTACCCACATCTGAAAGTTTGTAATTTGATCTGGCGCAAGACGATATGACGAGTCACGTCGCCTTGTCAACCAGAATGCGGTAAGAACCGGCGGTCAGGAACATCGTTTTTTGCATCATTGGGATTTGCTTCGCATTGCCCACTGAGCGTCGTAGCGGGCGCGATCATAGAAGGACTTTTGAGTTCCCACGCCTGTGGTCGACAGTCCGGCATACAGATTTGCGCGCAGAACGGCTTCGCGCTCGGGCAGGCCTTCGCCCAAAAATACGGCGAAGCTGCCGATGAAAGCGTCGCCGGCACCCGTGCTGTCGATGCTTTTTACCGGAAAGGCGGGCATATGCTCGATGCCGTTGCGGCTTGCCAGCACCGAGCCGTTCGACCCCAGGGTAAGGATAACTCCTGACAACCCATTCGCTAAAAGCTTCTCCGCGCACTTCTTCGCATCTTCGGGAGAGCGGACCGGCATTTTGGTGATGGCCTCGGCTTCGCTCTCGTTAGGGATGAAATAGTCGAGTCCAGCGAGGGCGCTGATCTCAATCGGTTGGGCGGGGGCCGGATTGACAATGCAACGAATGCCGTTCTTACGAGCAAAAGTAACGGTGTAGTACACGGTCTCGAGTGGAATTTCGAATTGCAGGACGATGCAATCGACGGTCTTAAGCAGGTCGGCTGCGGCGTCCACGTCGGCGGGCTTCAGCAGATCATTCGCGCCCTTTACGACAAAAATACGGTTCTGGCCGTCTGGCTCGACAAAAATCGGGGCTACGCCGCTGGAGACTCCTCCAATCTGTTTCACATGCGTGGTGTCGATGCCCTGCTTCTGGAAGTTCTGAATCGTCGCGGGTCCGAACAAGTCGCTGCCGACTCTCGCAATCATGAACACTTCGGCGCCGCAGAGCCGGGCAGCCACGGCCTGGTTCGCCCCTTTGCCTCCAAAGCCAAGATCGAACTTCTGGCCGAAGATGGTCTCGCCCGCTTTCGGGAAACGGTCGCTGAAGGTGGTCAAGTCGATATTTGCGCTGCCGATTACCGCGATACGAGGGCGCTTGGCCATAAGGGATCGAGTCTGCCGCGGTGTTTTGAACTGAAAGTCGAAGAACGCCGAGTCTAGTCAGCGCGTTGGATGGTTGTCAATGGAGTGTGGCCAGTGTTACTCGCCGTACGGGACCCAGATATTTTTCACCTGCGTAGCGCGCTGCAGGAACCAGCGGCCTTCGGCTTGTTCGGCATCGAACCAATCAATGACGCGGCCTGCATTGGTGAAGACCTGCTTCAAGTTTCCGGTCGAAAAAGATTTTGCCGCCACCGCACTGGCCTCGTCACGGAAGCACCAGATGGCATCCACGTCCTCGTGCTCGGCAAGCACCTTAAGGAGTTGCGAGATGTATCCGGTGACGATGTTGACGGCGCCTCCGGGCAGATCGCTGGTGTCGAAGAGTTGATATAGATCCCCAGCGATGAGCGGATAAGGTTCCGAAGGGACAGCGATCACAGTGTTTCCCACTGCCAGCGCTGGCATGACGAGCGAGATAAAGCCGAGCAAGGGCGTCTCATTTGGGCAGACAATGCCCACGGTCCCGACTGGTTCATTCATTGCGATCGCGATATTGCGGAACGGTGGATTGTGCACGGCACCATCGAATTTATCGGCCCAGGCAGCGTATGAGAAAATTCGCTCAATGCTAGAGCGAACTTCTGCAGCGGCTTGGGCTTTTCCTACGGCGGCACCGAGGCGGTTAGCGATTTCCTCGCGGCGCTGAGAGAGATTTTCTGCCATGTAATACAGGATCTGAGCGCGGTTATGTGCCGTGCTCTTGGCCCAGCCTGCGGCTTTACGGGCAGCTTCGACGGCGTTGCGAATGTCTTTGCGGTTGCCGAGCGGGGCTTCGCCGATCAGTTGGCCATTGCTGTCGCGGACTTCGAGGCTGTAGCCAGAATCTGGCCTTGCCTGCTTGCCGCCGATGTAGAGCTTGACCGTACGATCGATTTCGGAGGCCGCGGATTCTATCTCGCCGCCTGAACTCTCAGGAGGAAGCGATTTCGCGGCAGGAAGCGGCGGAGCAGTCTTGAACCACGCGGGCTCCAGATACTCGAGCACGCCTTCTTTGCCGCCCTCGCGCCCGTATCCGCTTTCGCGATAGCCGCCAAAGCCGCAGGAAGCGTCGAAAAGATTGGTGCAATTCACCCACACTACGCCGGCTTTGAGTTGCGACGAGACATCCAGTGCAACGTTGATGTTTTCGCTCCAGACACAGGCGGCGAGACCATACTTCGTGTTGTTGGCCAACTCGACGGCCTCTGCGGGAGTGCGGAAGGTCATCGCCGCCAGCACAGGACCGAAAATTTCCTGCTGGGCGACGATTGACGTTGGATGAACGTTACTAAGCAGCGTTGGGGGGAAATAGAAGCCGCGAGACGGCATCTGTATTTGAGGCTGCCAACAAGTTGCACCTTCCGCCATGCCCTGATCGACCAGGCGCTGAATTCGATCCAGTTGCACGCGCGCTACGATTGCTCCGATATCGGTGGCTTTGTCGAGCGGTGGCCCGGCGCGCAGAGTGCTCATGCGATCGCGGATCTTGGCGATCAGAATGTCGGCGATGCTTTCCTGCATGAGCAGGCGCGAGCCGGCGCAACACACTTGTCCCTGGTTAAACCAGATTCCGTCGACCAGACCTTCGACGGCGCTGTCGAGGTCGGCGTCCTCAAAAATTATGAAGGGAGACTTACCGCCCAGTTCGAGGGAAAGTTTCTTGTGACTCTGAGCGGTCGCACTGCGAATTGCGCGGCCGACTTCGGTCGAACCGGTAAAGGCTATTTTGTCGACATCTGGATGCTTGACCAACGCTTCACCGGTGGAACCGTCTCCAGTGACGATGTTCACGACACCGGGGGGCAACCCGATTTCATGACAGATTTCGGCAAAGGCGAGAGCGGTTAGCGGCGTGAATTCGGCTGGCTTCAATATTACGGTGTTGCCCGTCGCGAGAGCGGGAGCAATTTTCCAGGCCAGCATTAGCAAGGGGAAGTTCCACGGGATGATCTGTCCCACGACACCGCAGGCGGTGTAGCCGGGAAACTCCTGGGGTAGAAGCTGGGCCCATCCCGCGTGATAGTAGAAATGCCTGGCAACCAATGGGATGTCGATGTCACGGCTCTCGCGAATCGGCTTTCCGTTGTCCATGGTTTCGAGCACGGCGAGCCGGCGAGAATGCTTCTGAACATGCCGGGCGAGCGAGTACAAGTAACGCGCGCGCGCGTGAGGAGTGAGAGCTTGCCACTCGGGAAGCGCGGCCCGGGCGGCCTTGACCGCTGCGTCAATGTCGGTGGGCGATCCTTGGGCTACGGTGGCCAATTTCTCGCCGGTGGAAGGGTCGGCCGTGTCGAAGTACTCGCCAGCGGATGGTTCCATCCACGCGCCGTTGATGAAGTGGCCGAAGCGGCGCTGATGATGATCGAGCCACGCGAGCGCCTCTTTGGGATCCTCCGGGGCTGGGCCGTACTCCATGGCGACGAATTTTTCGGCGATGCTCATTCGAGTGATTCTCTACTAAAAACTATGCAATCGGATGACGATAACTGGCGGAATAGCGTCCGGTAACGTGATGCTCCAACTGCCGCTCTATGTCGTTCAACAGGCCACTGGCGCCGAAACGAAACATGTCAGCTTTCATCCACGAGTCGCCGAGTTCCTCTTTCATCAAGGCGAGCCAATCCAGTGACTTTCCTGGGCGTATTCACGGATCGCGCGCGTCATCACGAAGCCAACTGGCAGCGTGGCGTTGGTCGTCTCTTTCCCGGTTGATGTCTTGATGAAGTCGGCTCCTGCCATCATGGCAACGAGACTGGCTCGTGCGACGTTGCGCAAAGTCAGCAGATCTCCGGTGCCGAGAATGACTTTCATGTGAGCGGGAGCGCTGGCTTGTTTGAAGGCAGCGATCTCATCGTAGAGTTCTTGCCACCGCCCACCGAAAACGTGGGCACGCGTGATGACAACGTCAATCTCGTCAGCGCCAGCTTCAACCGAGCGGCGGATTTCGGCTACGCGCTCAGGCAACGGAGATAGCCCGGCAGGGAAGCCGGTGGAGACAGCCGCTACTCGCACACTGCTACCTTCGACGGCACGACGAGCTGTTTCCACGAATCGGTGATAGACGCAAACCGCAGCAACTTGAATCTTCAGGTCTATGATTCCAAGTTGTTGAACCAGATCATGCTGAATAGGCTGCCTGGCCTTGGCGCACAGGCGGCGGACGCGCTCGTCGGTGTCGTCTCCAGAAAGAGTTGTGAGATCCATGCAGCTAATTGCTCGCAGAAGCCATGCGGCCTGCCAGTCTTTTTTTACTGTTCGACGTGCGACATGACTCTGGGCGCGGCGCTCTACGGCGCTGGTGTTGACCCGAGCCTGCCTCACCCAGTCCAAGTTCAGCGGAATCCCGCGATTGGAAAGAAGGGGACGTCCCGCCAGCAGTGCGTGCGGGTTCTGAGAGTCTTGCAACTGGTCATCGGCTGGGATGTCGGTGTTCACGGGCCCGTATCGCCTGTTCCTCTGCATTTCCATTTGGATGTTCTCCGACAGAAAGACGATTCGCGGCTCGGGCGGCCGCTCACCCCCAAGGCCGTGCCGATTGATTGTACGGCAGAATGCCTAAAAAGAAACCGAGCGGGATTTTGTAAGCGCGGAGAGGCGCTCTGTGGACGTGCTATTTGACTTGACACTCATAGGGCCCGACGCTAGGCTACATCGCCGAATCTTTCCGCCAACAATGAAGATTTCTCCATCTGGATTCTCGCGATTCAGTTCCGCCCCCTCCGCGCTTTTCATTCCGGTGTTGATTCTTGTGGTCTTGCTTGCTGTCCCGGCTTGGGCAGCCAAGAAAGTCATCTTCGATACCGATCCGGGTACGGACGACGCGCTCGCTTTAATGTTGGCGTTGAACTCACCGGAACTGGATGTCCGCGCCATCACTGTCGTGCCTGGCAATGTGACGGTGGAGATGGGCCTCGAGAATGCGCTGCGCATGGTGTCGCTGGCGAACCGCTGTGACATCCCGGTGGGTGCGGGTGCGCGTCATCCACTTTTCCAGAAGCTGATCACGGCGGAGTTCTGGCACGGCAAAAACGGCCTGGGCAACGTGGAACTTCCTGCGAGCAAGTGCAAAGTTGATCCGCGCTTTGGGCCCGATCTCATCATTCAGCTGGTTCACGCGTCGCCCCATGAGATTACGCTGGTCCCGGTCGGACCGCTCACCAATATCGCGCTCGCGGTGGAGAAGGATCCGTCCATCGTTCCGCTGGTGAGAGAAGTGATCCTGATGGGAGGTTCGATCAGCGGCGGCAACGTGAATGCTGTGGCCGAAGCCAACATCTTTAATGATCCGGAGGCCGCGCAAATCGTTTTTCAGGCAGGATGGCCGCTGACCATGGTCGGTCTTGAGGTTGGGGATAAGGCTCTATTCACGGGCAAATATCTTGAGGAACTCAAGAAAACTCGCGGGCCAGTCAATGATTTTATCGTGGCGGTTGCCAGCTTCATGGTCAATCTCTCCGGATCGTACGGTTTTTCAGGATCGCCCATGTACGACCCATCAGCAGTCGCAGTCGCGGTTGATCCCACGCTAGTCAAAGTGCGGGAAATGCACGTAGATGTTGAGACCAGGGGTGAATTCACACGCGGGGAAACCGTAGGCAATCGGCATGGGGGCGTCGAGCGCAACGTGCTTCACGGGGATCGCTACGCGATTGAGGGCGTCGACAAGGTCACGGCGAACGCGAAAGTCTGTGTCGATGTCGAGGCTGATCGAATGTTGCAGCTCTTTGTCTCCAGAATTCGCGGAAAGTAGTTCAATGGGACGCCACTCCACACAAGAGCAGTTGCAGTGCGGACGAACAAATCTAAGGAGAAACGATGTTCACACCCCATAGCTTGAACATTGCGCTGTTGATGATGATCACGAGCGCCATCTGCTGGGGTTCGTGGGCCAACACGTTTAAAGGCGTCAAGAATTATCGCTTCGAGTTGTTCTATTGGGACTACGCGATTGGAATCTTTCTGATTTCGCTGGTTCTCGCTTTCACCATGGGCAGCACGGGGAATGATGCCAACAGCTTCTTGAATAATGTTCGTTTCGCGGACACCTCGAATATCGTTTCGACGATGGTAGGCGGTGCCATCTTCAATCTTGCGAACCTTCTCCTGGTGGCCGCCATTGACATGGCGGGCCTGGCGATTGCGTTTCCGGTTTCGATTGGAATCGCGCTGGTCGTGGGCGTAGTTTCAAGCTACATCCTGCAGCCCAAGGGTAATGGAGCATTGCTCGCGGCCGGCGTGGTGTGCGCACTCATCGCCGTGATCCTCGACGGCAAAGCGTACGGCAGCCTGGCCAGCGCAGGCCGCGCGGTATCGAAGAAGAGCATTGTCACCTGCGTGGTCTCCGGAGTTCTGATGGGACTTTGGGCGCCGTTTGTTGCGCATGCGATGACGAACGGCAACACGCTGGGTCCCTACAGCATTGCCGTGTTTCTGACGCTGGGTGCGCTGCTCTCCTGCTTCATTTGGAATAT
>Ga0209056_10006957_pt1 | contig 11653 bp, 8 predicted proteins | sample GraSoiAngelo_114_FD_185876 | JGI IMG/M metagenome (GOLD analysis project Ga0209056, IMG submission 185876) | Grasslands soil microbial communities from the Angelo Coastal Reserve, California, USA - 14_0903_13_40cm (SPAdes) (version 2) | ecosystem: Environmental > Terrestrial > Soil > Grasslands ... | reverse complement strand
CGTTTCGTTCTAAGCAAGTTATTTTTCACAGTATCAATCGACCGGGACAGCATTTGTTCTCCTGAATACGATGCAGGCGGCCGCTCCTGCTGAGCGATTTCTCTCATCTCGATCTTGATTAGTTCGGATACAGCGTTTTCGACCACTGAACTGTATGAACCGATCTTGCCTTTTTCCTCAATTTCGGCGGTGATCTCCCCAATCTTTTCCAAAATGTACAATCGGTCGGTACATATTCTTTCCTTCATGACATTGTGATCTCCGAGACAAAAGACCGATAGGCAGATTCACTCACGATTAGCGTGCCTACGAGCAATGCGACAACAGGACGTGCATCAAGTTGCGTGCAACTCGATGCAAATGAAACTAACCTGGGAACTTCTTGGTCGATATCACCTTTGATTCTTGCTTCGCTTGAGTCGATGGTTGCCTTAGATTCGACAAGGTAAGTTTTTCTAACAGCCTCCATCACTATGTCCGGATAGTCATGGTTTGGCCTTGCGAGTTTCCTGCATTGATACAGCCTTTGAGCTAACAAACCAGCAACGCCTTCACCAATGCCAGCAACAGCACTCTTGTTTGGCGACAGTGCCCGTCTGTCTTTTTTTGCATAAAAAAGCGGAGGGTAACCGGGCTCAATATATACGCCGCTGGAATATTCAAACCAAAACCGAATCTCATTCAGCGGTTGATACACCAACTGCTCGGAATACTTCCAGATCATCCGCTTCAAAACACTTTCGTCAATAGAGAACGTCTTAGCCGGTGTAAATGGAGGTTTTTTCGCCAAAGCTCGCTCAAATTTATTCCGCAGCACCTCCCTTGTATTCGCCCCGGTGGCTAAGTTTTGCTCCTCTTTCGAAAAGTGTAGATTCCGGAATTCAATTTCTAAGGTCACCACTGTCTCTTCCTTGCCATCGACGGCGCAGCCAACACCGTCCGTCCGATTCCACTGCTTGAGCGTCGCTATGACATTGACATGAGGCGGAACCCTCGCGAGAAAACCGCAAGGTAACTGTCAACCTTTACTCTACTTCAAAGCCATGGCTATCGAATTTCAGAGTTCGGCTATTCTCCGTTACGGTGCGCACTATGTTGTCAGGCGTGCCTCCAGGGACATCGGCTTCGATCTCAAGCGTGACTTTAACCGATGACCCAACGAGTCCGGCGAGATGCGCAATGACTTCGTCAGCAACACGACTGGCATCCCGGCCCACTCGCGTGGCGTCGAGAGTTATCGATCCGTTTAACCGATGACCCAACGAGTCCGGCGAGATGCGCAATGACTTCGTCAGCAACACGACTGGCATCCCGGCCCACTCGCGTGGCGTCGAGAGTTATCGATCCGTGGAATCGTTTTGGTCGAGCAGTATCTTTCGGCCTGGCGACTGGCGGAGCCGCGGCACCGGGCGCACCGTTTCCGTGGTTCATCGCCTCGGGGCCTGACCCGGCGCCAAACGACCGCATATGGATCAGTGACAGGTTGAGCATAGAAGATTCAAGCGAGGTACCGCAAGTATGGCGGCTCCGTTCCGAGGGTTCCTGGACGTCACATAACGGGTCTTCTGTAAACTTTCTAGGGGACGGGACGATTTTCTGAGGGGACTGCACGAATAAATGCCTTCGACTTTTCCTGAGGGTTTGATGCCGGATCTTAACAGGCGTTGAGCGCCTACGCGTTCCTCCTTGCTTCGAAGTCCACAAGCGCATTGTCTTCGACAGCGTACGAAATTTCAATCGGCCGGCAACAAACCTCGCAATCTTCGATGTAGGTTTGGCGAGGAACCGAAGTGTCCAGCACCATCGAAATGTGTTCCCCGCAATAGGGGCACGTGAAGGAGTACTCCATTGTGGGGATTATTGTTCGAACGGGAGGCCGAGAGCGTAGAAATCTTCATCACCCAAGACAGCGCGTCCGGTATTGTGCCCGTCTTGAAATACCACGCCGGTCGTGAAATGTCACAGCATGAAGTCTAGGTAAACCTCCGGAAAAGGGTTGCGTGGTTTTGGCCGGGCGCGCGGCCAATCGCGACCTCTCACGACCGGATTGCGATCGACTCGATGATCAGAATATATATTTCAATGCGAACTGCATGATTCTGGAATCGAGAGAAGTCCTGATCTGGCCAAATGCGGGCGTGTTGAGAATCGTGCTGGGATTTCCCGGCCGGAAACTATTTGTGACGTTATACGCCTCAGCCCGAAACTCTGCGCTCTGCGTGCCGAGAATCCGAAATATTTTCGACAGTGCTGCATCGAACTGCCATGTTCCGGGACCTTGAATGCTCGCGCGGCGCATATTTCCGAGTGCGCCAATCGGTGGCAAAGAAAATGCCAGCGGGTTGAGGTATATCGTCAGAGGACGGCCGGAAGTGTCGGAATAGGGGGTTTTCAAGCACCTGATTCGGGCGCTGATTCGCGATACCGTTCAACGCTGGATCAAAACCGGTCGTAACGGTCAGGAAAGCGCCTGAAGACTGCTTGTAAATGCCAGAGATCCTCCAACCCGAAGCCGCGAGGCGCAGCGCATGGTCGGCGAACTCCGGCGTTTGCGCCATTGCTGTTAGGTTGAAGATGTGACGGCGGCCTGAATCGCAATTGCCTCGATCAAACCGGCGGTTGCTCGGATCCGAGTGCTGAAGGACGCCGTTGTACAGGTATCCGAAGTCAAGTCTGTTCACGACCGCGCTGATAGCCTGCTTGTTCTCAACGAGCGATTGTGAATAAACCGTGGTGATGTCTCTTTCATTCTCATCGCGAACACGAATCATTATGCCGTCCTTGTAGTCCGCACGCTGCAGCATTTTGAACCAAGTTCTGTGAACGTGATTATAGTGGACCGCATCGTGTTGATTGTGAATAAGCGGACGAAAATCATTCAGGACATGGCGAAGAACCCACAGGTTGCTGATCATCCAACGGCCTTCATGTTCAACAAGATGAGTCTTCATGTCCTCAGGCAAATTATCGTAACGTGTCACGAATGCGACGGACTGGGCACGCTCGTATTCACTCATAAGGTCACCCGTCTTAGCGCTTCCAGAAAACGTGAATCCGATCCTCTGTGGGGCTTCGGTCAAAAACTTGCATCGGGCGGTAGCTACGATTTCATCAATTTCTGATTGAAGGTCGGCCAGTCGTTTCTGAATGCGATCGGGAATTTTACTTCGATGCTCTTGCGGAATCATGAACACACTTTCAAGAGTCTGGCTAACATATTAATAAGCCTTGCAGCGCATCGTCTCTCATAATGCCATGCGGACTCCGCAAGCAGCCCATCTCGAAATGAACGCAGCTTATCCTGGATTCAAAAAAGTCCGCTGCGACTTGCAAGTATTATTAACGGCGGAATCTTACCGCACGAGAGGTCGCGTCGCCAAATTAACGAAAAGGGAATGAAGAGAGAGGTGTGCACGCAGGCTATCCTGAAGTGGAGAGTTACACGACGTCGGCTGGCCATGGACAGGAAAAGTTTTTAATCTGCGTAATCCCCGGCCTTATATTTCCTCAGGAGGGTACACCACGCCTGTCTGTTCGGTGATCAGCTTGTAATGTTCAATGCGGCGGTGTTTTGCGAAATTGAAGATGTAGTCTTTTAAATCGAGGCCAATGTCCAGATCGCAGTTGAAGGTGACGAGTTCGTCGTCTTCGGAGATCGCTTGAGCAGCGATTTCTCCTGTCGGTGCGACGATTGCCGATCCTCCGATCAATCCGAACCCATCTTCCTTGCCCGCTTTGGCTGACGCCACCACCCAGGTGGCGTTTTGATACGCGCCGGCTTGGAGCGATAGCATGTGATGAAACATGCGGCGATGGACGGGCTCCGGGTGGTAGATGTTCGTATCGGGCGTGTTGAATCCCAAAACGACCATATCGACACCTTGGAGACCCATGACTCGGAAGGTTTCGGGCCAGCGCCGATCGTTGCAGATGCACACTCCAATGATTCCATTGAACGCGCGATAGACTTTGAAACCTCCGTTTCCAACCTCGAAGTATCGCTTCTCCAAATGCTGAAACGGCGACTGAGGTCTGTGCTCCGAGTGCCCAGGTAAGTGGATCTTTCGATACTTTCCAACAATCCTTCCATCAGGCGCGACGAGGATCGCCGTGTTGAAGCGCCGCTCCTTACCGTCCTCGGAAGTGAGCTCGGCGTAACCCAGATGAAAACCGATACCAAGTTTCTTCGCTTCGTCGAACAGGGGCTGGACTGCCGGATTGGGCATCGAAGCTTCGAAGTAAGAATCGATCTCCCGCTGGTCCTCCATGTAATAACGGGGGAAGAACGTCGTGAGTGCGAGTTCCGGAAACACGACCAGCTTGCATCCCGACGATACCGCCTCACGCAACAGCGCGATAAGTCTCTTCACCACCGATTCTCTTTTTTCCGCACGTTGAATGGGTCCGAGTTGAGCAGCCGCGACTTTAAGATGTCTTGCCATAGTCCGCCTATATTACGTCATCGGCTCCGAACCGGCGAGCCAGCAATGCCGTGTGTGACCGGACGCGGCATACTTACTCGAGCTCCTTGCCCTTAAGCTCTGGGATCAAGAACACAGTGGCAATGATATCGAGGAGGTAAATGGACGCTAGCAGGCCGATAGCAGCGTTAAAGGAATATTTCGCGGCCAGGGCGCCGATCGCTAGCGGTCCCAGACCACCCACTGCCCGGCCGATATTGAACAACACGTTCTGCGCTGTTGCTCGGGCGACCGTGGGATATGCTTCCGAAATGAGGGCGCCTATACCACCGAGCATGCCGTTCACAAATATTCCCATGATTGCTCCGATCCAAAGAAGCGGATTAGGGTCCGTGACGCGTGAATACACCAAGACCATGACCATCGCCGTAATCTGAAACACAATGAAGACGGGCTTGCGGCCGACGCGATCCGCGAACTCGCCGAAGATCCAGATGCCGGCCGCCATACCCAGGACCGTTGCCCCAGTCCACAGGCCGGATCTGGTGAGGCTGAAGCCGAAGCTGGCCGAGAGGTAACTCGGCATCCAGGTCATAATGCCGTAGTAGCCGAAGTTCAAAACCGAACAGAGGATGGCTATTCCAACAGTCGTCCTAATCGACTGTCGGTCTTTGACCAGCAAGCGAAGCGAGTTCTCTTTTCTGACGGCATGCTTTCGCACAAAGATCTCCGGCTCATCGAGCGTGCGGCGGAGGATGAAGGCTACGATCGCGGGGATAAGGCCCACAATAAACATGCCCCGCCATCCGATTCTGGGCAGGAGCATGGGGGTAACGAGTGCGGCGAGCAGAACTCCGAATTGCCAGCCGAGTGCGACATATGAAGACACTCGCGCGCGCTTACTGGCCGGCCAGGCCTCGGCCGCGAGGGCCATGCCGATGCCAAACTCCCCGCCCAAGCCGAGTCCTGCAACAACCCGGTAAGCCACCAAGTCCCAGTACCCTCGCGCCAAGGCGCAGAGACCAGTGAATGCGGCGAAGATCAGAATGGTCCACGTCAGCACCCTGATCCGGCCAAAATGGTCGCTCAAAATTCCAAAAATGATTCCGCCCGCCACGGCTCCACCCAACGTCCACGTAACCAGTGCGCCTGCCTGCGTGGTCGTCAAAGCCAGATCCGATGAGATGGCGGCGAGCATGAAACCGACAATCAACAGGTCAAACCCATCCATCGAATAGCCAATCACCGATCCGGCTAAGGCGGACCAGCCATACAGGGTCACCCTGTCTTCGGCATATAAGGTTCTCGTCGTCCCTTCAAATCTGCTATTCATTGGGGTGCCATCAACAGAGTCCGCTTTCCCTAGAGTCTTCTTTCCGGCTGCAAACGGTGTCCCGCTGTCGCATCCGTTCGTCGAGCGATTGATTGGAACAATTCGCCCCGCCGCCCGCAGTGGGAAATACAGCCTGACGCGCGGAAATCGCCCGTGATCTATGCTCGGTGGTTAACATAATACGCCACACTGAACATTCCCGGCCGGCGGCCGTACTTCACCACCCTCGCTTGAATTTCTTTTCCTTCGCACTCGCGGGCACAGTAGTGTGCTCATTGTAGACAAGAACGCGCGGTTGCGCGGACCCGCGTAGATACGAATGGTGAGCTACAAATCGAAATCACGGAGACGAAGGGTGAATCTGCATCTGTACGCCCGCCGGTTTCTTGCAGAGCGTGCAGGTCCAGATCCCGGTTGCCTTCACGAGGGCCGATGTCCAGTTGCAAGTGCCCCGCTCAAAAACCCTCGAAGTTCAGAGCTTATAAGTCGCTGATACATAGTGTTGGACGACTTAACCCCCAAGCCGCTCAAAGACAAGTGTTTTTTGAGCTGGCAAATGTGCGGTTTCTTCCTGCGCAAAGGCTGTCAACCGGCGTTGGGAAATCGAACCATACCGCAGGATGGTGCACCGTAGGCCACGCAGCCGTGATGTTGCCCTTGATGCTTTTTGTCATAATTCGGTTATCCCTAGATCCGGCTAGCTGTTTGTAAAAAAGTTTTGGCGGTTTATTCCTGTCGTTTGCGCTTGTCTCATTGAGCGAGGGACAGTAGCCGTACGGTCAGAAACGGCTTGAAACGAGAGCGATGTGCAAGTGGCGGTTCTTCACTCCGTTCCTGCTGTCGAAATGTTTCGAAACAAATGAGCATTGCAGGATGAGGTCCGGGCCCGCCGGGCGGCAAATGAATCTATCAAAAATTTATTGCGTGTTTTCCACCTTCGTTTACGTCTTCTTCTATAAAAGGGAAAATTTCCGAAATTTCAAGGCGGGAGAAAACGCAATATGGCTGCATTGGTGGAATCCCTGTGACGACGCGCCATTGGTTCCTGTAAGTGCGGTCCGTTCATTAGCGAGGTAAAGATATGGACGAATTTCGCGACGTGCTGTTTTGGACATTCATTACCTTTTTCATCCTCATTGGCATCATCTCGCTCTTAGCCCTCCTTGGCATTTTTAAGCGTGTAGACGCTGGCTTCCGCAAGTGGGCCGTGACTGGGTTCGTTGCCGCGGTAACTACGGCCGTTGTCGGACTGTTCCGACTGATCTTTGCTCCTGAAATTGCGCTGTTCGTCACGTTGACCACACCAACAAGCATGCAGCCGCCGGTGCAACTCGTTAGCGGACTCTATGAATACGACGAACTGGCCAAGGACGGTAAAGTAGTGACCCGCAACGGCCCTGTCGCGGGGATTGTGTTTGAGCAGGGCGGTTGGCAAGCGAAGCTGCCACAGCAGGTCCTCGACAAACCAGTGCGGCTAACTTTCAAAGACGGTGCCGGTTCCCAGTGGAACGTTCCGCCTTTCTATCCCAGTCACATCCCACGGGAATTCACAACAACTGGCTCCTCGCCCACTAGCCATTCTGACCACACTTGGTGGCCACCGTGGCAAGTGGTGGCACTGGCTGCAGAACCAAGTCTGGAAATCGCAGCTTCGGAACAGGCTAAGAAAGCGCTGCCCAAGTTTAACAACTATGCCAAAAGTGCAGGACAGAAGTATGCACGGCCCTATTATCGATGGCGGGTCTTCGTCGATGAACCGCGCTCAGTTCTCGAGACAATTCAACAAGTCGAGTATGTGTTGCACGCTACGTTTCCCGAACCATTTCAGGTTTCGAAGAATCGGGAAAGCGGCTTCGAATTAGTCAACGAAGGTTGGGGCGAGTTCACCATTCTGATTACCATTCGCTACACGGACGGGACTGCGTTGAAAACGAGCTACTATCTGGATCTACAAAAGAGTTGGCCTGAGATGCCACGTCCAATACCGCCGCCAAGGCCAGTTCCACACTCTCGCCGATGAGTCCACCCAGAACTTCCGCAAATGGCCGCGAGTTGTTAAATAAACCGATTCAATGCGATTTCCGTTCGACTGGAGCGGTGCGTACGTTGCCGGTAGGAGCGGGCGCAGCACTTCGATGTGATCTTTGGGACGGACACGATGAACGAGCGGACTAAATCGCACACGGACCTTCCAGCCGATGTCGCTCCAGTACATGCCTGTGGTTCCGATCTCCGTCGGTTTTGGGCTCAAGACCTTGACGACCGACCTTCCGCTGATCGTTACGCTTCATCACCCGATCTACTCGGCGGATGATCACCATAGCGGCAGCACGTTCATGAAGGAAGTTATCGAGACGGCAGCACAGGAGGCCGAGCGCCACCCGGACATGGTCGTGGCTGGCCACGTTCATGACTATCAGCGGCTCACCAAGACGTTACCGGATGGCAACAAGGTACCTTATCTCGTCACTGGTGCGGGCGGATACCACAATCTGCATCGCATTATCAAAGTCAACGGCGAGAACATGATTACCCCCGTTGTGTTTGAGGACAACGACGGCGATCAGGTCACGCTTGAAAAATACTCGGACGACCACCATGGGTTTCTGAGAATGGAGATAACGCCGGAATTAATAACGGGCATGTATTACGTGGTGCCGCGCCCCCAGGAACCCTTCAGCAAGCCCATCCAACTCATTGATCGTTTTCAATATGACTGGAAGAACAAACAATACGTTCCAAATTCTCTTTGACGGAAGGAGCACTAAGACATCGGCAATGAGCGAAAGGCTGACTGTGTGCTGCCGAGATTCACTTCCCACGAGGGTGGCTCTAGAGAATTCCCAGATATGAAAGCTCCGGTCTTAAAACTTGAACTGTAAGTTCAACCGTATCATGCGAGGGTTCAGGACCGCCGTCGGCACGCCCCCTTGCCCCCCTGACACATAGGGTTTGATGGTGCTGGCTCCCAACGTGTAGCTTTCCGTCAGGACCGCACTCGAATTGGTGACGTTGAAGAACTGAGTTTCGCCCAGTATCGTGAACTTTTCGCGAACGTGGAAGACCTTGCGGAACCCCAGATCCAACTGACTCAGCCGCGGCGTGAGCCGCGAGCCGGGCGGAATCAGCGTGATCGTCTCTGCGCCCTGTATGAGGCCGGGGTCCACCAGGGCGCCAGGGTTCGGACAGATGCAGTCGGTTGGATACTTTGCCGTTGGCGTGATTTGCCATAGCACCGTCTTATATCCCTGCACTTGGCCGGCTAACACAGCTCCAGGCTGCGCGGGGTTGCTGGGACTCACCGCATGCACATTGTAATTCGTGCTGAAAACCGGGTCGGAGTAGAGCGAGGCGTTGACCTCGACACCCCATTTGATCGGCACATTGGTCTGAAGCTTGAATTCGTTGCGGAACGGTATCCCGCTGATCCTTCCCAATTCCTGATACAACTCTCCATTCTGATCACAGTACCGGAGCGAGTTGGGGTCGTTTAGGGCGGTCGACAAAGGATCAGTATTCATGTCGCAACCCCTGTCGCGGATCCGGTCGATGGTCCAGCCCGCCAGGACGAAGGCGCCATGCGGCAGCCGCGCATTCACGGAAGACTCGAAGCCGTTATAGACGTTCGAGCGCCGGCTCTGTGGCGCGTTGGTCTGACGAAGATTGGGCGTCAGGCCGAAATAGGCCGGCTGCAAGTTAAAGACGGTAATGGGAGTGCCATCCAGCGGATTATAAATTGTGAAGGGCGTCCACGCGGAGGACGGCACGGCATAGTTGTCGACATGGATTGGCCGATAATTCGCTCCATGGAACCAGATGAAATTCATGGTGACGCCGCGCCTCAGCTCGCGCTGCACGCCTACGTTGTATTGCCACTGATACTCGCGTTGGAAATTGGGGTCGAGGTTTATGCCGTTGATCTGGCCAAACCGGGGATTGGGATTGGGACCGACATCGCCATCGCCAAACCCATTGCCATGCGGGTAGCATCCGATCGGATCGTGAGATTGGCACGCGGTGGTGGGGCGATTCAACCACTGAATCGTCTGACTCTTCAGGGCCATGGGGTTGAAGTTGTTCAAAACCCCGGTGGCGATGGGCGAGTTGAACTTGCCAATGCCGGCCTTCACCGCAGTTTTGTGGTCGCCAAACATATCGTAGACAAAACCGATCCTCGGTGACCAGTTTTTGAAGCAACTCAGCCCTTTAATCACGGAACAGTCAATCTTAGGGAAGTTGCGCGGCCCTCCGCTGAAGCGGCCTGCGGGCGCGCTTTCCGGATCGACCTGAGCCGAGAGATACTCCCACCGCACGCCCGCCGTCACCGACAGCCGGTTGATGTGCCATGTGTCGGTTCCGTAGATCCCAAGGTCATGATTCAAACGGTTTCTCACATAGGTCGGCGTGTTGTACACCTGGATGCTTAGTGGTATGCCGTTGGTGTACTGATAAATGGCGTCGCCATTGGCAATGTTGTCTACTTGGGCGATGCCAAACGTATCCTGGATTCCAAACTTGAACTGGTGCGAACCGGTCACGTACGTTGCCGACGAGTTCCAAAGGTACCGGTCATACTTCGCGTAGGTGTTTATGGCTCCAGCAATACTCCGCGCGTTTAGTGCCTGATCCAGTTCCTGTGCATTGGCAAACCACTCGGGGGTAAACGGAGTCTTTCCGACGCCCGCATGGTAAAGGATGTTGTAATCCAGCTTGGTGAATGTGGCGCCGGCCTGCACCAGCAGTCTCGGCGTGAGTGTGCCCGTCCAACGGCCCTGCAAGACGTAATACATCTTGGGACTGCGTTCGAGCGAGGAAACCAGTGGGTTGACATCGGCCACCTGGCCTCCGGTGACAACGTCTTGCTCTTTGGTTTTCCAATCCCGCGTCCACATGGCGGCGAACTTGTTCTTGGAATTGATCTGATACGTCAGGCGAAAACCGCCACTGTAAATGTAGCTTCGCTCCACTCCCGGTTGCCCATTCAGGTAGAAGGAATTGGCCGCCTGCACGAACGTAAGCTGCTTGCGCCCGCTCAACAAGAACCAGAGCTTGTCCTTCTTGAACGGTCCACCGAGGGAACCATCGAAGTCTTCGATTCTTTGCACGGCGGATTGACCGGTAACTCCGCGGTTCCGCAGTGCCTGAGTAATGTTGCTGCCCACGAACTGCGAGGGAATCCATCCGAGGAAGAGGTTACCGTGGGGTTCGTTACCGCCATCGCGGGGAACGAAGTTGGCGACCACGCCGCCACCCGTGACCTCCACGGAGTTATTGGCATTGTTATAGGTCACTTCCTGCATCAACGCATTGTCGATGTAGATCTGGATTTGTCCGTCGTTCTGCGTGGTGTTCACCATCATTCCGTCGAGGAGGTAGGTGTCGCGCGATGACGGGTTACCGTGAGAGATCAGGTAGGTCTGCTCGATCTGCTGCGATCCGCCCACATCCGGCAGGTTGAGGTGGACGCCAGGAGTGTAGGAGCCCATGGACTGCGGGTTCCGCGCCGTGGGAAGCACATCCATATCGGTGCGCGTCAGCACCTGAGGGCGCAGCGTGGTGTCAACGTCCACGGTGGCAATGCGGGCCTCCACAGTCACTGTTTCGCCGACCGCTCCTACCGTCATTTCGGCGTCAACAGGGACGGTCACATTGGCCGGCACGGTGATTTCCTGCTTCACCGTACTGAAGCCCGGCAAAGTGAAGGTGATCGTGTAAAGGCCCGGCCGGAGGTCAACAATTGTGTAGCGTCCATTTTCGTTGGTGCTCTCGGTGCGCGATCTTTCGATCAGCGCCTCGCTGGCGGCTTCCACCTTCACGCCCGCCATCACCGCGCCTGAGCTATCCCGAACCTGTCCGGAAATCGTGCTCTGGGCCGACGCCAACGACGCGAAGAGCATCA
>Ga0209056_10006955_pt1 | contig 11654 bp, 9 predicted proteins | sample GraSoiAngelo_114_FD_185876 | JGI IMG/M metagenome (GOLD analysis project Ga0209056, IMG submission 185876) | Grasslands soil microbial communities from the Angelo Coastal Reserve, California, USA - 14_0903_13_40cm (SPAdes) (version 2) | ecosystem: Environmental > Terrestrial > Soil > Grasslands ... | reverse complement strand
CGCCGCAGACCACGATCCCGGCCTTGCCGACGGCCCGCAGCGCCTGGGGAACGAGCGCGCCCACCGGCGCAAAGAGGATCGCCGCGTCGAGCCGGGCAGGGGGCAGCTCCGTCGAAGACCCCGCCCAGACGGCGCCGAGCTCGAGGGCGAACCGCTGCGCGTCCACGTCGCCCGGCGAAGTGAAGGCGTACACCTCGCGCCCTTCCGCGCGCGCCACCTGGGCGATGAGGTGGGCGGCTGCGCCGAAGCCGTAGAGGCCGAGGTGGCGGGCATCGCCTGCCATGCGGAGCGATCGCGCTCCGATGAGCCCCGCGCAGAGCAGCGGCGTCGCCTCGGAATCGGAGTACTGCTCCGGCAGCGGGAAACAGTACCGTTCGTCCGCGACGGTCAGCTCCGCGTAGCCGCCGTCGATCTGATATCCGGTGAACCGGGCGCGTTCGCAGAGGTTCTCCCGGCCCGAGCGGCAATAGACGCAGACGCCGCAGGTCCATCCGAGCCATGGGACGCCGACCCGGGTCCCCCGGGCGAACCGTCCGGCGCCTTCTTCCACGATGCCGACGATCTCGTGTCCCGGCACCAGGGGGCGCTTCGGATCGGGGAGCTCGCCGTCGGCGATGTGCAGGTCGGTGCGGCAGACGCCGCATGCGCGCACCCGCAAGAGGACCTGGCCGGCCTGCGGGCGCGGATCCGGCAGCTCGCGCAAATCCAGCGGACGCCGAGGCTCGACCAGGACCATGGCTCGCATGACACACCTCCGCCGGAGGGCAGCTCACTCCGTCGTCTGCGTGCGCCAGAGGGCCTTCCAGCCCGAGGGAGTGCGCCGCAGCATCAGCACCTCCTGTCCCGTCTCGTCCCGCTCGGCGTCTTCGCCGTTCAGCGTGTAGCGCACCGCGAATCGGTAGGCCACCGCGGCCACGTCGCCGAAGACGTCGATCGAGTGCTCCAGCTCCTCGAACGAGTGCGTCCGGGCGTGGTGGACGTACTGCTCGTAGCTGCGGACGATCGCCTCGCGTCCCTCCACGCGGCCCTGGAGCGCCGGCGGGATGACGACGGCGGCCTCATCGAACAGATTCGCCACCTCGTGCGCCGCGCCGGCCACCCACGCACGGTTGCTTTGCCGGACCAGCTCCCAGATCTCGCGCTGCTCATCGGTCATCTCAGTCCTCCAGAGGTTCGGCTGCGCGTGGTTCCGCCAGCTGCGCCCGGTGCGACGCCGCCGTCAAGGCCTCCCACAACGCGGCGCGCAGTCCCCGCGCCGGCGGCGGCGGCAGCTTCATGGCGTCGATGCCCGGCTCCCGCGCCAGCGCGCTCCAGGCACCGAACGCCGCCAGCACGCCGCAGCTCGCCAGGATCCCCGCGCGAACCCCTAAGGCGCGCGCCACCGTCCCGCCGAGCAGGTGGCCGAGCGGGAGCGGCCCGGTGGTCGCCAGAGCGAGCACGCTCATCGCGCGGCCGCGCAGGGCCTCCGGCACGAGCAGTTGCATCGCGGTGGTGGAGGACGCCAGCGACCAGACCCAGAAGACGCCTCCCACCACGAGCGCCGCGCCGGAGAGAAGCGGCCAGCGCGAGGCGCCGTAGACGAGGGCGCAGAGCGCGAAGGCGAGCATCGAGATCGGAATGAGGTGGTGTCGCGGATAGGACCGGGGCAGCCGGGCCAGCGTCAAGGCGCCGGCGATCGCTCCGGCGCCGAGACAGGAGAGCAGGATGCCGTAGCCGTGGGCTCCGATGTGGAGCACCTCATCCGCCATCGGCGCCATCAAGCCTTGCACCGGCGCCGCCAGCAGGGCGAAGGCGAAAATACCGAGAATGATCCGCCGCGGGCCCGGCTCGCGCGCCGCCCAGCGGAGGGCCGGCCGGATTCCGCCCGACTGCGCCAGCTCGCCGCCCGAGGTATGCGCCGCCGCCAGCTCCGCTTCGGGCACGCGGATGAGCGCGAGGACCGCGACGATGCCGACGAAGCTCACCACGTTCAGGTCGAAGACGAACGCCGCGCCCGCCGCGGAAAGCAAGGCGCCCGCGATCATCGGGCCGAGCAGCCGCGCGGTATTGAATTGGGCGGAGTTCAAGGCAATGGCGGAGGGCAGCTCCGAGCGCGGCACGAGGGCCGGGACCACTGCCTGCCAGGAAGGCGTGACGCTGGCCCAGGCGGCGCCCTCGGCGAAGGAGATGGCGATGATCACCCAGGGCGTCGCCCAGCCGAGATGCGCGGCCACGGCGAGGACCGCGCCGAGGACCATCATGACCGACTGCCCGGCGAGCAGCAGCTTGCGGCGGTTGTAGTGGTCGGCGAGCCAGCCGGCGGCGAGCATGAGCACCGCGTGCGGCACGAACTCGCTCGCCGCGAGCAGCTCGACCATGAATGGCGAGCCGGTCTGCTGCTGCACCAGCCAGCTCTGGGCCACGGCCTCCATCCAGTTGCCGGTGTTGCTGATCAGCGCGCCGAGCCAGATCCAACGGAAGGCTGGGTGGCGGAGGACGGCGAACATCGCGCGCGGACTTATACCGGAACCGGCGCGGGTGCTTCACAAACCGGCGTCCGGGGTGTAGGCGAATCGGCATGCGAGAGATCCTCCCCGGCATCCTCACCTGGCCGTGGTTCTCCGCACGGCATGGCTACGACTTCAACGGCTGGCTCGTCCGCCACCCGCAGGGAAACGTCTGCATCGATCCTGCGGAGATGGCGGATGAGATCCTCGAGGAGATCGCGCGAGAGGGAGTGGCTCGCATCGTACTCACCAATCGCAACCACTTCCGCTCCAGCATGCACGTGCGCGAACGCACCGGGGCGCGCATCGCCATCCATCCCGAGGACGCCGCGTTCGCGCGGGAACGGGGGACCGCGATCGATGACGAGCTCCAAACGGGTCAGCGAGTCGGTCCGCTCGTCGTCGTCGCCGCGCCGGGAAAATCTCCGGGCGAAGTGGCGCTGCACTGGCCCGAGCGGCGCATCCTCCTGGTCGGTGACGCCTGCGTGGGAAAGCCTCCGGGTGAATGCGCGCTGCTTCCGGACAAGGTCATCGACGACAAGAGCACCCTGATCGAGTCGTTGCGGCGGCTGTCCCGGCTCGACTTCGATTCGCTCCTGGTCGGAGATGGCGCCTCCATTCTCGAAGGCGGGCGAGCCGCGCTGGAACGGCTGGTAGCGCGGCTGTCCTGAGGCTCAGCGCGCCGACTCGTAGAGCCGGCCTGCGGCCGCCGCCAGCTCCGCCCGCCGGATCTCGAGCGCCGCCTGCGCCTGCGCTCGGGTGCTCTGGGCCGCGAATTTCTGCTGGTCCGCGACCGACAGGTCGAGGGAGGTGGAAACTCCCGCCCGATACGACGCCTCCACCTGCACCTGCGTGCGGATCGCCAGCTGCTCCTGGGCCACGCTCTGTTGCAACACGGCCTGCTGGGCATCGAGGTTCGCGCGCGCGCCCAACCAGCTCGAGCGAGCCTGCGCCCGCGCCGAGGCGAGCAGGGCCTGTGCCTGCGAAAGCCGCGCCCGATCCTGCGCGAGCTGGGCATATCGCAGCCCCTGGTCATAGATGGGGATGGAGACGTTCACGATCAGGTCGTTGCTCCAGTTCGTCTCCGCGAAGCCGCCGTTGGAGTTGTAGTTCTCCTTGAAGCTTCCCGAGACCGAAGGCATCCAGAGGAAGTACGCCAGGCGCACCGACCGCTCGGCGGAGACAGCCGACGCGATCGCGCTTTTGACCGAGTAGGTATTCTCCCAGGGCTGGGCGCTCTCCTGCGCGATGGGACCGAAGTCCTCGACCCGGGCGGTCTGCGGCTCGATGGCCTCGCCGACCAGGGCCTCGAGCTGGGGCAGGGTGGAGTCCTTCTGGCCCTGCAGGCTCGCGATCTGCGAGCGGGCCAGCGCCGTCTCCGTCTGGGCGCGCAGCAGCGCGATCTCGACGTCCGTGCCGGCGGCTATCCGCGCCCTCGCGTCCTGCTCGCGGCGCAGCGCCACCCTCTCGGCCTCGCGCGCGGCCTCGATCTGACCCTCGAGGCCCTGGAGGATGAAATATGCTTGCGCGACGCCGAGCACGATCTGCTCGCGGGTCTGGTCGGCGGTGCGGTCGGCGGCTTCCGCGGCGGAGTTGGCGATTCCGGGCTGGAACAGACCTTGCGGGTTGAGGAACGGCTGGGTGATCTGGAGCGTGCCGTACCGGCTGTTCGGTGCGGTGATGGTGACAGCGGGCGATCCCGGCCCTAGGGAGCCAGCAGGGATCTCCGAGGGGGCGCTGGTGTGATCATACGTGCCCGTCGCCACGATGTTCGGCTGCCAGTTCGTCCACGCCCGCCGGATGCCGGCTCGCGTGATGTCCGCCTGCGCGCGCGCCGCGGCCACGTCCGGTCCCTGCTTGACCGCCAGCTGCATCGCTTCCTTCAGCGACACCTTTCGCCGTTGCGGTCCCGCCTCCACCCGCGGCGGCGGTGCCATTCCTGCAGGCTGCTGTTGCGCCGCCGACGCCCAGGAAACGCCCGCCACTCCCGCTGCTAGAAGCAGCGCCGTCCTGCACAGGATGTTCATGGATTACCCGTTCACCACGCGCGCCGGGATCTCCTCCGGAGGAGGCTCGGCGGAATAGATGAGTGTGTTTCGGCCCATGATCCGCACGCGTACCATGCCTCGCCGGCCGAGTTCTCCTCGGCGACAAGCGCAACCTTGGCGTTGGGAGGAGCAAGCCGGGCCACGTGCAGCGTACGATGACCGACAGGTCGGAAACGATGCGCCAGAAAACGCTCAAACACAGCGCTGAGCCCAAGGCCACCAGCCAGGCGGATTGTTCGCTGCCGAACGCCTGCCAGCTTGCCGGCCGGCAGCCTGCGCCCCACCTTGCCGAGAGCTTGGTGGAGGTGCGGGATGGGGCGGGGGAAGCTCGCGATTCTGTCGGTCTGCTTGCTCGCCGCGTGCGTCGGCAAGAAGTCGGCGTCGGGAGCGTGCGATCCGCAGACCGAAGATTGCAGCGTGGGCCCCGGCGGGACCGGACGCTGCGCCCAGGACTCGGACTGCGGGGACGGCATCTGTCAGTCCGACGGGACCTGCCGCGCCGTCCAGCCGGTGACGCCGCCCACCGCCTGCGCAAGCGTGAGTTGCCCGAGCGACCACTTCTGCAGCAACGGCGAGTGCATTCCGGTCACCGCTCAGTGCAAGCAGGCCGATCCGGCCTGCATCTTCATTCCGCATGGTTCGTTCGAGCCGCCGGAGCGGGCCTGGTGGTGGCCCTTCACCACGCCCCTCGGGCCAGACGAAACCAATCACAGCCTCAACGTGCGCACGGACCTCGAGTATCCGGATTTCGTGCAGGTCATGAGCACGCCGGTGGTGATGCGCCTGCATCCGAAGGACGCGGAGCCGGCCGTGGTGTTCAACACGTTTTCGCTCGGCGGGGCCGGAACCCTGGTGGAGACGCAGGGCGTGATACGCGCCGTGCGCGGCTCCGACGGCTCACCGATCTGGACCGCCCCCAACCGCATGTGGTCGCACATGGAGCAGAGCGTGAACGGCAACGCCGGGATTGCCGCCGGCGACTGCATGGGCACCGGCGAGGTCTGCTTCATCACGGGCGGCTGGAATCCCTATGACATTCCCTGCAACCCGAGTGGTCCGCAGGTCGATTGCGATCCGACGCTGAAGCCCGGCCACGCGCACGAGCATGGGGGACTGATCGCTTTCGGCAGCGATGGGAGGTTCCTCTGGGTCAATCGCGGCGCCTCGCTCTGGTGGGGAGCGCCGGCCATCGCGCGGCTTCTCGGTCCTGACGGCCCCGCGCAGGTGATCGCCGGCAATGGCGTATTCGATGCGGCCACCGGCAAGACGCTCTGCCCGCAGACGAATGACGGCGGTTCCATCGGCGGCAACGGCGACGGAACGCTCAGCGCCATCGCCGACATCGACCTGGACGGTGTGCCCGAGTTGGTCACCGGGAACCAGGCATACAAACTGGTGAAGGACCCCGCTTCAGCGACCGGGTACTCCTGCCAGAAGATGTTCGGAGTCGGCGTGAAGATGCCGGGTGGTGCGCCCTGCGCAGGCGGTGCGGGCTCGTTGTGCGCGGAGGGTTTCCCGGCGATCGCGAATTTCGCGGGCTACGGCGCGGTCATGGGCCTGAGGCCTGACGATCCGCACCCGCAGGTCGTGGTGGTGAGCCGTGGGTATCTGCGGATCCACGATTGGACCGGCGGAATGATGCTGAGCCCGATTCCATTGCCGCAGCACGCGACCGGTCCCGGCTGCGACCCCACCTACAACCCCGGAGGCCCGCCGACCATCGCCGATTTCGATGGGGATGGTCTGCCGGAGATCGGCGTCGCCTCGCAGAGCGCGTACTCGGTGTGGAAGCCGGGAAAGGGCTGGATCTGGAGCTCGGAGACTTACGACTGTTCGGCGAACACCGGCAGCTCGGTCTTCGACTTCGAGGGAAAGGGCCAGGCGACCGTCGTCTATTCGGACCAGTGCTCCTTCCATGTCTTCGACGGCAAGACTGGGCAAGCGCTCATTTCCGAGGCGAACTCGAGCTGCACGGCGTACGAAATGCCGATCGTCGCCGACATCGACGGGACCGGTCGTGCCAAGGTGCTGGTCCCAAACAACAACGTCTGCAAGTATCCTTGCGCCTGGGGGCGGCAGGACCAGCACTTCAACGTGGGCCTGAAAGCCCTCAAGTCCCCGAACGACAAGTGGGTGAACACGCGCAGCGTCTGGAACGAGCACACCTATCACGTCTCCAACGTGAACCTGGACGGCACCTTGCCGTTCCCGGAGCCCAACTCCTGGGCGCCGGGGCAGTCGAACAGCTACCGGCAGAACGTGCAGGGGCAAGGCATGTTCAGCTCGCCTGACCTCTCGGTCTGCGCGGTCGAGGCAGACATGACGACCTGCCGCGATGGCGCCGCCAAGGTGAGCGCGGTGGTCTACAATGGCGGGGCGCTGGTGTCGCAACCCGGCGTCACGGTGGACTTCTACGCCGTGCTCGACGGCGGACAGTCCGTGCACCTGGGGAAGACCGCCACGACCCGTTCGCTCAAGCCCGGCGATTCGGAGACGGTGAGCGTCCCTTGGAACGCGCCGCCGCAGACGCAAGGGGTGAAGTTGAAGGCGGTGGTGGACGAGCAAGGGGTGATCGGGGACTGCCACCCGGAGAACAACACCGCGACGACGGCGAACCCGGTGAAGTGCTCGCCGTTCGGGTAGACTTTCCGGACAGGGCCTGCAGCCGTTTTCTCGCGCGCAGCCGGAGGCCGCCGGTATCCTTCGCCGCGTGACCGAAGTGGCCGCAACGCCCGATGCGCCTGCCGCCCCGCAGATACCCGCGCGCAAAGGCCCCGCGGCGCTGCTCGTCGCGGCAGGGATCCTCCTGAGCCGGATCGCCGGGCTGATCCGCCAGCGCGTGCTCGGCTACTACCTCGCGACGTCGCCGGCGGCGGACGCCTATACGGCCGCGCTGCGCATCCCGAACTTCCTGCAGAACCTCCTCGGTGAGGGCGTCCTCTCCGCCAGCTTCATCCCCGTCTATGCGGCGCTGCGCGGGGGCGGCGAAGAAGGGAAAGCGCGCCAGGTGGCCGGCGCCGTCGCCGGGCTGCTGACGCTTCTGACCGGCGCGCTGGCGTTGATCGGGGTGGCCGCGACGCCCTGGCTGCTCGATCTGATCGCTCCCGGTTTCGACGGAGACACGCGCGCCCTCGCCATCGTCCTCGTCCGGATCTTCTTTCCCGGCATCTCGCTGCTCGTCCTCTCCGCCTTCTGCATCGGCGTCCTCAACAGCCATCACCGCTTCTTCCTCAGCTACGCCGCGCCGGTGGTCTGGAGCGCTGCCATCATCGCCGCGCTCATCCTCGGCGCTCATGCGGGCCCGCCCGGCGAGACGGAGCGCGATCAGGCGCGCATCGCCGTCTGGGCGGCCTGGGGCGCCGTCGCCGGAGGCGCTCTCCAGCTCCTCGTGCAATTGCCTTCGGTGCTCGGTCTGCTGGGAAAGGGAACGCGCCTTTCGCTCGGACGCGGAGACCCGGAGGTGGCGGAGGTGGTGCGCAACTTCTTTCCGGTGGTCGCCGGCCGCGGCGTGGTGCAGCTCTCCGCGTATGTCGACATGCTGATCGCCAGCTGGATGCCGATCGGCACGGTAGCGGCGTTCGGCTACGCCCAGACCATCTACCTGCTGCCGGTCTCGCTCTTCGGGATGGCGGTCAGCGCGGCGGCGCTGCCCTCGATGTCCGCCGACGCGGACGTGCGGGAGAAGCTGCACGCGCAGACGGAGGAGGGATTGCGGACCATCGCCTTTCCGGTGGTGCCGACGGTGGCGGCCTTTCTCGTCCTCGGCGACGTGATCTGCGCGGCGCTCTTCCAGACCGGCAAGTTCAGCGCAAGCGATGTGCAATACGTCTGGTGGTTCCTCATCGGCAGCACGGTAGGCCTGCTCGCCGCCACGCTGGCGCGCCTGTACTCGAGCGCCTTCTATGCGTTGCGCGACACCCGCACTCCGCTGCGGTACGCGACGCTGCGCGTGCTGCTCACCGCCGCGCTCGGCGTGTTCTCCGCGCTCTGGCTGCCGCGGCTCTTGCATGTCAATCCGCGCTATGGCGCGCTCGGCCTGACCGGCAGCGCAGGGGTGGCGGGATGGATCGAGTTCGCGCTGCTGCGGCGTGGCGTGGGCAGCCGCATTGGCGCCTGTCATCTGCCCAAGGGACTCTTGCCGCGTCTTTGGGCCTCTGCGATTGCCGCGGCCGCCGTCGGATTCGCCGTAAAGCTCGCGCTTCCTCCCCTGCACCCGATCCTGCGCGCGGTGGTAGTGCTCGGCCTCTTCGGTGCCACCTACCTCGGGTCGACGCGCGCGCTCGGGGTCGCCGAAGCATCGCAAGCGCTGTCTCGCGCGCGCGGCCTCCTGCGCCGCGGATCTGCGCTATAAGCCCGGCATGCGGATCGCAGCTCTCGTCTTCTCCCTTGCCGCCGGCGCTGCGCTCGCCCAGCAGGCGCCGTCCAATCCCGTGAATGCCGAGCAGGCCCGCAGCATCGTGCCGCGCGCCGACCTGAGCGACCTGACCGACGCACAGCGGGGCGTCTTCCTGGCCGTCGCCACCGAGGTCTTCAACTATGCGGGCTGCCAGGACACGCTGGCCAAATGCCTCGGCGGCGGTCAGAACGACCCGCACGCGCTGCGCATGGCGGCCTTGGTGAAGCAGTTCTGCAGCGAAGGCCACCCTGCCTCGCCCATCGTCCAGGCGGTGGAGAGCTACTACGCCTCGTTCGACGCGGCCCAGCGGGTGCCGGTCAACGCGGACAACTGCCCGGTCGCCGGAAAGGGCCCGGTGACCATCGTCGAGTTCAGCGATTACCAGTGCCCGCATTGCGCGCAGGCCGTCGCGCCGCTGGAAGAATTGGTGGACAAGGCCCGCAAGGGCAAGGCCCGGCTCTGCTCGAAGTACTTTCCATTCCCCTCGCACCCGCGCGCGCGGATCGCCGCCGCTTGCGCCGAGTACGCGCGCGGCAAGGGCAAGTTCTGGGAGATGAACGCATCGCTCTTCGCGCATCAGGAAGTGCTCGAAGACGAGGACCTCAAGGCCTGTGCCAAGCAGGTCGGGCTCGACGGGGAGGAGATGCTCAAGCAGGTCTACGCGGGAAAGTTCGACGCGCAGGTGGAGAAGAACCGGCGGGAAGGAATGGCGGCAGGTGTGGAGAGCACGCCCTCGCTCTTCTTCGACGGGCGTCTGAACGTGCTCCCCATCCGCCCCTGGTACCTGGCGTTCACGGTCGACGACGAGCTGCAGTGGCAGCGGGAGAAGGGCTGGAAGTTCGGGCCGGCGCCGCAGGGACACGCCAAGGCGAGGTGATGGGGCACTGGCTGCTCAAGACGGAACCCGACGTCTTTTCGTTCGATGACCTGCTGCGCGCGCCCGGTCGCACTACCGGCTGGGACGGCGTGCGCAACTACCAGGCGCGCAACTTCCTGCGCGACGGCATGAAGAAGGGGGACCTCGTTCTCATCTACCACTCGAGTGCGGATCCGCCCGCGGTCGCCGGTGTCGCGGAAGTCGTCCGAGAAGGGTACCCCGACCCGAGCCAGTTCGATCCCAAGGACGATCATTACGACCCGCAGAGCGCGCCGGCAGCACCGCGCTGGTACCAGGTGGACGTGAAAGGCGTGCGCAAGCTGGCGCGGCCTGTCTCCCTGCCGGAGATCCGGCAGACGAAGGCGCTGGCGAAAATGCCGTTGGTCCAGCGCGGTCAGCGGCTCTCCGTACAGCCCGTCGGAGCCATTGAGTTCGATCTGATCGTTCGCATGGGAGAGAAGTGACCGGTCCGGCGGCGCTGTTCGCGCTCGCCGCGGCCGCGGTGGCGCTGGCGCTGCAGATCTCCAGCGGCTTGTACGATGAGCACGCCCTCACCCTGATGTCGCTCGCGACGATGGCCGCGCTCATCGCCGCCTTCTGGCGCAGACGCCAAGCGGCGCTGGAGGATCCGATGACCGCACAGGCGATCCTCGGCGCCGGGAGCGCGGTCGGTCTCGCTTGCCACCTCTTCACCAACCCCACCTTCTATGCGGATGCGCGCGCCTTCCAGGGCGGATTTCGCTGGCTCGCGCTGATCGCGCTGGTGCTCCTTTGCGCGTATCTCTGCCCGCATCTGCGCGCCTCGCTGATCCGCGCGCGGTTCCTGCTGCTCCTCGCCTGTTTTGCGCTGATGGGCATCGTCGTGATCCGCGCCAGTCCAAGGCCGCGGATCGACGTCTGGGTATTCCAGCAGGCCACCGCCGACGCGCTGCTGCGCGGCCGCAATCCGTACTCCATCTCATTCCCGGACATCTATCGGGCGCAGCCGGGCGTCGTGTATGCGCCGCAGCTGCTGCAAGACGGTCGCGTGACGGCCTTCCCGTACACGCCGCTGACCGTCATCACCGAAGTGCCCGCCTTCGCCGCCTTCGGCGACGTCCGCTATGCGCTGCTCGCGCTGATGGTCGGTGCCGCCTGGCTGCTCGCGCGCGCGGCTCCCGGGATCACCGGCGAGCTGGCGGCCTGCCTGGTCCTCTTCCAGCCGCGAACGCTCTTCGTGCTCGAGCAGACCTGGTCGGAGCCGCTCGTGCTCTTTTGCTTCGCGCTGGCGGTCTACGCAATTTCCCGGGCCGCGCATCGGGCGCTGACCGGTGCCGCGCTGGGGCTGCTCGCCGCGAGCAAGCAGTACTCGCCGTTCCTCCTCGTCCCCCTCGCCTTTGCCATGCAACAGCGGCGCGGTCTTTGGGTCGCCGCAGCCGTCCTCGCGGTTGTGCTCGGACCATTCTTCGTCGGCGACCCAGCGGGCTTCTGGCGCGGCGTGGTGGAGTTCCAGTTCCTGCAGCCGTTTCGCCCGGACTCGCTCTCGCTCACGGCCTTGGCCGTCCGCCTGGTCGGACCGGCGGTCCTGCCCGTAGCCGTTGCCGGCCTGCTCCTCGGGGCGGGCGTCATTGCCTTTTGCATGCGGCGCAGTCCTGGCTTGCCGCTCGCCTGCGCGGCGGTCGCAGCGGCGTGGGCAGCGGTGCTCATCTGGAACAAGCAATCATTCTGCAATTATTGGTGGCTATGCTCCGGCCTTCTGGGCACGGCCGCCGCGGGCCCGGCGACGCGGGAGAGCGCATGATCGCGGGAAAGCGGGTCTGCGTCGTGATGCCGGCATACAACGCCGCGAAGACCATCCGCCAGACGGT
>Ga0209056_10006954_pt1 | contig 11654 bp, 11 predicted proteins | sample GraSoiAngelo_114_FD_185876 | JGI IMG/M metagenome (GOLD analysis project Ga0209056, IMG submission 185876) | Grasslands soil microbial communities from the Angelo Coastal Reserve, California, USA - 14_0903_13_40cm (SPAdes) (version 2) | ecosystem: Environmental > Terrestrial > Soil > Grasslands... | reverse complement strand
TCGGAAGCACCCATGGATGTGGTCGTTGACCACGCCGACGTTCTGCATGAATGCGTACACACTTGTCGGCCCCATGAAGCGGTACCCGTGAGACTTCAACTGCTTGGCGAAGGCGTCCGCCTGCGGCGTCGACTTGGGGAGACCTCCGAGGGACCGCGGCGCCAGTCTCCGAATGCTCTCGTGGGATTTCGCGAGCGCTAAAAGGCTCGGCGATGCGGACCGCATCGCGCGCGCATTGTCGACTGTGGCCTGGATCTTGCCACGGTTACGGATGATCGACGGATCCTGGAGCAGCCGGTCGACGTCCCGGTCCGTCATCGCCGCGACCTTTGCAATGTCGAACCCGCGGAAAGCCCTCCGGAACGCACTCAGCTTGCCGAAAACGATCGACCAACTGAGCCCGACCTCGAAGACACCCAGGGTAAGCGCCTCGAACATCGCCGACTCGTCGTCGGTGCGCGTGCCCCAGACCTCATCGTGGTAGCGGCTTAAGGGGCTGTCGCCAGCTCCAGCCCAGGAGCAGCGCGCCTTCCCGTCGTAACTGATGATGACGTCGCTACCCATCGCGCCCTCCTGCATCAGCCTCCGGAGCCTTTCGCACGTTGCAGCTCCGCAATCTGGGCACGCGCGGCACCTACGAGCTCCGCGTTGGTGTTGGCATGACCAGCGAGTCCCCACCCGCCTTCGACCGCCTCCGTGAGCAGCACCCAGGTCCTGTCCGCGAGCGACGCATCGCCGGCGGCAGCCGCAACCAGGTCGGTGAACTGGCGGACCACGGCGAGCTGCTTGTCACGATCGAGCGCCCCTGCGTTCGTAAGCACCTGCACCCTGACGTAGTTGCCGTCTCCCTCGACATTCGAGAGCGTTCCGTTGGGGAGATCATGGACGAATCCCGCGGTGTTCTGGCGGAACATCGGGATGTCAGGAACCTTCTCAATCTTCATCAGCGTAGTGGCGAGCTCACGCGCGAGCGACTTGGGGTCCTTGAACGTTCCTCTAGTGGCGTATACGTCGATCATGGGCATGGCAGTTAACTCCTGCGAGCGGGAATTGATGCGGCTGCTTCGATGAGCGTCACGACCTCGCGGGGGTGGCTGACCATCGCCAGGTGGCCCGCGGCGACCTCGACCGTGTCCGCGCCCATGCGCTTGGCGAACATCCGCTCAGCGTCCGGCGGAATGGCCTCGTCGTTCTTGGCCACCAGGTATGAGGTGGGGTGCGACTTCCAGGCAGGACTGCCCATCACGTCTTCGAACGTTGTCATGGAGAGGCCCTGCTGCACCGCGAACAACACGCGCGCCTTCACCGGGTCCACGCCAGCCGCGAAGTGCCCGACGAAGTCGTCTTCAGGCAGCCAGCCGAAACCCTGCTCGTCAACGATCAGGTGAGCCAGCGCCGGCGACGGTGGTCCCCCGCCGAGTAGCGCGCCCAGCGACTCGCCCTCAGCCAGCCCAAAGGCGGCGATGTACACGAGCCCGACGACGTTCGGCGCATCGGTTCCGAGCGCCGTGATGATCTGGCCGCCATAGGAGTGGCCGGCGACAACCGTCGGGCCGTCCTGACGGCGGAGGACCTGCCGGAGGCGCGCCACGTCGGCTGCCAGCGAGGTCTCCGGAAACTGTGGCGCGCTGACCGTGAAGCCGTTGGCCTGGAGCGCCTCGATGACCGCGCTCCAGCTCGATCCGTCGGCCCAGGCACCGTGGACGAGAACGACGTTTGGCTTTTTGCTCATTGGGCTCCTCCTCGATTGGAAAGTTGAATCCATTCCCGATGATGCCGCGGCTGAGAAGCCGCGCGCATCAGTCGACCGACTGATATTCAGTCGGGATTGGGAGTGCGCAGCGCGTTCCGCAGCTGCGTGCGCGCCGTGATGCCGAGCTTGGGAAAGATGTGATACAGGTGCGAGCCGATCGTGCGGTGCGACACAAACAGCCGCTCTGCGATCTCGCGGTTCGAGAGACCTCGAGCCGCCAACTGGGCAATCTGTAACTCCTGAGCCGTCAGGCGCTCGCTCGCATCGGGCGGGCGTCGCCGGCCGACCGACTCGCCGGTCGCTCGCAACTCCTCGCGAGCCCGTCCACCCCAGCGCCTGGCACCGAGCGCGTCGAACAGCGCCATACTGTTTCGCAGTGGGATCCGCGCTGCAGCTTTGTGTCTCTGGCGACGGAGCCAGCGGCCGTAGGAGTAAAGCGTTCGAGCGCGCAGGAAGGGCGTCCCGTCCAAGTCCTGGCTGAGCGCCGATTCGTAGAGATAGCCCGCCGCGGCATCGGGTGCCAGTAGCGGCCGCGCGCAGCTCAGCCCGGCGCACAGAATGGCCGGCTGGCTTCGCGTCGCGATTGCTTCGAGGTCTGCCACGACGGCGGCAGCCCGTTCGAGCTGCCCGCTGCCGGTCGCAGCCTCGACCAAGTCGAGGACGGACGGCCAGCGCATGAAGCGGTGAAAGACGGCGTCCTTCTCATCGAAGACGGGCCATAACGCGACGAATGCTGCTTCGTGACGGCCATCACCGAGCGCGGCCGCGGCGCGAGCCAGATGCGCGGTCGCCAGTAGCGGGCCGCCGTTCATCGCGAAACTTGACCACTCGGGCTGCGCCAACACACCGTCGGTGTCCGGATCGTTTCCGCGGAGTGCCGACACCAGCGCCCCAATCAACGCGCCAGTAAGGCCGAACTGAGGTTGGTCGGTTTCATGCGCCAATGCGGCTCCTTCGGCCGCAGCGGCCGCTGCAGCAGTCCATCCACCGGCAAAGGTCGCGGCCCACGAGTAGTGCACGAGCGCCTGCGTTAGGACACCGAGCCTGACCTGGTCGCGCAAGCCATCGACGGCAGCCGAAAGGAACCGAGCGCCAAGCGCGAAGTCTCCCGACTTCTCGGCGGCGATTCCAACGTACATCGCCGCGATCGCATCGGGTACCTCGTGCAGCCTGACACGCGACACGTGGCTCATCACCGCCGGACCAGTCTCCTCGGGATCGGCCAGGGCCGTGACCGCCAGCACTCGCGGATCGCTGGCGGGAACAGAAAAAGTTTCTGCTGCCTCGACGAGGTACCGGCGAGTCGTCGGCCTGGTTCGCGTCCACCAGGCGCGGTGCGCAACGGGCACCAGCGAGCGTAGCGCCATGTCCGGGTCGCCGCCGTCGTTGGCGATCTGCCGTGCGATCGTGACGAACGTTTTCGCAGCCCCGGGCTCGACCCAGACGTTGCCGCTGGTCATCTCGCCAAGCCACGCGAGCCGGGCGCGGTCCGACGAGCCGACGTCGAGTTGCCTTGCCTCGTCGGCGAGCCGAGACACCACATCGGAAAGGCCGAGCTCGTACCCAAGCTCGGCCGCCGATACCAGTCGGTGTCCCTTTGTCCGCGGGTTTGGCGTCAAACCCGCCGCACGTTCGAGGGCGGCCGCCGCTGCGGTGACCGCCCCCCCGCGCACCGCCGCATATGCATACCGTTCGAGCTCCGCGGCGACTTCCTCGTCGCGACCGACGGCTGCCATGGCGCGGTGCCAGAGCCGGCGTTCCTCATCAGAAACGACTTCGGCCAAGGCACCGTACATCTCGAGCACTTCCCGCGAGTTGGCCGCCTGACGCACGGCCGAGCGGATGAGTGGGTGGCGGAAGCGTATCTCGCCTTCGCCGATGTCGACCAGGCCGGCCTGCACCGCCGGGTCAATAACCGACAGCGCTGTATGCGCAGCCGCAAGGACCTCAGCAAGCGAAGCTCGACTGTCGAGCGCCGCGGCGAGCAAGACGAGGCGTGTCTTAGGCGGTAGGTCGCGCAACCGTGTCGCGAAGGCCTGTTCCAGCCTGGCGGTCAGCGTGGTCGGCGCGAGGGATAGGCCGCTGTGCGGCACCGTTCGCGGCAGCTCGACCAGCGCAAGCGGGTTGCCGGCTGCCTCTGCCAGGACACGGGCACGCATGATCGGGTGCAAATCGGGTGCGCGTAGATCGAGAAGTTGGCCCGAAGCAAGCGGACTCAGCCGCTGAAGGTCGAGGACGCGGATCCCGGCATTCTCGATCGGGGTCTGATAGCCGGCCCTGACTGCGGCCAGCAGAACAACTGGCTCGTCCTCCAGCCGGCGAGCGATGAAGGCCAGCACCTGTACGCTCGCGCGATCGAGCCAGTGCACGTCATCCGCACGTGCGACCACGGGCGCCGATTCCGCCGCGCGGCTAAGGATCTGCAGGGAGGCCATCGCGACGAGGAACAGGTCGGGCCTACCTTCGGCAGTGACGCCGAACGCCGCCTGCAGCGCCTGCCGCTGCGGTTCGGGCAGGGCGCTCGCCAACCCCAGAATCGGGCGGAGCAGCTGATGGAGGCCGGCGAATGCAAACTCGGCTTCGGACTCTACGCCGACGGCCGTCAAGGTTTGGGCCCCAATGGCGGTGGCCTGCTGGCGCGCGCGCTCCAGCAGAGCCGACTTGCCGATGCCCGGCTCGCCCCGGATCAGGATCGAGCCGCCGCCGTCCGCTATGTGACCGACGAGCGAGTCGACAACCTCCTGCTCTTCGGCGCGTCCGATCAGCTCCGCTGTGGTCACGACACGAGGATAGGGCGAGGACTCCAACCACCGCTGTGGCCGGAGTCCCAGCGTGTAATGCGAGCGACTAATGCAGGGCGGCTACCACTTCACGGTGAGTCGAGCAGACCCGGCTCTAGCGGCGGCTCTTCAGCTCGGCACGGCGTGGCGGGTCGGCGCCCGGCCGGGTGCAGGTGATCGAGGCGACCAGGCAGGCGAACTCGAGGGCGGCGCGCAGCTCCTCGCGGTCGAGTCGCAGGTCTCGGCTCAGCCGGCCGTGGTCATGAAGCCATGCCAACAGCGCCGCCCCGAAGGCATCGCCGGCCCCGATCGTGTCGACAACCCGGACGGCTGGAGCCGGAACCCTCACCTCGGCCGATGCGGTCACGCCAATCGCACCCTTGGCTCCCAGGGTCACCACGACCATTTTGGGCCCGCGCGCGAGCAAGGCGCGGGCCGCGGCCATCCGGTCGAGCCCCTGAAACAGCCAGTCAAGGTCCGCGTCGCTGGCCTTGACGATGGTGCTTTGTGAGATGAGTGAGTCCAGACGGGGGCGGTACTGCGGATCAGTGGTAAGTACCGGCCTGATGTTTGGATCGAGCATGACCAGGCGCCTCCCGTGCTCTCGGCGGACGAGTGCGGCCAGAGATGACGCCATCGGTTCCAACACGAGGCCGAGCGTTCCGAGGTGAACGGCCTTGACGTCCACGGGCAATTCGGCGGGAATCATGTCGCGGGTTAGGTTCGGCGCTGAAGTCCCCTGGATCAAGAACTCGTATTCGGCCAACCCATCCCCTCCGATGTTGGCGATGGCAATCGTGGTCGGCTCGGGGCCAAAAGTGGCGAGCGCAAGGCTTGCTCCATCTGCGGCGAGCTGGTCGGCGAGCATGCGTCCGAATTCGTCGGTGGAAAAGTGCCCGAGAAATGCCGCTGGAGCTTCGAGCCGAGCCAGCGCCCGCGCGGTGTTAAAGGGGCCGCCGCCGGGAGTAGGCCGTCGGGTACTGTCGCCGGTGGTGACCATGTCGATCAGCGCTTCTCCGCAAACGACAATCACCGGCCGATCTCACCAGATCCTCGGGTGATGAGGCGCGTGGGGACAACGAGATGGACGGAAGGCGATTGATCACCGTCAATCCGGCGAAATAGCTGCTCCGCGGCTTTCCGACCCATGGTCGATGGATCCTGCGCGATGACCGTAATCCCAGGCTCGAGCAGGTCGGCAAGCAGCACATCGTCGAACCCGACCAGCGCAATCCGGTGATGGAGGTCCAGCCGATGCAATGCACGGCTGGCTCCAATGGTCAGCAGGTTCTGGCTGGTAAACAGCGCGCCGGGCGGTTCCGAGAGTTTCAAGAGCTCGACTGTCGCCGCGTCGGCCCTGTCGATGCCATGAACGTTGAGCCGGACCAGCTGCGGATCGAGTGCGATACGCGCCGTGGCCAGCTCCTGTTGGTAGCCTTGGTAGCGGTCAGCGGCCGTGGTGATCGTCATCAAATCCCCCAGGTAGCCGATCCGCCGATGACCATGTGCGATCAGTTGCGCGACACCTTGCCTGGCTCCGGCCTGGTTATCCGTCAGGATGCTGTCCGCATCGAGGAAGGCCGGCGGGCGGTCGACGAAGACCATCGACGTGCCAGCGCGACGCTCGCTCAGCAGATAGCTGTGGTCGTGGCTTGCAGGGACGATGATGAGGCCGTCGACGCGTCGAGAGGTGAAGGCGGCGATGAGTTGTTGTTCACGGGCTTCGTCCTCATCGGAGCTTCCGGCGAGGACCAGGACACCGCGTCGAAGCGCGACGTCTTCGATTTCGCGGTGCAGCGCAGAGGAGAAGGGGTTGGCGACATCCTCGAGGAGGACGCCGATCGTGGACGTCTTCCGGTCGGACCGCCTCAGACTGCTGGCCGCGTGGTCATGCCGGTAATCGAGCCGTTGGATCGCGCCAACGACCCGCGATCGGACATCGTCCGAGACGGCAGGTTCGGCATTGATCACCCGAGAGACGGTCTTCAGGCTGACCCCAGCTAGGGCGGCCACCTCGCGCATGGTCGGGCGGCCGCCGGCCCCACCTCTGACCCTTGCCAACGTTGACCCCCTTTGCCCTGCGGCCCTTCAGATCGGTGCCCCGGCAGCTACGTCTTGCGCCAGGAACTATCCTATGCTATAAGTTGATAACGTTGTCAATTGAGTCGGCCTAGCGGGCAACCGGAGGCGGCTACCGCCTCCAGGGGTTAAGGAGGGTGGTCGCATGAGCGACGGGATTCACCGACTGCCGTGGCGTGCTCGGACCAGGTCCCACGTTGTCTTTGGCGTTCTGCTGCTGATGCTGAGCTTGCTGGCTACCGCCTGCGGGGCGGGGGGGAATGGAAACAGCTCGCAGGCGACCATTACGGTGGCGGCCGTGGGGAACCCGCAGATGTTAGACCTGCAGAAGCTGGTCCCCGAATTTGAGAAAGCGCATTCTGACATCCAGGTCAAGTTTGTGATCCTGCCGGAAAACCAGCTCCGCCAACAGGTCACCCAGGACGTTGCCACACATAGCGGCCGGTTCGACCTGAGCATGATCGGGACCTACGAGGTTCCGCTGTGGGCAAAAAACGGCTGGATTCAGAATTTGGCCTCCTACGTTCAGAAGACGTCCTCCTACCAGCCGGACGACCTGGTTCCGGGCGTGGCCAAGGCGCTCTCCTACAACGGAAGCCTCTACGCGGTCCCCTTCTACGCCGAATCGTCGTTTCTCATGTATCGCAAGGACTTCCTCCAGGCGGCGGGAGTGACGCTGTCGCAAACGCCGACATGGGACGAGGTCGCGGCCGCCGCGCACAAGGTCAACAATCCGAGCAAGGGTATCTCCGGAATCTGCCTCCGCGGCCTTCCTGGTTGGGGCGAGCAGCTCGCTCCGCTGGACACGATCGTCAATACCTTTGGCGGCAAATGGTTCGATCAACAATGGAACGCGCAGCTGACGCAGCCAAAGTTCAAGGAGGCCGTCAACTTTTACGTCAATCTGATCAAAACCGCCGGCGAGCCTGCCGCCGCCAACTCCGGCTTCAGCGAGTGCTTGAATGCGTATAACAGCGGCAAGACCGCCATGTGGTACGACGCCACCGTCGGGGCCAGCAACTTCACCGGCGACGCGGCGGCCAACTCGGGCTACGCCCTGGCGCCGATGCGCGACAAGCCCTATTCGGGTTGGCTCTGGGCCTGGTCGCTTGGCATGCCCACCACCAGCACCAAGAAGGACGCCGCCTGGACCTTCGCCTCCTGGGCCACGTCGCAGGACTACATCAAGCTGGTCGGGACCAAGCTTGGCTGGAGCCATGTTCCACCCGGCACCCGCACCTCCACCTATCAATTGCCCGATTATCAGAAGGTGGCCGGTAGCTTCGCGCAGCTGACCCTCGACTCGATCACGCATGCCGACGTCAATCACCCCACCGTGGATCCCGTCCCCTATACCGGCATCCAGTACGTGGACATTCCTGAGTTTCAGAATCTCGGCGACCAGGTCTCGCAGCAATTCGCGGCGGCGATCGCCGGTTCGACCAGCGTCGACAACGCGTTGCAACAGGCTCAGCAGCTGGCTGACGCGGTAGGGAAAAAGTACAGAGGATAGAAGGCCGACGCTGGGAAGATCGCGATGGCTCGTGTGACGGTCCAGCCATCAGCTCCCACCTCGCTCGGAAGCGGAGGCGCTCGAGTTCGCTCGGCCGCCTCCGCTGATCGCCGGGAGGGCTGGCTGCGCCGGCTTCCGGTGCTGCCGGCGCTGATCTACGTCATCCTGATCACGCAGCTCCCCTTCGTGCTCACCATCTTCTACAGCCTGCAGAGCTGGAACCTGCTCAGCCTGGCGCCGGCGCGCTTCATCGGGCTGCAGAACTATCTGGACATCCTCAAGGATCCGAGTATCAGGACTGCCATCTGGAACACGATCGTCCTGACGGTCTGCGCCGTCGCCATTTCGGTAGCGCTTGGCGTAGGGATCGCGGTCCTCCTCAACCGCGAGATCTTCGGCAAAGGCATCCTCCGGACGCTGATGATCGGGCCGTTCCTGGTCATGCCCACAGCCGCCGCCCTGATGTGGAAGGACACGCTCCTCAATCCCCTCACCGGCTTCGTCAACTACGTCCTGACGCCGATCGGTCTCGGAACCTTCGACTTCATCAACCGGTTCCCGATGGCGTCGATCGTCGGCATCGAGGTGTGGCGATGGACCCCCTTCATGATGCTGATCGTGCTGGCCGGCCTTCAATCGCAGAACCAGGAAGTCCTGGAGGCAGCGGAGGTCGACGGCGCCCGCCCCTTGCAAATGTTCCGCTACATCACGCTGCCCTCGATCCGTCCTTTTATCGAGCTCGGAGCGCTGCTGGGGTCGCTGTTCATCGTGCAGAGCTTCGACACCATCTTCATGACCACCCAGGGCGGTCCGGGAGAGGCGACGACCAACCTTCCGTTCAAGCTCTATCTCGAGGCCTTCCAGGCCTTCGACATCGGGAGGGCCTCGGCGATCGGGGTTCTGGCCGTGATCCTGACGATGATCGTCGCCACCTTCGCACTCCGGACGCTCTTCACCATCTTTCAGGTTGAGACGCGGCGATGAGCGTGCAAGCCGGTCGCACCCAGAGGGGTCATGCCTTGGTGTCGAAAGTCGGGTGGTCGGCCCTTGCGTGGTTGGTGGCGATCGTGTTCTTCTTTCCCGTCCTGTGGATGGCACTCGAAGGGCTGAAGACCGAGGTTCAGGCCGCGAGCATTCCGCCAACGATCTTGTTCGTGCCCACCCTGAGTGCGATCCAAGACGTGCTGTCTCGGGACTTCCCGCCCTATTTGATCAATTCCGCCACGGCCACGCTGGGGTCCACCTTGCTCGTTTTGGTCTTGGGCCTGCCCGCCGCCTACGCGCTCTCGATTCGCCCGGTGAAGCGAACCCGCGACGTTCTCTTCTTCTTCATCTCGACGCGCTTCCTGCCTTTCGCCGCCAGTCTCGTCCCGCTCTATCTCCTGGCGCGTAACCTCCACCTACTCGACAACATCATGGCCCTCGTCATCATCTACACGACGATCAATCTGCCGCTCGGGATTTGGCTCCTGCGTTCCTTCATGCTGGAGCTCCCGCACGAGCTCATTGAGGCGGCGAGGGTCGATGGGGCGAGCATGCGCCACGAACTGACCCGAATCGTGATTCCGCTAATCATGCCGGGCATCGCGGCCACCTCGCTGATCTGCCTGATCTTCTCCTGGAACGAGTTCTTCTATGCGGTCAATTTCACGTCGAGCATCGCGGCGACGTCCCCGATCTTTTTGGTGGGCTTCATCAGTGGCCGTGGCCTGTTTTACGCGAAGCTGGCGGCAGCCGCGACGCTGGCAAGCCTTCCCGTCCTGCTGGCGGGATGGATCGCGCAGAAGCAGCTGATCCGCGGCCTTACCATGGGAGCAGTGAAATGAAGGCTGTCGTTTTTGAAAAGCCCGGCCAGATCGAGGTGACCCGGGTTGACGATCCAATACCTGGGGCGTCCGATGCGATCCTGAAGGTTGAGGCATGCGGCATCTGCGGGACGGATCTTCATCTGCTCCAGGGCGACATCTCGTCGGCACGGTACCCGGTCGTCCCCGGCCACGAATTCTGTGGCGAGGTGGTTGCCGTCGGACGGGGCGTGGCCAATATCAAGGTCGGTGACTTCGTCGCCGTCGACCCCAATCTGCCGGACGGCACCTGTCGCTTCTGCCGGATGGGCCGTACCAACCTGTGTGAAAAGTACAGCGCGCTTGGTGTCACGCTCAACGGAGCTGCCGCCGAGCTCGTCCGCGTGCCGTCCCACGTCGCGTTCACCCTTCCCGCGGACCTGCCCCGGCCATGGGGAACCCTGGTCGAACCATTGTCGTGCGCGGTTCATGGCTTTGATCAGATCGGTGTCCGGTTGGCGGATGGTTACCTGATTTACGGAGCCGGCACGATGGGCTTGATGCTGGCTCAACTGGCTCGACACGCAGGTTCCGCCAGCGTAGACATGGTGGACAAGAATCCGGCACGGTTCGAGCTGGCCAGACGGCTCGCGGCCGACCGGATCGCCGATTCGGCGAACCAGTTCGAGCGTCCGGAGGGCTGGGACGTCGTGATCGACGCGACCGGCGCGGTCCCCGCCATCGAAGATGGTCTCCGCCGGGTGAGGCGGGGTGGAACATTTCTCGTCTTCGGCGTGGCGAGCGGTGAAGCCCGGGTGAGGTTTTCGCCGTTCGACGTCTATCGGGACGAGATCCGGATCATCGGGTCGATGGCGGTGCTCAACAGCTTCGAAAGGGCGCTGGCACTCGTGGTGAGGGGTGTCATCAACAGCGAGGCCATGATCAGCCATCGATTCGCACTCGACGATTACCAGAAGGCCATCGACACCTTTACGAGTGGACTCGGGCTGAAGATTCAAGTCGCACCCTCGATGCCGGCCGAGGCTGAGTCCAGGCTCCGGGCTGAAGCCACCGCGGGCTGACGATTCCCCCCAGGGGTCTACGCTGGGGGCGGGACGAGATGGACATGATGCCGGACGGCGACGCTATGCCCGGATGCCCTTCCGGCGAACCGGCCGCAGGGGGCTGATGTTGCCGCCATGTCGCTCGGGCTCTGGCAGAACTTTGGCGGGGACCGGCCGATCGAGACGCAGCGGGCCATCATCCGGCGCGCCTTCGACCTCGGTATCACCCACTTCGACCTGGCCAACAACTACGGGCTGCCTATGGCTTCGCCGAGGAGAACTTCGGCCGGATCATGAAGGCCGACCTGGCGGGGCGCCGCGACTAGCTGGTCATCTCCACCAAGGCCGGCTACGACATGTGGCCCGGGCCCTACGGGATCTGGGGCTCGCGAAAGTACCTGCTCGCCAGCCTGGACCAGAGCCTGCAGCGGATGGGGCTCGAGTACGTCGACATCTTCTAGTCGCACCGGTTCGACCTGGAAACGCCGCTCGAGGAGACGATGGGCGCGCTGGACACCGCCGTGCGGCAGGGCAAGGCGCTCTACGTCGGAATCTCGTCCTATTCCGCCAAGCGGACGAGAGAAGCCCCCTACGGCACCGTTGGCATCGACATCAATTGCGCTCTTATCGGCCTCACCGCAGACGCGCCGGCCGCCAATCTCGTCGCGCCCATCCCGAACT
>Ga0209056_10006946_pt1 | contig 11662 bp, 10 predicted proteins | sample GraSoiAngelo_114_FD_185876 | JGI IMG/M metagenome (GOLD analysis project Ga0209056, IMG submission 185876) | Grasslands soil microbial communities from the Angelo Coastal Reserve, California, USA - 14_0903_13_40cm (SPAdes) (version 2) | ecosystem: Environmental > Terrestrial > Soil > Grasslands... | reverse complement strand
ATTCGCGGCGATGAGATTTCATTTCCTAATCATCGCGCCATTTCTAAACCGAGGGGTTAACGCGAAATTTTGTTCGTTACGGCACCATTATTGCGCTTGAGGAATTTCGCGGGAGCGCTAAAGTCGTCGTCAAGTGCAATCACTTCTTGACACTGTACGTCAAGGCGACACGCGCCAGAATGCTTTTAGAACATTTGGCCCATTGTCCCGTCAGATTTGCTGGCGGATTCAAAAGGAGGTGAGAAGCGATGGGGTTAATACTATTGATACTTCTGATTATCTTGTTACTCGGAGCCGTGCCGGCATGGCCTTACAGCAGAAGCTGGGGGTATGCGCCCAGCGGCGGCGTCGGGCTAATTCTGCTAATCGTGCTTATTCTGCTGCTGCTCCACGTATTTTAGGCAGGCACGATCTGACAATAAATTAAGCAAAGGCAATGAGGAGGATAAAGCGATGCCGCAAACAGGGAACACTGCTGAAACATCAGGGATCTATTCCGGCGATTGAATCCCAGGGTAGCCGAAGCGGCCAACCCTGGGCTGGAGGGCGCAACCGCTTTGCGGTTTAAGAGTCGAGCGAGAGCTTTGCGCAGGTTATTTCTTGGTGGGCTTGTTCTTCCGTTTCGTTCCCGCCATTCTCTTCAGTTCTTCCTTGCTCATCGACTCATACATACTTTTGGAAGCGCCCTTGAGACTCGATTTACCTCGCTCGCCTCGCTTGGCAGACAGCGCGGCGCCGGCGGCCATCTGCTGTTTCTTTGAAGTTGCTTTAGGCATCATTCATCTCCTCCAAAGACCGAGCAAGCAAACAATGCGCCAACCCGAGCCTGACTCTATCGAAGCGGCTCGTTTTTTCTATGGCTTCTAACGGGCTGCTGAAAAACTCTTTTCTGCAGCCCAGGCGTTCACGCCTAGGACCAGAGAGCGATACATTTCTCAGCCTCCTTCAGGAGGCTTTGAGATGGGCTTTTGAAAGCATTGCCAAAGCCCCACAAATGGGGCTCAAGAAATAGGATGCGACTCCGTCAACCCAGGCGTGAACGCCTGGGCTAGTGGAAAAGGAAGAGCTATGGTGTTCGGTGTGAATGCGCCCAAGCAGGAGTTTCCAATCGACGCGTTGACTCTTCAAGCATCCTTCTAAGCTGAACCCCAGCCCGGCGCGTTCTTGTTTGGCAGAGTAGCGTGGCGCGTTGCCTGTACATCATCCGCTGATTGTCTTCCCGCATGTGTGATGGCCCACTTGAGGGCAAGACCTCCCGCGAGAGATAACGCTGATCTCACGATGCTTTTTCCGCGACTTCGCCGGTGATTCTGATGCTGTTTGCGATTATCAGCCAAGACCACCGGCAAGAGTAATCCGCAGCCAATTGCCCCCAACCAAAAAAGCAGAGAATGACGGCCCTTCGTCAGCGGCTTCGCTGCATCTTTTGAGGTCACCAGATAAGCGATGAGTGCAGCTCCTTCGCAGATGCGCGCCGTGTTTTCGATTTCGGCAAGACGTTCCAGCGCGACGCTGTGATTGCCGTTCTGCAACGACAGTGCAAACGATGTCGCCGCAGCGCCATTGCTGATCGAGCTGCAAGCGAACAGCGCGCCGAGAAATCTGCTGCGGGACCAAACCGGAGTGCTGGTTGTGGAAAGCAAAACGCCGGGGTAACTAATCATTGTTAGAGCGAACGGAAGACCAGCGGCGCCTAAACCGCTGCGCAGCATCAGCTTGTTTTCATCGTTTGATGAACCGTCACCAATTAATCGAAACGCGGCAATCGCAGTCACGGGAGCGCTGAATCCTGTAAGCGTCCACGCACCGAGGTTCATCGGCGACGTTGGTTTGAAGAGGCGCAGCATGTGATGGAACCGCTCAGGCCGGCCGAGGTCGGCGATTAGCATTGGCGGACACGGAAGCAAGGTTAAGAAAGATACGTCGTAAGCCGTGCGCGCCAACTTGCGCAAGCATTTGTTTCCAGATAGATCCGCGAGCGCGCCAAGCAGGAACGATCCGGCAGAAACGCCTTCAAAGAAAAAATAGAGAGCAATTTCCCAGCGCCACTTTGGCCGCTTGAGCAGCGGCACGCCGTAGTAACCCTCTCGCTCGTCCGCCGGCGCGCTCGCCGCAGGTTTCGGGGTGGCGATCTTGACAATGTCCGCCCGCGGAGTGAATTCAAGCGGCCATTGGGTTTTCGGTTTCTCCGCTTTGATTGTCATCTCAACTCTTCAACATATTTTAGTTCTCGGCTTTTGCGCTTGAGTATCTGGTCCAGGGATTCGAAGCTATGATCTAACAAGGTCGTCCCCTTCGATCTTAACGCGAAAAGTTAACGGCAGAACGTCATCGGAAATTACTCGCGTCTTCCAAAGAAAAATGCCGACACCACTGCCAGCCCGACTGCGGTCGCGAAGCTGACTAAGTAATTCGTCTTCATGCGCGCGGCCGGCCGACGCGGAGCTTCGGGAAGGTTGTAAACCGACGGCTTGTCCAACAGCAGAAAGAACGAATTCAACGCGCTGTATTCTCCGGCCGCGTCAGCGCCGTAGAGATAGGCGCCATTCTCGCCGCGTTCGTGCAATTGCTCCACTCGCTCGCGCGCTATCTGATGCAGTTTCGTGATGGGACCAAACTTAATCGATTCCGTTGGACACGCTTTAGCGCAAGCCGGCTTGAGGCCATCCTTCTGTCGGTCATAACAGAGCGTGCACTTATGTGCGCAGCCATCCGCCTCGTTACGATCAAGCACTCCAAAGGGACACGCCGCCACGCAGTAACCGCAGCCGTTACAGATGTCCTGCTGCACGTAAACATTTCCAAATTCGTTGTAGATGATCGATCCGGTCGGGCACGCTTCCTGACAAGGCGCCTGCACGCAGTGCTTGCACACATCGCTCATCATCAGCCAGCGATCGCGCTTCACTTCATGACCGAGCTGCTCGATGAAAGCGACGTGTCGCCACGTCGTGTCCGACAGCATGGTCGTGTTGTCATAGCTGTTGCCGGTCCAATGAAAGCCATCCGCCGGAAGTTGGTTCCATTGCTTGCAAGCTACCTCGCACGCTTTGCAACCGATGCATAGCGTTGTGTCGGTAAAGAAGCCCATCTCCTCCTGCTGCTGCGGAGGCTCGGGCCTTTCCCACACTCGCGCGAGATTCTCAAGCATTGAATTTTCGGTTCCTTATCAGTTTAGAGTTCATCAAGCTTTAGCTTGCGGCTTTCGTGTCAGAACCGCGAGCGGTAGCGACCGGATCCGACGAATCGCGTTTGATTGGACGGAAGAATCTCTGCTCGAAGTACATTGTATGATCCGGTCGCTACCGCTCGCGGTTCTGACACGCGACAGCAACCTTAACGGTGAACTCTGAACTCAAACTGAGCCCCTACCAAATTGTCCTTCCGGTTGATTCGATGGCGGCGTTTGCGGCGCCCGCTCACGAGTGGGCCAGGGCGCAGGCTTCAGCGGTCGATCAGCGTGCACCTCCTGAAGTCGTCCCGCGCGCACTCGGCAAGCAAAAGCTTTCGCCTCATGAATGCTGACGTTGGGCTCCAGTACTATCGACGCCAGATCGTTCGCGATTCCTCCCACAGTTTCGCCCGCATAGCCCCAATGAAATGGAATTCCGATCTGATGAAGCAAGCGCCCGTTGACGTTTAGCTCCTTAATCCGATTCGTCACCATCGCGCGAGTTTCAATCGCGGCGCGCGGCGTTTCCACGACCATCCATCCGCCATGCTCGATTCCGTATGCTTCTGCCAGCGCCGGACTGATTTCGACAAACATTTCCGGTTGCAGTTCGTTAAGCCAACTGTTGAAGCGGCTCATTGGCCCGCTCAAATAATGCTCGGTGAGCCGATGGGTCGTCGCGACGATCGGATAGTTTGGATCCATCGGCGCGGCTAGCGGATTCAGCGAGTGCTCGCGATGCGTGGCGACGGGATTCTCTCGCTGGTCGTACAACAGGTTGGGAATGGGCGATTCGAATGGCTCGTAATGCGTCGGCAATGGCCCATCGACTGTTCCAGCAGGAGCATACAACCAGCCCTTGCCGTCGGGTTTCATGATGAAAGGACAATCGCCCGCGAGCGCGTCCATGCCGGTGGCGTTCTTCTTTGGCTGATAATCGGGCGGCTTTTCAGGATCGAAATCAGGATCGTCAAGTCCGGTCCATTTCTTTTGCTCTTCGTCCCACCAGATATATTTCTTCCGCTCGGACCAGGGCTTACCTTGCGGATCGGCGGACGCCCGGTTGTACATCATGCGCCGATTGTGGGGCCAGGAAAATCCCCAATCGGGACTTGTGTAGTTGTTTGGGTCACGCTGGCGCGAGCGCGCCCGGTTGCAATCTTCCTCAGGAAAAACGCCGCAGTAGATCCAACAACCGCACGCCGTGCTGCCATCCACTTTCAGATTCTTGAAGTCGCTGACTTGCCGGCGATCTTCGACAGTATAGCCGTTGATCTCTTTCAGAATTCTTTCGATGTCGGGTTCATCGTGAATTCTGCTCGGCCGTCCGTCAGGCAGAATCTCCTGTGCGTCTCTTTCGTAATCCCACGTCAAATTCAAGAGACCCTGATCGCGCTCAGCCTTAGAATCGGCGTAGAGCGCTTTGACTTTCTTGCCGAGGTGATAGACGAACCAGGTATCTGAGCGACAATTATCGGGCGGGTCGACGGCCTTGTCGTGCCATTGCAGCAAGCGCTGCGTGTTAGTGAAGCAGCCATCTTTCTCGGCCGCCGCAGCCGCAGGCATGAAAAAGATTTCCGTCTTGATCGCTTTCGGATCGGGACGTTCGGGACCTTTATACCAGAAGCACGCGCTCTCGATCTCGAACCAATCTCTCACCACGAGCCAGTCGAGTTTGCGGAGCGCCGCACGATTCAATCCCGCGTTGGGAGCGCCGCCAGCCGGATTCTGGCCAAACAGAAACAGGCCTTTGACTTTGCCTTCGGCCATGCGGATGAAGTGTGGAAGCTGTGAATAGTCTTTATCGATTCTTGGCAGCCATTTGAATCCCCATTCATTCTTCTTTGTCGCGGCGTCTCCGTACCAGGCCTTCAGCAGACTTACTAAAAATTTCGGAAAGTTAGACCAATAGCCGTTATCGACTCGCTCCTGTTCCAGATAATCCTCAAGCGTATTGTGATTGCGCAGCGCGCTCGGCTGTGGAATGTAGCCTGGCAGCAGATTGTAAAGGGTGGGAATGTCGGTGGAGCCTTGAATGCTGGCGTGGCCGCGCATCGCCATAATGCCGCCGCCCGGACGGCCGATGTTGCCGAGCAAAAGTTGCAGAATTCCCGCCGCCCGGATCATCTGCACGCCCGTCGTGTGCTGCGTCCAACCAACTGCATAAACGATTGCGCTGGTCCGTTCACGTCCGGAATTTTCGCAGAGCGCTTCCGCCACCCGAATGATATCGTCCGGTCTGCAACCGCAAATCGAGGCGACCATCTCTGGCGTATAGCGCGCGAAATGTCGCTTCACTGTCTGGAAAACGCATTTTGGATTTTGCAGGGTCGGATCGCTCGGCGGCTCAGGGTTTTCAATGAACCCCGCCTTCTCGCTCCACGATTCATTCTTAATCTCCGGCGGAGTCTCGGTAGCCGGAACATTTGTCGGCTCGCCTTTGTAATTCCAACGTTTACGCTCGGGCTCGTACTGTCTTTTGTCAGCGTGATAGCCGCTGAAAACGCCGCCTAGTTCATCAGCATCGACGAATTCGTCTGAAATCAATGTCGCTGCGTTGGTGTACGCCAGAACGTATTCGCGGAACCAGCGATCGTTTTGGATCACGTAGTTAATTAGCCCGCCCAGAAATGCGATGTCGGTGCCCGCGCGAATCGGAACATACAAATTGCACATCGCCGAAGTCCGGGTGAATCGCGGATCGACATGAATCAGCTTCGCGCCGCGTTCCCGAGCCTTCAGGGGAAAACGAAAGCCGACCGGATGCGCTTCGGCCATATTAGATCCCATGATTAGAATGCAGTCGCTGTTTTGCAGGTCTTCCTGAAAAGTTGTCGCCGCGCCGCGTCCGAACGAGGCGCCCAGACCGGGCACCGAAGCGCTGTGTCATATACGGGCCTGGTTTTCGATCGCGACCAGGCCCAAACCGCCGCCGAAGAATTTCTTGATGAGATAATTCTCTTCATTGTCCATCGTCGCGCCGCCGAGACACGCCATCGTCGTCACGTGATTGAGAATTGTGCCGTCACGCTCGTCGATAAAATCCGCGTCGCGAGTTTCTTTCACCCGCTGCGCGATTCGATCCATCGCCCAATCGAGCGGCCGCTCTTCCCATTGAGACGAATACGGAGCGCGATAAAGCACCTTCGTGATGCGATGCGGATTGACGGTCAACTGAAACGTGTTGGCGCCTTTGGGACAGAGCGTGCCTTCGTTGATGGGACTTTCAGGATTGCCTTCGATGTTGATGATCCGGCCGCCTTTGACATGAACCAATTGGCTGCAGCCGACCGCGCAATATGAGCAGACACTGGTCACCGCAACGGCGTCGCGAATTCGCGAAGCTTTCTCTATTGACCTGGGACTGAATGGTTGGTGGGCGACGGACCGAAGCTTTGAAGATCTTTCTGAGGTAATCGAACTCTTCGCTCCATTCTTCGACTTTGACGAGTTTCTCATGCTCCTGATCGATCTTTGAATACGTTATCGCCGTAAGACGCGAGTTGCGTTGTATCCGTTAACTACATTTCACCTGGCGCTGGGATTCCATCCATCCGCGCCGCCTAGAACTTTCGTAATTGTAATCGTTTTCACTTGCGACTTCATCAATTGATGCGACCACGACACGCGGGCTGTTGTGTTCGCGCCTGGGCCAGTGCTATTGAATTCAGCATAACGCGCAGTCTTTTCACGCTCCGGCAAGTTCCAATTTTGCCAACCCTCTGGCCGCACCACGCTCGACATCTCAGTATTTAGATAAGTGACGTTCGCAAAGTCTCGCCAAGGCCGCCCGAGGTAAGTCTTCACCTCGGCCTCGCCGGTGATTTGGCAATGTGAAAATACGAAACCAAACGGTTCATAATCATAGGTCGAAGCGGCGGTGATGTAGCCAGTCTTGCGACAGTGGATATGGCAGCGCTCGAACCAGGCGGTCGCCGCGCCGAAAATGAAATCAACGTGACCGGCAATGTAGCAGTCTTCGAAATACTGCCGGCCACGATTCAATAACACCGTATCTTGCCAACCGAGAAAGCGACAGTGGCGAAACACCACGCGATCTCCATCAACGCGGATTGCCAACGCCTGGCCCACGGGGCCGGCGGAATTCTCAAAAGTGATATTCTCGGCTGTGACGTCGTCTGCATCGATCACCGTTGATGGCGTGCGAAAGGTGGTGATTGGTTTACCGTTCGGACCGATCATATTCGCATGAAAGTCGAAAGTGAGAATCGTTTTCTCGGCATCTTCACCAAGCAAATGAAAGAAACGCTTTTCTCGCTGAATGTAGATCAGCTCTTTGTAGACGCCGGGCTTGATGTGAATCACGACCGGCTGCGCGTGACTGCCGGAAGGAACGGACATGATCGCGTCCTGGACCGACTTGAACTGGCCAGTGCCATCGAGCGCGACGACTATGTCGATTGGTTCAGGTGCTTTCTTGGGGTCACGGCGCGGGTGGGGCGGCACGAATTTGTAGTTAAATTGCGCCGAGTCTCCCTCTCCCTTTGGGAGAGGGGCGGGGTGAGCGCCTGGCTGCGCACCCAACGACTTTAGTTTTTCCACCCACGGCAGTGGATCCTGAAAACAGGAAGGGAGTGGTCTCCCGGCTTCTGTTGGTAAGCCCTCACCCCAGCCCTCTCCCAAAGGGAGAGGGAGTCTATCTGCAAGTCCACGGCTCGCCGGGCGAGAGAGCACAGCCGATGCGGCGATTACGATCAGAAGGCTGGCCGCAATCAATTTTCGCGTCTGCCTTGGCTTCATCAGATAAATTGCCAGGCAAGATAGCTTCAGAGGGAGACTGTCTGCTCTGCCCAGAACTGAAACTCACGATGCTTGTTTTCTTCGGCCATAGCGAGAACCTCACCACTGGCCACGCGACGAACATGCTCGAACACTCTGGTCCCAACTTCGTCGATGGTCTCGGTTCCGTCGATGACGCCACCTGCCGAAAGATCGAGGTCGCGAGACATGCGTTCGAAGACGGGCGTGTTTGAAGCCAGCTTGATTACCGGAGCAATTGCATTTCCGATCGTCGTGCCTCGGCCCGTCGTAAATACGACCACAGTCGCACCAGCGGCGACAAGTCCCGGTGTCGATTCCTGATCGTATCCCGGACCTTGCATGAGATTGAGTCCACGGTCATGCGGACGTTCAGCGTATTCGACGACTCCTTCAACTCGGGTCGTCCCAGCTTTGGCGATGGCACCCAGCGACTTAATCGTAATATTGAGAAGGCCACCCGCGACGTTGCCGGGACTGGGATTTTGATTAAGGACAGCGCCAAATTTCGAAGCGTAATCTTTGTACCAATCGACCATACGATAAACGGCGCGGCCAGTCTCAGCGTCCTTCGCACGATTCGCCAGAATATGTTCGGCCCCGCAAAACTCCGGCACCTCGGTAATCAAAACCGTACCGCCAGAGCGCACCAACAAATCCGCTGCGCGTCCCAACGAAGGATTCGCTGAGATACCAGAGAATCCATCCGATCCGCCACACTTAACTCCCAGCACGATTTCACTCACGGGCACGGGCTCACGCTCGATTCGATTAACTTCGGGTAACATGCGCTCGACGTCCCTCAGACCGCGCTCGATCGTGGCCTGCGTACCGCCCACTTCCTGAATGCCGATCTTGGCCACCGGTTTGTCGAATGACTTTTGGCGCTTGAGCAGATATTGCTCAACCTTGGCCAGGTTCGTCTTCTCGCAGCCGAGGTCGATGAGAATTACCCCGCCGACGTTCGGATGATCCGCATAATTCGAGAGCGTACGGAGCATCACCTCGATCGTCGACCCCTCCTGACAACCGCAGCCTTTGTTGTGCGGGATCGCGACTACGCCGTCGACGTTCGGATACTTTTGCCGATTGTACAAAGCGAACTCAGCCATCATGGAAATCTGTTGCGCTTCATGGCTGGCGCACATGCTGGTCGGCACGATCAGCACATAGTTTCTGGTACCCACGCGTCCATCGGGTCGCCGAAATCCGAGAAAGGTCGCGCGCTCATTTTCGGGGATGTCCAAAGGCGGAGGTACGCGCAGATGCTCCGGCAAATCGCGAACGATCGGAACATCGTCCGTCATGTTATCGTGCGAAATCATCTCGCCTTCACTAATGCCGAGCGAGGTTCCAATAGGCTGGCCAAACTGCAAAACGAACTCGCCGCTCGGAATCGCTCTGGTGGCGAAGCGATGGCCGGGAGGGATTGGCGTTTTAATTGAAATCACCCGCTCATCCGGCAGAGCGAGGTCGAGATTCGGCGACGTTTCAGTCTTCACGACCGCTACGTTATCGCGCGGATCGACGATAATCGCGTAGTCGGCGACCGACCCGATCTCCTCGATGTATGAAGCCACTGACATTACCAATTAGCGAACAAGTGGTTAAACCACAGAGATGTTCGACTCAGGATTTAATCATACCCAATGGGGATTAGACAAGCATTCACACTCGGGTTTCGCGAGGAAATTTCATGCGTTTCGTGAAGGGTCCCAAACCATGGCCGAATTATGATCGTGTCAAGATTGGTATGACCTGTAGCGGATTCACTTGAGCGTGCTCTGCGTCAGCCAAAAGAGTTACGACCCTATTGACAGCAACTTTCGTATAGGAGTAGAGTCCGCTGTCACTAACTTTCACACTGCGCGAGGCTCTCATATGAGTTCCAGGCACAGCATACCAGTCCGCGGGTTGATGTCCACCAAGACTTCGCCATTCTTTCAGGGGCGATTCGGACGTATGTTTCGTTCTTTGCGCGCAGCCAAATTCGGAAAGGACGACGATGAAAACCTGATAAACCTTGCCGCCTTGGGCGACGCTATGTCGGCTACCTTCGAGCGGCCGAAGGATGGGAAGGATGAGGAAGAAAGCGGCATTCCTGCCTTGTATACGTATTTAGGTCAGTTCATTGATCACGACATTACGTTCGACCCAGCCAGCAGCCTGCAAAAACAGAATGATCCGGACGCCTTAATCGATTTCCGCACTCCAGCGTTCGATCTTGACAACGTCTATGGGCGGGGGCCGGACGATCAACCCTACATGTATGATGGCGGCAACTTATTTCTTCTCGGTGATCCGATTCAGGGCGGCGATCCCAACGCGAAAGACCTGCCGCGCAATAATGCCAATCCGCGGCGCGCACTCATCGGCGATCCTCGCAACGACGAGAACACCATCGTTTCACAGCTCCAGGGACTCTTCTTGCGGTTTCACAATCGCATACTCGCGGACAACGCGGGCTTCGCATTCGGCACCCTTCAGCGGCTGGTTCGGTTCCATTACCAGTTCGTAGTGCTGAATGATTTCCTGCCACGGATCGTTCACTCCAGCGTTCTCGATGACTTAAAAACCAACGGACAATACGATCGCAGCAAGCTGAAGTTCTTCCACTGGAAGAACGACCCCTTCATGCCCGTTGAATTCTCGGTTGCGGCCTACCGTCTGGGCCACTCCATGATTCGGCCTGGCTATCGCCTCAACGATGATAACTCAACCTTATTGCCGATCTTTCCCGTTCCACAGGAGGGCTTAAACGACGGGCTTACCGGCTTCCGCGCAATGGATCCGGCCAGGGGAATCGATTGGGGACGATTTATTGACGTCGATATCCGCAGCAACGATGATGACGTCAAGCGGCTTCAATTTGCTTATCGAATTGACACATCGTTGGTGAATCCGCTGCACCACCTGCCGCCCGCTGTTGCGAGCAACCCTTCATCTTTGGCCCAACGAAACTTGGAGCGTGCGTGGCGCCTCGGGCTGCCTTCCGGCCAGAATGTCGCTCGGGCAATGCACCTCCAACCTCTTGCCGATAAGGATATTATTATTGGTAAGGGCACCGATGATCCGGACCCGGACGCCAAGAGCATCGTCGAGGTATCCAAAGTGTTTGCGAACAATTGTCCACTCTGGACCTATATCCTTGCCGAGGCAATGCAATTTAGAGAGCCAGTCAAGATCCCGGTCAATGAAGACGTTACGATCAATACGCCGCGGCTGGGACCCGTCGGTGGCCGCATCGTCGCGGAAGTGTTCCTGGGTCTCATGTTCGGTGATGCCCATTCCTTGTTGAGTCTGGATCCCCATTGGCATCCGGAGCAAGGCGAGGATTTTGCGCTGAAAGACTTCGTGAAGTACGCGTTGGGTCAATGACAATTGATCGTTTCTTGCACAGGCGCGCATTGGTTCAAAAACTGGAGATCTCTTGAAGTAAGGCCGACTAATGCCGGCTGATTCGGAAGGCGGACTGTAGACATACCTTAGGCCGACTCGCTACTCTCTACGACATTTGAGGCAGATCGGGAAGTTAATCCGGTACTCCCCGGATTCTGATCGATCTCCTCTTCTTGAGCTTTCTGCGCCAGCATCAGGTGATCGCGCATCGCGGTGCGCGCCTCTTGCCAGTTGTGTTTACGAATCGCGCGATATATCCGCCGGTGCATCTCCGCCGACTCTTTCAAGTCTGTCGCTCGTTTTACGGTCTTG
>Ga0209056_10006945_pt1 | contig 11662 bp, 6 predicted proteins | sample GraSoiAngelo_114_FD_185876 | JGI IMG/M metagenome (GOLD analysis project Ga0209056, IMG submission 185876) | Grasslands soil microbial communities from the Angelo Coastal Reserve, California, USA - 14_0903_13_40cm (SPAdes) (version 2) | ecosystem: Environmental > Terrestrial > Soil > Grasslands ... | reverse complement strand
ACCTGAACCCGTACTTTTGGTCAATGTTGTACTCGCAAAGATAGTTGACCGCGTGGCGGAGGCGCTTTACGGCCTCGTCCGCACGACGGCAGGCGTCGGTTTCGACACCCTCACGGCCGCCCACAACACAAAAATCCTTGCGCCTAACTCCGCCCCGAGGTCCATGGCCCGCATGGTTTTTTGCAAGGCGTAGGCGCGCACCTCCGGATCGTTGGCGGTAAAAGCACCGTCACGAAAAACGGGGTGAAAGAACAGCGAAACGGTGGCCATCGGAACGACCAGTCCGTTTTCGGCGCAGGCTCTTTTGAACTCTCGCACGATTGCGTCGCGCTCCCGAGGAGTGGCGTCGATGGGTACCAAGTCATTGTCATGAAGATTGACGCCCCAGGCTCCCACTTCGCCGAGGGTCCTAACGATTTCGATGGGAGAAATGACCGGACGAACGAAATCGCCGAACGGATCGCGGCCCCGGTTCCCCAGCGTCCAGAGCCCGAAAGAGAACTTGTGTTCGGCTTGTGGTTCGTACTGTTCATTGTTCTTCATGGACTTCTCCCTGGCATCAGGAGGGATGCCTCGATGACCTGAAAATGGATTTCATCGCCAGCTAGCGGCGAAGGCCAAGACTCGTTGGTCGCCCCCGATGATCAAGTAACGCATGCCGTCAGTGCCAACATTGTTTTCGAGACCGTAGTTTTGCATAGATTTCAGGCGCGTTATTACGGTCTCCAAACGTTAGCACCGGGAAGCGCAACTGAAGGTAGCACCAGGACGAATGAAGAGACCGCAGGACCAGAGACCTGCCTAACCATGGCAACACAAAAGTGTCCTCGGTGCGACCAGAACGGAGCGAAAGGGAACGGAAATGATCTTAACGTGTACGTTAACGGCAGTGGTATAGTACCACACGCTTTTCGAATTGCAAGGATTCCTACTCCTTCTGGAGGCGGCCATGCAGTCTCTTTCTCGATGCGCATTCTTCGGTTCTTTTTCTTTTGGCCCTTGCTTGTGCCCGTGTTCTGGCGCAAAGGTGCCTTACCCAAAAGCCCGGGACTTCAGGCCGGGGATATACAAGGTCCTCCAAAACGTCAGCGCGGCTTCTTCTACGGGCTCGCTTTGGATCCGTTCGTTCGCGTACACGGTAAAACTTGAGTCCAGGGCACACTTTCCCCGTGTTTGCCGTGCCCGCGGATGACGTAAGATGGGCTCTCCGGTGTAGTCAACGGGCTCCGGGAAAATTAAGGTGCCACGACGGCAGGGTCGTCGCGAGCCGGGCTAGTTTTCTCGAGCCACGCACCCGCGGAAGTGTGGGCAGCAAGTATGACCAAACCAAGAAGCGGAATCCACTTGATCGCCCACATGGCGAACGTCTCCATTGGAACTGTGGATCGCGCCTTGCACGGGCGCGGAGGGATAAAGGAATCCACGCGCCAGCGGATTCTGCAAGTTGCGCGACAGATCGGCTATACCCCCAATCTGGCGGCGCGTGCTTTATCGGTTGCTAAAGCCAGCGCTCGAGTTGGGGTGTGCATACCCCGGGAAATACACTTTTTCTATGACCAGCTTTGGAGCGGAGTCCTGGATGAAGCTCGTCGCGTCGCACAGCTGGGGCTTCAGTTCCTGAATCGACCCGTTCACGCGCTCGGAGAAGGAGATACGGCGGTCTTCAAGGAACTCGTACAATGCGGCGTCGACGGAATTATTCTCACCGCAGGAAATCCCAAAGCTCTGACACCTCTCATTGACGAAGCGGAAGCGAATGGTATTCGTGTGGTTTGCGTATCTACCGATGCCCCGGAGAGCCGTCGTTCAAGCATTGTCTGCGTGGAACCGTCATTGAATGGCAGCCTCGCCGGTGAACTGATGGGCAAGCTCGTTCCGCGAGCTTCGAAGGTGGCGGTTGTTGCCGGCATGCTCACCGCCGAGGATCACCGCAAGAAAACCGATGGTTTTTCGGAAGCGTTCCCGCGACACTGCACTGGCGGGAAGATCGCGGGCATCATTGAAGGGCACGAAGATGAAGATGAAAGTTTCCAAAAAACGTTCGACCTCCTGCGCCGTGTCCCGAACCTTGCGGGTCTCTACGTAAACACTGTAAATTGCTTGCCGGTGTGCCGTGCGCTTGGAGCGCGGGGCCTGGCCGGAAAAGTAAAGCTAATAACCACGGATCTCTTCGCCGAGATGTCCCCGTACTTCCAAAAGGGCACCATTACAGCGTCGATTTACCAACAACCACATCGCCAAGGTCAGATAGCCGTCCGGGTCATGGCCGACAACCTCACCAACAAAATACACTTCCCTCCCGCTGTGCACCTGAGCCCCGGAGTAGTGATGTCGTCCAATTTACATCTGTTCCGAGAAATGAGATCGGCGGATTCCAAACTCGATGAGCCAGGTCTGAAGAGCCGCCTCATCCTTTAGGTGAACGTACAGCGTTAGCAAGGGAGTTTCCTCCTATTTATTTCCCGCTTGTTCGCTTTTTGCTGCGCTTGACCGCAATTAATACTACGTGGCCAGCAGCAGAGGAGTGTTGGTGACGCGGTGGACATCATTCCTTACCGGTGGGAAACGTTTCTCAACCCCGGCGAAATCTCGTAGGCTTTCTCGAACTCTGCGCGGGATTGCTCCTCTTTTCCTTCCTGATGCAGCGCCAATGCAAGATTGTAGTGCGCTTCCGCATAGAGCGGCTTGAGGCGCACAGCCTCGATAAACTCCGCCTGCGCCATGCGAACATCGCCCGCCTGCAACAGTACCAGCCCGAGATTGTTGTGCGCTTCCGCGAAATTCCGGTCCCGGCGCACGAGTTCACGGAAGACATTGGCCGCGCCAGCGGTATCGTTCTCCTGGCTGAGGACCAATCCCAATTGTATCCGGGCGTCAGTGTATTGGGGATCGAGACTGATGGCTTCGTGCAGCTCTCGAGCGGCTTCCTCGAGACGCCCCGTTTGCTCCAGCGCGAGGCCCAGATTGTAGTGTGCCTCCGCCAGATCAGGATCGGACATCACCGCCTGCCGGAACTCCTCGAGCGCGCGTTTGCTATCGTTCTGGCGCCAATAGAGCAGTCCGAGGCTCGAGTGGGCCTGCGCATAGTCCGGTTTCAGCTCCAGCGCTTTCTCATAGGCCGCCAAGGCACGTGCTGCATCTTGCTTGCGCTCCCAAATTACGCCCAGATAATAATGGCCGGTCGGCAGCTCGGGACTTTGCTCGATGGAGGTCTGAAAAAGTGCCAGCGCATCGTCGAGCTTTTGCTGCTTCAGCGCTTCCACGCCCTGGAGAGTGAGATATTTCGATTGCGCCAGGCGCGCCCGGAACTCATGCAGGGCGTTCAGATCATCCAGCTCCTTTTTCGCCGCGCTGGTTTCGCCCTGAGCGCGCAAAGCGATACCCAGGCTGTAGTGCGCCTTTTCGAAATCAGGCTTCAGCTCGATGGCTCGCCGGAATGCTGCGGTCGCGCCGGCTATGTCGCCGCCGGATTTGAGCTCCATGCCCAGGTTATATTGCGCCTCTGGATCTTGGGGATCGATTTCGACAGCTTTGCGGAACTGGGCGAAGGCGCCCGCGTGATCGCCCTGACGGCGCAGCGTCACTCCCAGCAGCGAGTGCGCCCGTGCGAACTGGGGATTAAGTCGGAGGGCGCGGCGAAACTCAGCCGCGGCGCCATCCAGATTGCCGAGCTGTCCCTCGGTCAGCCCCAACTCTAAATGCATCTCGGCAGAGGGCTTCGATTGTAGCGCCCGCCGTAGCTCGCGCTCAGCGGCCGAAGGATCGTTCTGTTGCAAATAAATGCGCGCCAGGAGGCGGCGTGCTGCGGCGTTCGCGGGATCGAGGTCTACCGCCGTGCGTAGTTCCTTGAGCGCGGCGGCCTGATCGTTCAGATCGTACAAGGTCGCGCCTAATCCGTAGTGCGCATCGGCCCACTTCGGTTTGAGCCGCAGCGTGGCTTCGAACTCTGCAGCGGCCTGTTTGGCGTCACCCTTGTATTTCAGCGTCAGCGCCAAATTGTAATGCGTATCCGGGTCGTTGGGTTTGAGGTCCAGGGCCTTGTGATAACTCGCGATGGCTTGATCCCAGGACTTGTGGCGCGAAAGCTCGATGGCCTGTTGACGGTAACTCTCGACAGTCTGCCCAAAAGAAGGTGCTGCGAGCCAGAGGCCCAGAAGTAGCAGAAACACCTTGGGCCTACACCCTGTCCGAAGTTGAGGGAATTGTTTCATTCAGGCATAAGTTAACCGGGCAGGACAGGCATTCCTGCCTGTCCCACTTGGCGCCGCACACTTTACCAGGTGAACTTCGCGCTGATTTGACCTTCGCGCAAGCCGCTACCAGTGTCTCCGAATGACCTGGTACTGGTCACTCTGCCGAACGTGTCGGTGTTGTTGAAATTGCCGTGCGGGTTGTTGAAATTAGCGTGGTTAAATAAATTGAAAAATTCCGCTCGAATTTCGAACCCCATGGCCTCTCTGATCATCGTCCTCTTAGAGATCCCGAAGTCGGTGACGTTGATTCCCGGGCCGTGGAAGAACTGGCGGTTGGCGTTGCCAAATCCGCCGTTTGGACCACTGGCAAATGCGTCCGGTAGGAAGTAGGTGTTCGCTCCATTGGGACCATCCTTGCGGGGATTTTGGATCACGACCTTCCCCACAATGTTGGGTACATCGGTGTTCCCACCTCCAACCAGCGAGTAATCCCCGCCCTGGCTGAGCCCGACGGGCAGACCGCCGGAGAGCCGAGTAACACCGTTCAGGCTCCAGCCTTGCGTCAAGCGCTTCGGCAGTTTGCCGAAGGCCCGCTCGAAGGGAACGGCCCAGATGTAACTCACCACGAAGTTGTGGGTGATGTCGTATGCAGAGAGCGAGCGGCTGAGCCGGGGGTTCAAGAAGTTCACCCACTGGCCGAAGCCGGAAGAATTGTCCATCGCCTTGGAGAACGTGTAGGCCGCCAGGAAGGTAAAATCCGCGGCTTTGCGCTCCACTGTGATCTGTCCGGCGGAGTAGCTCGAATTGGCGATGTTGGCCGTGAAGCTGTTGTCCTGACTGAAGTCCGGCCCCAGATGATCACGCGTGCCGGCTATGCAGGTGCTGCCAGCTGGGGTTCCCGACGGACATGGGGTGGTAAACGCCTTAGCCGGGGCGGGCGTGCCTGGAGACAGAGTATACGTCTGGTTCTCGCCGTTGCGCCCACATGTAGGCGTGGCGCCCAATTGGTTGAGCTGCAGGCAAAGAGCGAAGTCGCCGGGATTGGCGTCGTATTGGGAGATTAGCTTGTGGCCCTGCGTTCCGACATAAGCCAGCGTCAGCACCGTCGATTTACTCAGCTCCCGCTGAATGGACAAATTGTAGTGTTCCGCATAGGGCGGCCGATTGTGAATGTCGTAGCCCGGCGAAAACGAGATGGGCAGATAAATTGAATAGTCTAGCGTTTTATTAGCCGGGCTTCCCGGCTTCGGTAACACAAACGGGAAGCGCTGGGTTTCTGACATTCCGTTAGCGACTTCCTGGAACGGCTGGTCGAAGTTGACTGGGTTCGGCGATACCCAATACAGCCCAAAGGGAGCATCTCCAACCTCGTAGAACAGGTTCAGGTCTTCGATCGACGTGTAGTAGATTCCATAAGACGCTCGGATGCTGGACTTGCCGGGGCCACCGAAGATCTTGGCCGCAATCCCATCCTTGAAGCCGGGCGAGTAAGCTATGCCGAGCCGCGGAGAGAAGTCGTTATACCGAGTGGGAGCGAGTGTGCTCGGAATGCCCGGGTCCCCCGGCACCACCCACCCTAGCGGGGCAGTCGGGAACTGTGTGGACTGCAAGCCAGGCACGATGGTCTCAATCTTGCCCTGCGTGTCATACCACGGCATGCTTACTTCCCAGCGTACACCGAGATTTAGCGTGACGTTCGGCTTGACCTTGTAGGTGTCCTCAGCGAACGCTCCGCCATAACGCGACCGTGAATCTAGGAACTGCTGGCTGCACTGGTTATAGTTTTGCGCTGCGCCGAGCAGGAAGTCTGCGAAATCTGAGCCGCTTATGCTGCCATCGAAGGTGAAGTCTCCGTTTGGCGCGCACGTATTGCGCTCATTGATCTGCAGGTAGCGGAACTCACCGCCAAACTTGAGTGTGTGCCGGCCTCGCGCTTTCGAGAAAGTGTCGGAGACGTGCCAAGTGTTGTTAGGCTGAAACGTCGTCAGCGTATTCACTCCCAGGGAGAAGTTATTGAAGTATATCGGCGGCACCGTCTGTGGAAATCCAGGAGGGCCCGAGGGGATGATGCCGAGAGTTCCTGGGCCCGTTGCGAAACCGAGATCCGAGAGTTTTGCGAAGCTACTACTTGGCTCGTCCGTGTGCGTAGCTGTCCGGAAGAAGCTCAAACGAAATTGATTCACCGCGCTTGCACCGTGAGTTTTGTTGTTACTGAGGACGACCTGCTGTGCACGGGTTACCGTGACGCTCGAAAAGCCTGGCACGCTGGCGTCCAGCGCGTTAAAGTTATTGGAGTCGTCGAAGTGATAATAAAACGACCAGTCGCCGGTCATCTTGTTGATAAAGTCCACGCGTTGTCCGGCCTTGTCATCCTTTATCTTGTTCCTTTGGCTGGCGTCGGCGAAATTGCCATTACCATCGCCTATCGGGATGTAGGGTAGTATTTTGGTTGCCGGCAAGGAAAAGGCGGCGGACGGTATCGTAACCGTTTGTGAGACCGGGTCAGTCGGAAACACGCACTGGGTGGTGTTGGCGCAGGTTGGTGTGGAATAAGGTTCCCCATCGACGACCGTCTGACCGGTGGTGGCGGCGAGCCGTTGCGTCAGCGTATCCGCCCAATTTAATCCACACGTAGCACCGCCGGGGCAGGGTTGACTGCTCACGAGTAGTGGATTGCCGCTGGAATCCGCAAAGTCAGCCGGGGTGAAGGTGCCACTCCGCTGGTCCGCTGTCGGCACCGTCACCGAACCCGTGCTGGCTCCCCTAACCTCTCGCGTTCCCTGATAGTCCGTGAACCAGAAGAGCTTGTTCTTCCAGAAAGGCCCTCCCACGGCGTAGCCGAACTGGTTACGCCGCAGTTCCGCTTTCGGTTGATCGATCGGGTCGAAGAAACCTCGCGCGTCGAATTTGTCGTTGCGCAAGAATTCGAACGCAGATCCATGAATGCCATTGGTGCCGGACTTGGTAATCGTGTTCATTACTGCGCCGCTGAATTTTCCGTACTCGGCATCAAAACTATTGGTGATCAGTCGGAATTCCTCCACCGAATCGAGATTGGGGACCAACCCGGCACCCAGGTTGCGTCCTTCGCTCACGTCGCCGCCGTTCACCAGGAATGCGTTGGCCGTCTCCCGCTGGCCGTTTACCGAAAGGTTGCCGGCGTTCGGCGAGTATCCTCCGGAAACTGACCGGTCCTGCTGCATGGTGCCGGACGTAACGGGCACCACTCCCGCTTGCAGGCCGAGAAGATCTAAGTAGCTGCGGCCATTCAATGGCAGCGCCAGCATTTTCTTTGTTTCAATAACGTCACCCAGCTGCGTGCTTTCCGTCTGCACTTGCACCGCGTTGGCGGTAACACTGACCTCTTGTTGCATGCTGCCAACTTCAAGCGTAACGTCAATGCGCAATTGGTCGTTCACTTTCAAGTCGATATCTGTGGTGATGAACTGTTGGAATCCGGGGGCGCTGGCGGTGAGCGTGTAGTTTCCGGCCGGTAGAGCCAGTATCCGGTAGGAACCGTCAGCGGCCGAAGTGGTATCCTTCTTGAAATTGGTTTGCACATTCGTGGCTACGATGCGCGCGCCCGCAACCACAGCTTGCGTACGGTCGTGCACCACACCCAGAATCGATCCGGTTACGTCCGCGCGCAGCGCAGTCGGGCCAAAAATTATTGCCAGAACAAGCAGAAGAGCTGAAGCTACACGGCTATGGCGATTTTGCATGAGACACCCCGAATGAGGGTAGCATGTCACAAAACGCTAGCGGCAATCAAGATGGTCGTTTAGGTCGTTTATTCGGCGGCTCTGGAGTGTGGTGTAGATCTCGGGCCGCGGAACGGAAAAATTCGCCGGAAGTAGCTTTTTGGGTCGTGGGCTAGCGCTTCGCCTCCGCCGGTGCGGGCGTGGCCTCAAGCAAGAGGTTCTCGCTGAATTCCGCCTTCAGCTTTGCTGTCGGTCCCGTCACCACGCCATAAGCTGTCTTGTTCACGTAATCCATGATCCTGTAATTCTTCCCCGCTGCCAGACCGCGCAATTCCAGTTCGCCCTTCCAAATCCCTTCAGGAGACTTCTGCTTGAGCACCTTCATTGGCTTTTCCGGCGCGTAGAACGCGTAGAACATCTTTCCGTCCTTCTCGATGGCATAGGCCTCCGGGGAATCGTAGCCATAAACGTAAAGGTCGAGAAAATTCCCCTTTGAAAGCATCTTCTCGTTGTACAGGGCGATCCACTTTTTCCAGTGCGCCTCTTTGCCAGGTTTCAAATATACATTTTTCAGTTGTGGCCCGTATTCAGGCCAGGTGAATTTCGTGCCCAGCACGCCGCCGGTCCCCAGGGTCGACGCGAAATCATCCCCGAGATCTTCTTCTTTGTCGCCTGCACCACTAATTCGTGTCAGTTCAACATGATCACCATAAATAGCCGCCCGCGGCCCAAGAAGAGCCTTGTACATCTTGATCCGTCTGCGCACCTGCACCGAGCCCACGGGATCAGCCGTCACGGCCTGGTCCATGTAGCGAAACCACGCCAAGCTCGGCGGCGTGCCGCACGGGCAGCTCTGCGTCACACTGTTCGGCTTCAGCGCCCGCGTGGTCTCGAAAATCGTTTTGTATACTTCACCCATCGCGTATACCGAATCCAGCGGAGACTTGTGGTGGTGCTTCGGGTTATAGCATGGGGGCGTTGCGTAAACGTTGTCCAGCTTGTGCCCGTCGAATCCCCAATCACGAATGAAGCGCTCCGTCAGCCCTTGGTAATAAGCTTGCACTTCCGGTACCGCCGGACAAAGTGTCGCCAGATTGCGCGTCATCCGCGCCGGTTTCCCGTTTTTATCAAGTGCCAGCCAGTCCGGATGCTCTCTGACTACTTCTGAAACGACGAATTTGTGGCCGCCATACCCGTTGTGCCCGTCTTCGACCGCCAGCGGCAGCCACCACAACTGCACGTTGATCCCTTGCGCGTGAAAATCCCTCGCCATGTTCTGAATCGCATCATCCGCAAAGGTATCCTTCCGCGGCTTCCAGTCGCCGTAATTGTCGAACCACCGGTCGTCCAGCGTCGCCCAATGAATGCCCAGCTCCTTTAGTTTCGGGATGGTCCCCAGCATCTGTTTGGGCGTCACTTCGGATTCATAGCCCCAACCGCACCAGCTGACCGCGTAGTTTTCCTCATTGTTTCTGGGCCGGGTCAATCCCTCGCGCTCCACCGCGTTTGACCACAGGCTCAGCGGTTCGTAATAGTCGCCTTTGTATACCGCGAGGAACGTGCGCGGGGTCGAATATACGTCTCCCGTTTTCAGCTTCCTATTCGCCGGGAAGCGTACCGACGCCAACACGCGCTGATCTCTGGTCGTTTCCACGGGAATCGAGAGAACCAATGGCAGCGTTTCAATGTGTCCGATTGCTTCTCCAACACTCAGCGTCCAGAACGCCACCACTGGAATGCCCCCGCCCACGCGCCCCAAATCTCCCTGTACCTCCACGGGCGCCCCGAATGGGTTCTCTTGTGAAAATTTTGCTGGCACCCGAAGCACATCGTCCTTGCCCCAGTTCAGGCTGGACCCGAAGAACGACCACATCTCATGGGGGGCAGCTCGCCAATCACTCCGTTGGGCATTCAGTCGGTGCCTCTGGAGCGAGATGCTGTCGAGCACAACGTCTTTCCGTCCCGCATTGCGCAGTGCAGCCGAGAGCAGCGCCATCGTCGGAGAGTCGTCGTACACTTCAATGGTCAAGATCTCTTCGAGACCGGTGCTCGCGCTCGTCCCAGGAACGTCCAGGTGTTTTCCGACTCGTCCAAGCTTGCCGGTGGCCTCGGCTACCTTCGCGTGCGTCAAATCAAATATCAAGTCGCGCACTTCGGCGCGCCCAGCGATCAGCTGCTGTCCCGCTTCCTTTCCCGGATCTTCCAGCGTGAGCATCTGGCCGGCACTCTGCAGGCTTGCCTGCAAGTAACCGGAAGGCCGCAGCAAAAACTCCGCTGCTCGCGTATGCATGTGGATGCCATCGCTCTCCGTGCTGACGGTGATCGCTGATGTTTCGACCGTCACGGATGCAGCCGCCGGTTGCGCTTCCTTGTTCTTACAGCCGGCGCATTGCACCAGCCCCGCGGCTAGCAGCATCGCGAGTGTTCGTCCCCACGACGTCCGGTTATTTCCCACTGTTTCACCACCAACGCTTGCCGGTCGCCAAGTCCCACGACCGATGAAAGCCCCGGCCCTTCTGCGCCGGGGACGGGGATCAGAGGCAAGCGCAGAAGGCTCCCCGGACCCCGCACCTTTACCAACACGTTCGCGTCTCATTGAATTCCGGCGGAAGTTTCTACCGCCACTTCTCCTAGTGCTCCGCGATCCAGCCCATGGGAATCGACCAGGTGCAGAGAAATCCTGCCCACCCGGCCCGGAACGGCCGCTGTAGTTTGCAACAAAAGGAGGTTCCTGGGATCGACTTGCGTAATCGGTTGGGTACCCATGGCCATGCCCCCAGCCCCGTAGAAATGGACTACCAGTTTCCCGGAAAAGAAAACTCCAAAAGCGCCAACGAGTCTGATCTTGCCGGCGCCAGCATCCTGCACTGCATGAAGGGGTTGGAGGATCACTCCTGCGTCCGTCACACCTTGGAAGTCCTTGTCGGCCCGGGTGGGAAACCACTGCGTGTCGAAATGGTATGACTCCCCAGGGTCGAGCCGCACCATCGGCGAGTTAAGCTCGGCCTCCATATACAGAGCTGGCGGCTCTTTATCGGGAGATCCGAAACTGGCTGTACCATCAGGGTGCTGCCGCAGTTGAGAACCATTCGTCCAAAATATGACCGAGGCCTTTCCGGGGTATGGTTTCGTTTCGTCGTACCGAAATCGCTCTACCATCGCGTAGCGGCTGTCACCATCCACGGCAGCCAACCAGCCGTCCTTTGAATCGAGCCACAACTCTGCTGCCAGAGGAACATAATGTAGAGCGAAGAGCCCATTCTCGCGCACCTCTGCCGCGGCATTCTCTGCGGGACCGAATTTCACATGATACCGGTTGAGGTAGCTACTCGATGAATTCGTTCTGCTGAAGGCCCAGAAATTCTGATTGTGGCGCGTGGCATCCCGGGCGTCAGCGGTATCGTACTGAGAGACCGATTGCACGGACCACTCGATTGGATGCCCGCTCGCGTTCTTTATCACCGCGTGAAAGTTGATGCGCGGCGACTCCGCCTCGAGACTCACCATGCGCGTAAACTGCAACCCCGTCTGAGGATCAGCTGGCCCGGTCATGGAAATCTCGCAGCGTTGTCCTTGGGAGAGAATTTGAAACTCAAACAGACCATCATCCAGCAAATCAGAATTGCCTGCCCAGTGCTGCTCGTCCTCGCTTCCCTCCGGGAGCACCCACAGCTTGTCGCCGCCATAGTTAAACCATTCGCTGTTGGAGGGCGCGAGATGTTTCCCGGCATACCGCGGATTCACAAACAAATAGGGATGGCCATCGAA
>Ga0209056_10006944_pt1 | contig 11662 bp, 7 predicted proteins | sample GraSoiAngelo_114_FD_185876 | JGI IMG/M metagenome (GOLD analysis project Ga0209056, IMG submission 185876) | Grasslands soil microbial communities from the Angelo Coastal Reserve, California, USA - 14_0903_13_40cm (SPAdes) (version 2) | ecosystem: Environmental > Terrestrial > Soil > Grasslands ... | reverse complement strand
GCTCCTCGGTCATGCCCTGGCCACTATCGCCGACAGATAGCACGGCTTGCGAACCATTCCGTTTGGTGCTGACGGTCAGATTTCCACCATGCGGCATCGCTTCCACTGCGTTGCGGATCAAGTTTAGAAGCGCCTCCCAAAGTTGTTCTGGATCGGCGTGAACAGGCGGTAAGTCTGGATCGAAACTCTTCTCCAATTCCACATGCGCTTTCTGCAGCAATGGCTGCATGAAGGTGAGCTTTTCTTCCAATAAACTATTCAGCGGAACAGCAACGCGTTCAGACTTTGGCATTCGCGCGAAACCGAGATACTCCTGCAGCACCTGGCTGATGCGCAATACCTGCGAACGCATTTCGCGCAAGAGGATCTGACATTCGTCTGCAGAGCGACCGTTGGGATTTCCCAACGTCTGAAGTTCTTCCCCGATCAAATCAAGATTTAGTGAAATTGACCCAAGCGGATTGCGAATTTCATGAGCGACCTTAGCCGCCATGGAACCGATCACGGCGAGCCGCTCTGCCTGCAGCTTGGCACGTTCCAATCGTCTGCGCTCGTCCGTCTCTGCCCGCAGCGCAGCCGTTCGACGCTCCACCGTTTGCTCCAAGTGCTGGTGTGAACTTCGGATCGCGACCAACAGCCAGACGACAACCGCGAAGAATACAAACAGCATGATCGCGTTCCAAACGGGAATAAGCGAAGAGTGATACGCCGCGCCACCGAGCATATCGCTCAACAACCACGCGGACGTGCACAAGGTTGCTACGGCAAACCCAGCCCAGCGGCCTGCTACCCATGCCGCGAGGCACGTAGGTAGCAAGTAAAACGCCGATATCGCCCACTCACGACCTGTGAGGTAGTCAACAACGCCAAGAATAATCGCCAACGCGACAGCCACGAGGATCGCGGTGACTTTTGACCGCACGGACCGCTCTTCAATGGCATTCACGTCGAATCAAATGACGAAAACTTCTGACAAGCCGGGCCGGAGATTTGTTCATGCTCCGATTTCGTTCGAAGCGACGATCCGCAACACGAAACCCACAACAACGAATGATCCGAGTTTCCTGGTTGCAAGCTTGAGAAAATCTGCTTGCGGACTAAGTGATGATTTTCTTCCCGCACTGGCGTTGGTTTGCCTGGCCTTTTCTCGCATGTCACTCAGCAATACGATTCCATGCTCGCATGGTGTGATGAAAGTTGTTACGCGTGCTGAGCTGCAGAATTGCGACGCGTGGGAACGGGCGTTTCAAAATCGATGCAAGGATCATCGTTACTACGAGATCGTCGAAGAAACACTGCAAAACGATTTCGAACATTATTATCTGCTGCTCGAGGATTCTTCGGGCAACGTACGCGCCATCCAGCCAGTGTTCTTTGTACGGCAAAACCTTGTTGAGGGCGTGCCAGGGAACACTCGCTCTGTCGTCGATATCATTCGCAAAGTTTTTCCGCGCTTTCTGACCATGCGTGTTTTGATGGTTGGCTGCGCAGCCGGCACGGGAGATCTGGGCGCATGCGATAAGAGCGACGAAGCATGGACCGCACAAGCGCTGCGGGCGAGTCTTCGGACTTATGCAAGGCAAAATAAGGCTTCCCTCGTTATTTTGAAGGATTTTCCGGCGAACTATCGCCCATCGCTCGAAACATTTGCCTTAAATGGTTATGCCCGAATTCCGAGTATGCCGATGACGCGGCTGTCGCTCAATTATGAGAACTGGGACGACTATTTTCGCAGCCTAAGCAAGGCGACTCGAAAAGATTTGCGCCGGAAATTTCGGAAAGCCGAGCGCGCTTCGAAGATCGAGATACAACACGCAAGCGACATCGGCCCTTTCATTGACGAAATCTATCCGCTCTACCTCGCGGTCCACGAGCGGTCGCCATTAAAATTTGAAACGCTGACAAAGGACTATTTCCTCGGCATCGCGCAGCGCATGCCGGAACGTGCGCGTTTCTTCGTCTGGCGACAAAGCGGCAAAATCGTCGCGTTCAGTTTTTGCCTGGTCTGTGGCGACGCGATTTACGACGAGTGCATAGGGCTCGACTACACCGTCGCGCTCGATTTGCATCTGTATTTTTACACACTACGCGACATCATTTCGTGGGCGCTGCAGCAAGGATTGAAATATTACTATAGCAACCCGCTGAACTACGAGCCGAAGCTGCATTTGGATTGTGAGCTGGTGCCGCTCGATCTTTATGTGCGACACACAAGCGCTCTGCTGAATCCAATATTTCGATGCGTACTGAAATATCTCGGCCCCACACGTCATGACCCTGTTTTGCAGCGATTTCCCAACGCCGATCAGCTCTGAACCACGAATCGACACGAATGGACATGAATCCTTACCCCGCGAATAACGCGAATTCACGCGAATAGGATCAAGGGTAAACCCGAAATCCGATTCGTCATTCGGACTTCCGTCGTCATTCGTGCTTCGTCATCTAATTATTCGCTCCGATTCGCGTGATTCGCGGGCAAACCCTCTCCTTATTCGGATGCAAAATCGGTTGCGATGAAATGACCACACGCTAAAAAAGCGAATGCGAGATCGACCTCGGGGATTTGGCAATCCATGGCTGCAACTCAGCTTGAGTGTGTACTCGTATCCGAATTCCTTTTGAAACGCGGCGCAACGGACGTTGCGGAACCTGATACCGCTATTTCCTGGACCGGAATCAATGGTCTGGCTTCGCCCCTGGTATGGTGGGCAATTCTTCTGATCATCGCCAGTTTTATTGGTTGGCTATATGTGCTGCGGTACGTTCCTCTCACTGTTGCTTATCCCCTCTCTCGAATAGTTGATGTCCTGGTTCCGCTCGGCTGTTGGATTTTTTTGGGTGAGTTGATCACGACGCTTCGATGGTGTGGGATTGCGCTTGTGATTATTGGATTAGCGTTGGTGGCAAAACCAGTTGCACAAATCGAGCAACGCCTGTGAGAATTCTCGCTTTCTTCTTCATCGTTTTTTCTTTGCTGAGCTTTGTGGCAGCCCAGCTCATCCTGAAAAGAGCGATGGAGTTGCCGGCGGCGGTGGGGTTCCGCAACGCTCGGTTCGTTTCGCTCGCTGCTATCGGCATAGCTCTAATGACCGTTTCCTTTTTTCTTACTCTTGGGTTGCTCCAGCGATTCGACCTTAGCTACCTCTATCCATTTCAAGGTTTAAGCGTGATTTTCATCACGCTGACAGCCGCGGTAGTGTTGAAGGAAAAGTTAAGCCTGCGACTTATCGTTGGCGCAGTGCTGATCAGCGCCGGTATCGTGCTCGTTTCAATGAGCTAGAGTTCCCGCCCGTAAAGAATTTTAAACGAATCCTTGATTAGCGAATGGGTTTGGCGCGGCTAGAACGCGCCAAACCCATAGTCGTTCGGACGCTCGATGTCGTCGGAGCTTTTGCTACGGCAGCCGTGTCGCCGTTCCTAGACCTAATCTCACGCTACTGCCTCCCGCAATTTGCGTGGTCCAAAGCTGCTGTGCACCCGGTCCGACGTAGATGTTAAAGCTTGGGCCGCCATGGTGATGGAACTGTGACGGCAATTTGCGGTTTCGAGTTTTAACTGCTTTTCAAGTTGGTCACTCTATTTCACGCGCGCCTGCGAGCATAACGGCAAAAGCGCAGCGATCCGCGAGAGCATCGTCTTGCCGAGGTAGCGCTTCCCGTATCAACGGGGTCAAGCGCTACGCTCGGCGACGGTTTGGCAGAGGCCTGCCAACGCTCACTGTCCTCTTACGACGATGGTGCCGCTGATGGTACCACTGGTCTCACCGGTCACAAGGTTCACGCATTGGTCCAGGGTGTAGCTGCCTCTGGCACCAGCGTACCGGCCCGTTCCCCCGATAACGGTGTGCGTTGATCCAACGTGAAGATCGCCGTTGTCGCATAAAGGAGGGTCCCCAGCATGCCCAAAAAGACACGTTAAAATGCTGTCACCGTTGGCGGCGTCTCCCACTACCAAACGACCCCCCCGGGGGCGCCGGGTAGCGTACCCAGGAAAGCAAAGTCCACTACGAGTGTGTAAGACAGTGTGAATGGACCAAGCGCCGTGTCGGTTGACGTGACGCTATCACTGGCATAAAACCCTTCCGCTGGATTGGGAAAAGGCGTGTCAATTTCGCTCCCTGCGATAGTACCATTAATGGGTATCACTCCCGCTTCCACCGCGGAGCTGGCGAGTGCCACGGTCAGGAAGATTGCTGTCATTAAGCTGATTCTTTTGATGTTATTCATAATTTTAATTTTCTTTCTTGTTTTGGCCTTCCGTGGCTTCTCGTTATTGAGTTGTCATTTCCGGCTGTTCACTGGGTACTGCGTAAAATTTTTGGATCCCTTACGCGGGAAGTTTGGGAATTTTTTGAACAACCCGCTTTCGCCGAGGCTACGGCGTGACAGGTTGAACGGCTGTCACGGATTAGGACTGTAGGGGCAGCCGTGTCGGCTGCTTTGAAATAAATGCAGGCGTCACGCCTGCCACTACAGCTGGATTATTTCGGTGCTAACGAGGCGACGATTTTAGACACGAATTTCACGAAACAGCACGAATGGCTTCGCCATGTTAAAGTCTTGAAACGTTGAAACGTTAAAGCGGGCTCCGGAGTTCCCTGCAACCAATGCCGGGGAAATCCGCCGAAAATTAGTGATAATTGGTGGAATTCGTGTCTCGTCACAATTCGTGTAATTAGTGTCGGTTCTGCTTTGGCGCGAGGGAGGCGACGAATTTTTCGAAGCGCGGATCGCTGCGTAGTGGGTCGAACACTGGACCGAGCCGGAGATCTGCCGGAGTCAATGACGTCGCGATCATTGCGATCTGCGTTATCCACCGCATTCAAATGGCACTGCTGAAATCTGATTCTCGGCGAGAAGCTGCTGTTTCATTAAAGCATTGCCCCCTTGCGTGGCGAATGGTTCACGCGGTGAAGCTATCACCACGTTCTGCTCCGGCGCCGTCATCCTCAACAGCTGTGAACAGCCCTCGCCCACCATGCTGGGTGGAAGTCCATTGGCGAGCGCCTCACGCAAAGCAGTAACGGCCTGGTTGAATGTGGGATCGGTGTCTGACAGACCGCTGCCGTTGACTGGCTGCGTGTAAATGGGACGTGGATGTTGGGCAAGCGCAGTATTCATCGCGTACGGGTTCAGCGTCGAAATGCGTATGTTCGATCCCCCGGCGCGAAGAACTGCGTCCAGATTATTCGCGTAAACGCGTAGCGCGAACTTTCCGGAGGTGTAGGTATCAAAAAAACTCTCGAAGGGAAACGTCCCTCCGGTGACGTATGACGCGATTGACACTGTAAAGATGATGCGCGCGTAGCCCTGTTGCGGCATCAGCGGCAACATGACATTGGTCACCATCACGTGCCCGGAGTAGAGGGTGCGTATGCCGAGATCGCGCTGTGCCAGGTAGAAGGAAAAATCAGTTGGCGGCAAAGGAACTATTTGGCCCAGAACAAAGCGCCCTGCGTTGTTGACCAGGATGTCAACTCGGCCGTGCTGCTGGAATAATGGGTGGGCTTGAAGCGCGGCAACAAAAGCGAAGACCGAGCCTGGATCAGTAATATCCAAACTCAACAGCGGATACGCCGGAGGATTCGGGACGCTAGACGGATCACGCGAGGTCCCGATCACGTCGACGCCCAGCGCAGTCAGCGCTTCGCCAATGGCGCGACCGTTACCACGCGATGCTCCGGTGATCACCGCCAGCTTGCCCGTCAAGCCAATCTCCGGATTAAAGTGATTCAACGGATAATATCGGGGAGCGAGCGTCAGGCCATCGCCGCGCCTATCGGCTTTGGCCTTAGCCACAAGGCTGCCCAACCATGAAGGCATAACAATGGAACCCGCTGCCAATGCAAGGGGCTTCTTAATGAACTCGCGGCGTGTTCCATCCCACGATTTTAAAGCTTCCTCCTCACGTTTATTCTGACTGTCTTGCTTCATAAGCTAAGTTTCCTTCATTGTTTTGGCCTTCTTTGGCTTCTCGTTATTGAGTTGTCATTTCCGGCCGTTCACTGAAGTACAGCGTAAAATTTCTTGATCCCTTACGCGGGAAGTTTGGAAGGCACCGCGGATCACGCTAATTTCACGGATAACACTGTGGAGGCAGCCGTGTCGGCTGCTTTGAAGTAGATGCCAGGGACGCAGGCGGCACGCCTGCCGCCACAGTCTTTGTCCTCTTTGTTGCCTTCTATTGACCGAGACACCCCTCCGAGCGCGCAATCGCCAACACACCGGGGCGCGTGCTTCCCGCAGACGGAGAAACAATCAGCCGCCACACTGGTGAAGCGTGACGGCTGATCGCGAACTGCTTCAGAGCTATTGCCGGCTATTGCTTCACCATGGAACCGCTGGTTATGATGCCGGTATCGGGGTCGGTACCAATATACTTAAGCTCGTTTCCGCCAGCACCGATCACGAAGTTGCTGCGATGGAGCCCCGCCAAAGTCATGGTGCCAGTACCGTCCGCATTCACGGTATAGGTCCCGGGGAGATTCAGATCCCAACCAGCACCGAATAAAACGCCGCCACTGAAGTTGAAGACAGCACGCGCCATGAAGCCGCCTGCGCCATCGAACGTATACAAGCCCACCTCGTACATTGCCCCAAAGCTGTTTATGGGCATCGGGTGGTGGGGTTGCGGTCCGCCTGGTGGCCCGTCGCCGACTGGGTGAAAGCCCGAGAAAGAGTCGGCGTAGCTGCCATTGAGGCTACTCAGATCATAGGCTTGGGCGCGCGGCAGGGAGACTTGCATGATTAATGCAACTATCCCCAGCGCCAGAACCGACCTGAACAGCCGGGTCTTCGACATCTTGGGAACGCTTCTTGTGAACATAATGTTTTGATTTTTCATAAACTAATTTTCTTTCTTGTTTTGGCCTTCCGTGATTTTTCGTTATTGAGTTATCATTTCTGGCCGTTCACTGGAGTACTGCGTAAAGTTTTTGGATCCCTTACGTGGGAAGTTGGCTTCGCTGCGTTAAATCGTTAACTGGTTGATCCGTTGAAGCGTTGAAGCCCAACCGCTGATTCCGCGAATGATGCAGATGCCACCGATGGGGTCAGAGGGCGAGCAAAGGAGAGCTAACGGGCTGCTTCATTAAAAAACTGATTTCGCCTGAGGTCGCCTCGGAGATATGTCAGGAATTAGATTGCACGTTTCAGCAGAATATTTCTAATGGGATTCCTCGAGCCTTTTGGCGTCGGACATGAATGCCCCAGACAACTCAGGATCCTCTCGTCGTGCGCTCACAGCGATACTCGGATCTTCTTTAATTTTCACGGGGGATGCATTTGCTCAGGAGGCGGCAGCTCCGGGCGTTGCGCAGGTCGAGCGAGTGATAGTCACCGGTTCGAACATTCCGACAGCGGAGGAGACGGGCCCGAACCCAGTTGACACGTATCGGCCGGCCGACCTCGAGAAATTGGGCATTCGCAGCTCACAAGATCTGCAAACTTTTCTTCCGCAGGAAGCAGGCGGCACCGTAAACCTGAACATCGGCAATGGTGGTGACGGTACTGTGCAGATCAATTTGCGTGGTCTGCTTCCCAAAGAAACACTGATTCTTATCGACGGAAAACGTTTCGCCTATGGTTCGTTAGGCGTCGCCGGGGTTAGCCAGGGCCAGGACATTAACCTTATTCCCTTCCCGATGATTGATCACATCGACATCTTGAAGGATGGCGCTTCAGCCGTGTACGGCTCCGACGCTGTTACGGGCGTTGTTAATTTCTTTTTGATCCACAAATTCCGCGGCCTTGAGATCGGCGGTAGTTATGGGAATACAAATTTGGGAGCGTCCAACGACATGGGCGAGTGGGAGGCATGGATCAAGGCAGGCATGGGAGACGACAAAACGGACATTGTCGTTGTTGCCGATTTTTGGGAGCGTGCCGGCAGCATTTTTAGTAGTGACCGCGACATTTCTGCCAATGCCTTCTTCATTCCGTTTGGCGGATTTGATGCGCGCAGCGGAAACTTCCCCGGACGGGTTGGAGACTTCCGCTTAATACCAAAGTTGTTTTTTAGCGCGAACTCGCCGCCACCGCACTCAGCTCCGAACGCGGCAACTTCTCCGTTTTATAAGAACCCCTTTATGGTTAATCCAAATGCGTATCCGGGCGCGCCCGGTATCATCGGGCCCAACGCAGCCCAACATGTTCCACAGTTTGGCACTAGTTATAAAGGCGGCGGCGACTATTTTTTCTATAACTTCGCAGCTCTCACGCCCGCGCTTCCTCCGGCGGATCGCCAGAGCTTTTACGGTTCGTACGTGCGCGATCTCTGTGACAAATACCTGACGGTGTTTGCGGATTTTAAACTTGTCCGCTCATATTTCGATTCATCCCTGGCAGCTGTGCCGTTTGTGCCCGATCCGTTCAAGATCCCAGGCTTTAACGTGGGCTTTAGTCCAGCTGGAATCAGCGTGCCAATCCAGAATGCGTTTAACCCGTTCACGGTCGCAAACGCGACTATTCAAAATTACTTCCCTGACGGAAGCGGTCTGCCGGTGACTACAGGCGTTCGGTTTCGAGGTATTAACGACACCGGGAAGAGAAGTGAACACTTCACGTACTGGGACACTCTCTTTGACGTTGGACTAAAGGGCGAGATGCGAGAATTCGGTGACTATTTCAAGACGTGGAACTGGGAAACCGGTTTCCGTTATTCTCGGAACGAAGGCCAGGACTTGTCGACAGGCGAGGTCAGTCAACCTGGACTGCGGCAGGCGCTCCTGGATACGGACCCAGCCACGGCGTTTAATCCGTTCCTCGGCTTCCTGGGCCGCAACAGCAGGGCGGCCAGAAGTGCAGTTTATGTTACTCTGCAAAATACCGGCGAATTCGAATTGCCGTTAGGTTATGCAACCATCAACGGTGACTTGTTTAATCTTCCGGCCGGTCCCGTCTCATTTGCCATCGGCGGTGAATATCGCGGGGAGAGAATGACGCGTAACCGTGACTCGCTTAATCAAACATTTAATTCGATTGGGTCGGTGGATGGGCAAGGATTCCGGGTGAACCGGGATGTCTGGTCAATCTATCAGGAGCTGCGGGTTCCCTTTACCAGCCCGACGTGGAACTTCCCCGGCTTTTACAGTTTCGAGGTTGACTTCGCCGAGCGAGAGGAATGGTACAGCCAGAATACTTCGACGGTTCTAACTCCATTCCAACCGGCGATTAGCTCCCAGTACAACGGACAGAGGCCGAAGGTGTCTGTTCGATGGCAACCGATTGACCCTAAGTACATTGGCGCCGTGACGCTGCGCGGCAGCTACACCGAAGCGTTCCATGCGCCAACACTATTCGAGATTACGCCCGCGGGCTCGCAGAACTTCCCACTTGTGAACGATCCCTTTTCAAGATTGACACCCGAGCAGGTCGAGGAGCGCATTAGTGGAAATCCGCTGCTGCAACCCGAAGTCGCGTATGAATGGTCCTACGGGATCGTTTACAGCCCCAAATGGCTCAAAGGAATGACGCTGAGCGCAGATTGGTGGCACATCGATTTGCGATCGCTCATATCTTCCCTCGGCGCACAATTCATTATCGAGGCAGATCTTCCCGGCTTGGTATTTCGGGCGCCGCCGCCACCAAATACTCCGCCACTTCCAAATGGTCAACCGGATCGAGGCGCAGTTACGCTGGTTATCGATCCTAATGCTAATCTTTCTGGCGCGATTTTTGAAGGTCTCGATTACGAAGCCATATATATTCTGGACTCTTCGATTTTTGGGCACGGCGATTACGGCCGGCTGACATTCACGGTGAACGGCACATGGCTCTCTCGCGCCGAGCTTCAAGTTACCCCTGACACCAAACGATTTGGTATCGCAGGGGAATTCGCACCGCCGGGATTCACGCTAACGAGTTCGCTGCCATGGAATCGAGCTAATTTCAGTTTGTTCTACGACGGCGCCGCTGAGACTTGGATGCAGGGCATTGATATTGGCGCGGTTGTTCACTGGGTTGGCCAATACAATGACGACAATGTCAGCCTAACGGGATCACCAAAACTCAATATGCCGATAACAGGCGGCCCCAACACTCCGTCTATCTGGCCGTGGCGCGCGCGGAAAGTCGCCGCGTGGACTACGCTCGACTTGATTGCATCGTACACGTTCAATCTGCCCTCGCCATCGTCGCCGTCAGTACCTGGCTTTGCCAAACGTGGCAGTAAGAACGTGAAGATGAAAGACGGTAAGGAGAAAGAAGTTTTGCCGCTCTCAACTGCTGAATACGGCTGTAGCAACTGGACCTGGTGGCTTAATAACACCACGATCACGCTTGGAATGCAAAACGTGTTCGATGAAGATCCGCCGTTTGTTGCTGGCAGCTTCGAGAACGGCTACGACGAGTCGTTGACCACGATCAAGGGCCGGTTCTGGTACATCCAACTAAAGAAGAGGTTCTGAGCCGCAACTTCGAAACCGCTACTTCGGCGCGAGGGAAGCGACCCGCCTTCGCCAAGGCTACAGCGTGGTTGGTAGACAGTCACCATTTTGGGGGCGGGCGAATTGACGATCTTTTCGAAGCGCGAATCGCCGCGCAGCGAGTCCCAGAGAAATTTTACAGAAGGTAACGAAGGAAACAAAGGTTGCCGGTTCACACCGGACAACGTTCTTCGTTGTCTTCGTTTCCTTCTGTTATAAAAAGCACTTTCTCTTCGCTTCGTTCTGTTATGATTTCGGCGCGAGGGAGGCGACCCGCCTTCGCCAACCAGCCTTCTTCCCGCAGTTGCGGGACTACGACGTGTCGAAAGGCTACGGCGTGGTTGGTGGACAGCCCTATTTCGGCGCAAGCGAATTTACAATTTTTTCGAAGCACGGCTCGCCGCGCAACGGATCCCACCACGGCATCAGTTTTAATTCGCCATAGCCGAGATCCATGCCGCTATATGGACTTCGCACGGCAGTAGCAAGCTGCTCGCACGCGAGATCTTTTTCACCAACCCACGCAGCAATCATCGCCAAATACTTGATCATGACCATGCCATTGATTGGGTCCTTTTCCACGGGAAGAAGCTCAACCGCGCGCCGTCCTTCGCGCAAGGCCGCCTCCTTCCGCCCGAGAGCGGCATCGATTACACCTAGCACGCACCATGCCGGGCCGTAATCTGGTTGAGCTTGAACCGTTTTCTCCTGCTTCACGCGCGCAGCAGTAAACGCCAACTGCGCCTTGTGTTCCTCGTTTGTCATGCGCGCGATAACCCCTTCGACGAAAGGACGCCCGAAATTTACGGCGCCTGACCCTAACGGTTGTTCGCCGGCGGCGACCAAGGCGTCTTTGGCGGCAGCGACGTCGCGCTCGGCAAGTGCGCAAAGTAGCGATCGAGAGGCGATCTTCGGCATAGCAGCAGGATTTGTCGCGCGGATTTCATCGATCAGTTGATGCAGCGGTCCTGTATCAGCTTTCCAATCCACTTCCACGAATGCGCGCTCTGCCTTTGCCGCGACATTATTTGGCTCGACAGTGAGCATGCGATCTAACTTGGATTTTTGTTCAGCATAACGCCGGGCGCCCCCGTAACTAACTCCGGTCTGGTAGAGCCTGTCGAGGTCGCGCGGGTCGAGGTCAATTGCCCGTTCGAGGTTTCGCATGGCCTCTTGCCAGCGGCCCTGACGCCTTTGGATATAAGCCGTCAGCGAGAATATCCCGGGACTATTTGG